>JAESGW010000176.1_pt1 | contig 121545 bp, 104 predicted proteins | sample 9269791 | NCBI WGS metagenome assembly JAESGW01 (sample SAMN16773120, study PRJNA677053) | algae metagenome | isolation source: Aphanocapsa lilacina HA4352-LM1 and co-occurring heterotrophs from near cave... | place: USA: Maniniholo cave, near Haena, Kauai, HI | collected 2009-07-28
CGCGTCAAGCGTTGTCCTCGCTTACGCTGCGGGAACGCTTGACTCGGACGTCTGAAGAGCCTCACCGGAACCGTCGATGATGCCTCCCCATGCCTGATTCTGAGACAGGATCACAGTGTCAGGATAATGCACGATGCGTTGCGAAACCGTACTGCAGGTTTATGCCGGCCAGCGAAGCGGGGAGTTGGCGCAGATAGGCCGCGGGCGCTCCGACGAGGCTTGCGAGTTGTCCGAAACTCCAATGCGTCGGGGTGATGGGCAATTCCGCACCGGGGAGGACAAGCCTCAGCCGTTCCGGATCGCTCCGGCTCGCCTCGACCTGGATGCGCTCACTTTCGACGGTCCGGGTGCGGCTGCTTTCGGATCGCGCACGAACAGTATGAGCCAGATCGTTCAGAGATAGAAAGCGCTCGTCGTCGGGCCGCGAGAACCATTCCGACGAGACACGGCCGACGCGCTCGCCGCGCGTGACATCCACTTTGAAGCCACCATTGAGCTGGCGACTGGCATCGAGAACTTGCGTGTTCATGGCAGAAACCTCCCTGACGGCGCCGGAAGCCTCTCCTCCGACCTCAACCCGTCACGGAAAACCCGCCCTTCTCTCACTTTCCTGCGGCACCTCGGCACGTGGCCGATCCAGTCCTAAGGCATTGTGCTTCCCGGCCTGAGAGCCGGGCTCTGCTTCTGAACCGAGGAGCTAAGCACCATCCCGTGAGGCAGGCGTGCGGTCAGACGCCGTTGCCTACTTCGCGGTTACAAGCCGTACGCAACGCCAACCGCGGTCTGCTCTGTTGCCCAAATGTCGGCAATCTCACCGGAAAAAGTCGCCTGTAGAGCAAAAATAATTCACTAAATGAAAGAATTGTTGTGGCGATAAAAAATACTAAGATACTGAAATATATACAGAAAACGCCACAAACTCTAAAAAGAAAAATTTTTTCAAAAAAATTTACGCCGCGCCAACTGAATGATAGCTGTACCTCGACAAGGAGGAGCTGATCATGAGCACCCAAAATCCAATTTTCATTCCCGGTCCGACTAACATTCCCGACTTGCTTCGCAAGGCTGTGGACATGCCTACAATTGACCATCGCAGCCCACTATTCGGCAAGATCCTCCACCCCGCCCTTGAAGGCGTCAAAAAAGTACTGAAAACAGCGACGGCTGAGATATTCGTCTTTCCCTCGACCGGTACCGGCGGCTGGGAGGTCGCTCTAACAAACCTTCTGTCTCCAGGTGACAAGGTCCTTGCGACCCGCAATGGCATGTTCAGCCATCGTTGGATCGACATGTGCCAGCGCCACGGCCTCGATGTGATCGTCGTTCCACAGGAATGGGGTGACGGCATTCCCATCCAGGCATTCGAGGAGATTCTGACCGGAGACAAGAGCCATCAGATTAAAGCTGTTCTTGCAACGCACAATGAAACCGCAACAGGTGTGCGGTCCGACATTGGTTCTCTACGCAAGGCTCTCGATCAGGCTAAGCATCCTGCAATGTTGTTGGTCGATGGCGTAAGCTCCATCGGTTCCATGGATTTTCGTATGGACGATTGGGGCGTGGATGTCGCAGTCACCGGCAGCCAGAAAGGCTTCATGTTACCGCCGGGCCTCGCCATCGTCGGGTTTTCGCCTCGAGCTCTTGAGGAAGTCAAGACGGCAAAACTATCCCGGACTTTCTTCGATGTTCGTGACATGGCCAAGGGCTATGCGAACAGCGGTTACCCTTACACCCCACCGGTAGGATTGCTTAATGGGCTGAAACTTGCCACGGAGATGTTGCTCGAAGAGGGGCTCGACAATGTCTTTGCCCGCCATCATCGCATAGCAGAAGGCATTCGTCAGGCAGTGACCGCTTGGGGATTGCGACTTTGCGCAGTTCGGCCCGAGCTTTACTCGAACACTGTCAGCGCCATCCGCGTGCCCGATGGGATCGATGCGAACAGGATCGTTAGCCATGCCCTTGAAGCATATGGCGTAGCGTTCGGAACCGGGCTCGGTGACGTAGCGGGCAAAGTTTTCCGTATTGGCCATCTGGGTAGCCTTACCGATGTGATGGCCCTGTCGGGCATTGCGACGGCCGAGATGGTTCTGGTTGATGTTGGCCTGCCTATCAGCCTCGGCTCAGGCGTAGCAGCGGCGCAAAACTACTATCGCCGGGGCAATGGCCACGCTCAGAAGATAGCTTCGTGACGAGGACACATCCATGTACATTCCGACATTGGACGACGTGCTGGCGGGGCGCGAGCGGATCGACCCTTACATCCACCGCACGCCGGTCTTGACCTCGCGCATCCTGAATGAACTGACCGGAGCCGAGCTGTTCTTCAAATGCGAGAATCTTCAAAAGGCGGGAGCCTTTAAAGCTCGTGGCGCGGCGAACGCGGTTTTCGGCCTATCGCACGAGCAGGCAAAAAAGGGTGTTGCAACCCATTCCAGCGGCAATCATGGCACTTGTCTCAGCTATGCCGCCGGCCGGCGCGGAATTCCCTGTACGGTTGTCATGCCGCGGACTGCGCCTCAGGCCAAGAAGGACGCCGTCAGGGGGTATGGTGGGCGTGTGGTGGAATGCGAGCCATCAACGTCGAGCCGCGAAAAGGTCTTCGCCGAAGTGGTCGGTGAGACCGGAGCCGAATTCGTCCATCCCTACAATGACCATCGTGTTATCGCTGGCCAGGCGACATGTTCGGCCGAGCTGATCGAGCAGGTTGAAAGCCTGGATGCTCTGGTCGCGCCCATTGGTGGCGGCGGGATGATCTCGGGCACTTGCCTGGCGCTTTCGCATCTGGCGCCGCAAGTGAAAATTTATGCTGCCGAGCCCGAGCAGGCCGACGATGCGTATCGAAGCTTCAGGGCAGGACACATCATTGCGGACGACGCACCAGACACGGTAGCGGATGGTCTAAAAGTGCCGCTGAAGGAGCTCACGTGGCACTTCGTCAGGAACTACGTCACCGATATTCAAACTGCCTCCGAGCAGGAGATCGTTGATGCAATGAAGCTGATCTGGAAGCGTTTGAAGATAGTGATGGAGCCTTCGAGCGCTGTGCCTTTGGCGACAGTCCTGAAAAATCCTGAGGTATTTGCCGGCAAGCGCGTCGGCATCATCATTACCGGCGGCAACGTCGACCTCGAAAAACTTCCTTGGAATTGAGGAGAGAACCATGATCTCAACCGCAATGCTTGCCGGCCTTGAAGTCGGTTACGACGTCCCAGCACTCCCCGGAATGGCCGAGGCTGATATCCAGACACCTTGCCTGATACTGGATCTCGATGCTTTGGAGCGAAACATCAGGAAGATGGGCAACTATGCCAAGGCCCATGGAATGCGTCATCGTGCGCACGGCAAGATGCACAAGTCGGTCGATGTGCTGAAGATGCAGATGGAACTGGGTGGCGCAGTTGGCGTCTGCTGTCAAAAAGTCTCAGAGGCGGAAGTCTTCGCGCGTGCCGGGATCAAGGACATACTGGTCTCCAACCAAGTTCGTGACGTGGCTAAGATTGATCGACTGGCCCGGCTGCCGAAATACGGCGCTCGCGTGATCGTCTGTGTAGATGATCTGACAAACGTGGCCGACCTGTCCGCTGCTGCGGAGAGTCAAAACGCTCTCATCGAGTGTTTCGTGGAAATCGATTGCGGCGCCGGCCGCTGTGGCGTCAAAACAACTGAGGAAGTAATCAGGATCGCCAAGGCGATCGAAATCGCCCCCGGATTGAAGTTTGCAGGCTTGCAAGCGTATCAGGGCGCGATGCAGCACATGGACAGCTATGATCAACGAAAGTCCAAGCTTGACCTCGCCATTGCGCAGGTTGCCGATGCCGTCGCGGGTCTCAAGGCCATTGGCCTTGAGCCTGAGCTAGTTTCGGGTGGCGGCACAGGTTCATACTACTTCGAGTCGAGCTCGGGCGTGTACAATGAGCTGCAGTGCGGCTCCTACGCATTCATGGACGCCGACTACGGCCGCATCCAGGACAAGGATGGCAAGCGTATCGACCAGGGCGAATGGGAGAACGCGTTGTTCATCCTGACCTCAGTCATGAGCCATGCCAAGCCGAATCTGGCAGTCGTCGATGCCGGCCTGAAGGCCCAGTCGGTCGATAGCGGCCTGCCTTTCGTATATGGACGCGACGACGTTAAATACATCAAATGCTCGGATGAGCATGGAGTGATCGACGATCCAAACGGCGTACTCCAGATCAACGAGAAGCTGCGTCTGGTGCCAGGGCATTGCGATCCGACTTGCAACGTCCATGACTGGTATGTCGGCGTCCGTAACGGAAAAGTCGAAACGCTTTGGCCGGTTTCGGCTCGTGGCAAGGCCTACTGAACCCGAAGCCAGCGGTGGCGCCTTCTTCGAAAGGTTTGTTCATGATAATTGTTCCTGAACGTGAAATCAGTGGGCTTGTCTCGGCTACGGACTGCTTTACGGCGGTCGAGCAGGTCTTCGCGGCGATGGCAAGAAAGTCTGCCTACAACTTCCCTGTCATCCGGGAGGCCATTGGTCATGCGGATGCTCTTTATGGATTTAAGTCAGGTTTTGATCGCGAGAGCCTGGCACTCGGCCTGAAGTCAGGCGGTTTCTGGCCAAGAAATTTCGAGAAGGCACTGCCCAACCATCAGTCAACTGTGTTCTTGTTCGACGCTGATACTGGACGTTGTCGCGCCATGGTGGGAGGCAACCTTTTGACAGCGCTACGGACCGCTGCTGCGTCGGCCGTTTCGATCAAATATCTAGCTCGACAGGACGCGAAGGTCCTCGGAATAATTGGTGCGGGGCACCAATCCGTTTTCCAGCTAAGAGCCGCGCTTGAGCAGCGACCGTTTGAAAAGATTGTGGGCTGGAATCGCCATCCCCAGGCACTGAGCCGGCTCGAGGCCGTAGCTGCAGAGAGGAACATCCCATTTGAAGCAGTGAACCTCGATCGGCTCGGAGCGGAGGCGGATGTGATCATTACCATCGCTTCGTCTTTTGCCCCGATCCTAATGGCAAATCAGGTGCGGCCAGGCACTCATCTGGCTTGCATGGGAACCGACACAAGGGGCAAGCAAGAAGTTGAGACTGACCTCGTCGCAGCCGCCACAGTGTTTACGGATGAGACCAAACAGTCGGTAACAATTGGGGAGGCTCAACATGCGGTTGGGAAAGGGTTGCTCGCTGCCGCCGAGATCGTCGAGATCGGCGCGGTCATAAACGGAGACCATCCCGGCCGCATCTCTGCTACGGAAATCACCTTGTTTGACGGGACGGGAGTGGGTCTTCAGGATCTTGCCGTAGCGTCTGCCGTGGTTGACCTAGCGTTAGCGAAAGGCGTGGCCATCAAAGTCGATTTCTAATGCGTCGAGCGTTGACGCGCGCCTGACGGCTAGGTGAGCCAGTTGCGCAAGGCCAGCGCATTTTCGCGTGTGAGCGCGGTCATCGGGCGGCAAGTCTTCGCGCCCCCCCCGGATCTGCGATCCAGAGAAATGCTTAGGTTGTAAAGGTTGACCTACCCCGATCGTCGTCGCAGGCATCGCGATACTGAGTTCTGATGAACAGCCCCTTGCGACCCCTCTGTTCGGCCAAGACATGCTCCACTCGCTATTGCAGTAGAGCGGGCGGCCGCCGTTTGCAGCGCCCGCGTACTGTTCTTTCGACTTCCGGTTGGGAATGGCTCGAAATATCCACCCATCGACCCTTTAGCTGATCGCAAGATCGCTCAGCCGTCGGTGTCGCTTGTCGACGTCGAAGTACCGCCGGCGCCCCGATCGCGGCGAAGCAGCCGGATGGGATTACAGGGAGAAATGGCGAGGTTAGGAGCGTCCCGTTTGGAGCGTGAACCATCGCACCAATAGAAAAAAAGGCCCCGTCCGGTCGGACGGGGCTTTTCTGTTTGTTTGAATGGTGCGGCCTATGCCGCCCGGGCGCTTGCCGCCTCGACGCCATACTCCAGGGACGCGTCCACGATGGTATGCCAAAGGCTGTCGGCGAAGCTGGTGAACACCAGCATGTTGTAAACGGGGTGACCGTCGGCGCCATTTGCATCGCGCCACAGATTCACCGCCGTGTGGTCGACCGAGGTGTTTGCAGCAGCGCCGACCGGAAAGGCCAGGTCGTGCAGATCGAGCGACGAGAACTTGGCGATTGCATCGCGGCCACGCGGGCCTGAAACCCGGATCAGGCAGCGGCCATCCGACTGGTCGGACAAAGATGCTGATCCGGCAAAGACCTGCGCCATGGCAGCAAGCTGCGACGCCTCGTCGGTTCGGGGCGCAATGACCGTGAACTGATCGGGGCCCGACCAGATCAGCGTCGCCGTCTTACCGGTGACAGCCTTGGGCGTGGCCGGCGCCTCGATGCCGAACAGCTTCTTGGCGGCCTTGGCGGCGTCCGCTGCCTTGCCGCGCCGTGCCATGACCTGCACCAGCACGATGTCGCGCACCTCGTTCAGCGTCACGCCGGCTTGTGCGCCGGCTGCACCATGGCGGCCGGGAACAAGCGCCTTCTGCAGCGGCGATTGGGTGTTCCAGAGATAATCAACCACGCTGACGCGCTCCTTCTGGATCGTAGAAGACTGGATTGCAGATTTCGGCTTCATAGTCTTCGTTGCGCAGCGGATCGTGGATGCGCACGATTTCGCCGAAGCGCTCGCGGCCGCGTTCGACCAGGCCAAGACCAATCCACTGCTCCAGCATCGGCGAATAGCAGACCGAGGTGACGTAGCCCTGGTCGGTTTCCGGACCGGGGATCGCTCCCTTGGGAACGACATGGGCGCCGGAGCGCAGTCGACGCTTCTGGTCGAGCGGCTTGATGCCGACGACGACCTGGCGGTCGGGTGCCGTCAGTGCTTCACGGCCAGCCATGACGCGGCCGATGAAGTCCTTCTTCTTCGACATCATCTTGCCGAGGCCGAGATCGTCGGCGGTCGTCGTACCGTTGAGCTCTGGACCGGCAACGTGGCCTTTCTCGATGCGCATGACGCCAAGTGCTTCGGTGCCATAGGGCGTGACGCCAAGGTCACGGCCGGCAATCATCAGGTTTTGCGCCATGGCGGCGCCATAACGGGCCGGCACGGAGATTTCGAAGGCGATCTCACCGGAGAACGAGATACGGAACAGGCGAGCGGTGACGCCGCCGCGCAGCTTGACCTCGCGGGCGCCCATGAAGGGGAAGCCTTCGTTGGACATGTCCTCGGACGGATCGACGAGCTCCTGGAGCAGCTTGCGGGTGTTGGGTCCGGCGATCGAGAACTGCGCCCATTGATCCGAAGCCGACGACAGCTGCACGTCGAGTTCGGGCCACAGCACCTGGCGGCAGAATTCGAGATGCGCCATGACAGGGCCGGCCTTGGCCGTGGTCGTGGTCAGGAAGTAATGGTCTTCGGCGATACGCGAGGTCGTGCCGTCGTCCATGACGATACCGTCCTCGCGCAGCATCAGGCCGTAGCGCGCCTTGCCCACGGCAAGCGACGAGAAGGCATTGATGTAGACGCGGTCGAGGAAGGTGCCGGCGTCCGCACCGCGGACATCGACCTTGCCAAGGGTGGAGACGTCGCAGAAGCCGACGCCGTTGCGCACGGCCAGCACTTCGCGGGTGACCGATTCAATCCAGTCCTTTTCGCCCGGCTGCGGATACCATTGCGCACGCTTCCACAGGCCGGTGTCGACGAAGACCGCGCCACGGGCTGCGGCCCAGTGATGCGACGGCGTCAGCCGCCAGGCGTGGAAATTCTCGTCGCGGTGGTGGCCGGCCAGCGCGCCGATCGCCACCGGCGCATAGGGCGGACGGTAGATCGTCGTGCCGGTCTGCGGGATGGTGCGGCCGGTGGCTTCGGCCATGATGGCGAGGCCGGTGATGTTCGACGTCTTGCCCTGGTCGGTCGCCATGCCGAGCGTGGTGTAGCGCTTGAGATGCTCGACGCTTTCAAAACCTTCGCGCTGCGCCAGCGTCACGTCGGACGCGGTGACGTCGTGCTGGAAATCGACGAACGCCTTGCCCTTGGCCTTGACCTGCCAGAGCGGCGAGATCGCATAGACTTCGTCGCCGGCTTCCGACGCCTCGCCGGCGTTGCCGGATGCACCACACTCGGTGGCGGCGGCTGCACCCGCAGCATGACCATCACGCAGGCAGGCACCGAGCGAGAACTCGCCATTGGCGGCACCGGCAGTGGTCATGCCCTTCGGCGAATCCCCGGGAACGAAGGCAGCGATGTCGTCGCGCCAGACCGGCCGCCCACGATGGAAGCAGGACAGCCCGACATTCGGGTTCCAGCCGCCGGAGACGGCGAGGCAGTCGGCATCGATCTGCTGCGTACGGCCATTGTTGTCGGTGACGACAACACCGCGCACGCCGTCCACGCCACCCTTGACGTCCGTGACGCCGCCTGAGAGCACGCGCAGGTCGGAAAGCTCGGCCAGCGCCTGGTATTCCGCCGGCACCTTGCCGCGCGGATCGATCACGGCCGATATGTCGCCACCCGCCTGCTGGATCGCCTCGACCGTACGCCAGCCGTCGTCATTGTTGGTGAACAGCGCCACCTTGCGACCCGGCATCGCTGCGAAGCGGTGGACATAGGTGCGCACGGCGGACGCCATCATCACGCCCGGACGGTCGTTGCCCGGGAAGACGATCGGCCGCTCGATGGCGCCCGCCGTCACGACCGAACGCTTGGCGACGATGCGCCAGACACGCTGGCGGACCTGATGCGGACCCGGCACCGGAACATGGTCGTTGACGCGCTCGAGCGCGGCATAGACGCCGCCATCATAGACGCCGAACAGCGCCGTGCGGACCATGATGCGAACATTCGGAAGTGCTGTGAGTTCGTCGGTCGTACGACCCACCCACTCCTCGGCATGCATGCCGTCGATCTCGCCGCCGTCGCTGAGCAGGCGGCCACCGAGGCGGCTGTCTTCCTCGACGAGGATGACGCGCGAACCGGCACGGCCAGCCGCCAGGGCGGCCGCAAGACCAGCGGCACCACCACCGATGACGAGCACGTCACAATGCGCCCAGGCCTTGTCGTAGTGATCGGGATCAGGCAGCTCGGCGCTCTTGCCGAGACCAGCCGCACGGCGGATCAGCGGCTCGTAGACCTTCTCCCAGAACTTCGCCGGCCACATGAAGGTCTTGTAGTAGAAGCCGGCAACGAAGATCGGTGCGGCCAGCTGGTTGATCGACATGAAGTCGCGGCGCAGCGACGGCCAGCGGTTCTGGCTCTGGGCGACCAGCCCGTCATAGAGCTCCTGCGTGGTGGCGCGGGTGTTCGGCTCCTTGCGGGCACCACTGCGCATCTCGACCAGCGCGCTCGGCTCTTCGGAGCCTGCGGTAATGATGCCGCGCGGACGGTGATACTTGAACGAACGTGCGACCAGCTTGACGCCGTTGGCAACGAGCGCCGAAGCCAATGTGTCGCCGGCAAAGCCCGACATGACCTTGCCATCGAACGAAAACTGCAGCGGCTGCTGGCGGTCGATCAGGCCGCCGCTGCGCAGGCGATGCGACTGGCTGGCTGAAGCTGCCTGACTGCGGGCGCTGGTCGGCGCGCCCTCGAGTGCGGCCGTCCTGCCGAGCGGTTCGGATCCGGAATAGCCCGACATCTTTATTCTCCTGCCTGCACCGGCTTGGCCGCGCCAACGCCTGGGGCTGCGGTCACCGATCTGAATTCATGCGTCACCGTGTTGCGCTCGGCGATCAGCCACGAGCGACAGCCACCACCGTGGTACCAGTACTCGCGCATGTAGCCGGCGACGTTGTCGCGCAGATAGACGTAGTCGTAGAAGGCGTCCTCGACGCCCTCGGGGCTTTCGCCGCTATCGACTGCGAAGTTGGGCCGCTTGGGCGAAGCGTCGCCGAGATAGGTGAACTCGCCGTTCTCGCGTTCGCCGCAGAAAGGACATGCAATACGCATTCCGCCAGTCTCGCTTTCAGTGCAGGTTGGGTTGGGCGCCCTGGCCCTTTTCATCGATCATCGCGCCGCGGCGGAACCGGTCGAGCCGGAAGCGGGCGGCTTCCGGATGCGGTTCGTCGCGCGCCAGGAGGTGAGCGAAGACGAGACCCGAAGCCGGCGTCGCCTTGAAGCCGCCATAACACCAGCCGGCATTGAGATAGAGGCCGTCGATCGGCGTCTTGTCGATGATCGGCGTGCCGTCCATCGACATGTCCATGATGCCGCCCCACTGGCGCAGCATGCGGACGCGGCCGATCATCGGCATCACCGCCATGCCGCCTTCGCAGACGTCCTCGATCACGGGCATGTTGCCGCGCTGGGCGTAGGAGTTGTAGCCGTCGAGGTCGCCGCCGAAGACGAGGCCGCCCTTGTCGGACTGGCTGATGTAGAAGTGGCCGGCGCCGAAGGTGATGACACCCGGGATCAGCGGCTTGATCGCCTCGGAGACGAAAGCCTGCAGCACGTGGCTTTCGATCGGCAACTTCATGCCGGCCATCGCGGCAACGCGCGACGTATTGCCTGCGACCGCCATGCCGACCTTGCCGGCGCTGATCTTGCCACGCGACGTCTCGACGCCGGTGATCTTGCCATTGTGGTCGCGCACGAAGCCGGTGACTTCGCAGTTCTGGATGATGTCGACGCCGCGCTGGTCGGCGGCGCGGGCGTAGCCCCAGACGACCGCGTCGTGGCGGGCGGTGCCGCCGCGGCGCTGCATCAGGCCGCCCATGATCGGGAAGCGCGGGCTGTCATAATTCAGGAACGGCAACTCCTTGCGGATCTGCACCGCGTCGAGCAGTTCGGCGTCGATGCCGTTGATACGCATGGTGTTGCCGCGGCGGGCGAAAGCGTCGCGCTGGGCATCGGAGTGATACAGATTGATGATGCCGCGCTGGGAAACCATCGCGTTGTAATTGAGATCCTGCTCCATGCGTTCCCACAGCTTCATCGACATCTCGTAGAAGCCGGTATTGCCGGGAAGTCCGTAGTTGGAGCGGATGATGGTGGTGTTTCGGCCGGCATTGCCGGAGCCGATCCAGCCTTTTTCAAGTACCGCAACGTTGCGGATGCCGTATTCGTTGGCGAGGAAATACGCCGTCGCCAGTCCATGGCCGCCACCGCCGATGATGATCACGTCGTAGTGGCTTTTGGGTGCCGGATCGCGCCACGCCCGGGTCCAGCCCTTGTGGCCTGACAGCGCAGCCTTGGCGAGTGAGAAGATCGAATATTTCATCGCATGTGTTCCGGCGAAATGTGAGGTGTGTCCGAGGATTGCGCCCGATCTGGATGACCGGGCGCAATGCCTGTTTGGTGCCTCAGACGTCCAGCGTGTGGTCGCGTTCCCACTGGGTGAAGTGCGACGCGTAGGAGTTCCACTCCTGGTGCTTGAGCTTGATGTAGGCGGCGGAGAACTCCTCGCCCATCGCAGCCTTGAGCTCGCTGTCTTCGTCATAGGCGCGGAGCGCGTCGAGCAGGTTGAGCGGCAGCTTGGCACCGTGGGTGACGGTGTGGCCCTCGCGGTACATGTCGACGTCGCTGCGCGGACCGGGATCGGCCTTGGAGCGAATGCCGCTGAGGCCGGCTGCGATGATGATCGCCTGCATCAGGTACGGGTTGGCCGCGCCGTCGGGCAGACGCAGTTCGAAGCGGCCGGGGCCGGGCACACGCACCATGTGGGTGCGGTTGTTGCCGGTCCAGGTCACCGTGTTCGGCGCCCAGGTAGCACCGGAGACGGTGCGCGGTGCGTTGATGCGCTTGTAAGAATTGACGGTCGGGTTGCAGATCGCGGCAAGCGCCGAGGCGTGCTTCATGATGCCGCCGAGGAAGTAGCGGCCCTTTTCCGACAGGCCCAGTTCCATGTTCTTGTCGGCGAACGCATTGGACTTGCCGGCAAGGTCCCACACCGAGATGTGGGCGTGGCAGCCCGAGCCGGTCAGACCCTGGAAAGGCTTCGGCATGAAGGTTGCGCGCAGGCCGTGCTTTTCGGCGATCGAGCGAACCATGAACTTGAAGAAGGAGTGCTTGTCGGCCGTCTGGAGAACGTCGTCATACTCCCAGTTCATCTCGAACTGGCCGTTCGCGTCCTCATGGTCGTTCTGGTAGGGCTTCCAGCCGAGGTCGAGCATGGCATCGCAGATTTCGGCGATGACGTCGAAGCGGCGCATCACCGCCTGCTGATCGTAGCAGGACTTTGCAGCCGTATCGTACTCGTCGGCGATCTGGTTGCCATCCGGCGTCGTCAGGAAGAATTCCGGCTCGACACCGGTCTTGACGCGCATGCCTTCCTTGGCGGCTTCGGCGACAAGGCGCTTCAGCGTGTTGCGTGGTGCCTGGGCAACACCCTTGCCTTCCATCAGGCAGTCCGATGCGAGCCAGGCCACTTCCGGCCGCCAGGGCAGCTGGATGACCGAGAGCGGATCCGGCACGGCAAGCATGTCGGGGTGCGCCGGCGTGAGGTCCAGCCAAGTCGCGAAGCCGGCAAAGCCGGCTCCGTCCTTCTGCATGTCCGAAATGGCCTGGGCCGGTACCAGCTTGGCGCGCTGGCCGCCGAACAGGTCCGTATACGAGACCATGAAGTATCTGATGTTGCGAGCCCTTGCGAACTCTTTGAGATCGGTCACCTCTGACTGATCGATTTTGGCTTCGAAGGCCGTACCCATGAATTGCTCCTCCCAATCCTTGTGGTTTTAAAAGGGACCCTTACCAGGTACCCAGCTTGTCCCCGCAAGCGGCACGCCAGCCATGGCGGCAGCTTCGATCGAAAGAGCGCAGAGATCTTCAGGCTCGAGATTGTGCAGGTGATTTTTGCCGCAGGCACGGGCGATCGTCTGTGCCTCAAGCGTCATGACCTTCAGATAATTCGCCAGACGGCGACCAGCCGCGATCGGATCGACGCGCTTCATCAGCTCGACGTCCTGCGTGGTGATGCCGGCCGGGTCCTTGCCCTCGTGCCAATCGTCGTAGGCACCGGCAGTGGTGCCAAGCTTCTGGTATTCTTCCTCCCAACGCGGGTCGTTGTCGCCGAGTGCGATAAGTGCCGCGGTACCGACAGATACTGCATCGGCCCCGAGCGCCAGCGCTTTGGCCACATCGGCACCATTGCGTATGCCACCGGAAACGATGAGCTGAACCTTGCGGTGCATGCCGAGATCCTGCAGCGCCTTCACTGCCGGACGGATGCAAGCAAGCGTCGGCTGGCCGACATGCTCGATGAACACTTCTTGGGTCGCAGCCGTGCCGCCCTGCATGCCGTCGAGCACGACGACGTCGGCACCGGCCTTCACTGCAAGCGCGGTGTCATAGTAGGGGCGCGCGCCACCAACCTTGACGTAGATCGGCTTTTCCCAGTCGGTGATCTCGCGGATTTCGAGGATCTTGATCTCGAGATCGTCCGGACCGGTCCAGTCGGGGTGACGGCAGGCCGAGCGCTGGTCGATGCCCTTGGGCAGCGTGCGCATTTCGGCGACGCGGTCGGAAATCTTCTGGCCCAGAAGCATGCCGCCGCCGCCTGGCTTTGCGCCCTGGCCGACAACGATTTCGATGGCGTCGGCGCGACGCAGGTCACGCGGGTTCATGCCGTAGCGCGACGGCAGGTACTGGTAGACGAGCTGCTTGGAGTGGCCGCGCTCTTCCTCGGTCATGCCGCCGTCACCGGTGGTGGTCGAGGTGCCGGAGAGCGTTGCGCCGCGGCCAAGAGCTTCCTTTGCCGGGCCCGACAGCGAGCCGAAGCTCATGCCGGCAACGGTGATCGGGATCTTCAGCTCGATCGGCTTCTTGGCGAAACGTGTGCCCAGGACGACAGACGTGTCGCACTTTTCACGGTAGCCTTCGAGCGGATAGCGCGAGATCGAAGCGCCGAGGAACAGCAGGTCGTCGAAATGCGGGACCTTGCGCTTGGCGCCAGAGCCGCGGATGTCGTAGATGCCCGTCGCTGCGGCGCGACGGATTTCAGACATCGCGTATTCATCGAACGTGGCCGACTTGCGTGGCGTCGTCGGAGGATTGTGATAGCTCATAGTGTTCCTCAGTAAGCGTCGGCGTTGTCGATGTTGAAGTTGTAGAGCGTGCGCGCAGAACCGTAGCGCGAGAACTCTTCCGGCTTGACGTCGGTGATGCCGGCGCGATCAAGCAGGTCCTTCAGGATGGCAATGTGCTCGGGGCGCATCTCCTTCTTGATGCAGTCGGCACCGAGGCTCTTCACCGAGCCGCGCACAAACAGGCGGGCTTCATAGATCGAGTCACCCAGCGCATCGCCGGCATCGCCGAGGACGACGAGGTTGCCCGACTGGGCCATGAAGGCCGACATGTGGCCGATGTTGCCGCGGACAACGATGTTGATGCCCTTCATCGAGATACCGCAGCGCGACGAGGCGTTGCCTTCGATGACAAGCAGGCCGCCGCGGCCGGTGGCGCCGGCGTATTGGCTGGCGTCGCCCTTCACGATGATCGTGCCCGACATCATGTTTTCACCGACGCCGGGGCCGGCCGAACCGTGCACGGTGATCGTGCTGTTCTGGTTCATGCCGCCGCAGTAGTAGCCAACGGAGCCCTGCACATCGATCGAGATCGCGTGCTCGGCGCCGACGGCAACGGCGTGGCTGCCCTTGGGGTTGAGAACCTCCCAGTTCGATTCACCGGCGGCGTCCTTCACATTGTGAAGAGCCTGGTTGAACTCGCGCAAAGTGATCTTGGACAGATCGAAGGTCTTCGGCGTGTAGTTGGCCTGGTGCAGAGGCGCGGTCGCAAGATTTGTTGAATGCATAATCTCAGTGCTCCCAGAAATAGACGGTGGACGGCTCGGGCTCCCAGACCTTGGCGTCTTCGATGCCTGGCAGATTGGCGAGGGCGCGATACTCGGAGCCGAAGGCGACGTACTGGTCGGTTTCGGCCATGACGGCGGGCTTGCAGGAGATCGGGTCGCGGACGACGCCGAAGCCGTTCTTGGTGCCGACGACGAAGGTGAAGAAGCCGTCGAGGTCGTTCAGGCTGCTTTCCAGCGCCTCACCGAGGTTCTGGCCATGCGCGATCTTCGAGGACAGATAGGCTGCGGCAACCTCGGTGTCGTTTTCAGTCTCGAAGCGCATGCCGTCGCGGATCAGTTCGCGGCGCAGGTTGTTGTGGTTCGACAGCGAGCCGTTGTGCACCAGGCACTGGTCGGGGCCGGTCGAGAACGGGTGCGCGCCGAGTGTGGTGACGGCGGATTCGGTGGCCATGCGGGTGTGCCCGATGCCATGGCTGCCGCTCATCTTGGTAACGTCAAAGCGCTTCACGACTTCGACCGGCAGGCCGACTTCCTTGTAGATTTCGATCGCTTCGCCAGCGCCCATGACACGGACGTTGGGGCGCAGTTCGGCAAGTGCCGCGCGGGCTTCGGCGACCTTTTCGGTCGGCACGTCGAGCACGGCGTGAGTGGATTTTACAGTCGACGAAACCTTGGCGCCGATCTTCTTGCCGAGCTCGGCGTCAAGACCCTTGAAGTCCGCGTCCGGATTGGCCGACTGGATGGTGACCTTGGCATGACCTTTTGTGCCGCCGCCGTAGATGGCGATGCCCGCGCTATCGGGGCCACGATCGGTCATGGTTACAAGCATTTCGGACAGCAATGCGCCCAATTGGGGCTCCAGCGACTTGTCCTTCAAAAAGAGTCCTACAATTCCGCACATCCCGGTTTCCTCACCTGATTGGCTGCCTGTGACAAGCTAACAGCATGAGAGAACCTAGCAGCTTCCTTCGTCAATTTCAACTGTCATGAATGATTTATTCCTGTCAGACAAATCGAGCAGCCGTGCGTTTTGAAAAACTTGTGGCACATGCAATGAGGCAGTGCGCAAATTGCCGAGCCAATGCATCTGTCCGCCCCATGACCGCCAAGGAACTCCATCGGCGCCAAAGCTAGGAGAAGTGCGCAGTTGGCGCGGCCTGTAGGCCTAAGATGTGTGTCTAGGGGCCAAGTGGTTCGCGCGCGATCGTAGAACCAACATGTGGAGAGCTGGTGTTTGGCAAAGTGCAAGGAAAGATTGTGCTGACACCGCATCGACGTTGGAGCGCGCGGGAGGCCGCGGTGTGCAAATCACGACGCGGCCCATGGGAGGCGCTATTCCGCGGTCCAGGGCAGACATCTGCAATCACTCAGGCAATTTGAACGCTCAGGCGTTCGCTTTACGGAGAGCGCTGTTGCCCACTTGAGTGTATTTATCGAGTGCATCGTGAAGCGATTTGATATCGCTTATCTTGTCGTCAGAGAACGCTCGCTCATAAATAGCTTCGAGATGCATTCGCATTATCGATTGTGCTCTATCGATGTTTCCGATCTCTAAGGCATCGATTATCTCGGTATGCTCATCTGAGTTACACTTCGTCCAATGAGGACGCCCATAGATGTAAAATACCAGCGAGCTCTGCGTCAGCAGAGGCTCAAGATACTTAGATAGAAGCTTGCTGTTAGTCATCCTGGCCAACGTTCGGTGGAAGGAGCTGGTTTGTCCCTTGTACGACGCAGGATCTTTCTCGAGATACTCATGTTCAAGCTTGACCGAATTGCGAAGCTCTTCGACTTGAGCGGCCGTCAGTTTGCCGGCAAGCGTTCGGATGACAACATCTTCCAGCTCCATGCGCATTCGCAGGATATCCCTTCCCTGCTCCACGCTAGGCTTTGCAACTGTTGCACCCTTATTCTGCTTGATCTCCACCAACTCATCGGCGGCAAGCATCTGAAGCGCAGATCTGACCGCATGTCGGCTGACGTTCAGCTGTTTGCTGATCGCCTCTTCAGGGAGTTTTGTTTCCGGAGCGAGGGCCTGCTCGATGATCGCACGCGTTAGCATGTCGTAGACCAAGTTCGCTTCGTTTTTCCGGCTTGCCATGTCGTCTTTCGTCCTCACTGCAAGCAACACGTAATCGGTTGCTCGACTGCGTCTGTCCAGAGCCGACTTGAGTGCTTTCACGTCGGATCTGCAAGGGGTCTTTATCGCACAGAAACTCCCTCGACCGCAGTCGTGCGCATTGCGCGCAATTTCCCATGGATTGTTGAATATCTCCCTCACCGAATTTGCCTATTATGTCAACGAATTCCCGACATCTGGTGCGATAAATGTGATGGAGGTATGCAATTTTCGTCGATTCAAAAGACGGCAAGGCGCGATTTGGGGCGAGGGGTGACGGCTGAGGGTTTCATCTAACTATATGAAAACGCACAAAAATATCGCAGTTCGTGAATCAACGGAGACGAATCATAAGTTCTTGTTGGCCTAAGATTGTCGATTTATCGGATTAAATACGTGAAAAAATGACATTCGAAAAGTTGACAGATGTAGCAGATGGTGTTTCCTTATTCGGAGAGATCAACGCTCTGCAGGGCTCTGAAGATCTAGCAATGTGAACCGGCACCCCGTCGGTGCATGAGATCAGTGCGGTCAAATATTAGGTGGAGCCTTAACATGCAAAAATGTGATCTCTCTGTCCTGAACGGAAGAGTGATGCTGCCAGGAGGCGATCTGGTAACTGCAAACATTGGCGTTCGTGGCGGAAAAATTATTGAAATATCGTCAGAGACCATCGATGCAGAGACAATAGTAGATGCGTCTGGAAAGGTGGTCATTCCAGGCTTGGTCGATCAGCATTTTCACTGCTGGTGGGGCTATGGGGTTGAGACGCACGAAATTGCTACCCGGGCAGCCGCACGCGGTGGCGTGACGACGCTGGTCGAAATGCCTCTGGACCGCCCGGCAACTATCACAAGCGAACTGCTTAGTGCGAAGTTGTCCGAGGTTGGAGACAAGTATCACGTCGACTACGCCGCAATTGGAGGATATTGCCCCGACCGCCCAGAGGAAGTCCATGCCATGGTACGGGCAGGGGTCATCTCGATAAAGATCTTCACTGGAGATGTCGCACCTCCCGGCATGTTCGCTGGCACCTCGGATGGGGAGCTTATGGATCTGATGCGGCGGGTGAAGAGCGAAAACGTCGCGCTCATGGCGCATTGTGAGAATGCGGGCATTGTAAGCGCTGAGACGGCGCGCGTCAGGGCAGAAGGCAAGACCGGGCCTGCGGCATGGGACGAAGCACGCCCGTGGTTTGCTGAGGTGGATGCCGTTCAGCGCTTGGCGACGCTTGCAAAGGCGACGGGTGCTCGCGTTATTGTGGTGCACATTTCGACCCCGGAAGCTGTCGACGTCATCACCGCCGCAAGGCGAGACGGCGTAGATATTTGGGCCGAAACGCTGCCTCATCAGTTGTGCCTGGATTTGGAGTCCGGTGGCGATGACGCGCGCCTGAAATGGAACCCACCGCCGCGGTCTCGCAAAGCCGTTGATGGACTTTGGGATCGGCTCGCCCGGGGCGAAATCCATTCAATCGCATCGGACCACGCACCTTTGACCAAGATCAACGGCGCCGACATCTGGAACCAGAACCCCGGTGCGGGCAACGTCCTGGAAACGATGCTTCCCGTGGTCGCAACTGAAGCGATCTTCAAGCGAGGGGTAAGCCTAGCGCAGCTTGTCGAGGCCATGGCGGTAAATCCAGCCAAGATTCTTGGGCTTTATCCCCGCAAGGGTGCCATTCAGGTAGGCGCTGACGCAGACCTTGTTGTCCTGGAAACAAACGGGAAGCGTGTAATCGACGGCCAAGCCTTGGAATTCTTTGACCAGACGGCCAAATGGTCCCCTTACCACGGCAGGGAAGTAAGGGTTTTCCCCGTTTCCACGATCGTTCGCGGCACGGTGGTTTATCGGGACGGCGACGTCGTAGGCCCGCTCGGGTACGGCAAATACGTCACCAAACACGTCAGCCCGTAGTGCAACTACTTGGATCGCGGATGTAGCGCATCCAATCGATTGGCCAATTGCACGGAGCAGAACGTGAGCCAGACCTCGCATCCGAAAATTGTACGCCGGGTTTCGCCCGAAGATATCGCCACTCTGGCTCACCTTGCCGGCATACAGGTGGGCCATGAGGACTTATCGCCGCTAGCCGTTTCGCTCGAGCAGCATTTGAACGCGACGGAACTCCTCCTTCAAGCTGATCTGGAGGATGTGATGCCTAGCATGGAGGCACGTTGGAATGTCTGACCTTGCAGATCTTACAATTCACGAGGCGTCATCGCGGATTGCGAAGGGGTCACTGACCTCCGTCAAACTAGTGGAGGCGACACTCGAGCGGATCGCACAAACAGAGCCAGCGGTGCATGCATATGCCTATGTGGGAGCAGAGCAGGCGCTCGCCGCGGCGCACCGAGCAGATGCAACCGAGCCGCGAGGCCCCCTGCATGGGATACCATTTGCAGTCAAGGATGTGCTTTTAACGAGCGACATGCCCACGGAGGCTAACTCGCGTGTACTGGCGGGGCACCGCTCCTCTCATGACGCCTGGGCAGTTGCCCGGCTTCGTGAGGCCGGAGCAATACTTGTAGGCAAGCATGTTACCCACGAGTTTGCCAGTGGCCAAGACGTCCCACCAACGCGCAATCCTTGGAACTTGGCGCACTATCCGGGAGGCTCAAGTGCCGGCAGTGGAGCCTCGATGGCAGTCGGGTCTTGTCTCTTTGCGCTTGGCACGGATGCGGGAGGCTCTGTTCGCAAACCAGCTGCGGTAACGGGCGTTGTAGGCCTAAAGCCCACTTACGGCCGCGTAAGCGCAAAGGGTACTGTGCGTGGTGCTACTGTTCCGACAGTCGAGCATGTCGGCATATTCTCACGTTCGGTGCGTGATGCAGCAATCGTGCTGAACACAATAGCTGGCGAGGATCCCGCAGATCCCAGGACGTGGCTGGGGCCGAGTCCGGATTTTTGCGCAGATGTCGATGTTGAGCTTCGGGGTGTTCGGATTGGATTGCCGCGGCTCGACAGGTTCGGCCCAGCTCCCAATGAAAGCGTCGCGCGTTTGGTTGCTGATGCGATCAATGTAATCGGCAAACTCGGAGCTGAATTTGTCGAGGTGGACTTGCCTTTGGCAGAGTTGGCTCTCCCAGCTGCGACGGCAATCATCACTGGCGAGTTTGGCCCTCAACACAGGCAATGGCTGGCGCAAAAGCGGGAGCTATACAGTGAACCGGTTCGTCGTTTCATCGAGCTCTCGCTACTGACGCCCTCAGCTGATCTCCAGGCCGCCTACCGCGCTCGCCGTGCGCTACAAGACGAGCTCTCGAAGCTGTTTGGTAGGACAGGTATTCACGCCCTCGCATTGCCGACACTGCCCTGCACATCGATGCCTCTCGACGAGATGGTCATCGCGCGGGATATGGGTCGGCTCATCCAATACACATGTCCATGGAGCCTCGTCGGCCAGCCGGCATTGAGTGTGCCATGTGGGTTTACGAGCCAGCAGTTGCCGGTTGGGCTTCAATTAGTCGGTGCGCCCCTCAACGAGAAAATGATCCTGCGCATTGGGCAGGCGTTCCAAAGAGCGACCGATTGGCATGAGCGCCGTCCGGTGTTGACCAATCCCTGAGGCGAAGGGCGCCGAAGGTACTAACGGGAGGAAATCAATGAAAATGTTTCGTTCTTCGGTACGTGATTGGCGAACTAGCCGATCAATGAGGACCGTGCTTGGCAGCTTTACACTTGGCCTTATGGGCGCAGCGTTCAGCTCAGGAATTGCTTCGGCCGAGACTGGCGGATGCGTCAACGGCGAGGCTCAGGCGCTGATCGTCAGCGACGTCTCGGGACGCCTCGGCGTGCTCGGACCGAGCCAGTCGACTGCAACTCAAACCGTAATCGATCTGATCAACAAGGACGGCGGTTTGCTCGGTTGTAAGGTCAAGCTCACCATTAAGGACGAGCAGTTGGATCCGGCGGTTGCCGTTAGAGAGCTCAAGAAGGCTATCGCCACAAACAAGCCAAATGTGGTGTTTGGCCCGACATTGAGCAGCAGCATGCTCAGCATGGCGAAGATCACGAACGCACAAGGCATCCCGCTGTTTTCCGGTGAAGGCGGTGACGCCCAGTTCGTTATGGATGCACGCGAGCCGGGCAACTACATGGCCATCTCAACCCTGTATCAGGATGGCAGAGCAGCCGCCAAATATCTTGTCGAGAGCGGCAAATGCAAGCGATACGGCTTCCTGTATCCTGACATCGTTGCCGGCCGAGACATCGTCTCAGCCTTTCGAGGTCAGTTGGCGGAGTCGCAACCCGACGCGCAGATCGTGGTGGACCAGCCCTACAACCTTCAGAACAAGGACTTTGGGGCCATCATTCAGGCGATCTCCAGCAAGTCCCCGGACTGTGTATTTGGGAACCTGCTCGGCCCGGATTTGGGATCGGTATATAAGATATGGAACCAGCGGAAGCTGGATATCTTGACGATGTTTTACCCGGATACAGCGACGTTGAAGGCGGTTGGAAACGGCAACCTGCCTGCCAACACTTACGGGGTTATGCGGGCCAACGTCAAAACCATGGCTGCGACACCGGTCGGGCGTGAGTTCACGGAGGCATACAAGGCTGCCAACAATGGCGCGGCTCCCGACGAGTGGGCGTACGCGGCTGCCTCAGCGGTCCAGATGTGGGCATCAATGGTAAAGGCTGCTGGTAGCTTCGACTACAACGCGCTGGATACCGCCGCGAAAAAGGGCGGGCTGACTTTCGATTCGGTCTATGGAGACGGCGTCGAAATCATGCCGAACCACCAAGCAAATGCCTGGTCCAATGTAGGCCCAGTTGTCGACGATAGCGAACTGGGGCACCCGTACTGGTCGTCCGACAGCAAGGCAATGTGGACGAAGGACGTTATCCCACAGCCCCTCTATGAAGCAATCCTTTCCGGGAAGACTTCGACGCGCTGGACGTCAGCACAATAGCAATAGGTCACGCAAGCAGTCATGGCGACAGTCATGCCTGCTTGCTTCGACCTCGTGGGAGGCATTCCTATGAATGAATTTCTGCTGCAATTACTTTCTGGAATCTCCGCGGCGGCTGTTCTGTTCCTCGTCGCATCTGGGTTTACCTTGGTGTTTGGCGCATTGCGGATCATCAACTTCGCACATGGTTCGGTCTACATGCTGGGCGCGTTCCTCGCGACTTCGATCAGCGACTTCGTTGGAACTGGAAACGTATCGTTCTGGATCAGCGCACTCCTTGCCGGCTTTTCAGTCGCTGCGCTCGGTGCGTTGATCGAAATTGTCTGCCTTCGTCGCATCTATCATCGCGATGTAGCGATTCAATTGCTCGTCACGTTTGGCCTGGTGATGATCATTGGCGGGCTAGTGCGCGGCATCTGGGGATCCGCGCCGCGACAGACTGCCATGCCTCCCTTGTTCGATGGGGGCGTCCCGATGCTTGGAACTTACTTCCCTACCTATTCGCTGTTCCTAATATGCGTAGGGAGTGCGGCGGTGATCGCGCTGTGGCTTATCATGTATCAAACCTCTCTAGGTCGACTGATCCGGGGCGCGGTCGACGACCGCCAACTTCTCGAAATGGCGGGCGTCAATGTTCCGCTCCTCTTTACGGCAGTCTTCTCTCTTGGCGCCTTCTTTGCAGGTATTGCCGGCGCTCTTGTGACCCCCCAGCAAACCATCTCTGTTGGCCTAGACCTCGACGTGATTGTTAAGGCCGTTGTCGTCGTTGTCATCGGCGGGTTGGGCAGTATCGGCGGAGCTCTTGTGGGCTCGTTGATGGTGGGTGTTGCAAGCTCGATTGCACTGATTTGGCTTCCGCCGTCCTGGTCCTTGATAGTTGTATTCGGCTTGCTTGTAACAGTGCTCGCAATTAGTCCGCAGGGTCTTTTCGGCAAGGTGAGATGATGTCGGTACAGGAAAATCAGAAAGTACCCATGGGTGAGACAATGTCACTGAACCAATTGTCTGCTGTACAGTCCGAAATGAGCGTGCTCTCGGAGACAAAACACGCAGCAGTGTGGGTGCGCCCAGTAGTTTTATTGTCAGCTATTATTTGTGCAAGCATGCTGATATGTGCACCAATAATATTCCCTAGTACGATAGTACTGGTTCTTGGCTCGGCTCTCGTTGTGGGAATGTTTTCGCTGAGTCTAAACCTTCTGTTTGGAACAAGTGGCCTGTTGACGTTTGGGCATGCTGCTTACTTCGGCATCGGCGCCTATACCGTTGCTCTTCTGGTTTCTCGACTAGAATGGAATCCGATCACTGGCTTGATCGTGGCGCCGTTCGCGGCAGCTATTGCTGCCGCGATACTTGCTCCAATCGTGCTGCGCGGGAAAGAGATCTATTTTGGTCTGCTGACACTTGGCACGGCCCAGCTTGTCTATGCAATCGCACACGGTACACCAGGATGGACTGGCGGCGATGAAGGGCTTATTGGCGATTTCCAGCCCAGCTGGGCATTCGATCTCAGCAAGCTTTATTGGTTTACCTTGGCTTGCGTGGCGGGCGGAGCGTTGGTGCTATGGATAGTGACCCGTTCACCGTTTGGGGACGCCCTGCGTGGTCTTCGCGAGAACCGTCTAAGAGCGCAGTTCATCGGCATTTCACCAATCCGCTACGAGTATGCTGCCTTCATCATGGCCGCCTTCTTTGCGGGCCTCGCCGGCGGACTGTTTACTATCTACGAAGGCCAGGTCCAGGACGCTTTGTTCTTCTGGCAGATGTCCGCGACTCCGCTGATCGTCGCGCTTCTTGGCGGGTTCGGTTACTTTCTTGGACCAGTCGTTGGCGCCATCTTCTACACGCTCCTTACGGATCAGCTCGCTTCGCGCACTGAGTTCTGGGACGTTGCTGTAGGGCTCGTGGTCGTCATCGTTGCGATTGGTATGCCCAGTGGCATCATGGGGGCGCTTGAGGCAGGTCTGCGCAACCTTCTGGGCGATGCGCGATCCCTTATACCTCAGCGTGCGACGGTAATGTCTGCCGCCCCGAGTTCGGCAGTGTCGGGCCCTCAAACGACTCGGGCTGATGCCAAAAATGCGCCAGTGCTCCTCGAAGTGTCCAATTTGACCAAGAGCTTCGGCGGCCTTCATGTTACGCGTGACGTAAGTATGAAGGTCCGGAAGGGTACGATCCACGCGATCATCGGACCCAATGGTGCCGGCAAAACGACCTTCTTTAATCTGGTTACAGGGGCGCTTCGGCCAGATGCAGGAAGAGTGCAATTCGCAGGCAAGGACATCACCTTTGCCAACCCGTGGGACCGCGTCAAGCTAGGCTTGGGGCGATCGTTTCAGCAGCCGAACATTTTCCCTGCGTTGACCACAATCGATAATGTCGCACTCGCAGAGGCGAGCGTGCGTGGCAGAACTTCACGCCTGGTGGGCAAACTTCCGGCGGCTGTTCGAGACCGTGCGGCATCGATCCTTGAAAATGTCGGACTTGGCGATGTGGCGTTGGTTCGAGCAGCAGATCTCTCTCATGGTGATCAACGGACACTTGAGATCGCTATGGGTCTTGCGGTCGAAGCACAACTGCTTTGCCTCGACGAGCCTACAGCAGGTGTCGGGCCAGGCGAGACCCGTCAGGTTGTGAATGCGATCAGGCAGATCGCCCATAGTCAGGGACTCACTATCCTGTTTGTCGAGCATGACATGGAAGTCGTGTTCGGCATCGCAGACCGGATAACTGTCTTGTGCAACGGGGCGGTACTAGCCGAAGGGACGCCGGAGGAGATTAGAAGCAACCCTGACGTAATTGCCGCCTATCTCGGTTCGGATACAGCAGGAATCCACAAATGACGACCGCAGCTTACCCGGTATCCGCCGCGTTGACAGTGAATAACTTGGATGCCTTTTACGGCAAGTGCCAAGTCACGTTCGATGCACAATTGCATGTGGGGCGAGGCGAAATCGTCGCGTTGCTTGGCCGCAATGGTGCTGGCAAGACAACCACGCTCATGGCCATTGCGGGCTTTGTGACTGCGAGGCGAGGGAAAGTGTTGTTGGCAGGAAATGAGATTGCCACAGCACCAGCGTTTCGCCGCGTCCGGGCCGGACTGTCACTTGTTCCCTCTGGTTCCCGCTCCCTTGGCAGTTTGACAGTGCTCGAGAACCTGCAGACGAGCGCAGGCGTGTCCGCACGCAACGGGCAGTGGAGTATCGATAAGGTGTTTGGCCTCTTTCCCAAGCTGCGACAATTGGCGGGTTCGCAGGGACGGCAGCTGTCTGGCGGTGAGCGTCAAATGCTGGCGGTGGGACGCGCGCTCTTGTCCCAGCCCGAGGTACTCATGCTCGACGAGCCCAGTGAAGGTCTCGCTCCCCTGGTCGTAGCGGAGCTCGGGGGCATGTTGCGCCGGCTCGCCGATGCCGGACTTGCTGTCCTGCTCACTGAACAGAACCACGGTCTCGCTCTCGATATCGCCGATCGTGTCTTGTTCATGGAGAAAGGTCAAATTGCTTGGGAAGGCTCTGCGTCGGAAGCAAAAGATCCTGAGGTTCTCGGCCGATACTTGTCGGTCTGAAGGTTTTGTGTTTGGAGGATATGAAATGCTGTACAATCGTGAACGAGCCATCAAGTATATGAAGGAAGCTGGCGTTTCAGCGATTATTGCCACATCGCCTAAGAGTATTACTTATTTTTCAGGCTACAGCTGGCCATTAGAATCTTCGATGCGTCAGTACATGTTTACCCCTGAAGCTTCAAGCGAGTTGATGTTTTCAGGCTTTGTCCTAATCCCTGCCGAAGGGGAGCCGACGCTCATCTTGGGTTCGCGGTTTGCGATGAATTCGGACGATGTGTGGATCCGGGACGTTCGGCTCTTTGGAGGAAATTTCCCCTTTGACCTATCGATGAGCCCAGCCGGCTTTGTCGGTAAGGCTGGGGAGGTCATGCGCGGCAACTCCTATGAAACTGCTGCGGAGGCGCTTGTCGCTGTCATGCGCGAACGTGGTCTCGCGGATGGCAGCCGGATCGGCGTTGAAATCGAGGGCATGGGCGACAGTGGGCGCTTAGCCCTTGCGGGCTTGCTGCCTGATGCAACGCTTCTGGACTGCACCAAGCTCATCAGGCTGGTCCGGATGGTCAAAACCGATGCGGAAATCGACCGGATGCGCACTGCGATCAATATTGCCGAAAGGGCGGCCACAGCAGCAATCGAGCAGGCACAACCAGATGGCACTCTCGAAGCGATCGAGAGAGAATATCGCATCCGCCTGGGCGAACATTGTGCTGACTTCGCGGCCGTCCAATTGGCGGCCGGGGGGGTTGGGCTCACTACTCAACCAACCTATGCGCCGTCGCGCAGCGAGGTCGTCTTCACCGACTGGTGCGCGATCTATCGCAACTATTGGGCTGACATTGGCATGAGCTTTATGTTCGAGGCCCCACCGGAATTGGTGCGCACGAAGGACGCGGCGCTGAAGGAATGTGTCGCTGCTGGTGGGCGCGCATTAAGACCTGGTGTGAGGTCGTCAGAGGTGTTTCGCGCAATGTGTGATGCTCTCGCCAAGGGAGGAATCGAGGGAAATGAGCCGCAAGGTCATGGTATTGGCCTCGATGTGCGTGAATATCCAATCATCGTTCCCGATTGTGGGGGGCGCATCGTCGACGATTGCATAGATGTCTCAGCAGACTTTCCGCTTGAGGAAAATATGGTGATCAATCTCGAGATCGGCCATTTCCTTCCTGCCATCGGAGCAATCCAGAACGAACAGTCCTTCATCGTTCGATCAGGCGGTGGAGAGTTGCTCATTCCCTACAGCCGACGCTCGCCTGTACTCGCACTTTGATACAGCGCAGCTGAAGTTACGAAGGTGAATGTGATGACTGGCATGGCTCAATGGCCAAGCCTCGATCGCGCGAGCGTTGCGAGCTTGGTAGATGAAATCTGTGGCATTGGTAATCGTTTCGTGGGCACAGCTGGAGAGGCTGCAGCTCGCTCGTTCCTGCTCGACCGCTTCAATGCGGCGGGTCTGCAACGAGTCCAGACAGAACCAGTGGAATTGTTGTCATACGAGGCTGTTGGGGCGACGTGCGAGATACTAAAGCCTTTCCAGGCGCTTCGAGCCGTCGGCCTGCAGTACACTGCGAGTGCTCAGGCGGAGGGCGTAGCGATCTATGTTGGACGGCCCTCCAGCATTGACGACTTGACGGATATCCTCGCGCGATTGCCCCCGTTGAATGGGCGGATAGCTGTGATGCATTCGTACTGGCCATGGCTATTTGCAGAGCTCTTGGTGAAGAAGGGGGTCGCCGGCATTGTCGTCATAAGTGAGACGCCGGGTGGAACGATTTCTCACTTGACGGCACAGTTGTATCCAGTGCCGACGGCGCCGAGTTTCGAGGGCAGGCCGCTCGCCGTGCCAGGCGTCACAATCGACCGAGACGATGGTGCGCAACTGCTGACTTACGTCGCCAACGGCGTCGTTCGCCTGCGGATCGAACATAGCGCCAGGTACAAGCCGTTTACATCGGGTAATGTGGTAGGGGAAATCCCTGGCGCAACCGACGAATGCGTCGTGGTGGGAGCTCACTACGATACGCAACTTGAGGGAGTTGGAGCACAGGACAATGCGACGGGTCTTGCAGCGCTTGTCGCACTTGCGGACCGGTGGGCCGGACAAGATTTCAGACGAACATTGAAGCTTGTTGCGTTCTGTGCCGAAGAACCCGGCATGTGGGGCGCAACGGACTACTGCCGCAGACACGAGGCAGATCTCAGGTCAACGGTCGCGATGATCAATCTTGACGCATTGGCATGGGCGCTCCCCGGCCGGCGCGCGCTGCTTGCCGATCCGGGGATCGCAGACTATGCCGTTGCGCGAGCGGCGGAGATTGGGTGGGAGATTGAAGATCTCACCAACGCTAGCCTTCTTCGCGCCGCAGATCTCAATCCGTTTATCGATGCTGGGGTGCCCGCTTGCTGGTTCTGGCGATTTCCTCCTCAGCATCCCTACTATCATAGTTCGGGCGACGTTCCCGCATTGCTTGATATGGCGGCCGTGTCCGAGGTCGCGAATGTGGCTGCCTATACAGCCTACGCGCTACTCAACGACGAAGAACTCAACCTTGGTCGCGCACAGGGTCTTGGCGCCGAGGAAGAACCCCGTGGCAGCAGCGATCGTGGAGATTGCAGCGGCCTTCTGGCTGATTTGGACAAGCACCTGGAACAATTGCGACATCGGTTGGGGACGATGAGAGTGACGCTGCGTCTTGATGTGGACGGGCGGAACTTCCCTGTAGTTGGAGAGGCGGTCGCAGAAGGCTCCCCGTCCATCAAACATGATGAAAGTGTCGATCAACGGGGTGCCGCCACTGCACAATGGGTAATCCAGACGCGGAAGGTTCTGGTGCAATCGGAGTTTTCCAACTCACAAGTTCGTCCTCCCGCCGCGCTTGTTAATGCCTATGGTGTCGAAGCACAGATGTTGGCACCTGTAGTGCATAACGATCGCGTTGCCGGTTGGATATCAGTACATTCCTCCACCAGGCGAGACTGGAGCGCAGCCGACGTCTCTCAGGCAGAAGCGGAAGCGTCGAATATTTCTGAAAATCTGCCTTCGATTTGCCAGTCTATCCAGGAAGTACGTGGGTGGAAGGTTATGCTTGAACCTACTCCATCATAAGTCGGCACATTCAATGTTATTACTTTCGAAAACGAGAGGAGTGAAAGCGTGGGTCACGTTGATACTACACTGAAGTCGCTTCAACAGCTCAAGAAGATTGGCCATATCACGCCGTCTTCGAACACGGCGTTGGAGACGATCACGTCTCTGATGAATGTGGGATTGGCAAATCGCTGCTCTCATCATTTTGCTCGGCTGCGCGTAAAGGCTGTTCGGCTCGATCAAGCGACGGAAGCACAGTTTGCGCTCGATACTATGGTCGCAGCGGCAGAGCTTCTGGCAGACGCTCCGCTGGATGCGATCGTATGGAACGGAACGTCGGCATCGTGGCTTGGGCTGCAGCGCGATGAAGAGTTGTGCCAGAGGATTTCGGAACGTACTGGCCTCCAGGCATCCACCGCTACGCTCGCGTTTCACGAAGTGTTCCGATCAATGGGAGCTACGCGGATAGGCCTGGCCGTTCCCTATGTGGACGAAGTCACCACCAAAATCTGTGAAGTGTACGGTCGACTTGGCGTGAATGTCGTGTCTCACTCTTCGTTGAGGCAGTCCGTGAACCACGACATCGGCAACAATTCGATGGACGACATTCGCAAGCTATTGCGTGCTGCAGACTCCCCAGAAGCTGACTGCATTGCAGTCGTATGTACCAACCTTCCGGCGACGCTGCTTGTCGAGGAGATGGAGCGGGAACTTGGCAAGCCTATCATCGATTCAATTGCTGTGACGTTCTGGAAGGGATGCACGCTTGCAGGAGTTGATCCGACAATGAGCAATTGGGGTGCGCTCATGAGGGGTGAACTTACCGGCTAGCAATAGTTACCCTCGGCACAGAACGGCCAACTCGCCTCAGCGGAAAGTCCCGCTTTCTTCCATTGCTGCCTACAGCAAGGCGGCCGCTCTATCTAAGCAAGAGCTCGGGCCGCCTTTCAAGGCTTACATGTGCCGACGAATGAAGAAACGAACGTGCTCCGGCAGTACCCACACCTGTCCCCATATATCAGGCTGACCTGCTGCTCCATAGACGACAGTATCTAGATAAAGCACTGGTCCTCCAGCCGCGGTTCTTAGATGGCTTGCGATCTCAGAGTCAAGTATTTGCGGAGCCACCTCCAAGTCGGCGTAATTTAACTCGAGCTCTGAATGCAACAACAATGCGTCAAGAAGCGAGCCTCTGAATTCATTCCGAAGCAGATCTAGATCGACAATCGTCGTCGGTAGCCAGTCTATCGTCCACGCGATTTTTGTGCCATCAAGCGTTTTTGAGCGCTGAACGTAATATACTGGATCGCCTACGGGTAGGCGTAGCTTAGTGCTTATTTCTGGTGTTACGATACCTTGGCCCCACTTTAGGTCCTCGGTGTCAAGAAGCTTGCCGGCGTCGCTCGCAGCCTTGTCCAAAGACGCAAGCCTATCGAGGTGATGCACAATTGCCGACGAAGCAGGCGTCTGCGGCAGTACAGTTGCGCCCACTCCATTTCGAACGCTTACAACGCCTCGATCATGAAGGCTTTTGACCGCAGCCCTCAACGTAACTCTTGAGACGTCATACTTTTCAGTCAGTTCCTTTTCGCTCGGCAGAAGTGAACCGGGCTTGACCTTTTCGCTGGCAATGAAGTCATGAATAATCCGCTCGCAAACTTCATTTGATAGCGAGCGCTTTCGCCTCGATAAGTTAACACGTTCCATTCTTTTGTCTCCTGTGAGTATCAGGTTTGATAGAAACGCCAAACCTGATACTCGATGCCCACCAATACCTGAACGGGGTATCAAGTGCGCCGCGTATACAACAGCGTTAGGCTACCGATGAGCCTCCGTGTTGCTCATAGGCCTGCGCATTAGGCGAGTTTCCCCGACGCGCGGAATCGCATCACACCACCGTCCGGAAATACGTTGAAGCGCAAGTGAGATACGCCGCCAAGATCGAGAATCTCCCGTTCAAATACATGCCGCTTGTGCATCTCCAACTTTTGTTCCGGAAGCAATACCCGCCAGAACATGCTTTGCGTGACTATCCCAGGCACGTCTACTCCGCTCAGGTCGGCGGCCAGCACAGAGCATCTGTCTGGATAGTTCCCGCGGAAATGCGCTGTGTCTACCTCAATCTCCGAAATGCTGCCTCGGTGGCCCAACTCAATTACCACCCATTCGTTGCCCGGGCTGCGCCGCCGGCGTGTCTCCCATCCGTCGATGGGAGAATCCCCGGATCCAGGCAAGAGCAGATTGTTGGGCGACCCGTAGTGTTGGTCGCTGGCTGCCAGGGCGCGGCCACCAAGTCGCAAGGCTGACAGTTCATGTGCTGCACTTTGGTTTGCCTTTTCCCAATCTACCGCCGCTTCGCCATATACCCTGAGCCTAGCTACGCCTCCATCGGGATAAATATTCAGCCGAATATGAGTGAAGGCCCCTGGATGTGAGGCCGGCAAAAAATGATGTGAATTGCCGGAAAGTTCCGTGGCCGGCAGGATTTCAGCCCATTGGGTATCGTCCGCCGGGATTTTTTGCGCTGAGAAGCAGCCTTCAATCGAAGCGGCCGGAGGGAAATTCCCGGTAAAGTGGCTGGTATCGATGTCGAAGCCGTGAATGATGCCCGGTATCCCAAGCTTCACGATGCAGTAATCGTGCCCTTCGGTCCTGCGACGTCGCGTCTCCCATCCGTCCATATACAAGCCTGGCCGCGTATCGTCCTTCTTGCCAAAAACAAATACCGGACTGGCCGGGCTCAACATTCTTTCCTTTGAAGCAAAAAACTCATCATTGGCAAAGACAGCTTCGGCACCAAGCTGCGGGCTCGCCAAATTGATGTAGCTGCTCGCAAAGTCTGGTTGTGTGCTTTTTGTCACCTCTGGATCTCCCGTTGTGGTCGCTGCGTAGCGCCTTGACACTGTTGGCGCTCTCAATTACGGTACACCCTGTTAGCTAGGTAGTAAACAGCTATCGATAGGTTGGACAGCGCAAAAAAGGGCTTGAGCCTGCTGCGGACCAGGGAACAGTTGGAGGAGCGATATCGTGCCGACGTTGGCCTTGACTGGGGATGTCATCCCGCTTGAGCAATTGCGAAGCGACGCCCAAATGGCGGATGTCCATGCGGTGCTGCGGCATCTTCATGACGCCGACCTGGCCATTGGCAACTTTGAGATGCCGCTCACTGGCGCAGTGAAGCCGCTTCAGAAGCTGCTGAACATACGCGCGGATCCATCGATTGCGTCTGACCTTGATGCGCTAGGTTTAGACGTTGTCACAGTCGCCAACAATCACACTGTCGACTATGGCTGGGAGGGCCTGCAAGATACCCTGCATTGCTTGCGGTCTGCAGGTCTTCACACAATCGGGGCCGGCGGAACATTACGCGAGGCCATTGCACCGGCAGAGGTTGTTCTCAGCGGAACTCGCGTGGGAGTACTGGCTTTCTCTTGCCTTGTGCCGACAGGGGCTGGCGCGGCAGAGCAGAGGCCTGGGATCGCTGGCCTGAAGGTGGTGACCTCTTACGAGATCGATCCCTATTATCAGATGGAAGAGCCGGGCGACCTGTCGGCTGTACGGGTTCGCACTCATGTCCATGACAGCGACTTGGCATTTGCCAGCGAGTGTGTCCGCGAATGCCGTTCTCGCTTCGATTTCTTGATTGTGACCGTTCATTGGGGCTTCGGCTCTGGCGATGAGTTGGCGGAGTACCAGCAGCCGCTGGCCCATGCGTTGATCGACGCGGGCGCCGACCTCATTCACGGCCACCATCCCCATGCGATCCATCCGATAGAATTCTACCGGAACAAACCAATTCTGTACGGTTTGGGAACGCTGGTCGGTCAGCAGGTCTTTATGGAAGCGGATCCTAAGGTCAAGAAGCTTTGGAGCGAGATGTCGGCCGAGGGTTATGTCGCTCTGTATCGCTCACAAGCGAGCGAGGACACCCAACTCCGCCTCATTCCTCACATCCTCAACGCAAGGCGGTTGCCTGAGCTTGCGAAAGGAGATGCGCTGGATCAGCTGCTCTCTCGGCTCAAGCGCTTGTCAAGTCCGTTCGGAACAGTAATAGAAATAAGCAACGGCGTTATTGTTGCTAGAAAGGGGTATGAATAGTCTCTGGTGATCTAGGTTTCTTCAACAAGAAAAACTGTGATAGAAAAAGGGGAATAAGCAATGTCAAAGAAAATGTGGACTGCCTTGTCGAGGCGAAACTTTATGGCACTCGGAGTGGCCGGACTCACCGCCGCTTCGGTTGCGATGCCGATGCCTGCTTTCGCACAACAGCCTGTAATCGCCGTCAGCTTCCCGAATTCGTCGCTTCAGGGCGCAGTTATCGCCACTTTGGAAGCCGCAAAGAAGAAGGGGGGAGAGCTTGGCTATCAAGTCGTTGTAGACGATCCCGGAACAGACCTGAAGAAGCAGATCAATACGCTGAATACGTGGATCGAGCAAAAGGTCGCAGTCATCGTCTGCGTTACCCTTAATCCAGCGGTGTTCGAAAGCGTAGCCAAGAAGGCTCGCAGCGCCGGCATCAAGTGGATCACGTATGCGGAAAAGCTCGAGAACCAGGATGCGACCGTTGGTTTCAGCCAGTACGAGTCTGCGGCAGTTCTTGGGGAATACGCCGGCAAGTGGATTAACTCCAACTTGGGCGGAAAAGCGAATGTTGTCATTCTAGGTTACGAAGGCGCCTTTTGGGGGCGTTCTCGAGCGGATGGCATCGCCAAAGGGCTCAACAGCGTTGCGCCCGGCGCGACCATCGTTGCTCGCCAGGACGCAATTAGCGCTACCGAGGGTCTCGAGACGACCCGCAGCATTCTTCAAGCGCACCCTGAAGTTAATGTGATCCTCGGCATCGAAGATCCTGCAACAGAGGGCGCATACAAGGCATGGATTGCCGCTGGGCGCGACAAGACTGATCCAAAAGCGTTCATCGGCGGCATGGACGGCACCCCCGGTGCGCTGAAATTGCTGCGAAGCGGCGATACCATCTATCGTGCTTCGATGGCGCTGCCGCTGATTGACTTGGGCGAGGCGATCGCAACGACAGCTGACAAGCTGGCGCGTGGTGAGGCCGTAGCCGAACGTATCATCGCGCTGGAGTTGGTTGAGGCAAAATCGCCCCTGGCTGACAAGTACCTGAAGCAGCAAGGCATCGAATAGAGCCGTAATTCCTGCCGATGTCGACGCGATAAGGACCAGCGCAGAGGCGTGGTCCTTATCGCAAGATATAGAGGAAATACTATCAAATAAGGTGGTTTCCGTGTCTGTTGTGATTAGCAATCTCAAGAAGGCCTATTCTGGCGTTCCAGTCCTTAAGGGGGTCGATCTTGAAATTGAGGATGGAGAAATCCATGCCTTTCTAGGTGCCAATGGTGCCGGGAAATCGACATTGATCAAGTGTTTGTCGGGGGCTGAGCAGCCTGATTCCGGCGTGATCGAGGTCGATGGGAAACCGTTTACAACAAGCGGACCCCGCGATTCAATGCGGGCTGGTATTGCCGTAGTATATCAAGAGCTGTCATTAGCCTCAGGCCTCAATGTGCTTGACAATGTTTTTCTTGGGCAAGAATACAAGCGCGGTCCGTTTGTGCGCAAAGCCCAAGAAGCACGGGAAGTGCGCTCATGGTTCGCGGAGTTAGGCGTCACTATCGACCCCGAAGCTGACTTGCTTAAGCTTAGCAACGCGGAACTACAGGTTATCGAAATTGTCAAGGCACTTCGCACGAAGCCAAAGCTCTTGATATTAGATGAACCAACGGCATCATTGACGGAACGCGAAGCAGCGCAATTGTCGGCGCAGCTTCTCTCTCTAAAGAAGCAAAAATTACCACTCCTATATGTAACACATCGTTTGGCCGAAGTGTTCGCAATTGCTGATCGAGTTTCAGTCCTTAGAGGCGGCAAGGTTGTTCTTTCAGCCAGAGTCTCGGACGTAACAGAACAAGAGATCGTAAGCGCGATTGCAGGCCGGAGTGTGGGAACTGAACCGCCTGACTACGCCAGTCAGCAGAAAACAAGATCTCCCCTGGCCCAGCTTCGTGGGCTGACTGCGCCAGGTATTGGGCCGGTCGACCTAGACGTAAATTCGGGCGAGATCCTAGGCGTATTTGGCTTGGTAGGTTCTGGTAGGACCGAGTTGCTTGAAGCGCTGTTCGGAGCGCGAGCGCTGGCGGGCGGTACGATTACTCTGGATGGCAAGGCGCTTAAGCTTCGCCGACCGTCCGATGCGGTGCGGGCCGGCATAGCGCTGGTTCCAGAGGATCGACTTCGGAAGAGTGTCTTTCAGACACTGACGGCAGGTGAAAATGTAGCGATGGCCAGCGCCGCCAAGCTTGGGACCCTTGGGTTTCGCAGCAAACGGTCAGAGCAAAAAGCATTTCACGACATTTCAAGGAAGTTGAACCTGCAGCCGCGGCGCTCTGATCTTGAAGCCAGGCGGTTCTCAGGCGGAAACCAGCAGAAACTAGTGCTCGGCAGGTGGCTCCAAGAGGGCCAGGATTGTCGGATGCTGCTGCTCGATGAGCCCACACAAGGCGTGGACGTTGGCGCTCGCGGCGACCTCTACTCCGTCCTCTCGGAGAGTACCAAGGCCGGGCTTGCGGTCGTGGTGACTTCGTCGGAGCCGGAAGAGTTGATGCAATTGGCCCACCGCGTCGTAGTGCTATCTCGAGGACAGGTTGCGGGAGTTCTGCATGGGGCCGAAATTAATCAAGAGCGCCTGCTCCACCTGGCGCATGTAGGAGAGTAAGATGACCAGGTCAACCACATCGAATAATGCCGTTGAGGTAAAAAATTCCAGCTCAACGTCAATCCTAAACAAAATCAAGCGCCCGGAAGTTATTATCAATAATATCCTAGTGATAGCGCTTGTTATCATGATGGTATATTTCACGTCGCAGACGCCGACATTTCTTACGGTTTCGAACTTTGAGGTGATTCTTACAAATAATGCCGTGATCGGTGTTCTAGTGGCGGCGATGGCCTTGTTGGTGATCGCAGGGCACGTAGACTTGTCGGTCGGATCAAACATCGGGTTTGCCGGTACGCTCGTTGCTCTCGCCAATACAGAATGGGGCCTTTCACCCTGGTTGAGCATGTTGGTCGGGATCGGTGGGGGCGCGCTGGGTGGCACCATAAACGGGGTTCTCTGCGGGGTCCTCCGCTTCAATCCCGTTATCGTTACCCTGGGTATGCTCGGCATTCTCCGCGGGGCCACGCTGCTTATACAGCAGAACGAAATATCGGGCCTGGACGAGTTCTTCGTGGTGATGGGCAATGGTGATTTTCTTCATATTCCGATTCAGCTCTGGATCGTTGCCATCTCTTTCGTTGCTGCCGCGATCTTTATCTCGCTGACCACCTGGGGGCGATACGTCTACGCCATTGGGTCAAATCCGCGGGCTGCGTTTTTGGCCGCATTGCCGGTACGTGCACTGCCATTTGCTCTCTATGTCGTTACCGGGGCAGCTGCCGGGCTGGCTGGCGTGATGTCGGCTGCACGCCTCGATGGATCCGCACCTGGCGCACTAGGCTTGCAGATGGAACTCCAAGCTCTGACGATAGTGCTGCTTGGCGGCGTTGCGTTTGCCGGTGGTCGCGGACGGATTGGTGGTGTTGCGACAGCGTGGATCTTTCTCGGCGTTCTGGAGAACGGACTTACGCAGCTAAATGTGACGCCATTCGTGCAGCTCGTTGCTGCTGGTCTCGCCTTGGTATTTGCCGCCAGCCTTGACTCATTGGGTTCGGTGCTCGGACCGCTTCTTGAGGGCCGCCGTCGAGTGGGCGAGCAGCGCGCAGCGGCGGGCATCGGGACCGACGCCGTAAAACAGGATGATACCGGAACTGTCCGACATCTTTGAACGTCGCAGAAATCGCCCAAGCCCCTAATCCCGGGTCGTTTGAGAAGTTAGTGCCGATCAAAACGGCTAAAGTCGAAAGGAAAACAACATGACCTATGCTCGCGACATGGTCGGCTACGGCAATAATCCGCCGAATGCAAATTGGCCTAATGGCGCCAAGCTGGCGCTGCAGATTATCGTAGCCTTTGAAGAAGGTGCAGAGAACAGCGTACTTCACGGAGACGCTCATTCTGAAAACTTTATCTCCGACATGATTGGTGCTCCCCCGCTTTTCGGTGTGCGCAGCGTGAATATGGAATCTCTCTACGAATACGGCACACGTGTCGGCTTCTGGCGAGTTTTCAACGAGCTGAACGCCCGGGGGATCAAGTCCACAGTCCTGGCCAACGGGCTAGCTCTCGAGCATTACCCCGAAGCAGGCCAATTCATGCATTCCACCGGCCATGAGATCGCCAGTCATGGCTGGAAGTGGATCGACCACCAATGGATGGGGGAGGAAACGGAACGCGCCCACATGAAGCTGGTTATCGAGGCCATCACAAAGATCACTGGCGAGCGTCCTGTGGGATGGTACACCGGGCGCTGCAGTCAGAACACATTGAAGCTCGTAGTCGAAGAGGGCGGGTTCCTCTACGATTCCGACACATATGCAGATGATCTCCCATATTGGGTGACCGTGGATGGCAAGAAGCATTTGCGAATACCGTACACACTGGAAGCAAATGACATGCGCTTTGTGTCGGCCGCGGGTTTCAACTCAGGTGATCAGTACTTTTCCTACCTGAAGGATACGTTTGACGTGCTTTATCGCGAGAGTGACAGAACACCACGTATGATGTCCACCGGTCTGCATCTGAGAATTGTTGGCCGGCCGGGTCGGTGGGCGGCATTCCAGCGCTTTCTAGACTATGTGCAAAAGCACGAGGGCGTGTGGATTTGTCGTAGAGATGAAATTGCGCGCCACTGGCACAAGCATCACGGAGTGTAGTGATAGCAATGCCGCTCGAAGCATCCCAGATCTGCATTGAGCGGCATTTCGTGATCTTAGGTATCTGAGCTTGGAACGAGAACATGCCACAAGTTGTTGAGATTGAGCCGCTCACACGAGAACGGTTTCGCGAGTTCGGTGATGTAATCGAGATAGATGGTAATGGCAGTTACTCGATCAACGGCGGTATGGCCGATCGCTTTCACGATCTCGCGAAAGTACAGGTGGGTGGCCCGGAAGGGCGAGTTCTGATCTCTATGGTCCGGAGCCGTCACTACGAGCTTCCACTAATTGTTTCCGCTGTCGAGAGGCATCCGTATGGAAGCCAGGCTTTCATCCCGACGGAGCAGGGGGCGTTCCTGGTGGTCGTATGTCTTGACCGGCAAGGTGTTCCGCAGGCGCCCAGGGCATTTATTGCGCAAGCGGGGCAGGGCGTGAATTACCACAGCAATGTCTGGCACGGAGTACTTTCTCCTCTGGGTAACGAGCAAGATTTTCTGGTGGTAGATCGTGGGGGTCTGGGAAACAATCTCGAAGAGTACAACTTTGCCGATCCTTATGTCATTGGATGGAACACTCCATGATGAAGACAAAACAGATATCAGAAGGTGGGGCGCATCTAACAGAATTCATCCGGTCGCATCGCGACGACCAGGTGCGCATGCTGGCAGAACTGGTCAAGGTGCCGTCCGACAACCCGCCCGGAGATTGCGCAGCGCATGCCGATCGTGCTGCCCAGTTGTATGAAGGCCTGGGCTTAACGGTCGAGCGGCACAAGGTGCCCGACGCGCTGGTTGCGAGCGTCGGCATGATCAGCGCCACCAACCTGATTGTCCGGCACACATTCGGTCCAGGCCCGACGATCGCGCTCAATGCACATGGCGACGTGGTGGCACCTGGCGAAGGCTGGACTGTCGATCCCTATGGCGCCGAGATCAAGGACGACTGGATGTACGGCCGGGGCGTGGCGACCTCGAAGTCCGACTTCGTCACCTATGCCTATGCGCTGCTGGCGCTGCGCACACTGGGCGAAAAGCTGTCGGGCACGATCGAGATCCACCTGACCTATGACGAAGAGGTCGGTGGCGACATCGGCCCGCTCTATCTACTACAGCAAGGCTTGACCAAGCCAGACTACGCGATCTGCGCCGGCCTGTCGTATGGCGTAGTCACCGCCCACAATGGTTGCCTGCATCTCGACATCGACGTCCGCGGCAAGTCCGCTCATGCGGCACGGCCCGAAACGGGCATCGACGCGCTCGAGGCGGCAACCCACATCCTGAGCCGGCTCTATTCGCTGCGTTCGGGTTTTTCGGAGCAGCGCTCATCGGTCGAAGGCATCACCACGCCATCGCTGGTGGTGGGGCTCATTTCGGGTGGCATCAACACCAACGTCGTGCCCGACAAGATCGTGATGCGCGTCGACCGCCGCATGATCCCGGAAGAGAACGGTCCGGATGTGGCGCGCGACCTGATCGCCTTCATCGAGGCGACGGCGCGGGAGATGCCGGGCATCGAATGCCATGTCCGGCAACTGATGCTGGCCAATCCGCTGAAGCCGCTCGACGGGCAGGAACGTCTGGCCGATGCCTTGCAGAGGCATGCCTCGGACCTCATCGGCAAACCCGTGCCTACGCACGGAGTTCCAATTTACACGGACGCACGACACTACTTCAATGCGGGAATCCCAACCGTGCTGTATGGCGCCGGCCCGCGAACGATGCTCGAGGCCAATGCCCATCGTGCTGACGAGAAGCTCAAGATTGACGACCTTGCTTTGGCGACGAGTGTCGTGGCGCTTGCGCTCTATGACCTGCTGACGGGCAACGCCTGAGGGTCTTGAAGTAACAGATTCATTCTAATTGGTGGCGGCTGCAGCGGGGCAGAAGGAGGAAGCAATGCTTCGAGTTGAGAGCGTTGTCGGGAGCCGAAACGATCCCGGTCTGCATGAAGCGATCCATCATCTCGAACACCACCACGCCGTGGAGTTTGTGACGGTGGCTGTCGGCGATCTCGACCGCCGGCGGCTGATGGTCCGGACCGACAAGGGCGAGGAGGTGGCGATCACCTTGCCACGCGACCAGAAGCTGCATGACGGCGCCGTTCTCGTGCTCGACCATCATCGCGCCGTGATCGTACGCGCCGGCGAGCAGCGTTGGCTGAGATTCACGCCGCATTCGGCCAGCGACGCGCTCGAATTGGGCTACCACGCCGGCAATTTGCACTGGCGGGTGCGTTTCGACGGCGAGGATCTGCTGGTCGCCCAGGACGGGCCGGCGGCGGGTTATGCCGCACGCATCGCGCCTCTGCTGTCTAGTGGACGGGTCGCGATGACCGAGGAGGCCGAATGAGCCTTTCGGCGACAAATCTTCTGGTTGCCCTGCAACATGGCGACGGGCAGTTTCCCTCGGGCGGCTTTGCCTTTTCGCAAGGGGCCGAGGCATCGTCGTCGCTGGCCGAGCGGCTGGGTGCGTTCGACTTCGCGGGTTTTGTCGATACCCAGATTGTCCATCGCTGGGCCGGCGCGGACCGTGTCGCTTTGGTGCGGGCACACAGGCTTGCCGGCGATCTCGACGCGCTTGCCGAACTCGACCGGGAGGTCGAAGCCTCGACCTTTGTCGAAGGGCTGCGGTCTGGTTCGCGGCGTAACGGTGCGGCACTTTTGACCACGCATGAGCGGATCGGGACCAAAGGCGCTGGCGCTTACCGCGGGATGGTCCGCAAGGGCAGCGCCTGCGGTCATCTCGCCATTGTCCAAGGGCTATTGTGGCAGGCGCTCGGCCTCGACGAGCCGACGGCAGTTGCGATCGGCGGCTACCAGATGGTCGCCTCGCTGGCGACCGCTGCGGTGCGGCTTGGCGTCGTCGGCGCCATCGACGCCCAGGCGGTGATTGCCCGGGCGCTGCCCAGGATCGAGGCGGCGGCGAGCAAGGTCGTCACCGATGATGAGCCGCTGCGTTCCTTCACGCCGCTTTGCGAGATCGCCGTCGCCCTGCACGGTGCATCGGGCCAGCGCCTGTTTTCCAATTGATGAGGAGCGCATCTCATGCTGCTGACCCCGACCGAACTTGAACGCCTGACGATCTATACGGCGGCCGAACTTGCGCGCAAACGCCGGGCCAAAGGCTTGTTGCTCAACTATCCCGAAGCGGTTGCGCTCATCTCCGACGAGATCCTCGAAGGTGCGAGGGAAGGGCGCTCGGTTGCCGAGATGATGTCGATCGGCTCCGCCATCCTGACCCAGGCCGACGTCATGCCAGGCGTGGCGGCGATGCTGCCGATGCTGCAGGTCGAGGCAACCTTTCGCGATGGCACCAAGCTGGTCACCGTGCATGAGCCGCTGCGGCCGGCAGCCGGTGCCGCCGCCGACGATCTCGAACCCGGTGCCATCATCACCGAAGACGGTGAGATCGAGCTGAATGCCGGCCGCCGCAAGCTCACGCTCAAGGTCGTCAACACCGGCGACCGGCCGGTGCAGATCGGCAGCCACTATCATTTCTTCGAGGTCAACAAGGCGCTCGACTTCGACCGCGCGGCTGCCTTCGGCATGCGCCTCGACATCGCTGCCGGCACCGCCGTGCGTTTCGAGCCGGGACAAGAGAAGGACGTTCCGCTCACCACCTTCGGCGGGCAGCAACTGCTTTCCGGGCTGAATGGCCTTTCGAATGGCCAGGCCGACGATGCGGCGGTGAAGGCGGCTGCACTTGATAACGCCCGCGCCCGCGGCTTTCGCGGCGCCTGAGGGGAGGAACGATCATGGCAACCCTGTCACGCCGCGACTATGCGGCAATGTATGGCCCGACCACAGGTGACGGCTTCCGTCTCGGCGACACCTCACTCGTCGCCGTCGTTGAAAAGGACTTCGCCGTCTATGGCGACGAGTGCCTGCATGGCGGCGGCAAGACCTTGCGCGATGGTGCTGGCCTTGCCGCTGGCGTCACCAGCGCCGAGGGCGCGCTCGACTTCCTGCTGTGCAACGTCACGGTGATCGATGCGGTCGTCGGCATCGTCAAGGGCGACCTCGGCATCCGCGACGGCAAGATCGTCGGCATCGGCAAGGCCGGCAATCCGGCCATCATGGACGGCGTCGATCCACGCCTCATCGTGTCGGCGGCAACCACGGTGCGCGACTGCGAGGGCCTGATTGCCACCGCTGGCGCGCTCGATGTGCATGTGCATTTCGACAGCGCGCAATTGTGCGACCATGCGATTGCCTCGGGCATCACCACCATGCTCGGCGGTTCTTTGGGTCCGATCACGGTCGGCATCGACTGCGGCGGTCCGTTCAACGTCGGCAAGATGCTGCAGGCTGCCGAGCACTGGCCGATCAATTTCGGCTTCCTCGGTCGCGGCAATTCGCACAGACCAGCCTCGCTGGTCGAGCAGATCGAGACGGGCTGCCTCGGCCTCAAGCTGCATGAGGATTGGGGCACCATGCCGGCCTCGATCGACACCTGCCTGACGGTTGCCGACGAACTCGATTTCCCGGTCCAGATCCATACCGACACGCTGAACGAATCCGGTTTCCTCGAGGATACGCTTGCGGCCATCAATGGCCGCACCATCCATATGTACCACACGGAGGGTGCCGGCGGCGGCCATGCGCCCGACATCATCAGCGTCGCCGGCGTGCCGTGGTGCCTGCCGTCCTCGACCAACCCGACCAATCCCTACACGATCAATACCTTCGACGAACATCTCGACATGACGATGGTGTGCCACCACCTCAACCCGGCCATTCCAGAGGATGTCGCCTTCGCCGAAAGCCGCATCCGCGCCCAGACCATCGCCGCCGAGGACATCTTGCACGACATTGGCGCGATCTCGATGCTCGGCTCCGACAGCCAGGGCATGGGCCGCATCAACGAGGTGATCTGCCGCACCTGGCAACTCGCCGACAAGATGAAGAAGCAGCGCGGCCGCCTGCCCGAAGAGACCACGCGCTTCGGCGACAATGAACGCATCAAGCGCTACGTCGCCAAATACACCATCAACGCGGCCCGCACCTTCGGCATCGCGGAGCATGTCGGTTCGCTCGAAGACGGCAAGATGGCAGACATCGTGATCTGGCGTCCGGCCTTCTTCGGCATCAAGCCGGAGCTCGTCATCAAGGGCGGCTTCATCGCCTGGGGCGCAATGGGCGACAGCGCTGCCTCGCTGATGACCTGCGAGCCGCTGCTCCTGCGGCCGCAATGGGGCGCCTTCGGCCGCGCCAAGCAGGCGCTGTCGGCCTGCTTCGTCAATCCGCTCGCCATCGACAGGGGCCTTGCCGCGACGCTCGACCTGAAGAAGGCGTTGCTGCCCTCGCGCGGCAATCGTGCCCTGTCGAAGAAGGACATGCTGCACAACGACGCCTGCCCCAATATCCGCGTCGATCCGCAGACCTTCGACGTTTTCGTCGATGGCGAATTGGCCACCTGCGAGCCGGCTTATGAACTGCCGCTGACCCAACGCTACATGCTGAGGTGACATCATGGACACCAGGACGTCTTTCCATTCGCCTGCACAGTCGCGTGTCGGAGCCGCCCGCATCGGCATTGGCGGTCCCGTCGGCTCAGGCAAGACCGCGCTGATCGAGCGGCTGATCCCGGCTTTCGCGGCGCGCGGCGTGTCGCTGGCAATCGTCACCAACGATTTGGTGACGGCGGAGGACGCCGAACGTATCCGCCGCTCGGGTCTGATCGACCCGGCGCGTGTGGCGGCGGTCGAGGCGGGCGCCTGCCCGCACACCGTCATTCGCGAGGATCCCACCCTCAACATCGCCGCCGCCGATGATCTGGAAGCCTTGTTTCCGGATGTCGAGCTGATCCTGATCGAAAGCGGCGGCGACAATCTCGCCTCGACCTTCTCGCTCGACCTCGTCGACTGGTGGATGTTCGTCATCGACGTTGCCGGTGGAGACGACATTCCGCGCAAGAACGGTCCTGGCGTCCTCAAATGCGACCTGCTGGTCGTCAACAAGATCGATCTTGCCCCTTACGTAGGTGTCGACCTTGCGGCGATGGCCGCGCAGTCCGCTACTGCGCGCGCTGGCCGACCGATGGCGCTCACCAATTGCCGCAGCAATGATGGGATCGACGCGATCGCCGACCGCATCGTCTCCGACGTGTTGTTCAGATGACGAGCCATTGGCCCCAACCGCCTACATCTCGCCTGCCGGCACAGCCGCGCCAGGCCGGGGCACGAAGTGGCCGCTTCGAGCTTGCGCTGGCCCGCCACGGCGCGCGCACGCATATCGGACGCCAGTACGTCTCTTATCCTTTCCACATGACGCGGCCGTTTGCGCTCGATACCGCCATCCCATCCCTGCTCACCGTCTACCAGCAGTCTTCCTCCGGCGGGCTCTACCGGGACGACAGGCTTTCGAGCCGCTTCGATGTTGGTGCGGGCGCCGCCGGCCACGTCACCACCCAGGCGGCCACGGTCGTTCACGACTGCTACGGTCTGCCGGCTCACCAGACGACAGAGATCGTGCTGCAGGAAGGGGCGTTCCTGGCGCTGACCCCCGATCCGCTGGTGCTGTTTCCCGGTGCCGCGTGTTCGAACATCACCCAGGCCCGCCTCGCACCCGGTGCAGTGCTCCTGTTGTCCGACGCCTTCGCCCTGCACGACCCGCAGGCGCGCAACCGTCCGTTCGAGCGGGTGGAGGCGAAGGTCGAGATTCGGGGCGCCGACGGACGGCTGCTCGTGCGCGACAATTTTGACATCGCCGGAGCGGACCTTGCCGGACCCACTTCGCCCGTCGGCGCATGGAAGGTCGTGTCCAGCTTCATGCTCGTCGGCGCGCCGGACCGGCTGCCAACCGTCGATGAGCTCGCCGGCCTCGGTCGAGCGGAACGCCAGGTCGCCGGCATCACCGCGCTGCCCAATGGCGCGGGCTGGGGCGTGCGCTGCCTGGCGGCGGACGCGATCGCGGCGCGCGGGATCGCCGACGATCTCTTTGCGCTCGCCGTGGTGGCGGCCTTCGGACAGCAACCCGCGCGGCGGCGCAAATGACGACCAATTCGCATCTGATCTGTGAATGATGAAAGGAACAGGATCATGAACAGCAAATCTCTCATTCGGACAGCGGCACTGGCCGCCTTCGCACTGGCGCCCGGTCTCGCCAGTGCCCACACCGGCATCGGCCATGTCGAAGGTTTCGCCCACGGCTTTGTCCACCCGCTTGGCGGGCTCGACCATGTGCTCGCCATGGTGATGGTTGGCCTGTTCGCCGCTCAGCTTGGCGGGCGGGCCCGCTGGCTCGTCCCGGCAAGCTTCGTGTCGATGATGATCCTGGGCGGCGCACTTGGTCTTGCCGGCATTGCCGTGCCGTTCGTCGAACTCGGCATCGGCCTGTCGATCGTCGTTCTCGGTGGTGTCGTCGCCTGCAACCTGCGCGCCGGAGTGGCGGCAGCCATGGCGCTGGTCGGCTTCTTCGCGGTGTTCCATGGCTATGCCCACGGCGCCGAGATGCCCGAAAGTGCCAGCGGCCTGGCTTATGGCGCTGGCTTTGTCCTGGCGACGGCGATTCTGCACGCGGCCGGACTTGGCTTCGGACTGGCTCTCGACGGCAAGGCCGGTCTACGTGGAGCGGTCGTGGTCCGTTCGCTTGGCGCGCTCGCGGCTTTCGCCGGCATAGGCGTGGTGACCGGCCTCGTCTGAAAATGGATTAGCGCGTGGGAGGCCGTGTTTGTGTTCCCGCAGGTAGACGCGAGACACAGAGACACACTGAGCGGTCAGGACGAACTATCATGATCCAAGACCTTTCGACACTGACGGGCAATAGGCTTCGTGAACAGGCCATCGCTTTGTTCCATGAAGGCATAGAGGCGTCCGACCCCGAAAGAGCTGTTGCTTCGGCCCTGCAAAGTCGCAAGACCGAACTTGAGCTTGCCAAGCGAGTAATCCTTATTGCTTTCGGCATGGCAGCGTGTCCAATGGCCCGCGCCGCCCTGCCTTTTGTGGTCAACAAGCTGCACAGTGCGTGCATCGTCACAAACTGCGAGAATCGATCGGCAGTGGAAGGGATGCACGTCACGGTCGCCGGTTATCCGCTTCCCGACGAGCGCAGTGTCGCAGCAGCCTATGCAGTTGAACGCGCTGCGCGTTCAGCCGTACCTGGCGACTTGGTGCTGGTACTCATAAGCAGCGGTGGTTCAGCGCTGGTGTGTGCCCCAGCGCCAGGTGTGTTGCTTGCCGACAAAATAGCGCTCAGCGAAGCCCTGCTGCACTCGGGCGCAGATATCTGCGAGATTAATGCTGTCCGGCAGCAGTTTTCGCGCCTGAAAGGCGGCCGCCTTGCGCAACTGACAACCGGCGCGCAGATACTCTCGTTGATCCTGTCGGATGTTGCAGGCGATGAAGTCGGAACGGTTGCCTCGGGGCCAACAGCGCAGCCTGCAACTACTGCTGCGGACGCACTCGCTGTACTAATCCGCTACCGCTTGAACGGGATTGTGTCGGGCGCCCTTCGCTCATATGCCGATCATCTGCTCGAACGTACCGAAGAAATGAGCTTCTCGCATGTCGAGAACGTGGTGGTTGGCTCTGTCAACGCTAGCTTGTGCAAGGTGATCGAACGGGCCGCAGCCAGTCACAAAACTATCCTCAAAGTTGACGAGCTTGAAGGTACCGCATCCGACGTCGCTGCGACGCTGCACCAGCTAGCGAAATTGCAGTCTGCAGAAAGCGGGCCAATGGCGATAGTCGCGGGTTGGAGCCCTGCCGACAGGAAGGCCGGCATCCGGGAGCGAAACCAAGAGCTCGCTCTGCGTTTCGCGTTCCTCGATGAGCAAGCACCTATCGGGCATCCATGGGCATTTCTGAGTGGCTGCGCTGGACGTGATACAGCCGGAGCTATTGTCGACCCCAACTCGATTTCGCGGGTACGGAAGCTTGGCTGCGATCCGGGAGCTTTGCTTGAGGCTGGTGCCTTTCATCAAGCCCTGCAGTATTCGGGCGATCTGCTCGCAACAGTCAACACCAGCACCGCTGTAACTGACCTGCAAATTTTACTGATGAATAGGCCTGCAGGAAAATGAGGGAGGTGCTTGAGTCTGCTACTCAACGGAAGGGTTCAGATGTGCTGATGATTTGTCAGAGCATACGTCAATCCGAGACAAAAGGCCAATTTCGTGGAAAGTGATGTCTGCGTTCATAACTATAATCGAAATAGTGTAGGCCTCAACTCGCGGCAGTTGCAGTTACTTATCGGAAGGGAAGTGCGAAAGTATCGTAGGAAGCACGAAATTACGGCCACCGAACTTGCTCACGCGGCGGGAATTTCGCTCGGAATGCTATCTAAGATAGAAAAGGGGATAATTTCACCGTCGCTTGGTACCTTGCATTCACTTTCGGAGGCTTTGGCCGTTCCGATTTCGGCTTTGCTACGACGTGCCCAGGCCGAAAGAACTGCCGTATTTACAAAGTGCGTGTCGAGTATCGCAGGCGACAAATACGCGCATGTAATTGAAACAATATCGAGTGTTGATGGGTTCGTTTTTCAACCATTGATAATAACCTTGACGCACGATAATTTCAATAAATCAAGTGAAATCTTGTCTGAGGCTGGGATCAAGTTTATATTTATATTTGATGGAGAAATGGAATATAATCATGGCGATAAAATATACGATATGGCAACGGGCGACAGTCTTCAATTTGATGCGATAATACCTCACGGGCCTAAGCGGTTAAATTCATCAAGAGTTAAGTATTTATCAATACTATCTGTTGATCGAAATAACTGAATTCGTGTCGGCTGGCGCAATTCTGATTTAGTCGATGCTCGCAAGAATTTGGGCATCGATACAGAAATCGAGAAATACCTGACGAACTTCTGTCGTGGAAATTTCCGCGGTCTCTGCCCGCGTCAAGGCGATGACAGCAAGGCGAGCCATTTCTTGCCCACCAGGCCATTCAGACAAAAAGGCCCGAGCCTCGTCAATCGAGGAAATCGCTATGGTGCGGCCTTCGAACGCGATCCAGATGATATCAAAGTCCATGGCCGGTGAGTCTCACTACAGTATTTGTCGGCACCTCAGCCTCCACACGCAGATAGCCGCTCAGCCCGGTTTTCTGATGCTCGATCACATGGCAGTGGAACGCCCAGTCGCCAGGGTTGTCGGCGACCAGTGCCACCTCCATCGTTTCCTTCGACAGCAGCAGGGCGGTGTCTGTGAGCAGTGGGGCGACCTTGCGCTTGTCGGAGCGCAACAGGCGGAAGCTCATGCCGTGCAGGTGGATGGGATGATCGTTCGGTGTTTCGTTGCGCCGGCGCAGGACATAGCTCCTGCCCTGTTTCAACACGGCGAGCGGCTCGCCGGGGCCCGGTATGTCGGATTGCCCTGCAACCCGATTGATCGACCAGAATGTGTAGCCGAGGGTGCCGCAAATGCTCGGCGCAGGTGCGTCGCCGCCGGGCGACCAGCCAAAGATGAAGTCTATCGTTTCAGCATTGGCGAGATCAGCTTGTGGTATCGGATTGGGCTGCAGCGGCTTGAGCTCGTCCAGCCTGCGCCTGATACTGGCACCCAGGGGCCGAAACCGCGCGAGAAGCCGCGGCCCTTGCGGCGTTCTCAGGCTCAGGCTCACAATGTCCTCCGCATTGTCAGGTACACGCAAGGCGATGTCGGCGCGCTGCCCCGGCGCCATGACGATCCCCTTGGGCGCAATGGGCTGCGCCAGGGGATTTGCATCCAGTGCGATCACCTGGGCGGTTCCGCCCTCGAGATCATATGTGCCGACGCGGGTGACGTCGGTCACCGCCAGACGCAGCCGCACGAGGCTGCCGGCGGCGAGATCATATGTCGGAGCGACTTCCCAGTTCACTGTGCCGACCGTGCCCAGAGTGCCGCCGCGGGCCGCATTGCGTGGCTTGAACAACTCGATGAACTGACCATCGCTGCCGAGGCGGAAGTCCCTGATGTTGAGCGGCAGGTCGCGGTCGAACCCCGGGGCTTCCTCGTCTTCGACCACCAGGACGCCGGTCAGCCCCCTGGCCATCTGCTCCAGCGTGTTGCAATGCGGATGATACCAATAGGTGCCGGCATCCGGCGCTGCCAGAGTGTATCGGAAGCTGTTGCCGGGCGCGATCGGCGCCTGTGTCAGATAGGGAACGCCATCCATCGCATTGGCGATGCGCAAACCGTGCCAGTGCACGATCGTCGCTTCCTCCAGGTCGTTCACCACATCGATCGAGAATGGTTTGCCCTGCGGCAGCCGCAGCACCGGAGGCGGTACGTCGGCGTGAAAGCTCATCATGCCTTCGGTCATCGTGCCGGGCAGGATCGAATGGCGCAGCATCGACGCCCGCAGGGTCAGGTCGACCGCGTTGGCCCGACTTGCCGCCACAGTGCCGGTGGCGGCTGCAGCAAGAGCTGCAGCACCCCCGAGCAAGACCTCACGGCGCGATATTCCAGGCATACGGACTTACCTTTCGCAGGCCTCGATGGCGCCGTTCTTCGAATTTCCGGCTGGCCGGGGGCAATCCCAAAACGATCCGGGCCAAAACGATCCAGACCGATTCATCCATCCGCCTGCATCAGCAAACGACCGCGAACACTGTGCTCCTGTGCCTTGTCGGGACGTCGCCTGCTCATTCCGGGCCATGTCGCTCCGGGAATTTCGAGGCCATTTGCGGACGACAATGGCGGCGATCAGGAAACCCTGCACCAGAACAACAGCGTAAGCGGCCAGGATGGCGGCGCAGGGGACGACAAAGTTCAGTTGGGGAGCCGCGCCGAGCACCACCGGCATTACCCATGAAACGACCGACACGACCCCGCAGCCGATGAGTGCGGCGCGCTTGCGCGGTTCGATGTCAGCCAGGAGGTGCTTTCCGACCTGCCGCCTGAGGAACGGCAGCACCAGGCGATGAATGGCGATGCCGTTGATCGTCAGTATGGCGACGATGATCACCTTGGCCCAGATCTTCGGGTTCAGGACTTTCTCCGGCTCGGCGGCCTGGTAGAGCAGAAGAAACCCGATGCCCGACAGCCAGAGCATCAGCAGGCCGCGGGCAACGAAGCGACTGATCCATTCGACATTGTCGACGAGTTCGGCTGTCACGGCTGTCCAGCGATAACGCGACAATGTCAGGTCGAGAAACGCCGCCCCGCCGAATCCCAGGATCAGGCCGCCGAAATGGATCAACCTCAGTGATGTCCTGGCATAGGACAAAAGCGCTGGTGATGATGCGAGGGAGAGGTCGAAAGCGCTCAATTGTGTCACCGGATGGAGGACGCAACGGCCCATCACGCCCTCCCAATGGGATGGCGTGCCCGCTGCGTTTCGAGCCTGAGGGAAAGTTCGAGTTGACCGAGCAAACTGGACGGTCCTATTTAAGCTGATTTTCATAGTCAAGTATGAGGGGCAGCTATTTTAGCATTTCTGCAAATTTCCCGGGGACATGTGGCGCTGTAGTGTTGGCTGACACTGGCGAAACGTGAGCGCACCGAGCAGCTGATAGAGGCGCATGAGCAACTGGCGATCGCTTACAGCGGGGCCGACTTGCTCTGGGCTTCGCGGTCGTCACTCCTCATGGCGGCGGGGCTCGCTACGGTGGCCTCGATTCCTCGCTTCCAATTTGCTAAAGCAGTTGATGACGGTACTTTTGGGTTGGCGGCGAGGTCGATGCTGACCGAAAAATGCGGCTCTGAAGGGCGATTGATCTCGATAGATTCCGACAGCGCGCGAAAAATTTTTCGCGGAAATTCCCGTTTAAAATCAACACCGTATGATTTTGACGGCTCATGGGTCGGAATATCGGTCTGTGGGCAAGAAAAAACCCAGCTAGATCAATGACCTAGCTGGGTTTTGAATAATTGAGTGGGAATGATTTCAGGCCCATCCTGACGTATCCGAAAAAACGCCATTCTACGATCTAACCAATTCAAATAAAAATACTTTCTGTTGCTGCCTGCCGAGAACAATCGGCAGGCAGCAGACCGACTTGTCGTGCGTTCTGACGGACCTTCCCTCTTCATCGCGCTGAAGACACTGCGCCGGCAACTCCCGTTATGTGCTGCCGTCACGCTACGATGCTGACGCACCCATGTCCCGGGCCACCTTTAATCGGGTTACGTACCTGGTCGTCGAGCAGGCGAAGAAGGACGGTCTGCCCCTTGAGCCTTTCACCGTGCACGATCTGAGGCGGACTGGTTCGACGCTGCTCAATGAACTGGGTTTCAACAGCGACTGGATCGAAAAATGCCTCGCGCATGAGGACGGTCGTTCGTCACGAGGTGTCTACAACAAGGCCGAGTACGAACTGCAGCCGCCACATGATGCAGGAATGGTCGGATATGGTTGATGCCTGGCTCGAGGGTCGGCGGCACGCTCCCGTTCTTCTTGAAGTACCACTATGTTCCCGATCGGGAGCAAAGTATATGGCAAGTAAGAAACCTCTATCCGCGACAGCCGACAAAAGCGCTGCTGACCTTAGGAAACTCGCTGAGCCGGTTGGCACTCAAAATTTCGCGAAGCACATCGCCGGTGTATTCTCGAACTTTGGCAAAGGTAAGCCGTTTCTAAGCGCGACTGATCTCGCCGAGGCGCTCTCGCAGATTGACGGCGCCGCCAACTTCGTCACGCGTCCATCCGAGCCGACACCAACGATCGATCTTCAGCTTCCGGACATGTCGCAAGGTGTACGGGTCTCCCTGCCGAACCCGATCCAGGATTCATATCAGCCGCAGAATGGGGATACGGGAACCGAGAAGGCGATGGTGCCACCGGCCAATCGCGGCGCGGACGTGGAAGAGCTGTAAATCGTATCTCCGTCAACGCTCGGGCTGCTGGTGAGGCGCGCACGCGAAAGCCGCCAACTGTCGCAGCAAAGTTTCGCTGACATTGCCGGCGTCGGGCGCAGGTTCCTCTCCGAACTGGAAAACGGCAAACCAACGCTCGAGCTGGGCAAAGTCCTGAAGGTCACACGCACGGCCGGCATAGAGCTCTTTGCCCGGCAGAGGTGACAAACGTGGACCCGCTTGCCCTTGACGTAAGACTGGATGGCTTTGACGATCCTGTTGGCGTCTTCGTACGTGACGAAAGAGGTGCGGTCGCTTTCGGATACAACAGAAACTATCTCGCGAAGTCCGATGCCATTCCCCTGTCTTTATCTCTGCCGCTCGTCGGAGCCCCATATCCCGATGTTGCAGCCCGGGCCTTTTTCGACAATCTGCTGCAGGAGCGCGACGATCTCGTGGGGCTCGCACGGCGGGTCATCTTAGCAGGACCCGTGGAACAGACGAAAGCTCAGCTGGAACGCATCAGCGCCATAGGAACAAAACTCTGGCAAGGATGACCGAGGGTTCGGCGGCCTGAACACAGAGGGACAGCAGTTTTGCAAGATGATGCGGTGCTGTGCGCAGGGGGAGGTCCGGCAGGATAGCGAACCTCCCGATCCTGCTAGTTGATCGTGACCGCCATCACGCCTGGGCGAGCAACATTCTCCCGAGCCAAGACAAGCAGGATCACTAGGAAGACCGCTTCGACCACAGCGAAGGCCATGAAGGCTTCAGAAAATGAGCCGCCCGAAGCCCTGATTACCAGGCCCATCATCCACGGAGAAACGAAACTCGCCGCCACGCCGAGGACTTCCGCATAGCCAACTGCGACGGTCGCCAGTTCGTCGGCGTATTTCTCGGTGAGCAGGGCGAAGATGGCGCCGCCACCAAGTACCGCGATGCCGCTCAGGCCAGCAAGGACCAGCAGCCAGCCAAACGGCATCGGATAGATTGCCGCAGCGGTGAAGGCGAAGGCGATCATCAGCGCCATTGCAGTGCCTAACTTGATCATGAAGGCCTTGCCTACGCGGTCGGCCGCGTAGCCGCCGACGACCAGGAACAACACCTGCGACAGACCCATCAGCGTGCCGACAACAGCCGCGCTTTCGACCGGCATGTTCTGCACTGCGATGAAGGCCGGTACGACCCAGGTCGCCGTTCCGGCAATGGCGAAAGTGCAGGCCGCGATGCCCAGACCCCCAACGATGATCCACTTCGAGCGGAAGATGACGCTGATCGGGATCGATGCACCACGCGGCAGCGGCGGCTCCCAGGCAAAGCCGTTGATACCTATCTCGGCCGGCCCATTGCGGGCGAAGAGGCAGTTGATGAGAGCGACGATCAACGTCCCGCCGGCCAGAACAGCGAAGAATGTACGCCAGCCAAAGGCCATGGTCAGCGGAATTCCAAGCGCGAAATCAAGCGTGATCGCCAGGCTGTATGCCGCCAGGATGAGGCCGATGATGCTGCCGCGCCGAGACTGCGGAAACCAGCCGATGACCAGCTTCATGTTGCCGAGAAAGATCGCCGCGTCGAAGAAACCAATCAAGAGACGCAACGCGACCAGCTGACCATAACTCTGCACATAGATCTGCAGGACCATGCCCAGGCCGGTGCCTGCAAGTCCGATCAAAAGCATCATGCGCGCCGTCATGTGCCGGCTGAAATGCGACCACACGACCATGCCGATGCCGTAGGTCAGCGCGAAGATACCCTGCGCGAAGCCGGCCTGAGCCGGGTCGAGTTGCAGGGTTTCGGAGATGAATGGAATGACTGCTGCAAAGGCATACCAATCCGCCGCAAGAAAGACCTCGCACACCAAGGCGAGTGCAAGCATGCCGATTTGCCATCGCCGGATGCGCGACCGGTCGTTTTCGGTAATTGTGTCCCAGTTCATCGTCCGTCCCCCGTTGGAAAACCTGGTTTTTGCGTGAGTGTGGTCGCCTATTTTTGCAACTTCGTTTGAGCTGCGGCCCACTTTCCGCGGGTATTCCGCCTGCGGCGACTGACACAGGCGGAAGGATGTGTCGCCGTCAGCTCTGCGGCGGCAGGAAATTGACCTCGTGTTCGGCTGCGATACGCACGACTTCAGCCGGATCGCCGACATTGTGGATGCGGTCGAACAGTCCGCGCAGGACCCGCGTCGGCGAGACCCAGAACAGGCAGCGCACAGTGCCGGAAGACTTGTTGAAGATGCCGTGCGGCTCTCCCATCGGCATGCGGATCAGGTCGCCTGCGGTTGCATTCACTTCCTTGCCGTCGAGCCAGAGGTCGAGGCGGCCCTCGAAGACCGAGACAAACTCGTCCTGGGTCGGGTGCGTGTGAGGCGGAACGAAGGTGCCGGGGGGCAAGATCGCGTGCCACGCCATGGAGGCATCCGATTGTTGCTTCAGCGTGTATGTCTGGCCAAGAATACTCCAGACGGTTCCGTCATAGGCTTCGTCGCTTTTTGTCACGCCGGCCTGCATTACAATCATGATGTGGTTGTCCTTGTGAGTTGGTGTTCGTCGTTAAGGGTGCCGTCAGGCGGCGAGAAAATCGCGGAGCAGGGTGGTCGCCTGTGGCGCTTCCTCGAACAGGAGATGCCCGGCGCCTGGGACCAGCTCGAGGCGAGAAACGGGGATGCACTTCAGCCAGGCGTGTGCCTGCGCAGCCGGCCGCATTCGGTCCTCGCTGCCCCAAAGCAGCAAGGTGGGAGCAGCAATGCGATGAAGCCAGGCGCCCAGTTTCGGATTGCCTTGCGGTTCGATGGCAAGCAGGCGACCGAGCGCCGCCATCTCGCGCCCAAGCGACGCGCCGAATGTAGGGTCTTGGGTCGTTGGAAAATATCCCAGCGCGACGCGCGGGTCATGGGTCAAATAGCCGGGAAGTTCTGGCGGGCTGACGGTGGACAGGTCGGGCGCGGGGTGTTCGCGCACGACCAGACCCGCCGGTGAAATCAGTGCCAGCCGACGCAGACGGCTGCTTTGCCGAGCCGCGTACTCGGCAGCGATCCAACCTCCAAGCGAGAAGCCGGCAAGGTCGAACGCTTCAAGCCCGAGCCGGTCAAACAGATCGGCATAATGCAGCACATAGTCGTCGATTGAGGTGATGCGATCGTCGTCTGCCGAGTCGCCGAACCCTGGATGATAGGGAATAATGACTTTCGCGCCCGTAGCCAACGTGCGGGCGAATTCGAAGCCGGTAAACGTTCCTGCGCCATGCAGGAAGACCAGAGGAAAGCCCTCGCCGATACTGTGCACGATTGTGCGAATGCCGCGGATCTCGTACTCGGCGCGCTCAAAACCTTCCAAGGCCGGAAAGGGTCCGGGTTGCAGTGTCATGATCTGAAAACTCCCTGTTTATTCGGCGGCGACACAGCACGGCCGCCCGGCGAGGCCGGCAAACTGGTCGACCGCGTCGATAATGCGCTTGAGCACCATGGGATTGCTTGGAACGCCATCGGTGAAGTCGGTTTCGCTGGCATAGATCGCAGTTGGGATGGTGCAGGCTTCAAAAAACCCGAAAAGCGGTCGAAGCTGATGTTCAACGACGAGGGAGTGGCGCATGCCGCCGCCCGTCGCAGTCAGAAGCACAGGTCGGTTGATCAGCGCTGACGGGTGGACAAGGTCAAACACGTGCTTGAACATCCCGGCATAAGAACCCTTGTAGACCGGGCTGCCGACGATCAGCGCGTCGGCGTTTTCGATCGCCTCCACAATCGATCGGGCCTGATCGTTCAATCCGGCCGGTGAACAGGCGGCCAACCCTTCTCCGGCGTCCACCAAGTCGAATATCTCGACGGAAAAGCCATGGCGCTGGCGGATCTTTTCGGAAACGGCTTCGACAAGCGCACGTGTTTTCGACGGCCTCTGCGCGTTGCCGCAGAAGCCGATGACTTTGACACCGGTCATCCAGATCTCACTCCCGTATGGAACCACCAGGTATTCATCGACCTGTTCGGCGGTTCGCCAACTCCCATAAGCGCTCAGTTTCAGAACGGTAAGCTGCTTGGGCAAGCCCCCCAGTTGAGGGGGTTGCTGTCGCAACGCCCGGTTGGAACAGTGCCGGGAGAAAGCGCCTGGCACGATCGGCAAGGCGCAGACCAACAAGGGTGGAGCCTGTGAACATGTCAGTCGTCGAGTTCAAGAAAACCGGAAATCCGTCGCTGGCCGAGATGGCCGCCCATGTCGAAAACATCCTGCCGGCGATCGAGTCGGCTGCGGAAGAGAGCGAACAGCTGAACAGGCTGTCCGATGCGACATACATGCTTTTGCGTGATGCCGGTCTCTTCAGCATGATGATGCCGAAGGAGGTTGGCGGAGCTGAACTTTCTCACGTCGACGCGATGCGGCTCGGCGAACGCGTGGCATGGGCGCATGGTTCTGCCGGCTGGTGCGTGATCGTGAACAACGCTGTCGGCGGTGTGATGTCGCTGTTTGTCTCGGAGAAGGGCGCCGCCGATATTTTCGCCGAGGGTCCCGATGTCATGGTTGCCGGAAACGGTGTGCCGCGAGGCTATGCGCGGCCGGTCGACGGCGGCTACATGATCCGCGGCAACTGGGCCTATGGCAGCGGCATTCATCACGCCGCCTGGATCCATTCCGGCTGTTTCGTTACCGAGGCGGACGGCAAGACCATGGTCAAGCAAGCCAATGGTCAGCCGGAAATCGTCATCACCCATCACCCGCGCGAGACCATAGAGTTGAAAGGCAATTGGGATGTGCTCGGTCTGCGCGCCACAGGCAGTTTTGACTACACGCTCAAGGATGCCGACGAGCTCTTTGTGCCCAAGCATCTGTGTTATGGCTTCAACGACGGTGATGCCAAGCGTGGCGGCCCGCAGGGTAGTCTCGGGCTGGTGGGCTACACGGCCTGGGGTCACACGACATGGGCGCTTGGCGTCGGGCGGCGCATGCTCGACGAACTTGCCAAACTGGCTAAGGTTCGCGTCGACGCGTTTGGCAAGATGAATGAGAGCGCGACCTTCAAATATGAGTTCGCCCGGGCTGAGGCGCGCTTCCGTTCGGCACGTGCCTTTGCCTATCAGGCCTGGGCGAGCATGGCCGAAACCTTCGATGCCGGCCGCAACGCTTCTGTCGAGCAGATCGCCGATGTGAAGCTTGCGATGCGTCATGTCCATGACGTCATCTCCGATGTCGGCACCTTCGCCCACCGCGCGGCGCGCGGCGCGTCACTTCACAACGGAACCATGCAGCGTTTCTATCGCGATATCCATTCGGGTACCCAGCACATCCTGATGGCTGACGAAATCGTACAGGAATGCGGCCGCGTCTATCTCGGCGCGGTCAAAGCCGACGCAAAATGGGGAGTCTTTGGTGTGGATGGCTAGATAGTCGCGCAAACGGCTGTCTTCGCCGCCGCAGTCAGCTTGATTTTTGCCGAGGTTGCTTGAAAATGCCGCCTCGGCAGAAGCGCTCACGCACTGGCGAGCCTTTGCCACATGTTCCTGACAAGCTCGAACAATGAGCAGCAGGGCTGAGGAGGGAAAAATGATGTCGGGGACATCGGCTGGACGATCGAACTATTCGACGGGAGAGGTCGGCCATGCCGCGCTGGCCGTTGCTGAAAGCCGCTCTCTCGAAGCTCTTGGCGAGTCATGCCACCGCGAAATGGGCAAGCTGATGGGATCGCCCACGGTCGGGCTTTACCTGTTGGATGATCACAAGCCGAGCCTTGTCTACAGCAAGCAGGCGCCTGAGGGCTTCATCCGGGAGTACAGCGATGAATTCGACAAATACGATCCGCTGCTCGCCTATATTTTCGAGAAAGGCCGGCCTGTCGACGGGTCGACGGTGGTCGGTACGTCTGGCTGGCAGCACTGCAACAATTTCCAGTTGTTGAGGCGCTGGGGCTTCAAGCACTGCATGGCCGGGCCGCTTCTGGTAGAGGGTCGCGTGGTTGGCGTCGTCTACACCGCCAATGGCGGTGAGAGGGGACCCTATCGCGCTGAGGCAGTCGACAGCATGGATATTCTTTGCCGGGCCGGTTCACTCGCACTCGCCACCATGGTGGAGACTGGCCGGCTCGGCGGTGCGCCGATCGGCTGGATAGCGCAGTCCAGCGTTGCGTCACGCCATGAGCGGACGATCGGCGGGGCATATGCCTTGAACCAGTTGCCGGCGCGATCGCGCGAAGTGGCGCTTTTGCTCTGCCGCGGCCAGTCCAACAAACAGATCGCGCGGGCGCTGGGGATTTCCGCATATACGGTCAAGGATCATGTCGGCAAACTTTGCCAGCGACTTCACGCCCACAACAGAACTGAATTGGTCCAGCGACTGCTGACGACGCACTAAACCCACAATCCAGACGCTAAGCAGCAATAACACCGCAAGCGTCGGCCACCTATTTGAGGATGCGGTGTCTGCAAGTGGGGTCGGCACCGGTAGCCGATGCAGATGATGCTGGCCTCCATGGGAGGTGTTCAGACATGCGGGCGATACCGCCAGCAGCGCTCAGAAATCATCGCCCACATTTACGAAGAGCTTGCGACCTGGAATGTCCCGCAGACCGGCGCAAACCCTTTTGCGTGAGCTTCAACAGCTCACTGGTCATGGCTGAGTGGTAAGGCGCTAGCGCCCGGCCAGGTCCAGCAACCGGTTCCACCGCAGCTTAGCCGGAACCTGCGAACAACGTTGGCCACTCCCCTGCGTATCCAAGCGGATGCCAGCTGGTCGCGCGATCAATGAACTGACTTCAGCAGAAAATCGCGGAAGCACCGCGCCGCAGGCGAAAGAGAACGCGTCCGCTTCTGAATCAGGCTGACCTCGCGCTTGATGTGCGGCTCGGTCGGTGTGCGAACGACGAGGCCCATGGAGGTCGCAAGGCGCGTGACCGCCGAGGTCATAATCGCGACGCCTAAGCCGCCTTCAACCATGCCGATGATCGTCAGCGGCAACGCCACCTCTTGCATCGACTTGTCGAGTGGCAGAACGATGCCGTTGCGCGCCAGTTCGTTTTCGAGCCGGTCACGGATCGGGTTGCCGCGCTGCGGGCCGATCAGCTTGCAGTCGGCAAGGTCGGTCCAGCGCAGTTCGGGACGTTTCACCAGCGGGTCCTCGGCATGGAGCACAACCAAAAACTCATCGGTGGAGAGCCGTGTGCCGACGAGTTCCGGATCGTCTTCCGGCACCGTGCCAAGTCCAAGGTCAACCAAGCCACTGGCGACCTGCTCCAGGACGGTCTTCTCCGCGACATCGTGCAATTCGACCGTGATCTCGTTGTAGAGCTTGGTGAAGGCGTTGACGAGCTGCGGCAGCATCAGGGCGGCCTGAACCGTTCCGGCGGCCATCGTGACCTTGCCGCGGCGCAGCGCATTCAGTTCCCGCGAGCTCTCCACCATGCCCTCGATATCGGCAACGGCACGGGTTGCGATCGGAAGGATGTCGATGCCCGCCTGGGTGAGGCGCAGCAGGCGGGTGTGCCGATCGAAGAGGCGAAGATTGAGATTTTGCTCCAGCTGCCGCACCAGAGTGCTGACGGCCGATTGTGACGATCCGAGCTTGTCGGCGGCCAGCGTGAACTGTCCGAGGTTGGCCACGGTGACGAAGGCGCGGAGCTGTTTCAGCGTGACGTCCATGCCGATCCATTCATTCAGTTATCAGATGAATAAATATGATTGTGCCGATTGTTTGCTGATTTGGCCAGCCGCATGATCCCCCTTGTACGGCGTGCGGTGTAAAAACATGAGGCCAAGATGCCCCCCAACCGCGCCGGAGCACTATTCGCTGGGAGGATAGCGAATGTCCAAAACTGATACGACGGATCCCGTCGAGAAGAAGTACCCGATTCCAAGCCTTTTCGCTCTCGGCCTGCAACACGTTCTCGTCATGTATGCCGGTGCAGTCGCCGTCCCGCTCATCGTCGGCAGCGCGCTGCAGTTGCCCAAGGACCAGATCGCCATGCTGGTCAGCGCGGATCTGTTTTGCTGCGGCATCGTCACCCTCATCCAGGCACTTGGTGTCGGCCGCCACGTCGGCATCCGGCTGCCGATCATGATGGGCATTTCGTTTACTGCCGTTCCCTCGATCATCGCGACGGGCAACAATCCGGACCTCGGCATGCCCGGCGTCATTGGGGCGGTCATCGCCTCCGGTGTCTTCACCGTCATCGCCGCGCCTTTCTTCGGACGGTGGGTGCGGTTTTTCCCGCCGGTCGTCACCGGCACTGTCATGCTGGTCATCGGTCTTTCGTTGATGCGCGTCGGCGTGAACTGGGCCGCTGGCGGCCAGCCAATGATCCTGGGACCGGAAGGCATGATCCCGAACCCCGCCTATGGCGCACCCTTCGCGCTCGCCGTCGCAGCCATCGTGCTGCTGTCGATCCTGCTGCTCACACGGGTTCTCAAAGGCTTTCTTTCCAACCTTGCGGTGCTGATGGGCATCGGCATCGGCTTTGCCATCGCGATCGCATCCGGCAAGGTTGATTTCCATGGCGTCGCCGACGCCGGCTGGGTGCGCATCATCCACCCGCTCGCCTTCGGTTGGCCCGTTTTTGAGTTCTGGTCGATCCTTTCTCTCTGCGCGGTCATGACGGTCATGATGATCGAATCGACCGGGCAATTCCTGGCGGTCGGCGACATGGCCGGGCGCAAGATCACCCAGGCTGAGCTTACCCGCGGCCTCAGAACCGACGGCGTCGGCAACATCATCGGTGGCCTGCTCAACACTTTCACCTACACGACCTATGCGCAGAATGTCGGTCTGCTCCAGATCACCGGCGTCCTGAGCCGCTTTGTGGTCGCGACGGGCGGCGTCATCCTGGTCCTGCTCGGTTCGCTGCCGAAGGTAGCCTTTATCAGCGCCTCGATCCCGAGCTACGTCGTCGGCGGTGCCGCCATCGTCATGTTCGGCATGGTCTCGGCGACGGGTGTGAAGATCCTGTCGAGAGTGGATTTCGTCGCCAACCGCCGCAACCTCTACATCGTCGCAGTCAGCGTCGGCCTCGCCATGGTGCCGGTCGTGGCCGACAACATCTTCGCCCAACTGCCGTCAGCAGTCGAAAAATTCCTGCACAGCGGCGTGCTCGTCGGCACCTTCGCGGCAGCTCTGCTCAACATCCTCTTCAACGGCGTGCCCGCGAAAGAGCCTGAGGACAGCGAACTGCAGAACCGTACGCCGGCGGCCGACCTCGCCTGAACAGCAACAACCATTTAGTCCGGCGGCCTTCGCGCCGCCGGTGCCCGAGCCGCGTAGCCCAAGAGGCCAAGTGGCCAGATCCAAGAGGAATGCCATGAGGCGCTTTGAATACCACCGGGCGGACACGCTGGAACAGGCCTCCCGCCTTCTCACCGACCTCGGCGAAGACACCTTCGTGTTCAACGGTGGTACGGACCTTCTCGTCGAAATCCGTGAAAGGCTGCGCCGGGTTCGCAACGTCGTCGACATCAAGCAGATCCCCGGATTGTCCGACATCATCTATGACGAAACGCGCGGCCTGACTTTCGGCGCGCTGGTGACCGTGGGCCGCCTGGAGCGCCTGGCATTGGTGCGCCAGCGTTACCCGAACCTGTATGCGGCCTTCGCCTCGCTAGGCTCCATCCAGGTGCGCAATCGTGCGACGGTGGCAGGCAATGTCTGTCGTGCCTCGCCGTCAGCCGATACGATCCCACCGCTGATTGCCGATGGCGCGTTCATCCACATCTACAGCCGCACCAACATGCGCGTCGTGCCGCTGGCCGAGTTCTTCACCGGCCCCGGCAAGACGGTGCTCGCCAAGGGCGAGATCGTTACCGGCATCACCGTGCCGCCCGCCGGCGACAACGCCGGCAAGGCTTACCTCAAGCACGGACGCCGCAAAGCGATGGAACTCTCCACCGTCGGCGTAGCTGTCAGCCTCACCATGGAAGATGGTCTCTGCAACGACATCCGCATCACGCTCGGCGCGGTCGGAGCAACCGTGCTGCGCGCACCCCAAGCCGAGGCCATGCTGCGCGGCACGTCGCTCGACGCGGCAACCGTCAAAAACGCCGCCAACAAGGCGATGGAAGAGTGCACGCCGATCAGCAACGTCCGCGCCAGCGCCGACTACCGCCGCGACATGGTCGGTGTGCTGACCGGGCGCGCCATCAAACAGGCATTGGAGGCCTTCGCATGAGACGCATCGTCGAACTCACTATCAATGGCGAGCCGCGCGACATGACGGTGGATAGCTGCCGCTCGCTGCTCGATGCGCTGCGCGACGATGTCGGCCTCACCGGCACCAAGAAGGGCTGCGATGTCGGCGATTGCGGGGCCTGCACCGTCATCGTCGATGGCGAGCCGGTCAATGCCTGCCTGATGCTTGCCGTGGAAGCCGAAGGCCGCTCGGTCGAGACGATCGAGGGACTTCAGCCAAGCGTCGATGTGCTGCATCCGCTGCAGGATGCCTTCATGCGCTACGGCGCTTCGCAATGCGGCTTCTGCACCCCGGGTATCCTGATGATGGCCAAGAAGCTGCTCGACGACAATCCGCGCCCGACGGACGAGGACATCCGCTTCGGCCTCAGCGGCAATATCTGCCGCTGCACCGGCTACACCAAGATTTTCGACGCGATCAAAGCAGCCGCGATCGAGATGGAGGCTGCAAGATCATGAACATGACGACCCCTATCGAAAAGCGCGATTTCAAGATCGTCGGCAAGAGTGTTCGCCGCGACGACGTGCTCGAAAAGGTGACGGGCGAAGCCGAGTATACCGGCGACGTCAAACTGTCGGGCATGCTGCACGGCAAGATCAAGCGCGCGGCCATCGCGCATGCCCGCATCAAGAGCATCGATGTCAGCAAGGCGCTCGCCTATCCGGGCGTGAAGGCGGTGCTGACGCATGAGAACGTGCCGCGCGTGCTGCATTACGGCTCACCGCACCCGCGCTCGGCTTCCTGCACCAAGGACCAGTATATACTCGATGACAAGGTACGGTTCTGGGGCGAGGGCGTTGCCGCCGTCGCGGCCATCAGCGAGGAGATTGCCGACGAGGCTCTCGACCTGATCGAGGTCGAGTACGAGCCCTTGCCGGCCGTCTTCGAACCGGAGGATGCGGCCCAGCCGGGTGCGCCGCTCATTCACGATGTCGGCCCTGGCGGCAACCTCGTGCTCGATCCGGTGCGCATCAATCGCGGCGATGTGGACGCCGGCTTCGCCCAGGCGGATTTCGTGCTCGAAGGTGTTTTTTCCGGTGGGCGGCCGCATCCGGCTTACATGGAGCCGAATGTCTGCATCGCCGACTGGGACGGTTCCAACAAGCTTACCTTCTGGACCTCCACCCAGACTTCTTTCATGGTGCGCGGCATCCTTGCCGAAGTGCTCGGTCTGCCGCTTACCAAGGTCCGCGTGCTCGTCGACCACATGGGTGGCGGTTTTGGAGCTAAGCAGGACCTGTTCCAGCACGAATTCCTGTGCGCGCTTCTTGCCAAACAGACGCGCCGGCCAGTGAAGATGGAATTCAGCCGCCACGAGACTTTCGTCGCCGGCCGCTCGCGCCACCCCTGCAAGATCTGGCTGAAACAGGGTTTCAAGAACGACGGCACGCTCGTCGCGCGCGACATGAAGCTGGCCTACGATTCCGGCGCCTACGGTTCGCACGGCCCAGGTGTCACCATTGTCGGCACGACGGCTGCTACCTCCCTTTATCGCTGCGAGAACGTGCGGCTGGAAGGACGCTGCGTCTACACCAATACGCCGATCAACGGTGCCTTCCGCGGCTATGGCGTGGTGCAAAGCTATTATGCGCTCGATATCCAGATGGACGAGGCGGCCGAACGGCTAGGCATGGATCCGGCGGAGCTGAAGCTGAAGAACGTCGTTCGCGCCGGCGACATCGCACCGTCGGGCCACCCGATCCTTGGTCATGGCCTCGAAATCTGCCTCCAGCACGGCATCGACGTGCTGGATTGGAAGAAGCTGCGCAACCGCGACCGCACGCCGGATCCCAAGCGACCCCACATTCGCACTGGCTGGGGCATCGGCTGCGAAATGCACGGTTCTTCCGCCTATCCCGGCATCAAGGAACAGGGCAACGCCACGGTGAAGGTCAACGAGGACGGTACGGTGACTTTGCTCACGGGTGCCGCCGGCCTGGGCACCGGCGCGCACACAGCACTTGCACAGATTGTTGCGGAAGAACTCGGAGTGCGCTTCGAGGATGTTGGCACGATCCATGGCGATACGGACGTAGTACCTTGGGACATCGGCGCGTTTGCCAGCCACACGACTTATCTCGTCGGCACGGCTGCCAAGATGGCAGCCGGTAAGGTCCGCACTGCGGTTCTCGAACGGGCAGCGATGAAGCTGCAGGTCTCGCCGGCCGAGATCGATCTTTCCGAAGGCAAGGTCTTCGTCATCACCGATCCAGGACGCTGCATGACGGTCGCTCAGGCGATGGGTCCTTCCCGTGGCATTCCCGCTGCCAACATCGTTGCGAACGGCACCTACGAGCCGACGAAATCCTATTCCTTCGCCGCACATTTCGCTGAGGTGCATGTCGATACGGAAACCGGCATCGTGGAGGTCAAGCGCGTCATACCTGTGCACGACGTCGGCCGGGTCATCCATCCGATTGCCGCGCAGGGGCAGATCGAGGGCGGCATCCAGCAGGGCATCGGTCACACGCTGACCGAGGACTATGTCATCGACAAGAAGACCGGCCGGTCGCTCAACGCCGGCCTCGTCGACTACAAGATGCCGCTCTCGATGGACATGCCTGACATCGAGACGATCATCCTCGAAGCGGCACCCGATCCAGGTGGCCCCTGGGGCGCCAAGGGCGTCGGCGAGGACCCGATCATTGCCATCGGCCCAGCCATTGCCAACGCCATCCACGACGCCATCGGCGTTCGCTTCCGCCACTATCCGATCACTCCGGAAGACGTACTGAAAGCCTTGAGGGAGAAGGCCGCATGAACATGCACATCGAACCTGAGAGCCGGAAGCTCCCGATAACGATCCTCACCGGGTTCCTTGGATCGGGAAAGACGACGTTGCTCAACTACATCCTCACCGAACGCCATGGCCACCGGATCGCGGTGATCGAAAACGAGTTCGGCGAAGTCGACGTCGACAGCGACCTGGTGCTGGCCTCTGACGAAGAGATCTTTCAGATGCAGAACGGCTGCATCTGCTGCTTCGTCGATGTGCGCAACGACCTCATCGACGTGATGAAGAAGCTGTTGAGCCACAAGGACAAGTTCGACCACATCATCGTCGAGACTTCTGGTCTTGCCGATCCGACGCCTGTCGCCACCGCCTTCTTCGTCGATCGCAGCGTTGCTGAAGAGGTCGAGCTGGATGCCGTCGTCACGCTGGTGGATGCAATGCATATCGACCAGCATCTCTATGATCCGGTTCTTGACGGCAGCGACAACCAGGCGGTCAACCAGGTCGTCGCGGCCGACCGCATCCTCATCAACAAGGTTGATCTTGCCTCAGAGGACGCCCTCGGTTCGCTCGAGGCGTCGCTGCGCAAGCTCAACCAGACGGCGCCGATCCTGCGTTCGACCTATGGCAAGGTGGACCTGACCGATATTCTCGGTGTCAACGGCTTTCGCCCGTCCTATGTGCGCGAGCGGGCGGAAATCCTCGACATCGACATGGACGACGACCACGATGCGCATGGCCATCACGAATGCCACGATACGGCCTGCGACCATCCGGACCATGACCATGGGCACCATCATGACCACGGCCACGGCCGAGCATCGGTCCTGCGCCCGCACAGCCACGATGCGACGGTGAAATCCCACTCTTTCGTTTATCCCAACTCCTTCGACGGCGAGAAGCTCGCCACCTTCCTGAAGGATTATCTCGGCGAGCGCGGCGACGACATCTTCCGTACCAAGGGCATTGTTTCGGTGGCCAATGACGAGCGCTTCTTCGTGCTCCAGGCGGTGCACAAGCTGGTCGATTTCCGTCCGGATCACAGCTGGGGCGAGGATGTCAGGAAGTCGAAATTCGTCTTTATTGGCCGCAATCTCGACCGTGACGGCATCGACAGGAACCTGCGTGCATGCCTGGCGGCCTAGCGGCGCTTCTCCCGTCCTAATACGCCTGCTCAATTCCTGTGTCCAAGACGCCCGCGCAATTTCCCGCGCGGGCGGTCGCTGCCGATCGCCATGAAATAGCGTTTAAAAAGAACAGGTTAGTCGATTTTTCCCCGTTGACAGAAAGTCGGCCCCATGGTTTCTTCACCGTTGAGTAGAAGCGCCGACAATTGCTCACCGTCTGTTGGACGATGAGGCCGCGATGTCGATGCTCACTGCGAAAGGAACACCTGTCGGTTGCAGCCGCCCTGCGGCGTCCGCACCGACTACCCTTCCCCATCATCGGCATTTCCTGAGATCGCGCATCCATGCCGGCTTTTGGCCGGCCTGGGGTCCATCGCGCGGCCCCGCATCGACCGGATCCTCTACGACAGGAGAACAAGGATGATCATTGATCTAAGCTGCTACCCCACCGATCTGGTGGACCTGGCTTGGCGCCACGACGGACCGCCGTTCACCGGCGACAAGCTTTTGAAGATGATGGACGGCCCGTACTATGTGAACGGCAAGCCGCGCCGGATCGACAAAGCCTTCATCCAGCCGCCGCAAGGCAACACCATCTACACCCATGAAGTCATGGACCTGGAAGGCAAGGCCGCCATCCGCCAGTACATGGCCTATACGGAAAAGATGGTGACGGAGCACCCGGACCGTTTCCTTGGCTGCTTCGTCTACAACCCGCGCTATGGCACGCAGAACGGCGCCGAAGAAATCGAACGCTATGCCAAGGAGTTCGATTTCAAGATGGTGCAGTTGCAGGCGAACATGCATGCCTACCGCCCTGACCGCGCGCTCGACTGGCTGCGTCCGGCCATGAAGAAATGCGCCGAGCTCGGCCTCATGGTGAAGGTGCATACCGGCGACGGTCCGTACTCAATCCCCACCGAGTTCTATCCGATTATTCGCGAGTTCCCGGAAGTGAATTTCATCCTCGCGCATTTCGGCGTGCAGACCGGCGGTGTCTACGTGTTCGAGCCGATGCAAATGGCGCTCGACACGCCGAGCGTCTACGTCGAATCCGGCTGGTGTCTGCAGTCGCGCATCGTCGAGTTCGCCAAGGTCCTACCCAAGCACAAGATCCTGTTCGGCTCCGATACGCCGCCGAACGAACCAGGCATGTGGATCAACCTTCTGGAAGTCCTCTGCCACGAGCCGCCGCAGGGCCTCAACCTCGATGAGGATACGCTGGAGGATTACCTCGGCAACAACACCGCCCGCATGATCGGTCTCGAGCCTACCAGGCCGCCGGCGACCGTCGAGGAAGCCGAAGCGTATCTGCGCCAGCACGGCGTCGCGCTTGCCGCGTAAAACTGAACGGAGTGAACAATGATCATCGATACCCATCTTCACCCGACGAACCTCGTGGACGAGGCGTGGCGTCATACCGGTTCGCCCTTCACGGGTGAGCGCATGCTGAAACTGATGGACGGCCCCTACATGATCAACGGCAAGCCACGCCGGATCGACATGGGCTTCATCCAGCCGCCACCAGGCAACACCGGCTACCGGGACGGCAACCGCAAGGGCCGCGACGGCATTCGCGACTACATGGCCTATTGCGCCGAGCTTTGCCAGACGTACCCGGACCGCTTCATCGGCAACTTCAACTACAATCCGCGCTGGGGACCTGAGAACGGCGCGGCGGAGCTGGAATTCCACGTCAAGGAATACGGCTTCAAGATGCTGAAATTGCACGCCAACATGCACGGCTATCGTCCCGACCGCGCGCTCGACTGGCTGCGTCCGGCGATGAAGAAGTGCGCCGAGCTTGGCGTGGTCGTGCTGATCCACACCGGCGACGGCCCGTACACGATCCCGACGATGTTCTACCCGATCATCCGCGAATTCCCGATGGTCAACTTCATCATCGGCCATTTCGGCATTCAGACGGGCGGCAACTACTCGTTCGAATCCTTCTGGATGGCGATGGATACGCCGAACGTCTACTGCGAATCCGGCTGGTGCTTCCAGTCGCGCATCGTGGAGTTCGCCCAGCAGCTGCCGAAGAACAAGATCGTCTTCGGCACGGACAGCCCACCGAACGATCCGGGCATGTGGCTGCGCGAGCTGGAAGTGCTCTGCAAGGACCCGCCGCACGGCATCAACCTCTCCGAGGACGATCTGGAAGGCTATCTCGGCAACAACATCGCCAAGCTTGTCGGCATCGACCCGTCCCCGCCGCCGCGCGACGTAGAGGATGCCCAGGCGCGCCTCAAGGATTCCTACGCCGGCGTCGACCGCGCCACCGGCAAGCATCTGGAATTCGCCTGATTTGACAAGGGCGGCGCCTTTCGGGGCGTCGCCAGCCACCCGCAGCGACCCGAGGCCGAGACATGAGCCAGTACCACAAGCAAGACGTCCGCCGTTTCCTGGCCGATTATAAGGCGGAACATCCCGATGATGTCATCACGATCGATGGGCCGGTCTCGGACGACCAGGACGCAACCGCGTTGATCTGGAACCTGGCGGACAAGGGCCAGCATCCGATGCTGCATCTCAAGAGTGTTAGCGGCATAGGCAGTGAGGTCGTCTGCAACATCTTTGCCTCGCGTGACCGCATCGCCCGCCTGCTCGGCTCGACTGCCGACAAGCTGCACGAGGCCTACCAGTCCCGTTCCAACAAACCCTTCACGCCGGAGGTGTTTGAAAGCGGCCCGATCACCGAAGAAATCATTTCTGGTGACGCCGTCGACCTGCACGCATTGCCGATGCTGAAGCACTTCGACACTGACCGCGCGAAATACATCACGTCAGGCATCATCATCGGTGAGCACCCTGAAACCGGGGCCGGCAATCTCAGCTATCACCGCGCCATGATCCATTCGAAGACTTCGCTCGCGACCTCGCTGCATTCGCGCGGCCATCTCTGGCGCCTGATGAACATGGCGAAGGAGAAGGGCGAGCCGATGCCGGTCGCCATGGTGATCGGCGGGCATCCGCTGTTCATGATCGCCGCCTCCGCCCGCCTTGCCTTCGGCGAGGACGAGCGCGATGTTGCCGGCGGCCTGATGGGCGAACCCCTTCAGGTGGTGCGCACTCCAAAATACGGCATCCGTGTGCCTGCACATGCCGAGGTCGTGCTGGAGGGCGTGCTGGATCCCGAGGCCCATGTGGAGGAGGGGCCGTTTGGTGAGTTCACCGGCTATTCCTCCGACCGCTCGACCAACAGTCTTTTCACCGTCGAAACCATCATGCGGCGCCGCGATCCGATCCTCGTCTCCGTCGCCGGCGGCAATTCGGCCGAACACCTCAACCTCGGCCGCGTGCCCCGCGAGGCGGAAGTGGTGGAGAAGCTGAAAGCTCGTTTCCCCTCCATTACATCAGTGTACTATCCGTCCTCCGGCACCCATTTCCACGCCTACATCGCGATGAACCAGACGCGCGAGGGCGAGGCACGGCAGGTCATGCTCGGCCTGCTCGGCTGGGACCAGTACCTCAAGACCGTCGTGGTGGTGGATGCGGACGTGGATATCACCCGCGACAGCGAGGTGCTCTGGGCGCTTGCCACCCATTTCCAGCCGCACAAGGACGTCGTCATTATCGAGGGCCTGCCTGGCAATGCGCTCGACCCGTCGGCGAGCGGCATCGGCACGACCTCGCGTATGGGGCTCGATGCGACGCGCGGCCCGAATTTCCACGGCGTTCGCGCCCGCATAAGCGACGAGGCCTCGGCTCGCGCTGCCGCACTCCTCAAAAGCGTGGGATAGGCGATGACGACGCGGCCAAGTCGCATGATCGTCGGCATTTCGGGCGCTTCCGGCATGGTCTATGGCAAGCGCATCCTCGAAGTGCTGCGCGACCTCGAGATCGAGACTCATTTGATCATGTCACGCGCAGCCTGCATCACGCTCGCGGCCGAGGCGGATTTTACCAAGCAGGATCTTGAGGCACTGGCGACAGTCACCCATTCAAACAAGGATATCGGTGCCGTCTGCTCTTCAGGCTCCTACAAGACGCTCGGCATGATCGTCGCGCCCTGTTCGGTGAAGACCATGGCGGAAATTGCGACTGGTACGACCGACAATCTGCTTTCCCGCGCCGCCGACGTGGTGCTGAAGGAGCGCCGCCGCCTCGTTTTGATGCTGCGCGAGACGCCGCTCCATCTTGGCCATATCCGCAACATGGCGCAGGTCACCGAAATGGGCGGCATCATCTATCCGCCCGTTCCGGCCTTTTACGCCAAGCCGCAAAGCCTTGAAGAAATGGTCGACCACACCGTTGGCCGGGTGCTCGACCTCTTCGATCTCGACCCCGGCATCGTACGCCGCTGGCCGGGAACGCAGGGAGGGGAATGATATGGGCGCCTGCATTGCCAGCGAGCCGAAAACGCTCACGCCAGAACCCCGCGCTGCCTTCCTCTCGGACGATGCGATCGCCATCCTGGCATTCGCCGCCGAAGCGCTCAAACAGGGCCTGGCCGCCGCCCTCGTCACCCTCGTTGAAATCCGCGGCGGCGCTGCCCGCGCCATCGGCGCGCAGATGGCGGTGCGCGATGACGGCCTTTATTGCGGTTTCGTCTCCGGCGGCTGCACCGAAGCGGCGGTGGCCGCTGACGCCGTGGTCGCCCTCCAGAAAGGCATCGATCGCAAGCTTCGCCTCGGCGAAGGTTCGCCGTTCTTCGACATCGTGCTGCCCTGTGGCGGCGGCATCACGCTGGCTATCCACGTCCTGCGAAATGCCACAGCACTCCGCCACATACTTGCCGCGCTGCACCGCCGTGCTCCCGGGCGCCTCCGGTACAACCCCGGCAGGCAGGCTCTTTTCTTCGAACCAGGCGAAGGCGTGAGTGGCTGGGAGGGAGAGGAATTTGTGCGCGTCTACCACCCGAAGCAGCGCATGCTTCTTGCCGGCACGTCCCTGGAGGCTGGCGTGGTGACGCGTCTGGCGGAAGTATCCGGCTATGAAGTCGTGAAGATCGAGCGGGGCCAAGCTCCATCGCCGAAACAGCTGGACGCTGACACGGCGGTCGTGCTCCTCTTCCATGACATCGACCGTGAGTTGCCGCTGCTCGAGGCTGCGCTCGCCTCATCCGCCTTCTATATTGGTGCTCTGGGAAGCCGCCGTACTCACGCGAAACGCTGTGAGGTCTTGCGCAAACGCGGTCACCGCGAGACCACGCTTGCCAGGATCAAGGCGCCTATCGGCATATTCGACAAGGCGACAGACGCAAACTCGCTTGCCCTTTCGGTGGTCGCCGACGTCGCGCAGGCAAGATTGCTCCACATGAAGGGCAAGGTCCCGACCGACCCGACGGTCCCCCGGACGCTTGCTCTCAACACGATCGACAAGTGCTTCGCCCCCATGAACGCAAGTGAACTCATCACAAACGCAGGGGGCAACTAGCGATACGTCCGGGCTTTTCGCTGGCCGCAGGCCTCCCAGCTTGTCCAGTGTGTTCCCAAAGTCCGGCGTGGGCCGGCGACGCATTCGGGGGCTCCCACAACGCCCCCTCGCGTCGCCGGCTCCTTATCCTGCCCTGCCTGCAGTGCCAGCCAATCGTTTGAAGGGCGAACCGATGAAGAGCGTTTCCACGCTACGAGCAAACGGCAGTATTCAAGGTACCTGTCCGCAAAGGGCGGAGCCGCCCTTCTCAAATCGCATCGAACTGACATCTCGCGCGCTGATCAAAAATGAGCGTGGCTGCATCCTGTTGGTCAGATCCAAGAATTCAGCCAACTGTCTGTGGCAGATGCCAGGTCGCCAAATCGGGCGTGGAGAAAGCTGCGCGATGTCGATTGTTCGATGCCTTCACGACGATCTGGGAATCCTCACATGGCCAGTCTCGGCCGTTTTCATAAATGACCAGTTTGATGACATTGGTGGCCTCCACACACTTTCGATCACTTATGCGGTTTCCATACTCTCGGGTGAACCGCGTGTGACAGCCTCTGGCCAATTGGATGAGGCGCGATGGTTTGGTCAACCGCCCGAAGGTGTCACCAAAGAGACTGCCTGTGCACTGGAAAGTCGCGAAATCGTAATGTTCAGAGCGTCTTGACAGGTCCAGGCTAGCCTTAGGCTCACCGAAAACCAGGTGCCGACGACTAGATCGCACCACCTAAGTGCGACCGAGGGCGCTTGCGCCAGCGTTTTCAGGTCGCATCGCCGCCACGAAGGCCGCTTTCAAACGTTCAGCTGCCGGTGACAAGCTATGCTGGCGCCGTTGCAAGAGCGAGACATTGCGCATTACGGTCGGGTCGACGAGATCCACGGTAGTTACACGAACTGCTGACGCCAGTTGGCTGGAGTTCTCCGGCAAGACGGCAACGCCCATGCCGGCGGAGATCATGCTGATGGCGGTGGTCGAGAAGCGCACTTCGTATTTTGGCTGGAAGTTGGGCACAACACGGATGAGGTTATGCTCGACAATGCTGCGAAGCGGATTCGTGGCTGCGAGCGTGATAAGTGTCTCGCCCTTCAACTCGGCCCAGCGAACGGATTTTTGCCTGGCGAAGCGATGGTCTTCCCGGCAGACAAGCATGAGCTTGTCGCGCATGAGAGGCGTAGCGGTGATTTCGGGATCGTCTTCCGAGAGCGTGCCGATGGCGATATCGACCTCATTGCGCTTGAGCGCCGGACTGATCGCCTCTTCGGGCATGTCGCGGATGCTGACCAGAATTTCGGGATGCATGCTCACGAACGCCGCAATGATAGGCGGCACGATCGTCGCTGCGAGCACGATTGCAGCGGCGATCGTCACCTGGCCGCGTTTCAACGATGCGTTGTCGCGCATATCGCCAACTGCGAGTTCCAGGTCTTTCAGTATCTTACGGGCTTGTGGCAGGAACTCCTGTCCCACGAGAGTGAGCGAAACCATGCGGGTGTGGCGGTCAAACAGGCGTACGCCGATCTCCGATTCCAGATCTCGAATGACTATGCTGACGGCCGATTGCGTGAGGTGAAGGTTCCGGGCCGCGAGATTGAACTGGCCAAGGTCGGCCACCGCAATGAAGGCCCTGAGTTGCCGCAGGGTGATGTTCATGGATGCGCGGCCCTCCTGTTCTCCAATGTCATCAAATCCTGCCGTCCCTATGCCTGTCCAGCCTGCAGCACCGGCTGTTCGGTCTCGCCTGCCATTGGCAACACTGCTTCGTCGGACCGGATACAGTCTGATACCACACCCGGCCCGACCGGTTTGAGTTCAATCTAGATAACCGTGGCGGTCGGCGAGATAAAACACCTCCAGCAGCATGCTCACGGCAGCACCCGAACCTTGGTCTTGGTTTTGCTGGATTCCAGCGCGGCCTAGCTTGCCAGCGCAGGCTGGTTGGTCTGGCCGGCCATCAGCAGACCAAGTTCGTCGAGGCGAGTTCGGTCAGGCGGCAGTTCACCTAGGATTTCGCCGTGGAACATCACCAGGATACGGTCGCAGATCGCGAAGAGTTCTTCGAGTTCGGTGGAGATGAGCAGAATGGCGCGGCCGTTGTCGCGCTGTTTAAGCATCTCCTCCATCACGAACTCCATGGCGCCGATATCGATGCCCCGGGCGAGCTGGTTGACGAGGATGAAATCCGGGTTGCGGGCAAGTTCGCGCGCAACCACCAGCTTCTGCTGGTTGCCGCCGGAGAGCGCGCCGATCGGCTGATCCTCGTCGCGGCTTTTTATGCGAAACCGCTTGATGAGATCGCGTGTGTGCTCGCCGATGACCCCCCGGTTCAACATACCGCGGCTGGCGAAAGGCTTCTGATCGTAGCGCTGGAGGATTGTGTTTTCGCTCAGCGACATCGAAGCCACGATGCCGTGTTTGTGCCGGTCCTCCGGGATGTGTGAGAAGCTGCTGGCATTGATGCGGGCCGGGTCGAGGCCGGTAATGTCCTTGCCATTCAAAATCACGCGGCCGCTGTCGACCGGCAGCAGACCGGAAAGTGCGAGCGACAGTTCCGTCTGACCGTTGCCGGACACGCCGGCAATACCGACGATCTCGCCGGCGCGCACGTAGAGGCTCACGCCGCGCACGGCCGGCAGGCCAGTCTCGGCGCGGCAGGTGAGTTTGTCGACCGACAGCACGATGTGGCCGGGCGGCTCAGGGCTGCGCGGCAGCTCCATGCGCACGTCGCGGCCGACCATCATGCGGGCAAGCTCGCGTGCATTCGTCTCGCCGACATTGACCGTGTGCACGACGCGCCCGTCGCGCATGACGCTGATGCGATTGCTGACGCGCATCACCTCGTCGAGCTTGTGCGAGATGAAGACGACCGTCTTGCCGTCTTTGGCGAGGTCTCCCATCAGCGAGAGCAGGCGGTCGGTCTCCTGTGGGGTGAGCACGGCTGTCGGCTCGTCGAGGATGAGCAGGTCGATGCCGTGGAACAGGACTTTCAGGATTTCCACTCTCTGCTGCTCGCCGACCGAAAGGTCTTCGATGATGGCGTCCGGACGCACGTCGAGGGCGTAGCGATCCGAAAGTTCGCGGATTTTTGCATGGACCTCGTCCATGTCGTTAATGACGCGCAACGGAGATCCCTGGCCGAGAATGTAGTTTTCCGCCACCGTCAGGTTCGGCACGAGCATGAAATGCTGGTGCACCATGCCGATGCGTTGACGGATCGCCTCGCGCGGGCTGTTAAAGCGCACGGACTGGCCCTTGAAGACGATCTCGCCCTCGTCGGGCCGAACCATGCCGCAGATCATGCTCATCAGGACGCTCTTGCCCGCACCGTTCTCGCCCAGCAGCGAGTGGATCTCGCCCTGCTCGATTTCCAGTGACACGCCGTCGCTGGCAACGATGGGGCCGAAGCGCTTGCGGATGTTCTCGACGCGCAGGAAGGGTTTCTGAGACATGTCCGTTACCTCATCTCGTAGGGCTGGCCGAGTTTGCTGGGGGCAGCGCCCTTGCCTCGGACCACGACGAGCGTGACGATCGTCATGATGTAGGGAAGCGCCTGCAGCACCTGGTAAGGCACAACGATGGATGCCTGCGCCTGGAGCATCAGCTGCAGCGCGTAGAACAGGCCGAAGAGCAGCGAGACGAAGAACGCCCCAATCGGCGACCAGCGTGCAAAGACGACCACGGCGAGCGCGATGAAGCCGCGGCCGGAGGTGATGCCCTCGACGAACTGATTGGAATGCCCGAGCGTCAGGAAGGCCCCGCCGAGGCCGGCGAGCCCGGTGCCGACCAGCACCGCGGCATAGCGGTAGCTCGCAACATCGCGGCCGGCGACGTCGACGGCTTTCGGGTGTTCGCCGACAGCGCGGAGCGTCAAGCCGAAGGACGTGCGGAAGAGCACGAGGCTGGCCAGGATCGCGACGAGGACCGTCGAATAGACGATGAGGTTCTGCCGGAAGAAGGCTTCGCCAAGAAAGGGAATATCGCTCAGGAAGGGGATCTGCACGGGCTGCGCGATCTCGATGCCCTTGCCGGTCGAGACGTAATAGGTACGGAACAGGAAGGCGGTGAGACCCATGCCGAGCAGGTTTAGCGCCGCACCCACAACGATTTGGTCCGCTTTGATGGTGATCGTAAAGAAGGCAAAGATCGCCCCGAACAGCATGCCGCCCGCGATGCCGGCCAGCAGGCCAAGCGGGATACTGCCGGTGGCGAAGGCTGCCGCGAAGCCGCAGAAGGCACCGACGAGCATGGTGCCTTCCAGCCCGATATTGAGCACGCCCGCTCGCTCGGAAAATATCTCGCCGATGGAGGCGAAGATCAGGGGGGTCGCAAGCCTCCAGGCGGCGCCCGCAAGCGTCGCGAGAAAGGTGAGAAACATCATGTCGTCCATGGAGATACCCCTCAGGAAGGTCGCCTAGAGCAATTCCGGCAAGGTGCGTGAAGTGGTCCTGCCCGGGAATTGCGCAAATGCTCCAAAGTTTTGTTTTCCCTCAGGGCTTAGGCGCCTTGCGGGAGTTTCCATTTTTCAAGCCACGATCCTGCGGATGTCGCGCAGCCTGGTGAAGGCGACGACCGAGAGAATGACGATACCCTGTATGATCAAAACGAGGACCTGCGGCACCTGCGAGGTGATTTGCAGCACCTCCGAGCCGGAGCGAAGGGTCGCGAAGAGCCCGCCCGAAACGATCGCCGCCAGGGGGTTGTTGCCGGCAAGCAGCGCGACCGCGATCCCTTCGAAACCGTAGCCCGGCGAAATGTTCTGGTAGAGGCGGTGCGTGACACCCGCCACTTCGAAGGCGCCGGCCAGCCCCGCCATTGCACCGGAAATGCACATTGCGATCATTACGTTGCGGGCGACCTGCATACCGGCATAGCGGGCTGCGTATGGATTGAGACCAACGACGCGGAGTGAAAAGCCGCGGCTGCTGCGCTGAAGAAAGATGTAGAGCGCGACTGCCAGAACGACGGCGACGATGATACCGATATGGAGGCGCATGTCGGAGACGATGCGTGGCGTCCAAGCTTCGCGGATAAGTCGGGCAGATTGAGGATAGGCAGCACTTGCATCGCGCATCGGGCCGGTGACGAGATAGCTCGTTAGGATCAGCGCGATGTAGTTGAGCATGATCGTTGTGACGATCTCGCTGGCCTGGAAGCGTACTTTGAGATAGCCGGCAATGCCTGCCCAAGCGGCCCCCGCCAAGGCGCCGGCCAGCATGACAAGCGGCGCATGCACCCAGACGGAAAGCCCGTCAAAATTGGTGCCGACCAATGTGGCGGCAATCGCTCCAGCATAGAGCTGGCCCTCGGCGCCTATGTTCCAGATCGAACAGCGGAAGGCGACGCAGAGGCCAGCGCCGATCAAGATCAGCGGCGTCGCCTTCAGCAGGATTTCGCCAACCGAGCGCATGTCCTGAAAGGAGCCGAAGATCATCACTGTGACCACGTCGCTCCCATCGAAACCGTTCAGCCACAAAAGGGCTGCGCCGCATGCTAGCGCGACAAGGACCGCTGCGGCCGGCGTCGCCGCGTTGATCACGGCTTGCCTGAGCGTTCGGCCGAAAGCTTGGGCTGCTTGAGGATACACGTTCTCACGCACTCCCTGGTTTACCTGTTCCATGGGTCCGGTCCGAATGTTGGTATGAGGCGCAGCAAGGCGCTGTGGCCGAAGGGCCGGCCACAGCGCTTGCGGGTCACTGGGCGTCGGTCTTGATCTCACCGGCAGCGATTTTGGCGCTGATCGCCTTCACCTCGGCGCGGATGTCTTCGGGCACGGAGACCGGACCGTCATCGCGGAAGGTGAATGAGATGACTTTCGGATCCTTCAGGCCAAAGATGATGTTTTCCTTAGGCGGGCTCCCGTCCTTTATCGAGTGCACGACTTCCACCACGCCCTGCGCGTAGTCGGCAACGTAGAGGCCGAGAATGTTGTTCGGTGCTACCTGGGTAAAGTCGCTGAAGATCGAAAAAGAGCGCACAGCCGGCCCGGATTCCGAGATCGCCTGATAGCCGCCGACGGTCGCACCCGAAGCATTCGGCACGACGAAATCCGCGCCCTGCGAAATCATGCTCAAGGCTGCTTCCTTGGCAGCCGTCGTATCGGTGAAGTTGCCGATATAGGCCTCGCTGATCGGGAAGGCCGGATTGACGCTCTTGGCGCCGTTCTTGAAGCCGACAAAGGCCTGCTGGATCGGCGGGATTTCCATGCCGCCGACGAGGCCGGCCTTTTTGCCCATCTTAGCTGCGATGACGCCCATGAGGTAGAAGGGCTGGCTCGTATCGGTGTTGAGGCCGATGACATTGCCTTCGTGGATGCTGCTCGACGAGATCAGGAAATAGGTGTCGGGATAGTCGAGCGCGACTTCCAGTGCGGCATCTTGGAATTCGAAGCCGTGGCCGAGGATGACCTTGTAGCCCTGGCTGGCATAGTCGCGGAACGCCTTTTCGAACGAGGCCGGGTTCTGTTGCAGCTCGACATAGCTGATCTTGGCACCGAGCTGTTCTTCGACGCCCTTCAGCGCATTGAAGCCGATCCGGTTCCAGCCCTCTTCCGAAACGCTACCGGGCACGAGAAGGCCCATCTTGAAGTCTTCGGCCTGTGCCATCGCCGGAATGGACACGGCGATGGTCAGCGCCGCCACTCCTTCCACGAACGTTCTGCGTGAAAGTCTCATTGCTCTTCCTCCCATTTGATAAGTTCCCAGGGACCGCGCTTATTTCGCGCGTGTCTGGATCTCACCCGCAATGATCTTCGCACTCACCTCTTGAAGGTGATTGCGCAGGTCTTGCGGTATCGATCTGGCGGCTTCGTCGTTGAAGGTGAACTTTATGACGTCCTTATCCTTCAGGCCGAAATCGACATTGCTTTGCGGCACGGCGCCGTCCCGAATGCCCGAGACGATGCGTACGATGCCTTGACCGTAATCGGCTATGAACGTGCCGAGGATATTCTTGGGGGCGACGTCGGTGTAGTCGCTATAGACGCTGAAGGTGCCCGACTGCGTGCCTGATTCCTGCGCGGCGCGGATGACGCCCAGTCCCGCTGCATTTGCATTGGGAACGACGAAATCGGCGCCCTGCGCCATCATGCTGACGGCGGCTTCCTTGGCGGCGCTCGCATCGGTGAAGCTGTTGATGAAGACCGTGGACACGGGGTAATCCGGGTTCACGCTCTCGGCACCTTTCCGAAAGCCCTCGAAGGCATGCGCGATGGGCGGAATTTCCATGCCACCGATAAGGCCCGCGCCCTTACCCATCTTTGCAGCGATCACGCCCATCAAGTAGAAGGGCTGGCTGGCATCGGTATTGAGGCCGATGACTTTCCCTTCATGTACGCTGCTCGACGAGATGAGGAAAACGGTGTCGGGGAAATCCTCAGCCGTCGTGAGGGCGGCGTCCTGGAACTGGAAGCCATGGCCCAGAACGACTTGATAGCCCTGGCTTGCATAGTCGCGGAATGCCTTTTCGAAGGCGGCTGGGTTCTCGGCCAGCTCGACATAACTGATCTTGGCGCCGAGCTCCTTTTCCACTCGCTTCAGCGCGTCGTAGGCGATCCGGTTCCAGCCTTCCTCCGCGACGCTGCCGGGGACCAGGAGGCCCATCTTGAAATCTTCGGCATGGGCATGGTCTAGCCAGACCATGCCGGCAAGGGCCGACCCGAGAGTGGAGGCAAGCAGCGAACGACGTGAAAATGCAGTGCTCTTCATCCCATTCTCCCATTAGATTGAGGTCCAATCCCCCCGGAGTTGCTCTCGGCTTATGCGTTCTCCTTCAAGCGAACGGTGTCGGTTGTGCTCTGTGAGACGAGACGACCCTTCGAGAAGACGAAGGCCCGGTCTGGTCCGCCGGCAACCAGCGTGTCGGTGTCGGTGCAGTCGGCGATGACGAAGTCGGCGCGGGCGCCGGCCTTGAGGCCGTGCTCCTTGCCGAGACTCATCAGGCGGGCTGGCGACGTCGTGATCATGCGGTGGGCAGCAGCAAGCTCATCCCCCCGAAGATGGCCGGCGAGCAATGTCCAGCGCGCGATTTCCAGCATGTCGCCCGAGCCCGTTGGCACGAAAGGGTCCTGGATGTTATCCGACGCCGCGGCAATCGTGACGCCGGCGCGGTAGAGCTCGGCAACGCGCGTCAGGCCGCGCGGCGGCAACATCTCGGCGTCGCGGCCCTGCAGGTAGAGGTTCGCCGCTGGCAATGTGACGACGCCGACATCAAGCGCAAGAAGACGCTCTGCGATACGCTGGAATTCCTTGCGGGGCAGGGCACTCAGCACAGAGACGTGACTGAATACGGTGCGGCCCTGCATGCCGAAGCGCTCGACCCGCTCGAGAGCTGCATCAAGCAGATGCACATCGGCATTGAGATGTTCATCGAGATGCAGATCGACCGGTTTTCCCGCCTTGACGGCGGCGGAAAACAACATGTCGAGGTAGCGTGGTGGGTCTTCCGAGACAGCAGGCGTGCCACCCACTGCATCGGCGAGCGCCACGGCGCCATCGATATTCTCGGTCAGCCAGTCGAAGTCCTGGCCGGGATGCGGTGTCATGAAGGCCACGAGCTGCAGAGTGATGTCATCTCGCGCCCCGTCGCGCACGCCTGCCAGCGTCTCAATGCCATGGAAGCCAGCATCCTTGTCGACGTTGACGTGGCTGCGAATGGCGGTCGTGCCGCGGGAAAGACACCGCCTGATGGTGCGCATCGCCCGCTTGTGGATGTCATCGGGACCGGCGGTTCGGGCATATTTGGCGAATGCCTCGCGGGCGCCTTGGAGCGTGCCGGAAGGATTGGGGGTAAAGTGCAGTACTCCGGTCTTGTCGAGGTGCTGGTGCACATCGACGAAACCTGGCGAAACCAGCATGTCTGTAATGTCGACGCAGGCGCTGCAGGACCTGGTGTCCAGGGACGGCCCGATTGCGACAAAGCGTCCATCCGCCCCGACTATGATGTCGCTGACCGCTTGCGAGCCGTCTGTCTGAATGACAGCTCCCCCGGTGAGTGCAAAGGGCTGCCCAGAGACTAGGTCTGCTATGGATGCAGTTGGAAAATCGCGCACAGCTTGTTCCCGCATTCTTGTTATGACGGAAAGAGAGCACGGGCGATTAATTTAGACAAATTTATTATTTCAATCTTTTGATGAGGAAAAAACAATAATGCGTCGTGAGCATTCTCTGTCTTTGGCAAAAGGAAAAATGCTCCAGTTCAACAGATCTCGCTCTGCATTCAGGAGGTCGGGGCTGTGTTGACGCTTGGTATCGGGTGGAAGCGGAATGTCTGCTATCGTTTTTTTTCGTGCCAGAACGGACGGTCCGCTCCCGTGATGAGTTTCGGGCGCCGGCGGACGTACGAAAGTCCCCGAGGAAGGAACCCACGGGCCACAGTCAACGGCTATGGATATTTCGATCTGTGGCTGATGTCGGCGATGGCGCGGCCGCCGATGGGAAGCGCGAGGTGGATGCGGACAGGCCGCTTCGTTGCTCCATCGCGCGGTATTGGCGGCCCGGCGCTGGTCCGGCCACTCGCCTGTCGAGGCCAGGCTCCTTGTTGAAGAAGCCCGTCATGCTCTGCCGCTGCCGAACGACGCTCAATGCAAGCGCAACGAACGGCGCGTGCCCTTTACCTCACCGCGCGCCCTCCCGCGCAGCGGGTTCGTTCCACGGCCCCAGATACGACGTTCAACGTCTATTGGAGTGTCCGGCAATGACAACTCTTGGCAACGCCAGTGCCGTCCGAGGCAACATCGCAACTGAAGGACCCATAGCGGGGCAAATCGTGAACAGGTAGATAGAAGTTTATTGGTAGTTTCTAAACTTGTTCGCAAGAAACAAGAATACTGTTTCAATAGATACTTGCATTATTGCTCAAACACGGAAAGGTTGAGCTTGCGCTAAATTTTGCGTGGGCGACGTGGAACACATAAGTTCACCAGGTGCTGGGATGGACAGCAGGCGTCATTTGCTTGGCGTTGATCACGCAATTCTTGCGTCAACCTGCCGATCCAGATGTCATCCGCCATGACGCCCGCTTGACCATCTTCTGTCTGGAGGCTTGGCGGCGTTGCTCAAGCCAGGCCTGGCTTGATGTCATTGGCAAGCGCGCCAGGCGACTGAAGGCAGCAGCAACAGACCCGATGCGCGCAGCGGAAAACCTACCATTCTGCGAACGAACCGTCCTTGTGGCGCCAAACGGGGTTACGCCAGCGATGGCCCTCCTTTGCGCGTTCCTTCACGTAGTCCTCGTCGACGTCGACTCCGAGCCCGGGACCGTCCGGGATGGCGACGAAGCCGTCCTCATAACGGAACACGTCCTTGTTCTTGGCATAGTCGATGAGGTCGTTGGACTTGTTGTAGTGGATGCCCAGGCTCTGTTCCTGGATGAAGGCATTGTAGCTCACCGCGTCGAGCTGCAGGCAGGCAGCGAGCGCGATCGGACCGAGCGGGCAGTGGGGGGCCACGGCGACGTCATAGGCTTCGGCCATGGCAGCGATCTTGCGACATTCGGTGATGCCGCCGGCATGTGACAGATCCGGCTGGATGATGTCGACGACGCCTTCCTGGAGTACGCTCTTGAAGTCCCAGCGGCTGTAGAGCCTTTCGCCGAGTGCGATCGGCGCCGATGACAGCGCGGCGATCTCCTTCAGTGCCTCGCGGTTTTCGCTGAGCACCGGCTCCTCGATGAACATCAGACGGTAGGGTTCAAGCTCCTTGACCAGCACGCGAGCCATCGGCCGGTGAACGCGGCCATGGAAATCGACGGCGATACCGACATGAGGACCGACGGCCTCGCGCACCATGGCGACACGCTCGATCGCCGCATCGATCTTGTCGTGGCTGTCGACGATCTGAAGCTCTTCGGTGCCGTTCATCTTGAGGGCTGAGAAGCCGCGTGCCACCACGTCCCTGGCGCCGGCAGCGACATCGGCGGGACGATCGCCGCCGATCCAGGAATAGACCTTGATGCGATCGCGGCAGCGGCCGCCAAGCAGTTCATGCACCGGCACGCCGAGTGCCCGGCCCTTGATGTCCCATAGCGCCTGGTCGATGCCGGCAATCGCACTCATCAGGATCGGACCGCCGCGGTAGAAACCGCCGCGATACATGACATTCCAATGGTCCTCGATGAGCCGCGGATCCTTGCCGATCAGATAGTCGGCGAGTTCATGGACCGCAGCCTCGACGGTATGGGCGCGGCCCTCGACCACGGGCTCGCCCCAACCGCTCACGCCCTCGTCGGTTTCGATCTTGAGAAACAGCCAGCGCGGCGGAACGATGTAGGTCTTGAGTGCAGTGATCTTCATGGTGTCGGCACTAACTCCGGATGGGCTGGCGTTCAGTCTTTCTTGTGCTGGCTCTTGGCGCGCGCGAGGTCGCGCGCGGCGAGGTCCAGGATCTCGTTGGCTGCGTGGCGAGCAGCTGCGGCGTCGCGCATGCGCAGCGCTTCGACGACGCCGTAGTGAACCCTGACGGCTTCGTCGCGCCGGTCGACGGAATTGGCTGTCGCCTCGAGCGCAAAATTCAACGCTGTCTCGATCATCCCGCCGATCTGGCGAAAGATCGGGTTGTGGCAGGCCCCATAAAGGACCTGGTGAAAGGCGGCGTCCGAGCGGGCGAAACGGGCAACGTCGCTTCCCGCTGCTTCCATGCCTTTCCATGCCAATTCGAGATCGGCGATCTCCTGCAGCGAGGCTCGGGTCGCGGCAAGTTCGGCGACCAGCGGCTCGATGGCACGGCGGGTTTCCAGGATGGAGTCGAACAATTTGGGATCAAGTGTGTTTGGCGCGTGCCACTCCAGCACCTGGGGATCAATGATGTTCCAGTTGTCGCGTTCGCAGACGACGGTGCCGATGCGCGGGCGGCTGAGAACAAGGCCCTTGGCTGCGAGCGTCTTGAGCGCTTCGCGGATGACGGTGCGGCTTACACTGTACTCCGTGCAGAGGTCGATTTCGCTCGGTAGCGTGCTGCCCACCGGATAGTTGCCGGCGAGGACTTGAGAAGCGATTGCCCGCACGACATCGGGCAGGACGCGCGGGCGACGTGACTTCGCTGCCGCTTCAGGTGCCTCGTTGATGTTCATGTGTTCTCCTCCCCAAGAGCGTTTTCTCGTTCTTATGTCCGCTTCTTATGCCGGACAATGCGCCCCTGCGATCATCCATGACGGTGTCGCGAAAGGAAGCTATCTCATTTATCATACCAGTGCAATTGACTGGTATGATAAAAGAAGCTAGCGTTTGTCATCCGGGCTGATTGCCCGGCACCTTTGGGAGGAGTTCACATGCGATTGTTGAAGACGGCGCTCGTCGCGGGCGCCCTTGCGGTTCTGTCTGCCACCACCATTGCTTCTGCCTATGCGCAGGAGACCAAGATCGGCTTCATCGTGAAGCAGCCCGAGGAACCCTGGTTCCAGGACGAGTGGAAGTTTGCCGACCAGGCGGCCAAGGAAAAAGGTTTTACGCTGGTCAAGATCGGCGCTGAGGACGGCGAGAAGCTGATGTCGGCGATCGACAATCTCGGCGCCCAGGGCGCCCAGGGCTTTGTCGTCTGCACGCCCGACGTCAAGCTTGGGCCTGGCATCGTCGCCAAGGCGGCCGCCAACAACCTCAAGGTGATGACCGTCGACGACCGTCTGGTCAGCGCTGACGGCAAGCCGATCGAGGAAGTTCCGCATATGGGCATCTCTGCCACCAAGATCGGTGAGGCAGTCGGCCAGGCCATCGTCGACGAAATGAAGGCCCGTGGCTGGAAGGCCGAAGAGGTCGGTGCGATCCGTGTCTCCTATGACCAACTGCCGACCGCCGTCGATCGCGTCGAGGGCGCGATTTCGGTGCTCAAGGCCAACGGCTTCAAGGCCGAGAACATCTTCGACGCGCCTCAGGCGAAGACCGACACGGAAGCCGCGCTCAACGCGGCGACGGTTGTGCTGAACAAGAACGCCAACATCAAGAAGTGGGTCGCCTTCGGCCTCAACGACGAAGCGGTTCTGGGTGCCGTGCGTGCATCGGAAGGCGTCGGCATCGCGGCTGACGGTATGATCGGTGTCGGCATCGGCGGCGCGGACTCGGCGATCAACGAGTTCAAGAAGCCTTCGGCCACCGGCTTCATCGGTTCGGTGATCATCTCGCCGAAGCGCCATGGCTATGAGACTGCGCTCAACATGTATGAGTGGGTCGCCAACGGCAAGGAACCGGAGAAGCTGATCCTGACCGCCGGCGCGCTTGCCAAGCGTGACGACTTCGAAAAGGTCCGTGCGGAACTCGGCATCGAGTAATCACCGCTACATTGAACGGTGTCCGGCGGCGTTGATTTGCTGCCGTCGGACATTCAGGAGGACCGTCGATGTCATTTCTCGAATTTTCTCACATCTCGAAAGCCTATCCTGGCGTCCAGGCGCTGTCCGACGTGTCGTTTTCCGTCGCAAAGGGGGCCGTCCATGGCCTGATGGGCGAAAACGGCGCCGGCAAGTCGACGATGATCCGGGTCCTCTCGGGCGACCAGCATGCAGATGGCGGCGACATCATCATCGACGGCCAGGTCCAGAAATATGCCTCGACGCGTGACGCCTTTCATGCCGGCGTCATCGTCATTCACCAGGAACTGCAGCTGGTTCCGGAGCTTACCGTCGCGGAAAACCTGCGGCTCGGCCGCTTTCCGGCCAATGCCGGTGTCATCCAGTCACGACAGATGTTTTCGGAGGTCGGCGACAAGCTGAAATCTGCAGGCATCGACATCGACCCGCGCCGCAAGGTCAAGACGCTGTCGATCGGCGAGCGGCAAATGGTCGAGATCGCCAAGGCGATCATGCTCGATGCACGCGTCATCGCGTTGGACGAGCCGACGTCGTCGTTGTCGTCGCGCGAAAGCGAAATTCTCTTCAGCCTGATCGAGCGCCTGCGCGCCGAAGGCAAGGTCATTCTCTACATCTCCCATCGCCTCGACGAGGTGTTTCGGCTCTGCGACAGCCTGACCGTGCTGCGCGACGGCAAGCTGGCCGCCCATCACCCGAGTCTCGAAAACGTCACGCGCGAACAGGTGGTGGCGGAGATGGTCGGTCGCGAGATCTCCAATGTCTGGGGCTGGCGCGCCCGAACGGTGGGCGATGTCAGGCTGAAGGCTGAAGGCATCGCCGGCGAGAAGCTCGTGCAACCGGCGAGCTTCGAGGCGAGGGCTGGAGAAATTCTAGGCTTCTTCGGACTGATCGGTGCCGGCCGCTCCGAATTGATGCGTCTGGTCTATGGTGCCGACACGCGCAGCAGCGGAACGATCAAAATCGATGGACAGGCAGTGCACGCCGTCGACCCGCGCCAGGCGATACGCGCGGGCATCGTGCTGTGCTCCGAAGACCGCAAGCATGACGGCATCATCCAGGGACGGTCGCTCGAGGAGAACATCAACATTTCCTCGCGTCGCCACAACACCCGCTTCGGCATCCTCAATGCGCGCGAGGAAGCCGAAATCGCCGAGACCTATATCAAGAAGCTCAAGGTCCGCACGCCTTCGCGCAAGCAGGACATCCTGAACCTGTCCGGTGGTAACCAGCAGAAGGTCATTCTCGGCCGCTGGCTGTCCGAACAGTGCGTCCACGTCCTTATCGTCGACGAGCCGACACGCGGTATCGATGTCGGCGCCAAATCCGAAATCTACGAAATCCTCTACCAGCTCGCCGAGCAGGGCATGGCGATCATCGTCGTCTCCAGCGAACTGCCGGAGGTAATGGGCATCTGCGACCGCATCCTGGTCATGTGCGGCGGCCGCATCTCGGCGCACATCGACCGCAACGATTTCAGCGAGCGCGCAATCCTGGCAGCAGCGCTTCCCGACAAGAAGACGCCAGACGCAATCGCATCCTGAGGGGACTGAGCATGACAAACTCTTTCAAGAAGATACTGCTCGGCGACCAGGGTCTCGTCGTGATCTTCGTTCTGGCCTTTGCGCTGGTGTCGATCTTCGTCCCGAACTTCCTGACCGAGCGCAATATGCTCGGCCTGCTGCAGTCGGTCGTCACTGTCGGCATCGTCGCCTGCACGATGATGTTCTGCCTGGCGGCGCGGGATTTCGATCTATCGGTCGGTTCGATCGTCGCTTTTGCCGGCATGGTCGCCGTCATGGCCTCGAATGCCACCGGTTCGATCATGGTCGGGATCCTCGCGGCCCTTCTCTGCGGTGGCGCCGTCGGCCTGATCAACGGTGTGGTCATTGCCAAATTCCGCATCAACGCGCTGATCACCACGCTGGCAACCATGCAGATCGTGCGCGGCCTCGCGCTGATTGCCTCCGACGGCCGGGCCGTCGGCATCAATGATCCGAATTTCTATCAGCTCGCGCTGTCCAAGCTGCTCGGCATTCCAACGCCGATCTGGGTGCTGGCGATCCTGTTTGTGGTGTTTGGCTTTGTGCTCAACCGCACCGTCTTCGGCAAGAACACGCTGGCCATTGGCGGCAATCCCGAGGCGTCGCGTCTGGCTGGCGTCAATGTCGACTGGACGCGTATCTGGATCTTCACCCTGCAAGGCATGGTCTGCGCCATCGCCGGTATCCTGCTCGCATCGCGCATCACCTCGGGCCAGCCCAATGCGGCCATCGGCCTGGAGCTGTCGGTCATCTCGGCCTGCGTGCTCGGCGGCGTTTCGCTGGCCGGTGGCCGCGCGGCCATCGCCGGCGTGATCGTCGGGGTCATGATCATGGGTATCGCCGAGAATGTCATGAACCTGCTCAACATCCCGGCGTTTTATCAGTACATCGTCCGTGGCGTGATCCTGCTGCTCGCCGTGTTGCTCGACAATCTCAGGTCAAGCGCGCTCGGACGCCGTTGAGATGCAAGGGTTTGTCGAACTTGAAGGCGACCGCCTGTCGCTGCGGATGAGCCTTAAGGGCGGGGCGGTCGTTGACGGCCATACGCGCGATGGACGTCGCTTCCTGCGCCGACATGACGACGGCGCGTTCGACGTCTTGCGCTCGGCCTGCTTTCCTTTGGTTCCGGTCGGCAATCGCGTCGAAGGCAACGGTTTCGAGCTCGGCGGCAAAAGCTATCGCTTCACGCCCAACACGGCTGAGCCGAACTACATCCATGGCGACGGCTGGCTAGCCGAATGGAACGTTGAAGATGCATCGGCCACCCATGTTCGGCTCGCTTTCGAGCAGCTGCGGCCGGCTAAGTCGCCACACGTCTATCGCGCTGTCCAGACCGTCACTCTGGACGGTGCAACCGTGACCTTATCGCTTTCGGTGACGAACCTGGGTAACGAGACGTTGCCGTTTGGCATCGGCTTCCACCCCTATTTTCCCCGCACCGAGGGCACCCTGCTCACGGCCCCGGCGATGGCTTGGTGGACCGAGCGCGAGGGCTATCTGCCTGGCGTGCGCACGCCGATCCCGGACAGCGCCGATTTCGCAACGCCGCGCCTGCTGCCACGCCGCAGGCTGAACAATTGCTTCGAAGGCTGGAGCGGGCAGGCGCGGATCATCTGGCCCGAGACGAAGCTCGCCGCAGACATCGCCGCCGATGCGCCGTTCTCGCGCTACATGCTCTATGCGCCGGAGGAAGACAGGAGCTTCTTCTGCCTTGAGCCAATGTCGCACACGCCCAATGCGCTGGCGACTTCAGGCCCGAACGCACTCCATCTGCTTGCGCCTGGGCAAACCCTGTCTGGGGCTTTTTCGATCACCGTTTCGAACTTCGAGGTTACCCAATGAGCGACCGTCTTGTCGGCAAACGCATTTTCCTGACCGGCGCAGCACAGGGCATTGGCCTGGCCATAGCTCAGCAATGCCTGAAGGAGGGTGCAAAACTTTTCATCGTCGACCGTGACGGTCCGCTGCTGCGCGAGACTGTTGCCAAGCTTGGGGCATCCGAGGGCGCGCTCGGCCATGCCGAGGCCGACATTTCCGATATGACTGCCATAGCTGCCGCCATGATCTCGGCGGAAAAGACGATCGGCCCCGTCAACGCCCTGATCAACAATGCCGGCATCAACGTCTTTGGTTCGCCGCTCGAAACCACCGATGCCGAATGGCAGCGTTGTTTCGACGTCAATCTCAAGGGCGCATGGAACTGCTGCAAGGCAGTATTGCCAGGCATGATCTCGGCCGGCGGTGGGGCGATCCTCAACATCGCCTCGACGCATTCCTTCACCATCATTCCGCATACCTTCCCCTATCCGCTGGCCAAGCACGCGCTGCTAGGACTGACCAAGTCTCTGGCGCTCGAATATGCGGCTTCCGGCGTGCGCGTGAATGCGCTCGCACCCGGCTATGTCGAGACACAGAAGAACATCGACTACTGGAACAGCTTTGCCGATCCGGCAAAGGCGCGTGCCGAAACCCTGGCTCTCCATCCCGGCAAGCGCATCGCCACCACCACCGAGATCGCCAAGGCGGCCGTGTTCATGATCTCGGACGAATGCCCGTTCATGAACGCCGCCTGCCTGACTGTCGACGGTGGGCTGAGCGTCCTCCAGCACGCCGCGCAGTGAGGGGACGATGGCCGCAGCATCCGTCATCGTGGCAATCGATTGGGGAACCACCCGCATGCGGGCGTGGCTCCTCGATGCCGAAGGTGCCGCCCATGCCGAACATCGCAGCGACGAAGGGCTGACCACAGCCCAGACGGTCGGCTTCGAGCCCATTCTCCAACGGTGCCTTGCTGCCTTGCGCGCGCCGGACGACGTGCCGGTCATCATCTGCGGTATGGCCGGCGCGCGCCAGGGATGGATCGAGGCGCCTTATGTCGACGTCCCGTCCTCAATTGCGGCGATCCTGAGGGGCGCCGTCCGCGTTCCCCATGCGGGGCGCGACATCCGCATCGTGCCGGGCCTGGCCTGTCGCAGTCTCGACGCCCCCGACGTGATGCGGGGCGAGGAGACGCAACTGGCCGGCGCGAAGCTCGAGACTGCCGGCCGCCATGTGGTCTGTATGCCGGGTACCCACTCCAAATGGGTGATTGTCGACAGCGGCGCCGTCGAGACTTTCCGGACGTGGCCAACCGGCGAATTGTTCGCGCTGCTCTCAGGTCACTCCATCCTGCGCCATTCGATTGGCGAGCAGCCGGACGCCGTCTCGACGGAGAACCCGGTATTTGCAAGAGCCTGCGAGATCGCGCTCGCTGACGGCGGCGATTTCGCCTCGCGACTGTTTTCGATCCGGGCCGGTTCGCTGCTTCATGGTCTGACGCCTGAGGACGCGGCTGCAAGGCTATCCGGCCTGATGATCGGCAGCGAAGTGGCGTCTGCTCGGCGACAATTTCTCCATGCTGACGCAAGTGTGACCCTTGTCGCATCAGGTACGCTCGCCACGCTTTATCGCCGTGTTTTCGAGATCGCCGAGTTAGAGGTCCGCGCCATCGATGCCGACACCGCAGTGCGCATCGGCCTGTTTGAGGCGGCGCGCCAGAACGAAATGATCCAAGGAGTGCCGGCATGACCAGAACAGCGCAATTTCCCAAGCTGCGCCGCGGACTGGTCGCGATCCTGCGCGGGCTTACTCCTGACCAGGCCGTTGCGGTGGCCTGCGTTATCTATGAAGCCGGTATCGAGGCAATCGAGGTGCCGCTCAACTCGCCGGAGCCATTTGCCTCCATCGCTTCCATCGTCGGAAGCCTGCCAGTTTCCGCGTTGATCGGTGCAGGTACCGTGCTTGAAGCAACCCAGGTCGATAGCCTCGCTGGGGTCGGCGGTCGCCTTGTCGTCAGCCCCAACATCGACGCCGAGGTGATGGCTGCAGCTGCCCGCCAAGGCATGGTGACTATGCCCGGGGTGATGAGCCCGACCGAGGCGTTCAAAGCGGTTAAGCTCGGAGCTTCGGCGCTGAAATTCTTCCCCGCCAGCGTGATCGGGGCAGGCGGTATCGCTGCGATGCGCGCGGTGCTGCCCAAAGACACTGTCATCGGTGCCGTCGGCGGTGTTTCGGATCGCGATTTCGCCAGCTATCGCGCAGCCGGCGTCACCGCTTTCGGGCTCGGCACCAGCCTGTTCCGCCCCGGCATGGGTATCGATGAGGTGGCGGCGCGGGCAAGGTCCGCAGTAGCTGCCTGGGACGCGGCTTTCGAGGACGAGAACAATGCCGGCTGACCTCGTTTCGGTATTGTCCGAACATGCCTGTGAACTCGGCGAGGGACCGAGCTACGATCCGGTGAGTGACACGCTTTACTGGTTCGACATCGTCAACGGGCTGCTGCTGGAGAAACGTTTCGGCGAAGATCGCACCATGACGACCCAGCTCGGCCAGATGGCGAGCGCGCAGGCGACCATCGATGGCGAGCGTCATCTGATCCTGACCGAGACCGGCCTTCACGTCAGGGACAGAACGACGGGTGGCATGGCCCTTCATACCCCGGTCGAGGCGACGAACGCGGCCACGCGCTCCAACGATGCCCGGGTGCATCCATGCGGAGCCTTGTGGTTCGGCACGATGGGCAAGCAGGCTGAGGCGGGCGCCGGCAGGGTCTATTGGTTCTTTCGCGGCGAATTGCGCGAGCTCTATGCCGGCGTTTCCATTCCCAATTCGATCGCGTTCTCCCCCGACGGCACCATTGCCTATTACGCCGACACCGCAGTCGGCCGGATCATGCGTGTTGCCTGCGACGCAAGGACCGGACTGCCTGAAGGCGAGCCCAAGGTTTTTGCCGGAAGCCCGAGCACGGGCAGCTTCGACGGATCGGTGGTCGACGCCGATGGAACCCTGTGGAACGCGCGCTGGGGTGAGGGCAATTTGGTCGCCTACGCGCCCGACGGCGAACTTGTCCGCTCGGTGCCGTTGCCGGTGAGCCAGCCGTCATGCCCGGCATTCCTAGGCAAACATGCCGACCGTCTTGCGGTGACGTCCGCCTGGATCGGGTTGAGCGATGACGCGCACCGTGCCGAGCCGGATGCCGGAAGGACTTTTCTGGTCGACCTGCCGGTCAAGGGCCGGCTGGAGCCTGATGTGCTGATCTAGCGGCATAGCCGTGCCCTCCGCCGCCAGCGGACCTTCAACTACGGGAATACGACAGTGACACGGAAATTGCGTTCACAGGCCTGGTTCGGTGGCTTTGGCAAGGATGCCTTCATTCACCGTAGTTGGATGAAGAACAACGGGCTGCCCGACGATGCCTTCGACGGCCGCCCGGTGATCGGCATCTGCAACACCTTCTCCGAACTCACCCCCTGCAATGCGCATTTCCGCGGCCTGGTCGAGCACGTGAAGGCGGGCATTCTCGAAGCGGGCGGCCTGCCGCTCGAGTTTCCTGTCTTCTCATGCGGCGAATCCAACTTGCGTCCGACAGCCATGCTGTTTCGCAACCTCGCCTCGATGGATGTCGAAGAAGCGATCCGCGGCAACCCGATGGACGGCGTGGTGCTGATGGCCGGTTGCGACAAGACCACGCCGTCGCTGGTCATGGGGGCTGCGTCCTGCGACGTGCCGGCGATCGTCGTTTCGGGTGGCCCGATGCTCAACGGCCGTTTCCGTGGCAAGCCGATCGGCTCTGGCACCGACGTCTGGAAGTTCTCCGAGGACGTGCGCGCCGGTCTGATGACCGAGCAGGAGTTCGCCGCTGCCGAAAGCGCGATGTCGCGGTCGCCCGGCCATTGCATGACCATGGGCACCGCGTCGACCATGGCGTCGATGGTCGAGTCGCTCGGCCTGGCACTGCCGGGCAACGCCGCCTATCCCGCCGTGGATGCCCACCGCGCGCGGCTTGCCCGCCTTTCCGGCCGGCGCATCGTTGCGATGGTCAAGGAAGATCTGCGCCTGTCCGCCATCCTCACCAGGAAGGCATTCGCCAATGCCATCCGCATCAACGGTGCAATCGGCGGCTCGACCAACGCGGTCGTGCATCTGCTCGCCATCGCCGGCAGGATCGGCACTGAGCTGACGCTCGAGGACTGGGACCGTTATGGCCGCGACATCCCGACCATCCTAAATTTGATGCCTTCCGGCAAATTCCTGATGGAAGAGTTCTGCTACGCCGGCGGTCTTCCTGCCGTCATGAAGGAGATCGCCGACCTGCTCGATCTCGACGCGCTGACGGTTACCGGCAAGACGGTCGGCGACAACATTGCCGGTACCGAGAACTTCAATGAAGAGGTGATCCTGCCCCGCGACAAGGCGTTGACCCAGCAGGGCGGCATTGCCGTCCTGCGTGGCAACCTCGCGCCCAACGGTGCAATCCTGAAGCCTTCCGCAGCGTCGCCGGAGCTGATGCGCCATCGCGGCCGCGCCGTGGTTTTTGAAAATATCGAGCACTACAAGGCGCGCGTCGACGACCCCGCTCTCGACATCGACGAGACCTGTGTGATGGTGCTGAAGAACTGCGGCCCCAAGGGTTATCCCGGCATGGCCGAGGTCGGCAACATGGCCCTGCCGCAGAAGCTCTTGGAAAAGGGCGTACGCGACATGGTCCGCATTTCCGACGCGCGCATGTCGGGCACCGCCTTCGGCACGGTTGTGCTGCATGCGGCACCCGAGGCGGCCGTCGGCGGCCCGCTGGCCCTCGTCGAGGATGGCGACATGATCGAACTCGACGTCGAGAGCCGCCGTTTGCACCTCGAAGTCAGCGATGAGGAACTCACCCGCCGCCGCAGGCTGTGGACCTCGCCTGTGCCGGAGATGCAAGGCGGCTACCAGAGCCTCTATGTCGAGCGTGTCATGCAGGCCGATCACGGTGCCGACCTCGACTTCCTGGTCGGTTGCCGTGGCCATGACGTGCCGCGCGAAAGCCATTGAAGGAGAGGCCGATGTCCCGTTTCGCTGTCGCCGACATGCACGGCATCCACGCCATCCTCTACGCGCTTTTCGATGACAACGAGCGGCTCGACCGAGGTGCGATGCGCCGGCAGGTCGAGCTTTGCCTTGGGGTCGGCGTCCACGGCATGGCCGCGCTCGGCCTTGCCACTGAAGCGTCGAAGCTGACGGATGCCGAGCGCCGGATGGTTATGGACTGGATCGCCGAAGACACTGGCGGAAAGGTGCCGCTGGCGCTCACCATCTTCGGTGCGTCGGTGGCAGAACAGATCGCGCAGGTGCGCCACGCCGAAAGTGTCGGCGCCGACTGGCTGATCCTGCAGCCGCCGATGGTCGGCCAGTATGGTGCTGCCGAATACATCCGCTTCTTCGGCCGCGTGGCCGAGGCGACCGACCTGCCGGTCGCGATCCAGAATGCCCCGGCCTTCATGGGCCGTGGACTGAGCGCGACCGAGATCAGCGACCTCGTTCGCCAGCACCCCAACATCCAGCTGGTCAAAGGCGAGGGTCCGGTGGTCGACATTGCCGGCCTTGTCGAGGCAACCGGCGGCAAGCTGCCGATCTTCAACGGCCGCGCCGGGTTGGAAATGCTCGACAATCTGCGCATCGGTTGCCGTGGCCTCATCCTGGCGCCGGATTGCATCGACTACGCGGTCGCAGCCTATGATGCCTTCGTCTGCGGAGACGAAGAAGAAGCGCTGTTGCATTACCGCAAAATGCTGCCGGCCGTTGTCTCGACGATGCAGGGCATCGAACACCTGATGGCCTACGGCAAACGGTTGTTTGCTTTGCGTGCTGGTCTGGTCGTTCATGACCGCGCGCCAGCGCTTAGGCCAAATGCGGTGGGACTTGCCATGATGGAGCGCTTCAATGCCGACCTTGGGCCGCTGCAGCGCAGGGCGAAAGATGCACGAGAATATCGTGGCCGAACGATAGTGACTGAAAGCTGAGCGCCAACGCCCTGGCTACGAGAACGCACGATCCGGCACGTCTCGTGAGGCAGGATCCGGCAGAAACTTGGTCGCCGACTCCGGGGCCCAAACCGCCCAGTGATCACCAGAGCATTTGCGCCCAACCTCATAGCGCGCCAACGCTGGGATTCGACGGTTGAATAAACATGGGCGAGGCCTGCAAGCCATTTGCCCGGAGCGCTGGAGGAAGCAGTCAAGAGTGCAATTGACACCGCAGATACGCCGGCGCCATCGCTTCAGGATTACGACGGCGCCGCAGCCTTGGGAGGTTTTAGAGGTAGATAGGGTGGCCCGGCCGATCTGATCCTGCACCAGCCTCGCGATGCCTACACACGCCGCCTGATCGCCTCTATGCCCAGCCCTCTGCGTATTCTCGAAAGCGTTTGAAGGCACTGAGCCCGCGCGGTCAGCCGCTGCGGCGAGGATGCACGCCCCCGTCCGATTTTGTGGCGCTCCCTGTTGCAACCTCGTGGCTGGTTCGCCATGTCCGGTATCCGACATCCAAGTAAGGTGAGGAAGATCAGGTTAATGCAAGCTTGGCGCCTGGAGGTGCGCTTTCGCGGCATGTCGACGGCACGCCCGATACTGATATTCTTGTTTCCCTGACCTCAACCATCCCGATAGTCTCATCGAAACGTTTGACCGGAGCAAGCGAAGGTCAGCAATTTCCAACTGCAGGACTGGTGCTGTTCTTTTGGCTCAGAACTCCGCCCATCCTTCCTGCGCAGTGGGAACCGGCTTGGCCGGTTTGACGACCCTGAGCGATGGTTGCGGCCTGCGCACGTGTTTTTCAGCGTGAACTCTGAGCGGTGTCCGCGCGCCAATCTCGAAATGCGCGACGCTGGTCGCCAGTGCCGACGCTTCCTCGGCAAGCGCGTGCGAGGCAGCCGTCGATTCTTCGACCATCGCGGCGTTCTGCTGGGTCACCTGGTCGAGCTGGTTGACAGCGTTGTTGATGCCCGAAAGTCCGACCGACTGCTCCTTGGCCGAGTTGGCGATATCGGCGACGAGCACGCTGATCTCCGCCACTTTGCCGGTCAATACCTCCAGCACCTCCCCGGTCTGGCCGACCAGCCGCACGCCGGCGGCGACGCGTTCGCCCGACGAGGCGATCAGCGACTTGATCTCGCGCGCCGCTTCCGCCGAGCGCAGCGCCAGGCCGCGCACCTCGGCGGCGACGACGGCAAAGCCCTTGCCGGCGTCGCCGGCGCGCGCTGCCTCGACGCCGGCGTTGAGCGCCAGCAGGTTGGTCTGGAAGGCGATCTCGTCGATGACCGAGACGATCTGGCCGATCTGCCTGGCCGAGCTGTCGATCTCGCCCATGGCGACGATCATGTCGCGCATCGCCTGGCTGCTCGACTGGGCGCTCAACCTGGCATCCTGCGCCACGCTGTCGGCGCGCGTCGCCCCGGTCGTCGTCTGTGCCGTCGCCTCCGAGATCTCGACCAGTGCCGCGGCCGTCTCTTCCAGGCTCGCCGCCTGGTGCTCGGTGCGACGGGCGAGGTCGTCGGCCGCCTGCACCAACTGGGCCGAGCCGTCGCGGATGGCGCCGGCATTGCCATGGATGCGGCCGACGGCCTCCTCGAGCAGTTCCATGGCGCGGTTGAAGTCGTCCCGGATCTGCGCGTAGTTCGGCGCGTCGAGCCCGTCGATGCGGTGGTTAAGGCGGCCCTTGGCCAACTGGTCGATGGCCTCAGCCAGCGAAACCAGTGCGGTGCGCTGCTCCCTTTCGGCAGCGTCGCGCGCGGCTTCGGCCGAAAGCCGGCGCTGCTCGGCGGTTTCGAGGTAGGTCGAGATCACCAGCTCCATGTCGAACAAGGAGGCCTTGAGCAGGGCGCTCATCGCCTCTTTGGCCTTGGCCAGACCCGGCGCCTGAATGCCGAGCGCCTTCGGCCAGGACTGCTCGAGGATGACCGATACCAGCTCGTCGATGATCAGCGTGTAGCCGCCGACATACCAGCGCGGCTCGAGCCCGATGTCGGCATGGATGCGGCCGATGCGCTGCGCCGACTGGGCATAGTCGTCGCCGAAATCGGCGGCGGCGATGGCCGACCAGTGCTTCATCTGGCGCCCGCCGGCGGCCTGCATCCGCTGTTTGCTGCCGTCACCTAGTCCGAAGAAACGCCGCGCCTCTGCGAATTCGGCGATATGGCCGTAGAAGCTGTCCATCACCTTGGGCAGCGCTGCCTCGATCGAGGGTCGGACGGCGTTCAGCGCGGCGCGCGCCTCGCCGTCGAAGCGGACAAAGGCGAGGCGACGGGCAATTGCTGCGTCCGTTGTTGCGGCGTGATCGGACATGTTACTTTCCTTCGGGGTGGCTGGCAGCTTTCGGTTGAGCGCTTGCGCGAACCCGCTGCCAGTGAATGCTGTGCCGCTCGCTAGGCTCCAAATGGTTCACAATTGGTTTCCGCCAACACATTGAAATCACATGCGAAATAATGACGCGCCAGCGATGGTTGTCGCATCGGTCGGGTACTCGCCATATGCTGGAAGCATCGCGTCGTCGTCCAAGCGTCGATGCCCGACCCGTTGCGCCGTTGGCTTCGGCTGCTTATCTCTGCCGGGCCATGCCCGACCAAGATGCCGATAGCCCCGGATCCGAACCGTCGCCCGCCAGGGGTGATCTCCGTGCCGCCTACAAGACCAACATCGTCGTCATCGGCGCTGGCCAGGCGGGGCTTTCCACCGCCTACAATCTGAGAAAGCTCGGCCTTCAACCCGGGCGCGATTTTGTCATCTTGGACAAATCGCCCGAGGCCGGCGGCGCCTGGCAGTATCGCTGGCCGTCGCTGACGCTCTCGACCGTCAACCGCATCCATGACCTGCCCGGCATGCAGTTCGCCGACGTCGTCGAGGAGGGCGCCACCGAGGTCAGGGCGTCGGTCGCGGTGCCGAAGTACTTTGCCGCCTATGAGCGCGAGTTCGACCTGCCGGTCTATCGCCCGGTGACGGTCAAGGTCGTCTGCGACCGTGGCGACAGGCTGCGTGTCGAGACCGATCGCGAGACCTTCTCGGCCCGGGGCATAGTCAACGCCACCGGCACCTGGGAAACGCCCGTCATCCCAGCCTATCCAGGTTCTGAGCGCTTCAAGGGGCGGCAGCTCCACACTCGCGACTACCGCAGCGCCGAGGCGTTCGCCGGCCAGCGTGTCGTCATCGTCGGCGGCGGCATCTCGGCGCTGCAGCTGCTCGACGAGATTTCGCGCGTCGCCGCCACGATCTGGGTGACACGGCGCGAGCCGCAGTTCCGCGACCGCGCGTTCACGCCGGACGACGGTCGCGCCGCCGTGGCCATCGTCGAGGACAGGGTTCGGCGGGGGCTCGTTCCGGGCTCGGTCGTCTCGGTCACTGGCATCCCATGGACGCCGGCCCTCAAGGCCGCGCGCGACCGTGGCGTGCTCGACCGCCTGCCGATGTTCAACGAGATCACCGAGGACGGTGTGCGCTGGCCCGACGGCAGCGAGCAGCGTGCCGACGTCATCTTGTGGAACACCGGATTCCGCAGCTCGCTCGATCATCTCGCGCCGCTGCAGATTCGCGAGGAGGGTGGCGGCATCGTCATGGCCGGCAAGCTGGCGACACAGGTTTCAAGGGATCCGCGCATCCACCTCGTCGGCTACGGCCCTTCGGCGTCGACAATCGGCGCCAACAGGGCAGGTGGGGCTGCCGCGCGCGAACTGGCGGCATATCTCGGGCTCGCCTGAGCAGCAAAGACAGCCAGCCTGGCCCGCGCAACCACCCCGCCGATGCCTTGACGGACCGCGCCGGCGCACCGGACGAAATCATCACGCACGTCCGGAAACGGATCGGCTCGCTGGCGAAGACATGGCCAACCGCAAAGGCATCGAAGCAACGACGGGCGTATAGAAATCCGTAGATCAATGTACCGAGCGTGACCATCGAAATTCCGAACGCCAGTGCCCGAATGGAAAGATCGGTCCCTGTCGCTGGGGCATTCGCAATTGCCGCCTCGCTGAACAGCGTGCGCGTCGGCGTCATGAACCAATAGAGAACATTGCTGCGGTGAGCAGCCCGGATGTGACGAGGCAACCCGTCGCCATCAGTCAACTGAGACGTCGAATCCGCAATTCGAGGCCCCTCGTGGCGGTCATGTCGATCATCTTTTGTGCTTGGTCCATGTCTGGACGACTTCTCTCTTTCCTTTGCCTGAATCAAAATACAACCCCAAAAAATTATCGTTTGACAATGATTTATTATTATCGATCAATGTGACGGCCAACATAGGAGATCCTGCATTGTCTCGTCGCCTCGCCAAACTGGCTATCAGTCTTGTCACCTGCGTCGTCGCCATTCCCGCTGCATCGCCATCAACGGCCACGCCATCCACCTCCCGTGGCCTCATCTCAGTCGCTCAGGTGATGCAGATGCTGGAGAAGGCTCCGACCGATCGGACGGCGCAGCAAGTTCTTGCCGCCTACCTTGCCGGCGTAGGCGAGGCCGCCGGTGCGGTTGTCAGCATGGGCAACGCGACCTGTCGGACATCGTTACGCGTGAACGCAGGGAGTGTCCGCCAGGCCCTCAAGGCCGCTGCTGCGGGTCAAGACACAGCGGAAACGCCGGCAACACCCTTGATCGTCAAGGACATGCTCGATCGCGCCGGATGCAAACGTCAATGAGCCCCGTCTACCTACCCTCGCTCTCCGAACGTCATTTCCGTCGGATCGAAACCACGCGCAGACCCTGCAAATTCATCCTTGCCGGTCTTGGGGTGGCGAGCCTCGCAGCGTTTGGCATCCCCGCTCATGCGGCGGACTATCAGCCAGTTCACTGCGCTGTTCACGCTGCCTATGTGGGGTCGCCGCTGCATGCCCCCGTTGACATCACGGCGACCCCACCCGTTCCGAATAAAGCGCTGCCGGCGGAAACCACGCGTCGCCTCGACGTCACCTACGAGCGTATCCAAGCCTTTACAGCCGCGTCAGCGATTACGGCCGCGGTCGCCATACCTGGGAAAGGTCTATGGCAACAGACCAGCGCTCCAACAGATGCACCACGGCTGTTTTGGGCCAGCGCTGGAAAGACCTTCACTGCGGTCGTCATCCTGCAACTCGCTGAGGAGGGGAAACTATCCCTTGATGACCCGGTTTCACTTTGGGTGCCGGACGTACCGAATGGCGATGTTGCCACAGTCCGTGATTTGCTCGCCCACACCAGCGGGCTATTCAGTGCCAATGAGGATCTGAAAGCGCATGCTGATCCGCGCTATCGCGATCCGGCGGCGAACCTTGCCATTGCGCGCAGGCATGGGGCTATGTTCTGCCCAGGGGGACGCTGGCGCTATTCGAACACGGGCTACGACCTTCTTGGCGAAATTGTCCGGAAGGTCGATCACCGATCGATCGATGTAGCGATCACCACGCGGATCATTGCGCCGCTTGGGCTCACCTCGATGCGGGCGCTTGTTCCAGGTGGCGGAGCCGTTGGTGTCGCACCACTGACGGCGGTACATGAAAAGCCTATTGACCCAAGCTGGGCTGGCGCGGCTGGTCCTATCGTGAGTGACGCGGCCGACATGACCCGCTTCTGGGCCGCTTTGCTCGGCGGACGCCTGTTGTCAGACGGCACGGTCCGGACGATGGCCAGGAAGCTCTACCCTATGTTCGATCCAGGCACCTATTATGGCTTGGGGATCATGGTCTTCGACGTGACCGATGATTCCCGGTCGATACGCTGGATCGGGCACGCCGGCGGCACCCCTGGCGCCAGCGCAGTTGTTGCCTATTCGCCTTCAGACAACGCCATCGTCGCGGTCGCTCTTACCGGAGATGCTGTGTCCGTCCCTGCCGCCAACCTGCTCCTGAAAGCGCTTGGGCCGCCAAAGTGAGTCAGCAATCGACTGAACGACGCACGTGCCATTTCCGCAATCCCCTCTGTCGTCCTAACTGCCATGACACCGCGCTGCCGAGGCCAGGCAGCGACAAGGCGGCGAGCACGACGGCCATGCTGCCGTGGCAATCGTCGAGGACAGGGTGAGGCGGCGCCTCGTCCGGGCTCGGTCGTCTCTGTCACCGGCATCCGTGGACGCCGGCGCTCAAGGCGGCCCGTGACCGCGGCGTGCTGAACCGCCTGCGATGTTCAGCGAGATCACCGAGGAGGGCGTGCGCTGGGCTCCGGCCAGCTGTCGCCCTCGCCGCTGGCCGAATATGGTTGGATCGTCGTCGCCACAGCCGCTGAAGAACTGGTTTTCAGGGGCGTCATCCGGACCCGGCTGGCCGAGCGTTGGGGGGGCCGCTTTGGCCATCGGCGTCACTTCAGTTGCATTCCTGCTCATCTATTTCCCCGGGTGGGTGCAGTTGGCCGCCATGCCCGTCGCAACGACGATGGCCTCGGTCTCTCTCATCGGCCTGGTCTGCGGCTTGCTACGCCATCGGACCGGAAGCTGTGGCCAGCCATAGCAGCCCACGCCGCGAACAATTTTGGCGCGTTGCTCTAGCCGCGGACAGTCTCGTCGCTGCCCACAGGCCACATCCATTTGTCTTTTTGTCTGTTGACCTCAATAGGGCTTGAGGTTTTACAGACGTGTCGGCACGAAAAATGGAAAGGCCGACATGAACTTCGATCTTGAACAGCCGGCGCCCCTCGTCGGCACTGCGACCGCAGCGGCCGCGACCAAACCCGCGGGCTGGGGCGATCTCTTCAGCGGCAGGCACGGTATCTACACATTCGCGCTTGCCGGCGGCGTCACGCTGCACGCCGTCAACATGTACATTGCAACGACGGCGATGCCGTCGGTCATCGCCGACATCGGCGGGCTCGACTTCTATGCCTGGGCAACGACCCTGTTCGTGGTCGCCTCGATCCTCGGTTCGGCGCTGACGGCAAAGCTCCTGAACGGCAGCGGGCCGCGCGGCGCCTATGTGCTCGCCACGTCGATCTTCGCCCTGGGCACGCTTACCTCAGCGCTTGCTCCCAGCATGCCGGTCTTGCTCCTCGGCCGCGCCGTCCAGGGCCTCGGCGGCGGCTTCCTGTTCGCGCTCGCCTATGCCCTGACCCGCATCGTCCTGCCGGAGCATCTGTGGGCAAGGGCCATCGGCCTCACCTCGGCCATGTTCGGCATCGCAACGCTGGTCGGCCCCGCCATCGGCGGCATCTTTGCCGAATATGGCGCATGGCGGCTCGGCTTCGCCTCGTTGCTGCCGTTCTGCGTTGCCTTCGCCATCGTCGCCTTCGTCACCTTGCCCAGGAAGAGCTGCGACACCAACGAACACGTCGCCGTGCCGTTCCTGCAGCTCGTCATGCTGACGGTGGCCGTGCTTGCCGTGTCTGCCGGCAGCCTGTCGGCGCAGTTGGCATGGAACCTCGCCGGGCTCGGCACCGGCCTTGCACTCGTCGTGCTGATCTCCGGCGTCGATGCACGGGCCAGCGCCCGGCTCTTGCCGCGCGGCGCCTTCAATGTCTCGACGCCGCTGGGCTCGCTCTACCTCACCGTCGCGCTGTTGATGTTGGCCATACAGCCCGAGATCTTCGTGCCCTACCTGCTGCAGAACCTTCATGGCCAGTCGCCGCTCTGGTCCGGCTACATCGCGGCCGTCATGTCGCTCGGCTGGAGCATTGCGTCGTTCATGAGTTCACGCTGGCAGGCGCATGCCGACCGCCTGATGGTGCTTGGTCCACTGCTCGTGCTGACCGGTCTCGTGCTGTTTGCGTTGTTCATGCCGATCCATGGCGGTGGCGACCGGTCGCTGCTCGTGCCGATCAGCCTAGGCCTGCTGCTCGTCGGGTTCGGCATCGGCGTCACCTGGCCCGGGCTGGTCACACGCATCTTCCAGAGTGCTCCGCCCAGCGAGCAGGATCTTGCCGCCGGCGGCATGACGACGGTGCAGCTGTTCTTCATGGCCCTCGGCACCGCCTGTGCCGGCATGGTTGCCAACTTCGCGGGCATTGCCGATCCGGGCGGAGCTGAGGGCGCCGCCAACGCCGCCGTCTGGCTCGGCACCATCTTTGCGATGGCGCCCGCGCTCTGCGTGCTCGTCGCACTGCGCGTCGTGCGCCTCACCGGACAGCGGGGCTGACACGCCAAAATCCTGCGGAGCGGTTCTCGACGATGCCGCCTTCGATACCTTGCGTCGGTCAGGCCTGGTCGATCAGCACCTGTTCCAGCCCGGATTCGGGCGCCGAGCAGATGCACAGGATCGTCGCCTCGCCGTCGCCGACCGAGACGTAGCCATGGCCCATGGTCGAATCGATGTAGACGCCGTCGCCGGCGGCGAGCCGCGTCGGCGCGTAGTGGTCGGTGTGGATCTCGATCTCGCCGTCCAGCACATAGGCGAATTCCTCGCCGACGTGACGGACCAGCGGGCCGAATTCGTCGAGCGAACGCGTATGGATCCTGGCGATGATCGGCACCATGCGCTTGTTGGTGAGATCGGTGCACAGATAGCGGTAGTCGTAGTTCCGCGTCGCCAGTTGCAGTGTGTTGGTGCCTGACACGATCGAGCGCCGCGTTCGCTCCACACCCTTTGCCGGCTCGACGTTCAGCAGTTCCGTGACCGGGATATCGAGCCCTGTGCAGATCTGCAGGATCTTGTCGTAGGTCAGCGACATCAGGTCGTTCTCGACCTTGGACAGCGTCGACAGCGCCAGCCCGGTGCGCTCGCTGACTTCCTGCAGCTTCAGCCCATGGCGTTGGCGCATGGCGCGCAGGCATTCGCTCAGTCGCGGTTGGTGGGTCACATGGCCTCCGGTCTTGGCGGCGTGAGCGGGTTCATTTTCTGAAAATGGCAGGGATTTAGCGTTTACGCAAACGACTTGACGTATCAAAAAAGAAATCTTACCGATTGCATCACAAAAAGCGGGAACGGCAAAAGTTTTGATTTTGCAGGGTAGCTCCTGCGCTGCAGCACGCCCCAGGCGGACTGCCACGGCCACTGCGGGAGGGCAGGACCATGCGTTGCGACAGGCATCAGGACGGCACGGCATCGACGCCAGTCGAGATGCGCTGCGGCACCGTCTTTCCACGCACATCCGGCGCAGCGCCCAGCGCCGCCGGCAATCCAAAAACTGTAAGGGAGTGACCGGCATGACCAAGGCACCGGCCGATTTCGCCGCGCGCATCGATGCGCTGTTTCAGGATTTCACCGGCCCCGGCAGCCCGGGCGCCGTCGTCGCGGTCACCGAAAATGGCCGCGAGATCTTCGCCAACGCCTACGGCCTCGCCAATATCAACAATGCCGTGCCGATGGGGCGCAAGACGATCATCCGGATCGGCTCGCAGACCAAGCAGTTCACCGTCCTGCTGATCCTTATGCTGGAGGCCGAAGGCAAACTCAGCCTGTCCGACGAGGTGCAGAAGCACCTGTCTTACGTGCCGCGGCTCGAGCAGCCGGTGACGCTCGCGCAGCTCGCTTCGAACACTTCGGGCTTCCGCGACCATCTCGAAGCGATGATCTTCGCCGGCCTGTCCATTTTCACGCCCTCCGACCGCCAGACCGGTCGTGACGTCATCGCTCGCCAGGACGCGCTGAACTTCAAGCCCGGCAGCGCCATGACCTACTGCAATGCCGGCTTCTTCATGCTGTCGGAAATCATCGAGCAGATCGAGGGCGCGACCTTCAACGAGGTGCTGCGCAAGCGCATCACCGGCCCGCTCGGCATGGACGACACCTCGCTTTTGATCCGCGACGGCGCGGCGATGAACCGGCTCGCCGCGCACTACACAAAGCGCGAGGAAGGCTGGGCCAATCTCAACTGGGGCCTCGATCTCGGCGGCGAGGGCGGCATGATCTCGACGCTCGACGACATGATCGTCTGGCAGCAGAACATGTTCGATCCCAAGGTCGGCACGCCTGACATGTACGAGCGCATGGCAACACCCTGCGTCTTCGACAATGGCGCCACAGGCTTCTACGGCCTCGGCCTCGTCACCGACGTCTATCGCGGCCGCCGCGCCGTCGGCCATGGCGGCACGGTTGCCGGCGGCAAGTCGGAATCGACCCGCTTCGTCGATGATGGCTTCGGCGTCGTCATCATCGCCAACAACGACCAAGTCGCTTCCTTCGCGCTCGGCCGGCGCATCGCCGACATCTATTTCGGCGACAAGGCCCCGGCGCCGATCGCACTCGCGCCTGGCCGCTACCGGCAGGAGGGCGGCGCCGACGTCTTCGAGATCGTCGCCAAGGACGGCGTCGCGACCTTCCTCAACGCCGGCGGCGTCGGCGGATTCGACTTCGGTCACCAGGGCGGCGCCAAGCCCGAGCGCGCCATCACCGACCTGGTGCTCAGCCCGCGCGCCGACGGCAAGGTCGACGGTGTCTTCTGCGGCACGCCGCGCCTCTACGCACCGCTTCTGGCGGGTGCTGCAGCCGCGCGCCCGCTGGCCGGGCGCTATGTCAACAAGGCGCAGGACCTCGAGGTCGAGATTACGGGCGACGCCTCGAAGGGCGAGTTCCGCCTGCGTTCCGGGCTCGGCGCCATGGCAGCCCCCATCGTCGCAGCCGATGCCGACCTGTGGTTCCTGTTGCAGCCCGGTACCGATATGCGCCCCGGCCTGCCGTGGAACGCGACGCTGGCGGTGACTTCAGACGGCTTCGAAATGAACTCCGACCGCATCAAGAAACTGGTCTTCAAGCGAGCCTGATCAACCATTTACGGCGAGGTCCACCATGTCCCTACGCACTCTCACCCCTGAACAGTTCGACGCCCTGGCGCGTTCCTATCTCAAGCAGGCGACGCTGACGCGCCGCGCCTTCCTCGGTGGCGCCGCAGCGCTCACGGCCACAGCCATGCTTGGTTTGCCCGGCAAGGCACTGGCCGAGCAGACCGGCGGCACGTTGCGCGTCGGCCGCTCGGAAGAGCCCGACACGCTCGATCCGCACAAGACCACGCTGTCGGTGTCGTCGACGACGATGGATATGATCTATGAGCCGCTGGCGCGCGCCGGCTTCGACGGCGAAGTGCTGCCCGGCCTCGCCGAGAGCTGGGCCTTCAGCAATGACAACAAGACGCTGACCTTCAAGCTCAAGCCCGGCGTCAAGTTCCACGACGGCACGCCCTGCGACGCCGAAGCCGTTGCCTGGACCGTGGCGCGCCATCTGGCGCCCGAGGCTGCTTCGCCCAGCGCCTTCTTCCTCGGCCCGCTGGAGCGCGCCGAAGCCGTCGACCTGCTGACCGTCGCCTATCACTTCAAGGAGCCCTTCGTCGCCGTCTGGGTCGGCCTGACTCTCGGCTATTCGGCACCGATCTCGCGTGCCGCCGTCGAAGCGGCGGGCGACCAGTTCGGCCGCAAGCCGGTCGGTGCCGGTCCGTTCAGGTTCGTGTCATGGTCGACCGACCGCGGCATGCGGCTCGAGCGCAACGACGACTACGCACCGGTCGCCGCGCTCGCCCGCGTCGATGCCGTCGAACTGTTCCACTATCCCGAGGATTCGACCCGCATCGCCGCCTTCGAAACCGGCGAGATCAACGCCATGTATGGTGGCGCTTCGGTGCCGCTCGACAGCGTGCGGCGCCTGCGCGGCAATGCCGACGCCATCATGATCGAGCGTCCGGCCCAGATGATGCGGGCGCTGGTGTTCAACCAGAAGCGTCCGCCCTTCGACAATCCGAAGGTGCGCCAGGCCTTTGCCCATGCCATCGACCAGAAGCGGCTGATCGCCTTTGCGCTCGACGGCTTCGCCGTGCCGGCGACCTCTCCGATTGCAAGCTCCATCTCGGGCTATTCGCCCAAGACCGCCGAACTGTCCTACGGCTACGATCCCGAAAAGGCCAAGGCGCTGCTGGCCGAGGCCGGTTTCGACAAGAATCTGAAGGTTAAGCTCGTCGCCAACGACACGCCGGTCATTCGCCGTACGGCCGAGGTGGTCCAGGCGCAGCTGCGCGAGATCGGCGTCGAAATCACGATCGAAACGCTGCCGATCGCCCAGTGGGCGGCGATAACCGCACAAGGCGGGCAGGACATGGTCATCTCGACCTATTCCTACACCGACGCCGACATCGTCTACCCGGTGCTGCACACCAAGGGCGCGCTCAACCGGGCCTTCCACGAGAATGCCGAACTCGACGGCATGATCGCCGAGCAGCGCGTGACCTCCGATCCTGCAGCCAGGCAAGTTATCCTCGACAAGATCCAGGCAAAGGTCGTCACCGAGGCCTACTGGAAGCCGCTGTTCGAGCCGCTCAACTTCGCCGTCGTCGCCAGGGACGTCGTCGATGCCCGGATGAATCCCGGCGGAGAGCTGCGCGTCGACCTGCTCGGCATGGCCTCGTGACCCGCGCCGACGGATGCTGAGGCTGGTCGTATCGAGGCTGCTCTATGCGGCCCTCATCCTGCTCGGGGTCATCCTTGTGGTGGCCTCGCTGGTCAAGCTCGTGCCGGGCGATCCGGTCGACGTGATTGCCGCCGGCAATCCCGGCATGAGCGTCCAGGACATGGACACACTGCGCGAGAAAATGGGGCTGACGCGCTCAGTGCCCGAGCAGTTCGTCGCCTATCTCGGCAATGCCGTGCAGGGCGACCTTGGCACCTCGATCCGCCAGGGCGTCCCGGTCACCAGCCTGATCGCCGACCGCCTGCCGGCAACGGGCGAACTCGCTTTCTGGACGCTGCTCCTGGCCTTCGTCATCGCCATCCCGCTCGGCATCGTCACCGCACTCAAACGCGACAGCTGGCTGGATTATGCCGGCACCTTCATCGCCGTTCTCGGCGTGTCGATGCCGGGCTTCCTGCTCGCCGTGCTGATGATCCTTTGGTTCTCGATCGAGCTGCGCTGGCTGCCCGCCTCGGGCTATCGCGGCTCGGCCCTTGCCAGCATCGGCCGCGCCGTCGCCGAACGCGACATCGGCATCTTCTGGAATGCTTTCCGCTACTTCATCCTGCCGTCGATCTCGCTCGCCTTCGTGCTGGTGGCGGTCAATGCGCGGCTGATCCGCTCGGCGATGCTGGAAGTCCTGCAGCAGGACTACATCACCTTCGCCACTGCCAAGGGCGCACCGCGCCTCACCATCATCCTGCGCCATGCGCTGCGCAACGCGCTTCTGCCCATCGTCACCCTGGCCGGCCTGCAGATGGGCGCGCTTTTGTCGGGCACGGTGGTCATCGAGACGGTATTCGCCTGGCCGGGCATCGGCCGCCTCGCTGTCGATTCCATCCATGTCCGCGACTATCCGATCATCCAGGCCGTTGTGCTGGTGTCGGCGGCGCTGTTCATCTCGCTCAACCTGATCGTCGACATCCTGTACCGCTTCATCGACCCGAGGGTGCGCAATGACTGAGGCCGTGATCGTCCCCGCTGCAGCGCGGCCTGCCACTGAGCGCCGCTTCCTCGGCAGCCTCGGCCGCAGCGCCAAGGGCCTGACCGGCCTGTTCCTGATCGCCATCGTCGTGCTCTGTGCGCTGTTTGCGAAATCCATCGCCCCGCACGATCATGCCCAGCAGGTCATCGAATGGCGCTACGCCCCTGTTGTCTGGCAGGAGGGCGGCTCGACCACCAACCTGCTCGGCGGCGACAATATGGGCCGCGATATCCTCAGCCGCACCGTCATGGGCGCGCAGGTGTCGATCCAGGTGGCGCTGATCGTGGTGTCGATAGCGCTCGTCTTCGGCTCGACGCTCGGGGCGCTTGCCGGCTATTTCGGCGGCATCGTCGACACCATCATCATGCGCATCGTCGACTTCCAGCTCGCCTTTCCGTTCCTGCTGCTGGCGCTGATCTTCATGGCCGTTCTGGGCGCCGGTTTCGCCACGCTGGTCATGGCCCTGGCCTTTGCGCTGTGGATCAATTTCGCCCGCATCGTGCGCAGCGAAACCATGCGCATCCGCACGCTCGATTATGTCGACGCGGCGATCACCATGGGCGTGTCGCAACTGCGCATCATCTTCACCCATGTCCTGCCCAACGTGCTGCCGGCGGTGCTTGTCGTTGCCACCCTCGACATCGCCCTGGTCATCATCTCGGAGGCAGCGTTGTCCTTCCTCGGCCTCGGCGTGCAGCCGCCAACGGCATCCTGGGGCGTGATGATCTCGGAAGGCCGCGACTTCCTCTACGAGCAGCCATGGATCGTCATTGCGCCCGGCATCGCCGTGCTGATCTCCTCGGTCGGCATCAACCTGTTCGGCGATTTCCTGCGCGACTATTTCGATCCCCGGCTGGAGCGGATGTGACCATGACGGCCTCGCCCTTGCTCTCCGTCCGCGACCTGACCGTCGACTATCCCAGCCGCAGCGGCCCGGTCCGTGCCGTGGGCGGCGTCAGTTTCGACGTCGCGCCCGGCTCGGTGCTCGGCGTCGTCGGCGAAAGCGGCTCGGGCAAGTCTTCCATCGGTTATGCGCTGATGGGGCTGACCGATGCGTCCCATGCCATTCTCGGCGGCTCGGTGACCTTCGAAGGCCGCGACCTGCTCGCTCTGTCCAGGCGCGACTGGCGCCGGTTGCGCGGCAACCGCATCGCCATGGTGTTCCAGGATGCGATGGCGACGTTGAACCCGGTCATGCCGGTCGGCGACCAGATCGGCGAGGTGTTCGGTTTCCACCGCCCCGACATGTCGCGCAAGGCGATCCGCGCGGCCAGCCTTGAGCTGCTCGAACGCGTCGGCATCCAGGACGCTGCCCGTCGAATCGACGCCTATCCGCATCAATTGTCGGGCGGCATGCGCCAGCGCGTGGTCATCGCCGCGGCGATCGCGCTGAAGCCTGCTCTGCTGATCGCCGACGAGCCGACAACCGCGCTCGACGTGACCGTACAGGCGCAGATCCTCGGGCTGATGCAGGAGCTGAGCCGCGAGCAGGGCATGGCGATGATCCTGGTCAGCCATGACCTCGACGTCGTCGGCGATGTCTGCGAGGACGTCGTGGTGATGAAGGACGGTGTCGTTGTCGAGGCGGGTCATGTCGACGACGTGCTGAGCCATCCGAAACATGCCTACACCATGCAATTGCTCAATGCGCGGCCAAGCTTCGGCGCCGGCCACACGCAGGCGGGGGCGGCCCATGGCTGATGACGTTCTGCTCGAAGTCAGCGGCCTTGTCCGCCATTTCACCCTGTCCGGCCGGCTATTCGAGAAGCCGCGCCAGCTCACAGCCGTCAACGACGTCAGCTTCACCATCCGGCGCGGCGAAGCCTTCGGGCTCGTCGGCGAAAGCGGCTCGGGCAAGTCGACGATCGGCCGCATCATCGCGCGGCTGACCGACCCGAGCGCCGGCTCGGTGACCTTTGACGGCGTCGACTGGCTGGCTTTGCGCGGCAAGGCCCTGCGCGACAAGCGCCGCGACGTGCAGATGGTGTTCCAGAGCCCCTATGCCTCACTCGATCCGCGCTGGCGCGTGCGCGACATCCTGGCCGAACCGCTCAAATCCTACACCGACCTCAAGGGCGCGGCCCTGACGACGCGCGCGGCCGAACTGATGCAGCAGGTCGGTCTCAACCCTGACTGGATCGAGCGCTTCCCGCACCAGTTCTCCGGCGGCCAGCGCCAGCGCATCGCCATCGCCCGTGCCCTGGCATCGGGGCCGAAGCTGCTGATCGCCGACGAGCCGGTGTCGGCACTCGACGTCTCCAGCCAGGCGCAGGTGCTGCAGCTGTTGCGCAAGATATGCAGCGAACAGGGGCTGGCGATGCTGTTCATCTCGCATGACCTGTCGGTCGTCGATCATCTGTGCCAGCGTGTCGGCGTATTGAACCACGGCGTGCTCGAAGAGGTCGGCCCGACGTCCGAAATTTTCCGCACGCCAAAGTCCGATTACACCCGCCGGCTGATCGATGCCGTTCCGGGCAAGAAGCGCCGCGCCGCCGAAAGGGCTGTCCATGCATGACATCGTGATCAAGGGCGGGCGCGTCATCGACCCCGAGACCGGCCGCGACGAAATTTCGGACATTGCCATTTCGGCCGGCCGCATCGCTGTCATCGGTGCCGATCTCGGTCCGGCGCTCGAGGTGATCGACGCAAGCGGCCTGATCGTTGCCCCCGGCTTCATCGATCTCCATGCGCATGGCCAGTCCGTGCCCGCCGACCGCATGCAGGCCTTCGATGGCGTCACCACCGCGCTCGAGCTGGAAGTCGGCGCCTTGCCGGTCGCCGGCTGGTACGAGGCGCAGTCAAGGACCGCGCGCCTGCTCAACTACGGCACGGCGTCAGCCTGGATCTTCGCCCGCAAGGCGGTGATGATCGGACTGGAGCTCAAGCCGGGCGAAGCGCCGATCACGGTGATGGGACGCGGCTTCGACGATCCGCGCTGGTCGACGGACGCTGCGACCGAAGCGCAGGCAGACGAGATCGTGGCACGTACCCGCCAGGGCATAGAGGAGGGCGGCCTCGGCATCGGCATTCCCGCCGGTTATGCGCCCGGCGCAGGCGCCAAGGAAATGAGCCTGATCTGCGATCTTGCCGCCGAAACCGACACGCCGACCTACACCCACATCGCCCAGATGTCGAACATCGACCCCAAGAGCTCGATCGAGGCCTACGTCACCTTGATCGGACTGGCCGGGGCAACCGGTGCGCATATGCACATCTGCCACCTCAACTCGACCAGCCTTCAGGACGTCGAGCGCGCCGCGGCGATCATTGCCAAAGCGCAGGCGCAAGGGCTCAGGATCACCACCGAAGCCTATCCCTACGGCACGGGTTCGACCGTCGTCAGCGCCGGCTTCTTCGTCGATCCGGCCTTTTCCGCCCGCACCGGCACCGGCTACGACGCCATCGAGCTTGTCGCCACGCATCGCCGCCTCGACGGCATCGACGATCTCAAGCAGGTCAGGCAGGCCGATCCCTCGGCGCTGGTGCTCTGGCACTTCCTCGACACCGAGGACAATCCGCGCCATCGCGCGCTGCTCGACGTCTCCGTCACCTATCCCGGCGGTGCCATCGCCTCCGACGCCATGCCATGGAGCCAGCCCGACGGCACTCCTTACGAAGGCGACGAGTGGCCGCTCGGAGCCGACAAGACGGCGCACCCCAGATCCTCGGGCACCTTCACCCGCTTCATCAGCCAGTGGGTACGTGAGCGCGACGCCATCCCGCTTGCCCAGGCGATTGCCAAATGCACGCTCATTCCGGCGCAAATCGTCGAGAGCTGCGCGCCGCTGTTTAAGCGCAAGGGACGGCTGCAGCCGGGCTGCGATGCCGACATCGTCGTCTTCGATCTCGCCACCGTCACCGACCGCGCCACCTTCGCCGAGATGAACCTGCCCGCTCAGGGCATGCGCCACGTGCTGGTCAACGGCCAGGCGGTGATCTCGGACGGGGTCCTCGACCAGGCGGCGGCACCCGGGCGCCCGATCAGGCGGGGTGACCGGTGAGCGTTCCAGTCCTCGTCGTCACCGGCTTTCTCGGTGCCGGCAAGACGACCTTCATCAACCAGTTGCTGCAACGTGCCGACGGCCGTCGCATCAGCGCCATCGTCAACGACTTCGGCGCCATCAACATCGACGCCGAGCTGATCGCGGATGCCGCCGACACAGTCGTCGGGCTGAAGAACGGCTGCATCTGCTGCTCGTTGCAGGGCGACCTTCTGCGTACCCTCAAGCTGGTGCTGTCCCAGCCCGTCCAGCCGGACCACATCGTCATCGAAGCCAGTGGCGTCGCTGACCCCAGGGGCATCACCGAAACGCTGATGGACCCGATCCTGTGGCACGATATCCGGCTCGATGCTGTCGTTGCCGTGGTCGACGCCGAGGAGGTCGCCGCCAATCCGGCCCGCCTGCGCGACGAGCTCTGGCGCGCCCAGGTCGAGGCGGCCGATTTCATCGCCCTGTCCAAGACGAGGGAGAGCTCCGATGAGGCACTGCGGGCGGAACTCGTCTGGCTCAACAAGACGCTGGTCTTCGAAACCGATGGCGATGCCTTGCCGATCGAGGCGCTGCTCGTCATCGACCGGCCGCAGCCGGTACCGGGCCAGGCCAAGGTCGGTGCATCGCGCTTCACCTCGATCGAATGGCAGTCATCAGGGCCGGTCGCGCTCGACCGCTTCCAGGCTGCCATCGACCGGCTTGCGCCCAAGCTCATCCGTGCCAAGGGCATCGTCAGTTTCGTCGAGCGGCCCGGACAGAGTTTCCTGCTGCAGCTCGTCGGTCGCCGCGCCACCTTGCGCCCGTTCCCGAAATTCGAGCCCGATTGCCGCCTCGTCCTGATCGCCGAGGCCAGCGTCCTCGACGCCGAGACGGCGCATGCCGGCCTCGCCGAAATCACTGCCTCTTAATTCGCAAGCGGAGTTATCCATCATGCGTGTGTTCAGTGCCGTCCTTGCGACCGAGACCAACACCTTCTCGCCCATCCCCACCGGCCTCGGCGCCTTCGTTTCCGGCGGCGACTACTATCCCGCCGGCCAGCATCCGGACCACATGACGCTGTATGGCGGCCAGCTCTGGGCGGCGCGCGAACGCGGCCGCCGCGAGGGCTGGACCTTGTTCGAAGGGCTGAGCGCCTCGGCCGAACCCGGCGGCACCACGACCCGGCACGCTTATGAAACGCTGCGCGACCAGCTGCTTGACGATCTGCGCGCCGTCCTGCCGGTCGACATGGTCTTGATGTCGCTGCACGGCGCCATGGTCGCCGATGGCTATGACGATTGCGAAGGCGACATCCTCGCCCGCATCCGCGCGATCGTCGGCCCCGACACGGTCGTTGGTTGCGAGCTCGACCCGCACTGCCACATGACTTCAGAGATGATCGACAATGTCGACATCCTGCTGACCTACAAGGAATACCCCCACACCGACGTCTATGAATGCGGCGTCCAGCTTGTCGACCTCTGCCATCGCATCGCCACCGGCGAGATCAGGCCCAGGGCCGCGCTCGTCGACACTGGCATGGTCAGCCTGATCCGCACCACCACCGAGCCCGGCCTGTCGATCATCCGCGGCATCCGCGCCATGGAGCAGAAGGATAAGGTGCTGTCGGTGTCGATCGTGCAGGGTTTTCCCTGGGCCGACGTGCCTGAAATGGGTACACGCGTCGTTGTCTACACCGACGACAATGAGGACCTCGCGCAGTCGCTGGCGCAGCGGCTGGCCAACGACCTCTATACCATGCGCGCCGAGATCGTGCCGCCGATGCCGTCGATCGACGAGGCGCTCGATCAGGCCCTTGTGGCACCCGCAGGCACGGTCGTCGTCGCCGACACCGCCGACAATGCCGGCGGTGGTGCGGCCAGCGACTCGACCTTCTTTCTCGCCCGCATGATCGCGCGCGGCATCCCGGATGCCGTCATCGGCCCGTTGTGGGATCCGATCGCCGTTCGTCTGGTGTTCGAAGCGGGTGAGGGGGCGGTGCTGCCGCTGCGCGTCGGCGGCAAGGTCGGTCCGCGCTCCGGCGACCCGGTCGATGTCACCTGCCGCGTCGTCGCACTCAAGCGCGGCCTCGTCATGACCGGGCTTGGCGGCGTGCCGTCGCCGATGGGCGATTGCGCCCTGATCGACTGCGGCGGCGTCGAGGTGCTCCTGGCCTCCGAGCGGTCGCAGGCGATCGACACGGACCTGTTCAGCAATATCGGCTGCGACCTCGCCGACAAGCGGATCGTGGTGGTCAAGTCGACGCAGCATTTCCGCGCGTCCTACGAGAAGGTTGCCAGCGCCGTGATCTACGCTGCCTCGGAAGGCACCGTCACCTCCAATTTCGCCAGCTTGCCCTACACCAGGATCAAGCTGCCGAAATGGCCGGTGACCGCGTAGCCGCTCTGGAACAGCGGGGGATCTAGATCGCCCGCTGCAGCTTCTCGTAGCGCCTGACCAGCCGGTCCCGCTTCAGTTTCGACAGCCGCTGGATCCAGAACATGCCGTCCAACTGGTCGATCTCGTGCTGGTGGCAGACGGCGAGCAGGCCCTCCGCCTCTTCGGTGCGTTCGATGCCTTGGAGATCCTGATAGCCGATGCGCACCCGTGCGTGGCGCCTGATCTCGTCGGTCACGCCGGGCATCGAGACGCTGCCTTCGGTGTGCGGGATCGTCTCCTCCGAGGTCCATAGTATGCCGGGGTTGACGTAGGTCCGGGCGCTGCCGGGGCCTTCGAGCTCGAGCACCACCACCCGCCTGGCGATGCCGACATGCGGGGCGGTGATGCCGATGCCGGGTGCCGCGCGCATCGTGTCGAGCAGATCGGACGCCAGCGCGCGCAATTCGTCGTCAAAGGCCGTCACCGGCGCGGCGACGAGCTTGAGGCGCGGGTCGGGAAATTTCACGATTGGCCGGGTCGTCACGTCAGGTCTCCGCCTCGGGCAGCGCTCGGCAGCCGCATAGCGCGAAAGTCACCGCGCGGCCAGCGCCGCGTGGCCTGGGAGCAGCGAGCCTGCCTCGCGGCTCAACTGGTCGATCAACAGCCGCACGCCCGGCAACATGCCGCGATGCGCGGCATAGACCAGCGAAATGTCGAGCCCGGGCCCGGCCCATTCCGGCAGCACCGGCACGACCAGGCCATGCTCGACCATCCTCCGTCCGACGAATGTCGGCAGCCGCCCGATGCCAAGTCCCGCCTCGATTGCCTCGGCGATGGCACGTACATTGTTGGCCGACATGCGCGGCTTGAACTCAATCTTCGCCGGTTTCTGCGTCACATGATGCAGCAGCCATTGCTGCGTGTCCGACGGCGAAATCTGCTCGCCGATCAGCGGATAGGATTGGAGCGCCTTGGGGTCTGACGGCAGGCCGTGCTCGGCGACCAGCGACGGCGCGGCAAACATCGAGGCTTCGGTGTTGCCGATCTTTCTGGCGATCAGCGTCGAGTCCTTAAGCCTGCCGACACGGATGGCGAGATCGTAGCCCTCCGCGACCAGGTCGACATAACGGTCGGAGACGTCGATCTCGCAGCGCAGCTTCGGGTTGGCGGCGACGAAGCGCGCGATCAGCCGTCCCAGCCCGGCTTCGACCAGCACTGACGACATCGTCAGCCGCAGCCGCCCCGACGGTTCCGCGACCGCCTGCGCTGCTTCGTCGGCGGCGCGTTGCAAGGCATCGACGATCAGCCGGCCATGGGTCAGGAACCGCTTACCCGGCTCGGTCAGCGAGGATCGCCGTGTTGTCCGCGCAATCAGCCTGACGCCGAGATGTTCCTCGAGCTCGGCCACCCTTTTGCTGACGGTTGCCAGTGGAAGTCCCATCGAGCGTGCCGCGGCAGTGAAGCTGCCGGTCTCGGCCACGCGGGTGAAGATCACCACGGCCTCGACCGGTGGCAGCCTTTCATCCCTGGGAGCACCCGCTTCCCTGGGAGTACCCGCTTCATTGTTTCTCGTCATGGATAGATATTCCAAACTCGGCGAATTATCGGTCATGTAGGGATAATCTATCTTGTCGCCATGAACCAGATGTTTCCCCACTCCTCACCCGAAGCCGGCACGCCGGCACAACCCGCGTCGCTGATGCTGCTCATCATCTGCGGCGCCCAGTTCCTGGTGGTCATAGATGCCGTCGTCCTCATGGTGGCCGGCCCCGCGCTGGCGCAAGCGTTCGGAGCCACCGAGCACGACCTGCAATGGGTCTTCAACGCCTATGCGTTGGCATTCGGCGGCTTGCTGCTGCTCGCCGGCAGGGCCGGCGACCGTCTCGGCCACCGCGGCATGTTCGCCGCCGGCGCCGTCGTCTTCGCGCTGTCCTCGCTCATCGGCGCATTCAGCGTCTCGATGCCGATGCTGATTGCCGCCCGTTCCCTGCAAGGTGCCGGTGCCGCCTTGCTTGCCGCCAACTCGCTGGCCCTGCTGACCTTGTATTATCCCTCCGGTCCGGCGCGGCTGCGTGCGCTCGGCCTGTTTGCCTCTTCGGCCACCGTCGGCGTCGCCTCGGGCACGCTGCTTGGCGGCCTGCTCACCAGCACCTTCGGCTGGTCGTCGGCGCTGTTGATCAATGTTCCGCTCGGCCTTGTCATGGCCTGGGCCACAAGGCGCGCCGCTGGCGCGGCCGGCGACGGCCAGGCCCCGTCCGGGCCGATGGATTGGGCTGGCGCCGCCACCGCGACGCTCGGCTTCGGTGCGCTCACCCTTGCCATTGCGCAGACATCGCACCCGACGCCAAGCACCCTTGGCTTGTGGCTCGCCGCCGCCGTTCTGCTCGTCCTGTTCGTCCTCATCGAGTGCCGAAGCGCAGCACCGCTGCTTGACCTCGCCACCCTGCGCAACCGCCCGGTCGCCGTCGCCAATGCCCTGATCTTCATCCACTCCGCTGGTCCGCTGACCTCGCTGTTCTTCGGCTCGCTCTACTTCCAGCAGCTGCGCGGGCTCGAGGCGCTCGAAACCGGGCTGCTGTTCCTGCCCTTCGCACTGGCTTCGATCGTCGGTGCCCGCCTCGCACCTCTTGCCATGGGCTACATGGCGCCGCGCGGCATTGCCGCCCTGGGTTTTGCCCTGATGAGCCTGTCGTCCTTCGCCCTGTCGTTCCTGCCGGTGGCTGCGGGGGAGCCCTATCTGCTGCTCACCATCGCAGCCTTTGCCATCGGCGGCTTCGGCTCGTCATTCTCCTTTGTCAGCCTGACCGAGGCGGCAACCGCCTCGGTCCGCAAGGGCGAGGCCGGCATGGTCTCCGGGCTCACCAACACTTCGCTCCAGATGGGCGGCGCCTCGATCCTCGCCCTGCTGATATCAGTCACCGCCACGGTGCCGGCGGGAGCCGCGGCTCACGCGACGACCTTCACCTCGGCCGCCGTCATCCTGCTTGCCGGTGCGATCGCCGGCTTCTTCCTCTTTTCCACGTCGTCGGGCCGGGCCGCTTCGGCCGGCCGGTAATCCACGTCAAATCTCAGGAGACCAATATGCACCTCAATCGCAGGGAACTCGCCGCCATGTCCTTTTCCGCTCTCATGCTTGCAACAGGCGCGCGCGCCGAAGCGGCATCGCCGACAGTCGGACCAGCGGCTGGTGCCGCCATCGATCCGCTTGACCTCGTCGATCCCGAGCTGCGCCCGATCCTCGATCACATCCCACCGCTCGATCTCGGCATGGACACTCTCCAGGCGGTGCGCGGCGCCCAGTTCCCGCCGGCGCTGCCATTGCCGGCGATCCAGCCGCAGGACCGGTTCATCCCAGGCGGCGCCGGCAATCCGCGCCTGCGCGTCGTCGTCCTCGACCCCGCGCCGCAGGCAGCCGCCAAGCCGGCGATCCTGCATATCCATGGCGGCGGCCTCGTCGTCGGCAAGCCGGAGGTGGTCATTCAGGAACTGCAACAGCTTGCAACCGAGCTCGGCGCCGTCATCGTGTCTGTCGACTACCGCCTGGCGCCCGAACATCCGTTCCCGGCCGGCTTCGATGACGCCTACGCGACGCTCGAATGGATGCATCGCTCGGCCAGCGAGCTTGGCATCGACCCGAGCCGTATCGCCTTGCTCGGCGAAAGTGCCGGCGCCGGCCTCGCCGCTGCCGTCTCGCTCCGGGCGCGCGACCGTGGCGAACTGCCCCTCCGCTTCCAGGCCTTGCGCTACCCCATGCTCGACGACCGTACCGCCTTGCATCAGCCGCCGGCCCATCTCGGCACGTTCATCTGGAACTGGCAGTCCAATGCCTTCGGCTGGGCCTCGGTGCTCGGGCGCAAGCCGGTGATGGAGCACGCACCCGAGGGCGCCGTTCCCGCGCGGGCAAAGGACCTGCACGGGCTTCCCGAGACCTGGATCGGCGTCGGCATGCTCGACCTGTTCGCCAGGGAATCGATGGCCTTTGCCGGGCGCCTCGTCGAGGCCGGCGTGCCGGTCGAGTTGTCGGTCGTGCCGGGCGCCTATCACGGCTTCGACGCCATGGTTCCTGAAGCGCGCGTTTCCGCAGCCTTCATCGCCGGCTGGAAATCGGCGCTCCGGCGCGCCTTGCAGGCCGCTTGATCAGCCCTGACTGCCGGCGGCATCCGATGCCGCCGGCTACTCCCGCCGCTCGATGTCCCGGCGCAGCACGATCAGCGTCGTCAGGTCCTGCACGCTCGGATGGGTGGCGATGATGTCGCGCAGCGTGTTCAGCCGGTCGATCGACGGCACCTCGACCTCGACCATCAGGTCGAGCTGACCTGTTACCGACGATACCCGCCGCACCTCCGAATAGCGTGCCAACTGGTCGAGCACCCCCATCGACGGCGTCGAGACCAGCGTCACCATCAGGAAGGCCGAGACCAGGTTGCTGTCCATCTGGCCGATATCGGCGCGATAGCCGCGGATGACGCCGCTCTTTTCCAGCGCCGCGACGCGTTCGCTGGTCGCACTGCGGGAGAGCCCGATGCGCCCGGCAAGCGTCTTCAGCGGGATGCGCGCTTCCTTCGACAGGATGCCCAGAATGTCCCTGTCCTTGGCGTCGAGTTCCTTCATTTCCCGCTTCCGATCTGCGCCGTTAAAGTGCCGGTCCATGCAGTCATAGTGCCGGTGCAACCGACGCTTTGCCGGATGCCCGATTTTTCGGCCCGTGCCAAGCTCCGTCAACTGCAAATCCGGATAGACCATGACCGACGTGACCCACCCCGCGCCTGCATTCTCCTTTGGCGAGGCCGCCGACCTGGCTTCGAGCCGGTTTGGCGTGAGTGGGCGCGTCGCAGCCCTCGACAGCGAGCGCGACCAGAACTTCAGGCTCTCGGCCGACGACGGCGCCCAGTGGATTCTCAAAATCATCAATGCCAGCGAGCCGGCCTCCGAAAGCGAATTCCAGGTCGCCTTGCTCGATCATCTCGCGCGCTCGGGCGTCGCCGCTCCCCGCCTCAAGCCGTCCGCCGACGGTGCGGCGCTCTCGGAAGCGACCGGTGCCTCGGGCGAGCGCCATGCGCTGCGGCTGGTGTCCTGGCTGCCGGGCCTGCCGCTGGCCGAAGCGGCGCGCACCCCGAAGCTGCTCGAAAATCTCGGCCGCGCGCTCGGCCGGCTCGACGGCGCGCTGCAGGGCTTCATCCATCCCGGCGCGATCAGGAGCTTCGACTGGGACATCCGCCAGGCCGGCGCCGCGCGCCAACGCCTGCACCATGTTCCCGATGTCGCCGACCGCGCGCTTTTGCGCCGCCTGCTCGACCATTTCGACGTCGCCGTGGCACCCCGTCTCGCCGGCCTGCGTGCCCAGGTCATCCACAATGACGCCAATGACTGGAACGTGCTCGTCGATGAGGACGACCTCGACCGGGTTGCCGGCATCATCGATTTCGGCGACGCGCTCCATTCGCCTGTGATCGCCGAAGTCGCGGTCGCGTGCGCCTATTCGATCCTCGATGTCTCGGACCCGATCGGCGCCGCGGCGACCCTGGCCGCCGGCTTCCATGCCGAATATCCGCTGCGCGAAGAAGAGCTCGACCTCCTGTTCGACCTCATCGCCATGCGCCTGGTCATCTCGGTCACGCTGTCGGCGCAGCGCAAGGACAAGACCGGCGACAATCCTTATCTCGCCATTTCGGAGGCGCCGGCCTGGCGGCTGCTGCGCCGCCTCGGCGCGATGAACCGCCGTTTCGCCACCGCCATCCTGCGCCACGCCTGCGGTTTCGAGGCGACACCAGGCGCCCGCGCCGTCACCGCCTGGATCGAGGCCAACAGGAAGAGTTTTGCACCGGTGCTTGATCGTCACCCGGCAACCCTGGTCAAGGCGCTGGTGCCTTATGGCGATCCGGCTCATCCGATGACGACCACTTCGGCCGGCCAGGAGCCCGACAAGGCCACCGCCTGGTGGGATGCCTGGTGCGCCGAGCACGGTGTCGAGCTCGGCATCGGCCCCTGGGGCGAGGCACGCACGGTCTACACCTCCGACATCTTCTGGTCGCGCTTCGTCGAAGGCGCCCGCCGGGTCCATCATCTTGGCCTCGACCTGTTTTTGCCGGCAGGCACCAAGGTCTACACGCCGCTTGCCGCCACGGTCAAAAGCGTCGAGATCGAAGAAGACCCGCTCGGCTATGGCTGCCTGATCGCGCTGGAGCACACGCCGGAAGGCTGCCCGCCCTTCGGCACGCTGTGGGGTCACATGGCGCATGAGGCGATGGCCCGCCTGAAGCCGGGCGAGACGCTCGAAGCCGGCGCGCTCGTCGGCGAAATGGGCGCACCGACCGAGAACGGCGGCTGGGCGCCGCATCTGCATTTCCAGATCTCGACCGACCCCGAACTCGCCGCTCGTGACATCCTCGGCGTCGGCGAGGCGCGTTATCTCGACGTCTGGGCCGAGCTGTTCCCGGATGCCGCAACGCTTGCCGGCATCCCGCCGGAGACCTTTCACCAGACCGGCCGCACCCGCCCCGAGATCGTCGCCGCGCGGAAAGCCTCGCTGCTGCCCAACCTGTCGATCTCCTATTCCGATCCGATAAAGTTCGTGCGCGGCGAGGGCGCCTGGCTGATCGATGACCGCGGCCGCGCCTATCTCGATTGCTTCAACAATGTCTGCCACCTCGGCCACGCCCATCCCGATGTCGTCGAGGCGACCGCCACCCAGGCAGCAAGACTCAACACCAACACGCGCTACCTGCACGACGCCATCGTCACCTATGCCGAGCGACTGACTGCGACCTTGCCCGAGGGCCTGTCGGTCGCCTCCTTCGCCTGTTCCGGCAGCGAGGCCAATTCACTTGCGCTGCGCATGTCGCGCACCTTGACCGGCAGCAACGACGCGCTGGTGCTCGACTGGGCCTATCATGGCACCACCCAGGAGCTGATCGACCTCAGTCCCTATAAATACAAACGCAAGGGCGGCAAGGGCCGGCCGGCCCATGTCTTCGAGGCAACCATCCCCGACAGCTACCACGCGCCGGATGATTGGCCGGTCGAAGAGCATGCCAGGCGTTTCGCCGAAAGCATCGCCGAGCAGATCGAGACGATGCGCACAAAGGGTCGCGCGCCGGCCTTCTTCATCGCCGAATCCATCCCCAGCGTCGCCGGCCAGGTGTTTCTCCCCGAGGGATATCTCAAGGAAGTCTACGCCATGGTCCGTGCCGCCGGCGGCTTCTGCATCGCCGACGAAGTACAGGTCGGCTTCGGCCGTGTCGGCAGCCACTGGTGGGCCTTCGAGACGCAAGGCGTTACCCCCGACATCGTCACCATGGGCAAGCCGATCGGCAACGGCCACCCGATGTCGGCATTGGTCACCACGCGCGAGATCGCCGACCGCTTCAACAACGGCATGGAATATTTCAACACCTTCGGCGGCAACCCGGTGTCCTGTGCCGCAGGCCTCGCCGTGCTCGACGTCATCGAGCGCGATCGCCTGCGCGACAATGCCGCCGATGTCGGGGCCTATCTCGTCGCGCGCTTCAGGGAGATGCAGCAGCGCTACGAGGTCATCGGCGACGTCAGGGGTCAGGGGCTGTTCCTCGGCGTCGAGCTGGTCACCGACCGCAAGACCAAGGCGCCGGCGACCGCCTTCGCCCGCAAGGTCAATGACGGCGCCCGAGCCCGTGGCGTCTTGATCGGCACCGAGGGCCCACACGACAATGTGCTCAAGATGCGTCCGCCGATGATCTTCAGCCGCGCCGATGCCGACCATCTCGTCGGCGTGCTCGAGGAGGCGTTCGCCGCGGCGTCAGTCGAAGGCGCATAGCTCAGGACCCGCGCGGAAAATCTCGCGCGGAGGGAATTAACGACAGGGGAATTCACCGACTTCCGGCGCCATCGCGCCGGCGGCAAGCAGAGGCTTTGCCTCAACACCAGAGGGAGGAAATGATGAGGACAATATTTGCAACGGCACTATTGCTGGGCTCGGCCGCGATGACCATTCCGGCAGCGGCCGACACCTTCGACATCGTCAAGCAGCGTGACAAGCTCACCTGCGGCGTTAGCCAGGGCGTCGCCGGTTTCTCGGCGCCCGACGATGCCGGCAAATGGTCAGGCTTCGACATCGACTTCTGTCGCGCCGTAGCCGCCGCCGTGCTCGCCGATCCGGAGAAGGTCAGCTACGTGCCGCTGTCGACCAAGGAGCGTTTCACCGCGCTGCAGTCCGGTGGTGTCGACGTGCTGTCGCGCCAGACCACCTGGACGCTGTCGCGCGATTCCAGCCTCGGCATTCGTTTCGTCGGCACCGCCTATTATGACGGCCAGGGCTTCATGATCCGCAAGGCTCTTGGCGTCGACAGTGCGCTCAAGCTCGATGGCGCCACCGTCTGTACCGAGCAGGGCACGACCACCGAGCAGAACGTCGCCGACTACTTCTCCACCCACAAGATGAAATACGAGCCGGTGGTCATCGATTCCGCCGACGGCATCATCAAGGCCTTCGACACCGGCCGTTGCGACGTCTACACGACGGATGCCTCGGCACTCTATGCCCAGCGGCTGAAGCTTACCGATCCGGCTGCCTATGTCGTCCTGCCGGAGATCATCTCCAAGGAGCCGCTCGGGCCTGCCGTTCGACAGGGCGACGACAAGTGGTTCAACATCGTGCGCTGGACGCTGTTCGCGCTGCTCGAAGCCGAGGAGCTCGGCATCACCAAGGACAATGCCGAAGCCGGCCTGTCCTCGGATAATCCTGCCATAAAGCGCTTCCTCGGCGCTGAGGGTGACAGCGGCCAGCAGCTCGGTCTCGATCCGCGTTGGAGCTACAACATTATCTCGAAGGTCGGCAATTTCGGCGAGATCTTCGAGCGCAATCTCGGCCACTCGAGCGAGCTCAAGATCGATCGCGGCATCAACGCCTTGTGGAATGCCGGCGGCCTGATGTACGCCCCGCCGGTCCGCTGATCGCTTTCCTCCCCCGGGGTCGCGC
>JAESGW010000177.1_pt1 | contig 121402 bp, 115 predicted proteins | sample 9269791 | NCBI WGS metagenome assembly JAESGW01 (sample SAMN16773120, study PRJNA677053) | algae metagenome | isolation source: Aphanocapsa lilacina HA4352-LM1 and co-occurring heterotrophs from near cave... | place: USA: Maniniholo cave, near Haena, Kauai, HI | collected 2009-07-28
AAGGCCGCCAACGGCCGCGCCAGCGACGCCGGCTGGGAAGAGTTCTGAGCAAGGCTCGCGCCGCCATCGCGCCAAGCCCGCAGACCATCCGCCGCAACGCAAAAAGGCCACCCTCGCGGGTGGCCTTCGCCGTTCGGGGCCTATGGTGGCTGAGGTTCAGGAAGCGGCCCGGACCTCCCGCGCCGCCGCCTTCATCACGCTGGCGATCTCGCCGTAGAGCTCCGTCCAGGCACGCTCCGCTTGCGGCGTGAACTCCGGGCCGAGCGAGGTCCGCAGCGTCCAGATCAGCGCCGCCCCGACGCTGTCGTAATGCGCGTCCGTGACGCCGTAGCCCTTGTGCTCCCGGCCGAGCTTGCGCAGCAGGGCGGCGAGTCCGTCCCGGTCGCGCAACGCAGCGATCGCGACCGTCAGGGTTTCCATCAGTTTGACGCCTTGCGCCCTGATGTCGCCCTTGAACAGCGGCTGCACCTCCGGCGCGATCTCGAAGAGGCGGCGGTAGAAGAGCGCGCCCGTCTCGGCCTTGCGGCGATGCAGATGGGCGAAGCTATCCCGGATCAGGCTCGCGTCGTCTTCGGTCATGACCGGCGTGCCCCCGCAACGTCCAATCGATGATTCGATCGTATCACGGATTGCCGGCGAACGATGCATCCAGTGGTTGTGCGGAAGCGAGTTTCTCTTGTTTGCCGCCGACGAGGCCGATGCGTTCGCGCAGCCGCCAGCGCCCCAGCATCAGCGCCGCCACGATGGTCAGCGCGATCACGAGACCGATCCAGATTCCGGCGCCGGCGAGCGGCGTCCTGAAGCCGAGCGCCATCGCCAGCGGCAACCCGATCAGCCAGTAGCCGACGCCGGCGAAGATCATCGGCACGCGCGTGTCGCCGAGCCCGCGCAGCAGGCTGGCGCCGACCACCTGCGCGCCGTCGGCGATCTGGAAGATCGCGGCGTAGAACAGGAACGTCATGGCGAGCGCGGCGACTTCGGCGGCGCCCGGTTTTGCGAGGTCGAGGAACGGCCAGACCAGAAGCTGCGGCGCAAGCAGCATGACCAGCGCCGTCGCCGCCATGAAGCCGAGTCCGAGCGCCAGCGCCACCGCGCCCGCCCGGCCGACGCCGGCGCGGTCGCCCGCGCCGAAGGCCAGCCCGACGCGCACGGTGCCGGCCTGGCCGACGCCCAGCGGCACCATGAAGGTCGCCGAGGCGATCTGGATCGCGATTGCGTGCGCCGCGAGCGATACCGGGCCGATGAGCCCCATCAGCAGCGCGGCCCCGCTGAAGATCAGCACCTCGAAGGCGACCGTCACGCCGATCGGCAATCCGAGCCGCCAGAAGGCGAAAAAGCGCGGCCAGTCGGCGACCCAGAACCGGCCGAACAGGCGGAAGCGCCGGAACCGCCGGTCGCGCGTGACGACCAGCGTCAGCCCCAGGAACATCAGCGCCGAGGACAGCGTCGTGGCGAGTCCCGAGCCCGGCAGGCCGAGCGCCGGAAAACCGAGCCGCCCGAACATCAGGCACCAGTTCGCCAGCGCATTGAAGACGATGGCGGCCAGCACCACGACCAGCGCCGCGAAGGGCCGCTGCAGGGCCGCGACGAACCCGCGCAGCACCAGATACAGGAAGAACGGCAGCAGCCCCCATTGCAGCGTCGCGACATAGGAGCCCGCGGCCTGCGAGAGCCCATCGTCCTGGCCCATCCAGCGCAGCATCGGCTCGGCCTGCCACAGGAACAGCCACATCGGCCCGACCAACGTCGCGGCGGCCCAGAAGCCCTGGCGTACGGTGCGGCGCACCTCGCGCACGGCGTGGCGGTTGCGGCCGAGTTCGATCGAGACCAGCGGCGCGACCGCGCTCATCACGCCGATGCCGAAGATCAGCACCGCCATGTAGAGATTGGCCCCGAGCGCGCCGGCGGCGAGCGAATCCGGGCCGAGACGTCCCATCATCAGCACGTCGGTGGTGGTCATCGCGATCTGGCCGAGATTGGTCAGCACCAGCGGCCAGCTCAAAGCGAGCATGGCGCGGGTCTCGGCCAGCCAGGGGGTCGCCTGCCGGAGCGGGAGCGCGAGCGCGGACATTCAGGGCGTCCAGTCAGTGGGCCGACGCTTCTAGCGGGGCGAGCCGGCGAAGGACAGCCATCGCGCCGACTGCCTGCCTTGCGCGAGGCGCGTCTTGCGTAGCGGGGCGCGCCCGGAGAGTCTGGCGCTGCATGAAGGCGGCCGCCATCATCGCTCGAGCTTTGGCGAGGGAGACCCAAACGACGATGTCAGCCACGCAGACCGACACGGCCGCGACCGGGATCATGGCGCTCGACGCCGTCGCCCTGTCGAGCGCCATCCACAACCGCGCCGTCTCCTGCGCCGATGTGATGGCCGCGTTCCTCGACCAGATCGAGCGGCTGAACCCGGCCGTCAACGCCATCGTCGCCCTGCGCGAGCGCGGCGATCTGCTGAGCGAGGCCGCAGCGCTCGACGCCGAACTTGGCGCCGGGCGCTCGCGCGGCTGGATGCACGGCTTCCCGCAGGCGATCAAGGATCTCGCCGCGGCGAAAGGCCTGCCCTTCGTGCAGGGCTCGCCGCTCTACCGGGACACGATCGCGGACACCGACGCGATCTTCGTCGAGCGGGCGAAGGCGGCGGGCGCGATCGTCATTGGCAAGACCAACACGCCCGAATTCGGCCTCGGCTCGCAGACCCACAACCCGGTCTACGGCGCGACGCGCAACGCCTACGACCAGTCGAAGACCTCGGGCGGCTCCAGCGGCGGGGCTGCGGTCGCGCTGGCGCTGCGCATGCTGCCGGTCGCCGACGGCAGCGACCATGCCGGCTCGCTGCGCAACCCCGCCGCCTTCAACAACGTGCTCGGCCTGCGCCCCTCCTATGGCCGCGTGCCGTCGAACACCGACGAGGTCTTCATCCCGCAGATGGGCGTGGCCGGGCCGATGGCGCGCAAGGTGCGCGATCTCGCCGCGCTGCTGGCCGTGCAGGCGGGCTACGATCCGCGCGTCCCGCTCTCGATCCGCGAGGAGCCCGCCGCCTTCCTCGGCCCGCTCGACCGCGACATCGCCGGCCTCCGGATCGGCTGGCTTGGCGATCTTGAAGGCCATCTGCCGATGGAGGAGGGCGTGCTCGCGCTTTGCCGCGAGGCGCTGAAGACGTTCGAGGGCATGGGCGCGCAGGTCGAGGACGCAAACCTCGGCTTCGATCCCGAGGCGATCTGGCAGGCCTGGCTGAAGCTGCGCGCCTGGCAGGCCGGCTCGAATCTGGCCGACATCGCGGCCGATCCGGCGCGGCGCGGAATGCTCAAGCCGGAAGCGCTCTGGGAGGCCGAGCAGGGCCTTGGCCTCTCGGCTTTCGAGGTGATGAAGGCGTCGAACCTGCGCTCGGCCTGGTACCAGCATGTGCGCGGCCTGTTCGCGCGCTACGACGTGCTCGTGCTGCCGAGCGCGCAGGTCTTCCCCTTCGACGTCGGGACGCATTGGCCGCGCGAGATCGCCGGGCGCGCCATGGACACCTATCATCGCTGGATGGAGGTGGTCATCCCGGCGACGATGTCTGGTTGCCCGGCGCTGAGCGTGCCGGCCGGCTTCAACGCGACCGGCTTGCCGATGGGCATGCAGCTCTGGGGTCCCAACCAGTCGGAGCTGACGCTGCTCCAGATCGCCAAAGCCTATGAGGATGCGACCGGCTGGGTCGATCGGCATCCGCCCGCCTTGCTCGCCGCCTGAGCGGCCTGCATCCTGCCTGCGCCATTGCCTGCGCCGATGTCCTGGAGAGACCAGAGATGAGTTCCAACCTTCGCATCGACGGCCCGCGGCTGGTGTCGCGGCTGGCCGAATTGTCGAAGATCGGCGCGACGCCCGAGGGCGGCTGCCGGCGTCTGGCGCTGTCGGATGAGGACAGGCAGGGCCGCGACTGGCTCGTCGGCGAGATGAAGGCGCTCGGCCTCGAGGTCCGGGTCGACGCGATCGGCAACATCGTCGGCGTCCTGAAAGGGCAGGACGAGGGCCCTGCCGTCATCCTCGGCTCGCATATCGACACGGTCGGCACCGGTGGGCGCTTCGACGGCGCGCTCGGCGTCGTCGCCGGCGTCGAGGTGCTGGCGGCGCTGAAGGACGCCGGGCTGACGCCGAAACGCGACATGGCCGTGATCGCCTTCACCAACGAGGAGGGCGCGCGCTTCCACCCCGACATGCTGGGCTCCTATGTCTGGGCCGGCGGCATGAGCGTCGCGGCCGCCCATGCCGAGGTCGATCCGGACGGGATCGCGGTCGGCCACGAGCTGAAGCGCATCGGCTATGATGGCCCGGAGACGCCGGGTTTCCTGAAAGCGCATGCCTATCTCGAGATGCATATCGAGCAGGGGCCGGTGCTTGAGAGCGAGAGCGGCGGGCTCGGCGCGGTCACTGGCATCCAGGCGATCTGCTGGCTGGAGCTGACCCTGAAGGGCCGCCCGAGCCACGCCGGCACGACGCCGATGGCTTATCGCAAGGATCCGGGCCTGGCGGCGGCGCGGATCAACCTCTTCGCCAACGAATTGACCACCAGGATTCCGGGTCAGCTCGCCAATTCCGGCGTCATCCGGGTCCAGCCCGGCAACGTCAACGTCGTGCCCGAGACGGTGACGATGTCGCTCGACCTGCGCAACCCGCTCGATGCGCCGCTCGCCGAAGCCGAAGCCGCCGTCCGCGCGTTCTGCGCGGAGCTGTCCGAGCGCGACGGGATTTCGATCGCCTTCCGCGATCTCGCCCGTTTCCCCGCGACGCCCTTCGCCGAGGAGCTGATCGCCGGGATGGAGCAGAGCGCCGCCGAGCTCGGCCTGCCGATCCGCCGGATGATCTCGGGCGCCGGCCACGATGCGCAGATGATGTCGCGCCTCTGCCCGACCGCGATGGTGTTCATCCCGTCGATCGGCGGGCTCTCGCACAACCCGGCCGAATTCTCGACCGACGAGGACATGGTCGCCGGCGCGAACGTGCTGCTGAGCGCGGCGTGGCGCGTGGCGAATGCGTGACGTCGATCACAATGACGGCGTTGCGACCTCGAATGACGATGACAAGGGTTTGTCGACCATGACCGCCATCGCCCAACTCTCCGCCGCCGAACTCGTCCCCCTCTTCGCCTCGCGCGAACTCTCGCCGGTCGAGGTGGCGAAGGATGCGCTTGGCCGGATCGAGCGCTTCGAGCCCGAGATCAACGCCTTCGTCGTGCGCGATGCGCAGACCACGCTCGCCATGGCGCAGGCCGCGCAGGCCCGCTTCCTGAAAGGCCGGCCGCTCGGCCCGCTCGACGGCGTTCCGGTGACCATCAAGGACAACATCGCGGTCGCCGGCTGGCCGATGCGGCGCGGCTCGGCGGTCGGCTCCGACGCGCCTTTTCCCGACGATGCGCCTGCCAGCGCCCGGCTGCGCGAGGCCGGCTGTGTCTTCCTCGGCAAGACGACGATGCCCGAATATGGCTGGAAGGGCGTCGGCGATTCCCCGCTGTCGGGCATCACCCGCAATCCCTGGAACACCGAGACCGGACCAGGCGGCTCCTCGGCTGGGGCGGCCGCCTGCGCCGCGCTCAATCTCGGCTGCATCCATCTCGGCACCGACGGGGCCGGCTCGGTGCGCATCCCCGCCGCCTTCACCGGCGTCGTCGGGCTGAAGCCGACCTATGGCCGCATCCCGGCCTGGCCGGTCTCGACCATGGGCTTCCTCGCCCATCTCGGCCCGCTGACCCGGACGGTCATGGACACGGCGCTGGCGATGAACGCGGTTGGTCGCCCCGACGCCCGCGACATGACCGCGATGATCGATGAGCCGCCCGATTTCGTCGCGGCCCTGAGCGGCGGCGTGAAGGGCCTGCGGCTGGCCTGGTCGCCAAGGCTCGGCGGCGATGTCCCGGTCGATCCCGAGATCGCCGCGCTGACCCGCGCGGCCGCCATGGCCTTCCGCGATCTCGGCGCGAGCGTCGAGGAGGTCGACCCCGGTTTCGCCGACCCGATCGAGACCTTGATGACGATCTGGTCGGCCGGCGCGGCGCTGGCGCTGCGCGCGGCCGGCCCCGAGGAGCGGGCGCGCATGGACCCCGGCCTCGTCGCGGTCGCGCAGGCCGGCGAGGCGGTGCCGGGCGCGGCTTATGTCGATGCGCTGCTGAACCAGCGCAACGCGCTTGCGCACCACATGGCGCAATTCCATGCACGCTTCGATCTGCTGCTGACGCCGACCCTGCCGCTGCCGGCTTTCGCTGTCGGAGCCAACACGCCGGCGCATGGCGGCTATGGCGAGGACTGGACCCGCTGGACGCCCTTTACCTACCCGTTCAACATCACCCAGGCGCCGGCGATCTCGCTGCCCTGCGGGCTGACGAGCGCCGGTCTGCCGGCGGGCCTGCAACTTGTCGGCCCCTTCGGCAGGGACGCGCTCGTGCTGCGTGCGGCGGCCGCATTTGAAGCAGCGCGACCGTTTGCGCGCGTCGATCAGCCGGTCAAATCGATTTAGCGCGCTTCTTCGCAATTTTCTGCTCCTGACGGGGATTGCGGGACAGGGATTGCCGAGTTGGGAGGGATATCGTCGTTTCGGTTCCGTTTGGCACGAACCGTGCAGGCCGTCCGGCCGCCGCGGGGGACCCGACAGGCGTGTTGTCAGGGCCGCCGTTTTCTGCCCAAACTCGCGCCAAGGTCGCCCGGACAGAGGCCGCCGCTTCAGGGAGGACGAGTGATGGACCGCAGGACATTTCTGAAAACCGCCGCCGGCACGGGCGCTCTCGCCGCCACCGGCGGGCTTGCCATGCCGGCCCTGTCGCAGGGCGCGGCCGCCAAGACGCTGCGCTTCGTGCCGCAGGCCAATCTCGCCAATTTCGATCCGATCTGGGGCACGCAATATGTCGTGCGCAACGCCGCGGCGCTGGTCTGGGACACGCTCTACGGCGTCGACGCCAAATTCCAGCCGCAGCGCCAGATGTGCGAGGGCGAGGAGGTCTCGGCCGATGGCCTGGTCTGGACCTTCAAGCTGCGCTCGGGGCTCAAATTCCATGACGGCTCGAACGTCACATCCAAGGACGTGGTGCAGAGCCTGAAGCGCTGGCAGGCGCGCGATCCGATGGGCCTGATGATCAAGGCGATCGAGAACGAACTCGTCGCCGTCGACGATACGACCTTCAAATGGTCGCTGAAGCAGCCCTATCCGAAGATGCTGCTGGCGCTCGGCAAGAACAACTCGCCCTGCACCTTCATCATGCCCGAGCGCATCGCCAAGACCGACCCGTTCCAGCAGATCACCGAGTATATCGGCTCGGGTCCCATGAAATTCGCCCGCAACGAATGGGTGCCCGGCGCCAAGGCGGTGTTCGAGAAGTTCGCCGACTACAAGCCGCGCACGGAAAAGGCCGACTGGCTCTCCGGCGGCAAGACCATGCTGGTCGACCGGATCGAATGGGTGATCATGCCCGATCCCGCGACGGCGGCGGCCGCCCTGCAGAACGGCGAGGTCGACTGGTGGGAGACGCCGCTTTCCGATCTCGTGCCGGTGCTCAAGGCGCATAAGGACATCAACGTCGATATCGGCGATCCGCTCGGCAATATCGGCGCCTTCCGGATGAACCACCTGCACCCGCCCTTCAACAATCTGAAGGTGCGTCAGGCGGTGCTGACGGCGCTGAACCAGGAAGAATACATGCGCTCCATCGTCGGCGACGACGACAAGCTCTGGAAGGCGCTGCCGAGCTTCTTCACGCCGGGCACGCCGCTCTATACCGAGGCCGGCGGCGAGATCCTGAAGAAGCGCAACGTCGCCGAGGCCAAGAAGCTGCTGGCGGAATCCGGCTATAATGGCGAGCCGGTGATCTGCGTGGTCGCGCAGGACATGTCGGCGACCAAGTCGATGGGCGACGTCACCGCCGAACTGCTCAAGAGCATCGGCATGAAGGTCGATTTCGTCGCCACCGACTGGGGCACGGTCGGCGCCAGGCGCGCCCAGAAGACGCCTCCCGGCCAGGGCGGCTGGAGCATGTTCCACACCTGGCATGCCGGCGCCGACTGCGTGAACCCGGCCTCCTACACCGCGATCCGCGCCAATGGCGACAAGGCCTGGTTCGGCTGGCCCGACGTGCCCGCCGTCGAGGCCGAGGTGACGAACTGGTTCAACGCCAAGAACCTCGACGAGGAGAAGGCGGTGATGGCCAAGCTCAACAAGGCGGCGATGGACAATGTCGTCTACGCGCCGACGGGCTTCTATCTCGGCTACCAGGCCTGGCGGAAGAACGTTACCGGCGTCGTCAGCGGCCCGCTGCCGTTCTTCTGGGGCGTCGCCAAGGCGTGATGCCACGGCTGTCATTCCGGGGCTTCGCGCAGCGAAGAACCCGGAACCCACGACCGGGCGAGGCATTTGCGGCGTCGTCCGGCCTCACCCTGTCGTGGGTTCCGGGTTCAGGCCTTTGGCCTGCCCCGGAATGACTGGCTAGGGCCGCGCACTCCTCAAGCGACTCGGGAGCAATCGTGTTCGCATTCATCGTCAGACGCATCATCACGACGATCCCGGTCATGGGCTTCGTCGCGCTGTTCGTCTTCTCGCTGCTCTACATCGCGCCGGGCGATCCGGCCGCCGTCATCGCCGGCGATCAGGCCTCGCCCGCCGATGTCGAGAAGATCAGGCAGAGCCTCGGGCTCGACCGGCCCTATCTCATCCGCTTCGGCGAATGGTTCTTCCGGGTGCTGCAGGGCGATCTCGGCACCTCGATCTTCACGTCCCTCCCGGTGACGCAGCTCATCGCCCAGCGCATCGAGCCGACCGTATCGCTGATGGTCCTGACCCTGATCCTGGCCGTGGTCGTCGCCGTGCCGATGGGCGTGCTCGCCGCCTGGAAGGCGGGAACCTGGATCGACCGGCTGGTCGTCGGTTTTGCCGTCTTCGGCTTCTCGGTGCCGGTCTTCGTCGTCGGCTACATGCTGGCCTATCTCTTCGCGCTCAAGCTCGACTGGCTGCCGGTGCAGGGCTACACGCCGCTGTCGCAGGGGTTCTGGCCCTGGCTGCGCAACCTCATCCTGCCGGCGGTCACGCTCGGCTTCGTCTATATCGCGCTGATCGCCCGCATCACCCGGGCGACCATGCTCGAGGTGCTGCAGCAGGACTATGTCCGCACGGCCGAGGCGAAGGGCGTCGAGCAGCGCAGCGTGCTGTTCGTACACGCGCTGAAGAACGCGGCCGTGCCGGTCATCACCATCATCGGCATCGGCGTGGCGCTGCTGATCGGCGGCGCGGTCGTCACCGAAAGCGTCTTCGCCATTCCCGGCCTCGGCCGGCTGACGCTCGACGCCATCCTGCGACGCGACTATCCCGTCATCCAGGGCGTCGTGCTGATCTTCTCATTCGTCTACGTGCTGGTGAACCTGATCGTGGACCTGATCTACACCCTGGTCGACCCGAGGATACGCTATTGACGGTGCAGTCGAACCCCGTCGCCGGCCCTGTCGCCGCGCCCGTCGCGGGCGAAGCGGCCGCGCCGAAGAAGCGCTCCTACTGGCGCAAGCATCCGGCGGTCACGATCGGCGGCGCGCTCCTGCTGCTGATGGTCTTCATCGCCGTCTTCGCGCCCTTCCTCTGGACGGTCGATCCGACTGCGATCTCGGCGGCGCGGCGCACCCGCGTGCCCTCCGAACTCTACTGGTTCGGCACCGACATGCTCGGCCGCGACATCTACTCGCGCGTCATGTACGGCGCGCGCGTCTCGCTGACGGTGGGTTTCAGCGTGGCGATCCTCGCCTCGGTGGCGGGGCTCGCTGTCGGCCTTTTCGCCGGCTTCGTCCGGATCGCCGACGGCATCGTCATGCGCATCGTCGACGGCATGATGTCGATCCCGCCGATCCTGCTCGCCATCGCGCTGATGGCGCTGACGCGCGGCTCGGTCCAGAACGTCATCATCGCGATCACCATCGCCGAGATCCCGCGCGTCGCGCGCCTCGTGCGCAGCGTCGTCTTGTCCCTTCGCGAGCAGCCCTATGTCGAGGCGGCGATCTCGCAGGGCGCGCGCGTGCCGCGCATCATCTTCCGGCACATCCTGCCCAACACGGTCGCGCCGATGCTGGTGCAGGCGAGCTATATCTGCGCCAGCGCCATGATCGTCGAGGCGATCCTGTCCTTCATCGGCGCGGGCGTGCCGCCGGCGACGCCTTCCTGGGGCAACATCATGGCCGAGGGCCGGGCGCTCTGGCAGGTCAGGCCGCACATCATCCTGTTCCCGGCGATCTTCCTGTCGCTGACCGTGCTGGCGGTGAACCTGCTCGGCGACGGCCTGCGCGACTCGCTCGATCCGCGTCTCGCCAAAAGCCTGTGAGCCATGGCTGACCTGGATTTCCTGCGGAACCCGCGCCTCGACCGGGCGCGGCCCTATGGCGACGATCTGCGCGCCATCCTCTCGCTCGACGGGGCGGCCGCCGCACAGGCCGCGATCTCGCGCTGGGACGGCTACGCGCCGACCCCGCTGCGCGATCTGGCCGCCATCGCCGACCGGCTCGACCTGGCGCAGGTGCTCTACAAGGACGAGGGCGAGCGCTTCGGGCTGAAGAGCTTCAAGGCGCTCGGCGGGGCCTATGCGGTCGATCGGCTGGTCGCGCAGAAGGGGGTGGCGGACCTGACCGTGACCTGCGCCACCGACGGCAACCATGGCCGCTCCGTCGCCTGGGGCGCCCGCCGGGCCGGCGTCGAGGCGGTGATCTATGTCCACGAGACCGTCAGCGAGGGCAGGGCGGACGCCATCGCCTCCTACGGTGCGACGGTGGTCCGCGAGGGGCGCACCTATGACGACAGCGTGCGGGCCTGCGCGGAGGCGGCCGGCAGAAACGGTTGGGAGATCGTCTCCGACACCTCCTGGCCGGGCTATGAGGACGTGCCCAGGGACGTGATGCAGGGCTATGCCGTTCTCGCCATGGAAGCCGAGGCGCAAGGCGCGCGCCCGACCCATGTCTTCGTGCAAGGCGGCGTCGGTGGGCTGGCGGCCGGTGTGCTCTCATATCGCTGGGAGAAGCTTGGAGCCGAGCGGCCGATCCTCGTCGTGGTCGAGCCCGAAAACGCCGCCTGCCTGTTCGAATCCGCCAGGGCCGGCGCGGTCACGGCCGTGGGCGGCGATCTCGACACCATCATGGCGGGGCTGGCCTGCGGCGAGCCCTCGATCCTGGCCTGGCGCATTCTGGAGCCGGGCGCGGACGCCTTCATGACAATTCCCGATCGCGCCGCTGCCGAGGCCATGCGGCTGCTGGCGAGCCTCGGCATCGTCGGCGGCGAATCCGGCGTCGCCGGACTGGCGGGACTGATCAAGGCTGCGGCCGATCCCTCATTGCGCGCGGCGCTGAAACTCGACGGCGCGTCCCGCGTGCTCTGCTACGGCACCGAGGGCGCGACCGACCCGGAAGTCTATCGCGCGATCGTCGGCCGCAGCGCCGGGGAGGTTGGCGGCAATGCGTGACGGCGTGATTGAGGCGGCCTGCGAGCCGCTTGCGTCCGGATCAGGCCTTCAGATCGACCACAGCGTCGCCCGACACCGCCTCGGTGACGCCGAGCCCGCCGCCGAGATCGTCGAGCGTGTCGCGAAAACTGTTCAGCGTTGCGATCATCTGTGGCCGCGCGGCCTTGATCGCCTCGGCATCGGCCCATTCGCCGATCAGGCAATAGGCGCGCTCGCCCGTCTTGATGATGTGGCCCGCGACAAGGCCGGGCCAGCTCGCTTTGCCGTCGCGATGGGCTGCGAGAAACTCTGCGTCCCGGCCGTCCTTGACGCGGAAACGCACGACGTTGAACGTAGTCATGATTTTGGTCCCCCCGCCGCGCAGACGCCCGGCAGCGGTTCGAAGCCGCGCGGGCGGGCAGCAGGGCAAAGCTACCGTTACGTCAGCCGGAGCGCAACGGCGTCATGACCCGCATCCTGACCATCGCCGCCGCCCAGATGGGTCCGATCCAGCGCGACGAACCGCGTTCCTCCGCCGTCGCGCGGATGATCGCGCTGATGCGGCAGGCGAAGGAGAACGGCTGCGATCTCGTCGTCTATCCGGAAGCGGCGCTGACCGCCTTCTTCCCGCATTGGTGGATGGAGGCCGAGGCCGAGATCGACGGATATTTCGAGAGCGCGATGCCGGGGAACGAAACCGCGCCGCTGTTCGAGGAGGCGAGGCGGCTCGGGGTGGGCTTTCATCTCGGCTATTGCGAACTCGCGCAGGAGGAAGGCCGCAAGCGCCGCTTCAACACGGCGATCCTCGTCGACAAGGCGGGCGCCATCGTCGGAAAATATCGGAAAATCCATCTGCCGGGCCATCCCGAGCATCGGCCGGACGCAGCCTTCCAGAACCTTGAAAAGCGCTATTTCGAGACCGGGAATCTCGGCTGGCCGGTCTGGCGCACGATGGACGCCAATATCGGCATGATGATCTGCAACGACAGGCGCTGGCCGGAGAGCTATCGCTGTATGGGGCTGCAGGATGTCGAGCTGATCCTGCTCGGCTACAACACGCCCAAGCATCACCCGGCGGCGCCCGACCATGACCGCCTTGGGAACTTTCACAACCAACTCGTGATGCAGGCCGGCGCTTATCAGAACGCCTGCTGGGTCGTCGGCGTCGCCAAGGCGGGGCTGGAGGCGGGCGTCGACCAGATCGGCGGCTCCTGCATCATCGCCCCGACCGGTGAGGTCGTCGCGCAGGCGGTGAGCGAGGGCGACGAACTGGTGGTCGCTCGCTGCGATATGGATCTGGGCAAGAGCTACAAGGCCTCGACCTTCAATTTTGCGAAGCACCGCGAGCCGCAGGCCTATGGCCTGATCGTCGAGCGCAAGGGCGCGGTGGGGCCGGCATGATGGCGTTGCGACTTGCCAGAGACGATGACGATGTTTATGTATATCCGAAGGGGATATACGGAGATATCCGATGGCCGCGACAACTAAACTTTTCATGACCAACCGTAGTCAGGCGGTACGCCTGCCGAAGGAACTCGCCTTCCCGCCGGAGGTGACCGAGGTCGAGATCATCAGGCAGGGCTCGGGCGTGCTGATCGTGCCGAAGGGTAAGAGCTGGGATGACTATTTCGATCGCGGGACGAGGGCCAGCGACGATTTCATGGTGACGAGGGACCAGCCTCTGGCGGCCGAGGAACGGGAACCGCTGTGACGCTGTCCCATATGCTGGATACCAATATCTGCATCTATGTGATGCGAGATCGCGAACCCATTCCAAGGGAGCGTTTTCTCCTACTTGAAGGAAAACTCTGCATTTCGAGCGTTACCGTCGGCGAACTTGCCTATGGCGCGGAGAAATCCGAGCGTCGGACGCAGAACCTCGACGAACTCGACATTTTCCTATCGCGGATCAAGGTCTTGGATTTCGATGAAGCGGCTGCGCGCCACTACGGCAATCTGCGAACTGAACTTGAGCGGGCAGGTACGCCATGCGGTCCTTATGACACCCAGATCGGCGCCCACGCCCGCAGCCAGAGCCTGATCGTCGTCACCAACAACCGCCGCGAATTCGACCGCATGCCCGGCCTGCGCGTCGAGAATTGGGTCTGAGCCGGACGATGTCTTTGCCCGATCAGACGGTATTGGTTATCGGCTCTCAAGAGGCCGATCACTTGGCAATCGGCCCGCTCTTCGCAGTTGACGGCTTCGGCTACGGATCAATGGCCGTGAGCGGAAAGAGCGGCCCGTTTTCTGCGTCGATCGAGTGCGAGACCTCGCGCCACGATTTGGCTGCGTTGAGAACTTGCCTTGAGGCCCAGCGCAAGAATCCTGCAACAGAGCAGAGTTGGCTCTCGTCGGACGGAGAGTTGCAGATCGGCTTCAGCGGGAACGTTCTTGGTTCGATACGCGCAAGCGTCCGCATTGCCGAGATCGGCGAGCAGAACCGAACGCTCGGTTACAATCTGGATCTGGATCAGAGCTACCTGCCTGATTTGATTTCGCGATTATCGATGATCTTAGCAAGCATGCCGGAGGCTCAGTCCTGATGACCCACGATCTCATCCTCAAGGGCGGCCGGGTCATCGACCCGTCGCAGCAGCATGACGGCGTCCTCGACGTCGCCTTCACCGACGGAAAGGTCTCCGGCTTCGGCAAGGATCTGAAGGGCGGCAAGGAGACCCGAGACGTCTCCGGCTACATCGTCACGCCCGGCCTGATCGACCTGCACACCCATGTCTACTGGGGCGGCACCTCGCTGGGCATCGACGCCGACGAGTTCTGCCGGGCGTCTGGCGTCACCACCTCGGTCGACACCGGCTCGGCCGGGCCGGGCAACTGGCCGGGCTTCCGCAAGCACGTCATCGAGCGCTCGCAGGCTCGCATCCTCGCCTATCTCCACGTCTCGCATGCCGGCATCTACGGCTTCGACCACCGCGTCATGGTCGGCGAAAGCCGCGACATGGCGATGATGAACCCGATCGACTGCGCCGAGGTGGCGGACAGGAACCGCGACCTCATCGTCGGCATAAAAGTCCGCGTCGGCCTGCACGCCTCGGGCGATCAGGGTACGGCCCCGCTGAATGTCGCGCTGCAGGTGGCCAACGAGGTCGGCATGCCGCTGATGTGCCATATCGACCATCCGCCACCCTCCTATGAGGAGGTGGTGAACATGCTCCGTCCCGGCGACGTGCTGACCCACGCCTTCCGCCCCTTCCCGAACGCGCCGGCGACCGCGCAGGGCACTGTGAAGCCCGAGGTTCTGGCCGCCCGCAAGCGCGGCGTCATCTTCGACATCGGCCATGGCAAGGGTTCGTTCTCGTTCAAGACGACGCGCGCCATGCTCGCCAACGGCTTCGAGCCCGACGTGATCTCGTCGGACGTCCACAAGCTCTGCATCGACGGGCCGGCCTACGATCAGGTCACGACGATGTCGAAGTTCCTGCTGATGGGCATGAGCCTGAACAACGTCATCGCCGCCTCGACCGTCAACGCCGCCATGGCGCTGAAACGGCCCGAATACGGCTCGCTGAAAGTCGGCTCGCTCGGCGACGCGACGATCCTGACCGTGAAGGAAGGCAAGTTCGACTATGCCGACGTCACCGGCGAGCATATGGTCGGCGACCGCAAGATCGTCTCCGAGGGCGTCGTGCTGAAGGGGGCCTGGTGGCATCCCAGGCGAAGCAACAAGTTCAGGAAGGTGGCGTAAGGAGCGCTTTCCGTCTCCCCTCGGGGGAGAAGGTGGCATGGCGAAGCCATGACGGATGAGTGCCGCGCCGACGCACCACTTTTTCGTCAGTCACGCTCACCCGGTCTTCCCTCATCCGACCCGGCTTCGCCGGGCCACCTTCTCCCCCGAGGGGAGAAGGGCTACGCGCCGAACGTCCCACCAGAAAGGCATCCCAATGTCCGCCGAAGCCAGACTCGCCGAACTCGGCCTGACCCTGCCCGCCGTCGTCCCGCCGATGGCGAACTATGTCCGCTTCAAGCGCGCGGGCGACCTCGTCTTCCTGTCGGGGCAGGGGCCGCGCAATCCCGACGGCTCGATCCCATCCGGCAAGGTCGGCAAGGAGTTCACCGTCGAGCAGGCTTATGACTTCGCCAGGAACACGGGCCTCGGCCTGCTCGCCGCGATGAAGGAAGCCGCCGGCTCGCTCGACAAGGTCGAGGTGATCAAGCTGCTCGGCATGGTCAACGGCGTGCCGGAGTTCGGCGACCAGCCCAAGGTCATCAACGGTTGCTCGGACCTCTTCGTCGCGGTGCTCGGCGAGAATGGCCGCCACGCCCGCTCGGCGGTCGGCATGGGCTCGCTGCCCGGCAACATGCCTGTCGAGATCGAGGTGATCGTCAGGGTGCTGCCGTGACCGCGTCGCAGCAATCAAGCCTGAAGGACGAGGTCGCCCGCGTCCACGGCACGCCCGCTATCGTCATCGACCTCGATGTCGTCGAGGCCAACATCGCCCGCCTCCAGGCCGTCTGCGATGAGAAGGGCGTCGCCAACCGCCCGCACATCAAGACGCATAAATCGCCGGAGCTCGCCCGGCTCCAGATCGAGGCCGGCGCGCGCGGCATCACCTGCCAGAAGCTCGGCGAGGCCGAGATCATGGCCGATGGCGGCATCGACGACATCCTGATCAGCTACAACATCCTGGGCGAGCAGAAACTCGGCCGGCTGGGGGCCTTGCAGCGGCGTGTGCGCATGATCGTGGCGGCCGACAATCCCGTGACCATCTCCGGCCTGCCGAGCGCGGCGGCGATCGCCGGGCGCGACCTCGAGGTCGTCGTCGAATGCGACACCGGCCGCAAGCGCGCCGGCGTCGAGACGCCGGGCGAGGCCGTCGAGCTGGCGAAGATGATCGCGGCCTCGCCGGGACTGGCCTTCGCGGGCTTCCTGATGTACCCGCCGGAGGATGGCTGGGAGCGCACGCAGATATTCCTCGACACGGCCAATGCCGGCCTGCGCGATGCGGGGCTGGAGGCTGGAATCGTCTCGACCGGCGGCTCGCCGAACATTCCCAACATCGGCAAGCTCAGGGGCGCGACCGAGCACCGCGCCGGCACCTCGATCTTCAACGACCGCATGCAGGTGGCGGCCGGGGTGGCGTCGCTGGAGGATTGCGCGTTGACGGTCTACGCCATGGTCGTCAGCCGGGCCGGTGCGGAGCGCGGCATCCTCGATTCAGGGTCCAAGACGCTGACCAGCGACACCGGCGGCCTCGACGGCCATGGGCTGATCCTGGAGTATCCGGCGGCGCGCATCGCGAAATTCGCCGAGGAGCATGGCTTCCTTGATCTCGCCGCGAGCAACGAGCGCCCGAATGTCGGCGAGGTCGTGCGCGTGGTGCCGAACCATGTCTGCGTCGTCGTCAACATGGTCGACCGGCTGGTGACGGTGCGCGGCGACAGGCTGGTCGGCGAGCTGCCGGTCGCGGCGCGGGGGAAGCTGGTGTAGGGCGCGCCCTTTTCCCCGAGGGGAGAGGGGCTTTACGGATGCCGCGCGTTCCACGCCGCCGCATACTCGCCGCACAGCCGGTCGAGTTCCGCCCGGTCGGTCACGCCCGCCGGACGCGACCGCGACGGCGAGGCCATCTGGAACGGCACGTAGCGCTGATGCGCGACGCGCCAGAGCCGGCGCAGCTCCGCCAGCGGGTCGGCATGGTCGTCGACGCGGATGTCGAAGCTCGGAACGGGCTCGCCGGCCCAGATCCGGATGGCGCAGGATTGTTTCCCGCGCTTGTCGCCGCCCGCCTTCTCGCCAGCCTCCAGCGCCGTGAGCAGCCGCTCGTCGAAATCCAGAGCCGAGCCGGCGATATACGCCTTCAGCGTTTCCTGGACGACCTCCGGCCCCGCCAGCATGTTGCCGGCGACGGAGACCTGCGGCCCGTCGACCGCTCCGCACCAGTCGATGCAGGCCTGGCCGGTATGGGAGGCGGTCTTGCCGTCGCGGTCGATCAGATGAAGCTGGCGGTGGGCGCGGCCCTCATCGGCGGCGGTCAGGGTGGCGACGATCTCCAGCGCCGAGCGCCCCTCCTGGAGCAGGCGCAGGCCGTCGACGCCATAGAGCGGATTGACGAAGGCCTGGGTGGCGATCGCCCCGACGCGGCCGCCGCCATAGGGCACGCGCGCGCCGACGGCGAAGGCGCAGGTCGAGACCGCGACGCCATAGGCGCCGGTCGCGGCGTCTCGCGCGACGATGGACCATGTCATGGCTGCAACCTTCTCAACGGCCGGCGGCGTAGGCCTGCATCAGACGCGGGGTCGCCGCCGCGCGCAAGAGGCCGCCATCGCTGGTCTCGGCCGCCGTCAGCCGGCCGATCGTCCAGGCCGGCGCGACCTCGAGGTCGTGGCCGCGCGCCCTGAGATCGGCGAGCGCGGCCTCGCCCAGGCTCTCCTCGACGGCCAGATGGCCGGGCCGTGACTCGCGCGGATAGAACGAGAGCGGGAAGGCCTGCGTGTGGAACAGCGGCAGGTCGATCGCCTCCTGCAGGTTCAGGCCGTGATGGACCCGGCGCAGGAACATGCCGAGCTGCCACTGTTCCTGCTGGTCGCCGCCCGGCGTGCCGAAGGCCAGCCGCGGCTTGCCGTCCTCGAAGGCGAGCGTCGGCGACAGCGTCGTGCGCGGCCGCTTGAACGGCGCGAGCGAGGAGGGCAGGCCCTCTTCCAGCCAGAACATCTGGGCGCGCGAGTTCAGCGGGAAGCCGAGTTCGGGGATGACCGGCGAGGACTGGATCCAGCCGCCCGACGGGGTCGCCGCGATCATGTTGCCCCATTTGTCGATGACGTCGATATGGACGGTGTCGCCCTTCCTGCCGGCGGCGACCATCGACGCCATGGTCGGCTCGCCGACGGTCGCCCCGCCTGGTCCCGACTGACCGATTGTGCGCACGCCCGCCAGCGTCGCCGCGACCTGCGCCTCGAAGCCGGGGATCGCGCCCGGCCGCAGTTCATGCGAGGCGCGGTCTGTGATCAGCGCGCGCCGGCCACGCGCATAATCCTCCGAGAGCAAGGTCGCCAGCGGCACCTTCACGAAATCCGGATCGCCGTAATAGGCCTCGCGGTCGGCGAAGGCGAGCTTCATCGCCTCCGTGACATGGTGGACGTATTCGGGGCTGGCCGGACCCATCGCTCCGAGATCGAAGCCTTCCAGGATTTTCAGCGTCTGGAGGAAGACCGGGCCCTGGCCCCACGGGCCGATCTTGAAGACCTCCCAGTTGTGATAGCTGACGGAGGCCGGCGCCTCGTAGCTCGGCCGCCAGCGCGCCATGTCGTCGGCGGTGAGCAGGCCCTTGTGCCGGCGGCCCGAGGAATCGAGCGCCTCGGTCGTGCGGCAGAAGGCGTCCATCGCCTCGGCGACGAAGCCCTTGTACCAGGCGTCATAGGCGGCCTGGATCTGCGTTTCGCGGTCGCCGCCGGCGGCTTCCGCCTCGCGCAGGATGCGCCTGTAGGTCTCGGCCGCGGCCTTGTTGGCGAAGAGCTTCCTGCCGGCCGGGACCTTGCCGCCGGGCAGATAGACCGCGCCCGAGCTCGGCCAGTCGCGGGTGAAGAGTTCGGTCAGCCCGGCGATCGTGTCGGCGACGCGCGGCAGCATCGGGTGGCCGTTCTCGAAATAGCCGATCGCCGGTTCGAGGATGTCGCGCAGCGGCAGCAGCCCATGGTCGCGCAGCAGCGTCATCCAGCCGCCGAACGCGCCGGGCACCACCGTCGCGAGCAGGCCCGAGCCCGGGATCATGTCGAGCCCGAGTTCCCTGAAGGCGTCGATCGTCGCGGCCTGCGGCGACGGCCCTTGCGCGCACAGGATCTCGACCTTCCTCGACTTCGCCGAGTAGAACACCGCCGGCATGTCGCCGGCCGGGCCGACGAGATGCGGCTCGACCACCTGCAGAACGAAGGCCGCGGCGGCGCAGGCGTCGAAGGCGTTGCCGCCCTTTTCCAGCATCGCCATGCCGGATGCGGTGGCGAGCCAGTGCGTCGAGGTGACGACGCCGAAAGTCCCGAGGATTTCGGGGCGTGTGGTGAACATGGGCGTGGTCCCTGGGGTTTCAGTTTTCTTTCGGATCGAGCGCGTCGCGCAGGCCGTCGCCGAGCAGGTTGAAGCCCAGCACGGCCAGGAAGATGGCGACGCCGGGCGCGACCGACATCCACGGCGCCTGCTCCATGAAGTTCTTGGCGACGTTGAGCATCTGGCCCCAGGACGGCGAGGGCGGCTGCTGGCCCAGCCCGAGAAAGGAGAGCGAGGCCTCCAGAATGATCGCCTGCGCCATGAACAGCGTCGACTGCACCACGATCGGCGACAGCGTGTTGGGCAAGACATGCACGAACATGATGTAGAGATCGCGCCCGCCGACCGAGCGCGCGCCCTCGACGAAATCCTCGGCCTTGACGCTCATCACCTGCCCGCGCACCAGCCGGATGAAGATCGGCACCGCCGAAAGCCCGATCGCGATCATGGCGTTGGTCAGGGACGGGCCGAGGATGGCGGCGAAGGCGATCGCCAGGATCAGGAAGGGGCAGGCCAGCATCGCCTCGGTGATCCGCGAGATGACGATGTCTATCCAGCCGCCATACCAGCCGGCGAGCAGGCCGAAGGGGATGCCGATGGCGAGCGCGATCATCACCGAGACGATGCCCGCGAGCAGCGAGGTCTGCGCGCCGTAGAACAGCCGGGACAACTGGTCGCGGCCGAGTTCGTCGGTGCCGAACCAGTACAGCTCCGAGGGCGGTTTGCGGATGGCGAGGAAGTTCGATTTCAGCGGGTCGGCCAGCGGCAGCAGCGGGGCGAGCAGCGCCATCAGCACGAAGATCAGCACGACCGTGCCGCCGATCAGCGCCGAGCGGTTGCGCAGGAGCTTCGAGAACGCGCCGCGACGCTTCCGGAGCGGGGCGTCGTCGACGCCCGTCGGGGCTGGCGAGCCGAGGGTCAGGTCAGCCATCAGCCGCTCCTCAGCCTGGGATTGGCGAGAACGTAGAGGATGTCGGCCAGCAGGTTCATCAGGATGAAGCCGATCGCGGTGCACAGCACGACGCCCTGCACCACGCCGTAGTCGCGGTTGAACACCGCGTCGACGATCAGCTTGCCGAAGCCGGGGATGGTGAAGACCTGCTCGGTCAGGACCGCGCCGGCGAGCAGTTCGCCGAAGAGCAGCGTCGACAGCGTAATGATCGACACCAGCGCGTTGCGCAGGGCATGCCGGTTCACCACCGTGTTCTCGTCGAGCCCCTTTGCGCGCGCGGTGCGGACATAGTCGGAGCGCAGCACCTCCAGCATGGCCGAGCGGGTGTGGCGCATGATGAAGGCGGCGAGCCCGCCGCCGAGCACGAAGGCCGGCATGATCAGGCGCTCGATCGCCGCCTTGGGATCGACGAAGATCGATTCATAACCCGAGGCCGGCAGCCATTTCAGCTCCACCGAGATCACCAGGATCAGCATGATGCCGAGCCAGAAATTCGGGATCGAGAGGCCTGACAGCGCCAGCGCGCTGGCGGAGTAGTCGACGACCGTGCCCTTGCGCCGCGCCGCCAGGATGCCGGCGGGAATGCCGATCGCGATCGCGACGATGATCGAGGCGACGGCGAGCTGGATCGTCACCGGCAGCTTCTGCAGGATCAGTCCCAGCACCGGCTCGCCGGTGCGCAGCGAGCGGCCGAAATCGCCCTGCACGACCTGGCCGAGCCAGGCGAAGAACTGCACGAAGATCGGATCGTCCATCCGGTAGATTTCGCGCAGGCGCGCGATCACCTCGGGGTCGCGCTCCTCGCCGGCGATGACGAGGAAGGGGTCGCCCGGCAGCGCGCGCTGCAGCGCGAACACCATCAGCGCCACCAGGAACAGCGTCGGGATCGCGATCAGGATGCGGCGGGTGATCAGGGTGAACATGAGACTCTTCTCCCTCCCCCCGCTTGCGGTGGGGAGGGTCGGGGTGGGGGGGCGAGTCCAGGACGACGCCCGGCGTCGACGTCAAAACTCGTCCTGCACGCCCCCCCATCCCTAGCCCTTCCCCACCGAAGTCGGATGTTTCCGACTTCGGCAACGCATTGGCCATGTCCGAAACATCCGACATGGCTGAAGCGGGGGGAAGGGGACGGGTGAGCGCCGTTGCGTGCGAGCGCGAGGAGCGCGCGCCTCACTACTTCTTCATTCCCGCCAGCCGGATCATCCCGTCGGGGCTGACCACGAAGCCGCTGACATTGGCGCGCATCGCGAAGAACCAGGGCTGGTTGTAGAGATAGATCAGCGGCATCTCGTCCTGCATGATCGTCTGCAACTCGTCATAGAGCTTCTTGCGCTCGGCCACCTCGTAGACGGTGCGGGCCTTGTCGAGCAGTTCGTCGATGCGGGCGTTCTTGAACTTGCCGTCGTTCTGGCTGCCGGTCGAGTGGACGAACTGGTGGATGTTGCCGTCGGGATCGACGCGGCCGGACCAGCCGACACGACTGATCTGGAACTTGCCCTGCTGCTGGTCGCGCAACTGGCTGGCGAACTCCGAGGAGCGGAGCTGGATGTCGAAGCCGGCCTCCGCCGCCATGGCCTGGACGACCTGGCCGAGCTGGGCGTCGACCGGGTTGTTGGTCACCAGGATGTCGAGCTTGACGCGCTCGGCGCCGGCTTCCTTGAGCAGCGCCTTCGCCTTGGCGACGTCGCGCTTGGTGACGGCGAGCTCCTTCATGAAATAGGGCGAGGCCGGCGGGAAGGGCTGCATGCTCGGCGGATGCGTGCCTTCGAAGACGACCTCGTTGATGACGTTGCGGTCGATCGCCAGCGAGAAGGCCTGGCGCACGCGCTTGTCCTTGGAGAACGGCGAGTTCGACATCTCGCCGTTGTTGTGGTTCAGCGTCATGCCCTGATAGCCGATGCCGGGCGTGTTCACGACCTTCAGGCTCGTATCGCCGCGGGCGGATTTCACGTCGGTCGCCGCCAGCCGCTCGATCATGTCCAGCTCGCCGGAGCGCAGATTGGCGAGGCGCACGGTGGTGTCGGGGATGGCGCGGTAGATCACGCGGTCGAAGGCGTATTTGTCGGCCTCCCAATGGTCCGCGAACTTCTCCAACACGATGCGATCGTTCTGCACGCGCTCGACGAACTTGTAGGGCCCCGAGCAGACAGGCTTGGCGGCGACGTCCCCGGCAAGCGATTTCGGCGACATCATCATGCTGGCGCGGTCGGTGAGCTGGGCGAGCAGGGTCGCGTCGGGGCGCTTGAGCTTCAGCGCGATGGTGAGCGGATCGACCACCTCGACGCTGTCGACCGAGGCGAGCTCGGAGCGCCGCAGCGAGTCGGGCAGGGTGCGGGCACGCTCCAGATTGGCTTTCGCGGCCTCGGCGTTGAAGGGCTCGCCGTCATGGAACTTGACGCCGGAGCGCAGCTTCATCGTCAGTGTCTTGCCGTCCTCGGAGAAAGCCCACTCGGTCGCCAGCCGCGGCACCAGCTTCAAATCCGGCGTGATGTCGAGGAACTTGTCGCACAGGCCCTTGAAGACGATGCGCCCGACGAAGGTCCGCGCCTTGTGCGGATCGAGCATGTCGGGGTCTTCCTGCAGGCCGATGCGGAAGGTCGAGGGCGTCTGCGCGGCAGCCGGCAGGATCGCCAGCGACAGCACGGTGGCAGAGGCCAAAGCGGTCAAGAGCTTCATCTGTTCTCCCCTTTGTTGTTTCGCACCCGATCGACATCGCCGATCTCTGGGCCGGCCATGGTTGGGTAACCCGGATTCCACGGCGTGGTTTCGTTCCACTCGGCACCAAACTGGCCTAAAAATCGGCCCGCGTCGATCCGGCGTTTCCGCCGTCGCCGCGACTGTTCCGCATGCCGCGCCGGGCTCGGCCCGCATGCAAGTCGGCGGCCATGCTGGCGGAACGCCTGGCCTGCATGCCGCGCGGCTTGTCGCGGCGCGACCGATCTCTGATAACAGCACCCCGCCGGCGCGCCGCCAAGATGCGCCGGCGTCGATGCCGGGGAACTTTCGAATGCTGCTGGGTGTGATCGCCGACGACATGACGGGTGCGACAGATGTCGCGCTGATGCTCAACCGCGCCGGCATGCGCACCGTCCAGGTCATCGGCGCGCCGGGGCGGGATGCGGTCCTGCCGGAAGCGGACGCCGTCGTCGTCGCGCTGAAGTCGCGCACCAATCCTGTCGCGGAGGCGGTGGCGGATTCGCTTGTCGCCTGCGAGGCGCTGCTCGCGGCGGGCGCGCGCCAGATCCTGTTCAAATACTGCTCGACCTTCGATTCGACCGCGCAAGGCAATATCGGCCCGGTGGCGGATGCGCTGATGCAACGGCTCGGCGCGGCGCAGGCGATCATCTGCCCCGCCTTTCCTGCCAATGGCCGCTCGATCTATCAGGGTCATCTCTTCGTCGGCGCGACGCCGTTGCACGAAAGCTCGATGAAGGACCATCCGCTGACGCCGATGCGGGACTCGAACCTGATGCGTCTGATGGGCGCGCAGACCGGCTCCGCCATCGGTCTTGCCGACTACGCCACGGTTCTCAAGGGGCCGGATGCTGTGAAGACCCGCCTGTCGGCGCTGGCCGCGGAGGGCGTGCGCTATGTCGTCACCGACGCGCTGACCAATGACGACCTGATGGTCCTGGGCGCAGCCGTGGACGGCCATGCCCTGCTCACCGGCGGCTCGGGCATCGCCATGGGCTTGCCGCAGAATTTCCGCCGCGCCGGATTGCTGCCGGAGCGCGCCATCGCCGTGACGATCGCAGCACCCGCCGGGCGGGCCGGCATCATCTCGGGAAGCTGCTCGACGGCGACGCGAGGACAGATCAGGGCGGCGCTCGCGGCAGGCTTTCCGGCGCTGAAGGTCGACCCGATGGCGCTGGTCTCCGGCGCGCAGACGGCGGCCGGGCTCGCGCAATGGGCGCTGGCGCAGGCGGGCGACAAACCTTTCCTGCTTTATTCGAGCGATGATCCGGCCGAGGTTTCGGCGATCCAGGACAAACTCGGCCGCGAGCGCGCCGGCGAGACGGTCGAGCGCGCCTTTGCCGAGGCCGCGGAGTTGCTGGCGCAGGGCGGCGTCACGAAGCTTCTGGTCGCCGGCGGGGAGACCTCCGGCGCGGTCGTGCAGGGGCTCGGCGTCATGACGCTGGAGATCGGCCCCGAGATCGACCCCGGCGTGCCCTGGACGCGCGTGGTCGACGGGCCCGCGATGGTCATCGCCCTGAAGTCGGGCAATTTCGGCGCGCCGGACTTCTTCGTGAAGGCCTGGGACTTGCTTGACTGATCACCGTCATTGCGAGCGCCGCGAAGCAATCCAGGGGCGGCAGCGCTCTATGCCCCCTGGATTGCTTCGCTGCGCTCGCAATGACGGCGTTGCGTGGTTCCGGCCGTCGCAAACCCAATGTAACATGCCGCCATCGAAGGGGGATCGGATGGACATGGCGTTTCTCGGCGATTTGCTGACCAGCGTGGCCGATCGCGGCCGGGCGCTGATCGGCTTCGAGCGCTTCGCCGGCAGGAACCGGCCGGTCGACCGGCTCTGCGAGGATCTGCTCTCGGGTCGCGGCGAGGCGTCCGGCATGGCGCTGGCCCAGGCCGTTCTCGATGCCTGGGAACGCCTCGACCGGCCGGGCCGTCTCGCCTTCTTCGTCATGTTGCAGGAGCGTTTCGGGCCAGATCACGAGCGTCTCGGCAAGGCGATCGAGGCCTATCGCGAGGACCCGTCGGCCGCCAGTATCGCAGCCCTCCATCTCGCCTCCGAGCCGCGCCGGCAGGAGCTGCTGCGTCGTCTCAATCTTGCGCCCGGCGGCACCCATGTGCTGGTGCGGATGCGCGAAACCCTGTTCGAGGCGATGGAGGCGCAGCCTGAGCTTGCGGCCGTCGACAGCGATTTCCGCCATCTCTTCGGCTCATGGTTCAACCGCGGCTTCCTGGTGCTGCGCCGCATCGACTGGCGCACGCCCGCCAACGTGCTGGAAAAGATCATCCGCTATGAGGCGGTGCACGAAATCCAGGGCTGGGACGATCTGCGCCGCCGGCTCGAGCCGACGGACCGGCGCTGCTTTGCCTTCTTTCATCCTCAACTGGTCGACGAGCCGCTGATCTTCGTCGAGGTCGCGCTGACCGACGAGATCCCGCGCGGCATCGGCGAGGTTCTGGCGGGCGACCGCGAGGTGCTGCCGGCGCAGGAAGCCTCCACGGCGGTGTTCTATTCGATCTCGAACTGCCAGGAGGGGCTGCGCGGCATCTCCTTCGGCAATTTCCTGATCAAGCAGGTCGCCGAGGATTTGAAGCGCGAACTTCCCAATCTGGACTGTTTCGTCACCCTCTCGCCGGCGCCGGGTTTCGCGCGCTGGCTCGCCGAGATCCTTGCCGACCCCGGCGAGTTCCGCCTGACCAAGGAGGAGCGCACTGAACTCGGCCGCGCGTCGGGCGAGACCATCTCGCTCGACGAGCCGGCGCGCGCGCGTCGCGAAAAACTGCTCGGGCAGATGATGGCGCAATACATGCTGCGCGCCCGCACCGAGTCCGGTCGCGTCATCGATCCGGTCGCGCGCTTCCATCTCGGCAACGGCGCTCGGCTCGAACGCATCAATGTCGCTGGCAACCTCTCGGCGCGGGGCCTGCGCGAGTCGCATGGCGTGATGGTCAACTACCGCTATGACCTCGACGACATCGAGATCAACCACGAGGCCTTCGCCACCCGCAACACGGTCGTGGCCTCGTCCGGCGTGCGGAAGATGCTGCGGCCGGCCGGCAACTGAACTCATAAAAAACTGACGGAAACGCCTGAAAGGACCCAAAATCATGGGCAACCACCTGTTCGACCTCATCCGCGCGCGCATGCCGGCGGCGGAAGCGCCCTTCGCGCTGCTCGACGACGGCCGCCGCTACTCCTATGCCGACATGGTCGACGTCTCCGGCCGCTTCGCCAACGCCCTCGCAGCGCTCGGCGTCAAGCCGGGCGATCGCGTCGCGGTGCAGGTCGAGAAGTCGATCGAGGCCCTGATGCTGTATCTCGGCACGGTCAGGGCGGGCGCGATCTTCCTGCCGCTCAACACGGCCTACACCCCGGCCGAGATCGAGTACTTTCTCGGCGACGCGGAGCCCACCGTCTTCGTCTGCGATCCGGGCAAGGCGGAGGCCATGAAGCCTTATGCCGACAAGGCCGGCGCCAGGCTCGAGACGCTGGGCGTCTGGCGCTCGCACGACGTCTCGGCCGGCACGCTCGCCGACAAGGCGCTCGCTGCTGCGACCGAATGCGCCGATGTCGCGCGCGGGCCCGACGATCTGGCCGCCATCCTCTACACCTCCGGCACGACCGGGCGCTCCAAGGGCGCGATGCTGAGCCATGACAACCTCGCCTCCAACGCGCTGGCGCTGGTCGACTACTGGCGCTTCACGAGCGACGACGTGCTGCTGCACGCCCTGCCGATCTTCCACACCCATGGCCTCTTCGTCGGGACCAACACGATCCTGTTCGCGGGCGGCTCGATGATCCTGCTGGCGAAGTTCGATCCCGACCAGGTCTTCAGATACCTGCCGCAGGCGACGAGCATGATGGGCGTGCCGACCTTCTATGTCCGGCTGCTGCAGGACGAGCGGCTGACACCGGCATCGACGAAGCACATGCGCCTCTTCGTCTCGGGCTCCGCGCCGCTGCTCGCCGAGACCCATCGCGAATGGCGGCAGCGCACCGGCCACGCCATCCTCGAGCGCTACGGCATGACCGAGACCAACATGAACACCTCCAACCCCTATGACGGCGAGCGCGTCGCCGGCACGGTCGGCTTCCCGCTGCCCGGCGTCGCGGCCCGCGTCACCGATCCCGAGACGGCCAAGCCGCTGGCGGCCGACGAGATCGGCATGATCGAGGTCAAGGGCCCCAATGTCTTCAAGGGCTACTGGCGCAACCCGGAGAAGACGGCGGCCGAATTCCGGCCGGACGGTTTCTTCATCACCGGCGATCTCGGCAAGATCGACCCCGCCGGCTACGTCCACATCGTCGGGCGTGGCAAGGACCTGATCATCACCGGCGGCTACAACGTCTATCCCAAGGAGGTCGAGGCCGAGATCGACGAGATGGCCGGCGTCATCGAGAGCGCCGTGATCGGCTGCCCGCATCCCGATTTCGGCGAGGGCGTCACGGCGGTTGTCGTGGTCAGGCCCGGCGCGACGATCACCGCCGCTTCGATCGCGAAAACGCTTGAGCAGCGGCTGGCCAAATTCAAGCTGCCCAAGCAGGTCTTCATCGTCGACGACCTGCCGCGCAACACCATGGGCAAGGTCCAGAAGAATTTGCTGCGGGAGAGCTACAAGGACATTTATGCGAGGCGGATGAAGGCGGGAGAGTAGGGCAACTCAGCCTCGTGAGAGCGCCTTGGCGCGCCTGACGCCGACAATGAGGCCAAGCGCGACGGCCGCGCCGACCGGGAACCCGCTCGGCTCGACGATCAGGCTCGCCAGCAGCATCCAGACCAGCAGCGTCCAGCCGACATGGCCTGGAACGTGTTGGCCCCGCCGCGCCAGATCGACGATCAGGCCGCCGAGCAGGATCGTCGGGACGGCAAAGCTGCCGATCGTCGACCAGAAGGCGCCGCCGCTCGCTGCCAGCGCCGGCGGCTGGCTGGCGAAGGGCTGCCAATGCGCCGTCGTCCATTGCGCGAGCCTAAGCCAGCCGGGAATTTCTTCGAGCGCATCGACGCCGAGGACGACCATATGCAGCAGGCCTAGGCCGATCAGCGCCCATCCACACGCCTTGACCATGATGGCGGTGTCCTTTCGGCAGGTCGCGCCGCTTTCGCATCGGCGCTTTCGACAATACGGTGCCGTATGTAGCGAAAGTGCAGGCGCGAGTCCATACGGTGGCGTATGGATTTTCTGATGAAGGAGAATGGCTTTGGCCGAGGCCTCGAGTTCACTGTCGCGCCGGGAGTGGGTGGCAGCCGGCTTGAACGCGCTGGCGGAAGGCGGGGTCGACTCGGTCAAGGTCGAGCGGCTGGCGCGGGTGCTGCGCGTCAGCAAGGGCTCGTTCTACTGGCATTTCACGGATCGCCGCGATCTGCTTGCCGCCCTGCTCGACTTCTGGCAGCGCGATCTCACCGGCCAGCTCATCGACGACAGCGCCCATCTGCCGACGCCGCGCGCCCGGCTGGAGGCGCTGGCGCTTGGCTCGCTCGACGCCAGGTCCGGCACGGTCGACGTGGCGCAGGCCGAAGGCGCGCTCCGCGCCTGGGCGGCGCAGGACGAGATGGCGGGAGACGTCTGCCGCCTCGTCGATGCGCAACGCGTGGCGCATGTCGCCGGCGAGCTTGCGCTGATGGGCGTCCCGCCCGAGCGCGCCGAACTCTTCGCCCGGGCGATCTATCTTGCGCTGCTCGGCCTTTTCACCGTGCGGCGCTACACGCCCGAGCTTGCCGATGAGGAGGCAGTCAAGCTCGTCGTCGCCATGGTCCTCGATGCTGCCGAGACGCCGACCCGGCCATCGGCGCCCTGAGGCGACGGCTCAGCGTCAGGCCGCGAATTGTCCATAGGGCACGCTGTTGCGCATATGGCGCAACGCGCTGGCCCACCAGTGCAACTGGGCCAGCATCGTCGCCATCGCCTTCTCCGCCCTGTCGGCGTCAAGCAGTTGGCCCGCTGCGTCGAACTGGTTCCAGGCGTTGGCGAAGGCGACGCCGTCGCGGATCGTCGTCGCATGCAATTCGGCGAAGACCAGACGCAACTGCTCGACAGCGCACAGCCCGCCGGAAACGCCGCCATAGGAGACAAAGCCGACGGGTTTGCCGCGCCATTCCGCGCCGACCAGATCGATCAGAGCTTTCAGCGGTGCGGGATAGCCGCGATTATACTCCGGCGTCACGATGACGAAACCGTCGGCGCGGTCGATCCGCTGGGCCAGCGCGCTGACGGCGGTGTTCGCGCCGCGCGGATGTCTCTCGGGCAGCCCGAGCGAAATCGGGTCGATGACGTCGAGCGCAAACGGCCCTTCGCCCTCGATCTGGGCGATGGCCCAATCGGCGATCGTGTCGCAGAAGCGGCCTTCGCGCGTGCTGCCATAGATCAGGCCGAGATTGATCCTGTGTTCGGTCTTCGCATGCATCTGGGCGCTCTCCAGCCGGTTGGCGCATCGGGGAGCAGCCTCTATAGGACCTCAAGCATAGTTGAGGTCAAGCGATGATTTCTGAAGCGGAACGGCCGGGCCTTCCTCCGGAGTTGAGCGTCGGCGAGGTCGCCCGGCGCAGCGGGCTTGCCGTCTCCGCGATCCATTTCTACGAGTCGAAAGGCCTGATCCGCAGCAGGCGCAGCAGCGGCAATCAGCGGCGCTATCCCCGCGAGGTTCTGCGTCGCGTCGCGATCATCAAGGTGGCGCAACGCACCGGCATGCCGCTGAAGACGATCAGCGACGCTTTCAGGGCGCTTCCGGCCGAACGGGCGCCGACCATCGCCGACTGGACAAGGCTGTCGTCGCTGTGGAAGGCGGAGCTTGAGCGCCGGATCGACCGGCTGACGCGGCTGCGCGACCACCTCACCGATTGCATCGGCTGCGGCTGCCTGTCGGTGAAAAGCTGCCCCTTGCGCAATCCATGGGACGAGTTGTCCGGGCAGGGATCGGGGCCGCGACTGCTCGATCCGGACTGATCGCGCCCGGCTCCGTCATCCGGGCTGATGCAGCCGCTCCAGCGGAAACCGCGCGACATCCGCCAGCAATTCGACAAAGCCTTTCGCCTGCAGATCGGCCGTCGCCTTGCCCTTCTCGGCCGTGGCGAGCGAGGCGTCGCCTGCCGCGCCGGACGGGTGCACGTCCTGCGCCATCCACGCCATGGCGTGCAGCCCGGTCGGCCGCAGCCAGGCATAGCCCTCTTCAGTCATGGTCACGGTCGAGGGCTTGAACAGCGCGGCCTGCGTCATGTCGACGAGATCGGGCCGGACATGCAGCATCAGCGAGGTCTCGATATCGCCGGCATGGATGCCGTGATTGGCGTCGAGATCGGCGTAGATCCCCGCCGGCAGGCCGAAGGCGCGCCAGGCGGTCGTCACCGCCAGCATGCCGTGGCTGACGCGCAGCTCGCGTGCGACGACCTTCATCGGGTCGATATTGCCGCCATGCGAGGTCACGATCACGAGCTTGCGCAGACCCGCGCGCTTGACGCTCTCGCCGATCTCGATCCAGGCGCGGGTCGCGGTCTCCCAGCTCAGCGTCAGCGTGCCCGGCGAATGCAGGTGCTCGTTCGACTTGCACACCGCCATGGTCGGCAGCACGAGCACGTCGAGCGAAGCCGGCACGAGCGGCATGGCGATGCCGAGCATGGCGTTCATGATCGTGGTGTCGACCGAGACCGGCAGATGCGGGCCATGCTGCTCGATCGCCGCCAGCGGCAGAACCGCCACGGTCTTGTCGACGTCGAGGCCGTCGAACTCGGTGGTCTTCAGATCGCCCCAGAAGCGCGCGGTCATGGTGTTCCCTCTTTCCAGCAAGTGCGGGTCGTCCCGGGCGGAGCGAAGCGCAGACCCGGGATCCATTCCTGAACCGTTCCGGAATGGATCCCGGGTCTCCCTTTGGTCGCCCGGGATGACGACGCGAAGGATTGAAGGCGCATTGCCACTCCGCCGCCTTTGCCGCCTCTGCCTCCCAGCCGAGCAGCTTGCCGGGGTTCATCAACCCGAGCGGGTCGGCCAGCCGCTTGAACTCGGGCTGCGGCGCGTCGGTGCGTTTCCAGCCGGCATTGTTCAGCACCCATGTATGCGGGTTCGAGGCCTGGATGCCGGCCTCCTCGGCCAGCCGCATGATCTCGTGCAGGCGCTTCGGCGTCGAATAGCGCACCAGCGGCAGGCTCGAATGATAGACCTTGCCCTGCCGGCGCTGGAACTCGATGTGGAAGATCACGTCGTCGCGGAAGGCTTCCTCCGCCCAGTCGAGCAGCTCGAGATTGCGCCCCGGCGGAAAGCGCAGTTGCAGATAGGTGATCGCCGGGTCGACCTTCAGCGCATGCAGCGTCGTGTGGTTCCAGGTGTATTCGTAGAGCGGTCCCGGCGCGCCTTTTTCGCGGTGTTCGCCGAAAGCGGCGGCGCGGGCCTCCTCCGCATTGCGCGAGAAGGTCACCGTCCCGCCCATGCTGGCGATCAGCCGGTCGAGCTCGTCGCCCTGCGGCTCGGAAACCATCAGGATGGCGAAGGCCCCGCCTGTCCCCAGATAGGGCGCGAGCCGGCGCAGATAGGGCGCGATCCCCGGCGCATGGATGCTGACCAGCTTCTTGGCGATGCCGTCGCATTCGGTGAAGGCCTGGCCGAAGGCGGCGGCTGCCTTCAGGCTGTCGAAGGTCGCGATCCGCTCGGCCCAGTCATGGGCCGGCGCGAGCGGAACCTCGACCTGCGTGATGACGCCGTTGACGCCATAGGCATGCATCACCTTGAGGATATCGGGTCCGCGCAATTCGATCAGCCGCGGTTCGGGCTCGACCGTCATCACTTCCAGCGCGATCACGGCGCCCAGATTGTCGATCTGGCCCCAGGTGCAGGAGCCCGCGCCCGCTGCGCCGCCCGCCACAAAGCCGCCGATCGTCGCCTGCGCCCGTGTCGAGGGATGCATGCGCAGTTCCTGGCCGAGCGGCCAGAGCGCCTTGTCGATGTCGAGCAGGTTCGCGCCGGCCTCGAAGCGGCCCGCGCCGAGCGTGGTCGAGACCACGCGGTTGAGCCGCGTCATGTTGAGCACGACGCCGCCTTCCAGCGGCACCGCCTGCCCGTAATTGCCGGTGCCGCCGCCGCGCACGGTCAGCGGCACGCGATGGCGCGCGCAGGCCGAGGCGACGCGGAAAAGCTCGTCCCTGTCGCGTGGCAGGACGATCAACTCGGCATGCTTGCCCTCCAGATCGGGCTTCAGCACCGGCGAGAACCAGAAGAAGTCGCGGCTGTGCATGCGCAAGGATGGCGCATCGTCATAGATCGTCAGATCGGCGAGGTCGGCGCGCAGGGCGGCGAGGGCAGGGTGGGTCATGGCGTGTCCGGTTTCGCGTGCCGCCACAATAGCCTCTCGGCGCGGCGGCGGAAGCCGCCGCGATGCGGCTTCGACATGCCGTCGCCGTCTGCCGCGAATCGCGGCATCTGCACGCTTTCTGTGCGCGGGCATGCGATGACGCATTTCCAGCGCCTGCCGCCGCATGGCATAGCTATTGCTCGCCCGCGATCGAGGCGCTCGCCTTCAAAGACTGTCAGGGAGGTCACCAGCATGACGATGAAATATCGGATGAGCCGGCGCGCGGCGCTCGGCCTGCTTGGCGGCTCGGCCGCTTCCGTGCTCGTGCCGGTTCCGGGCGCGAAGGTCAGCGCCCAGACGCTGGACAAGGTCTCCTACCAGACCAACTGGCGGGCCCAGGCCGAACATGGCGGCTTCTATCTCGCCGTCGCCAACGGCATCTACAAGAAATACGGCATCGACGCCGAGATCCGGCCCGGCGGCCCGCAGCAGAACCCCTCGCAGCTCCTGCTCGGGGGGCGCGTCGACATGATCATGTCGAACTCCTTCGAGGCGATCCGCTATGCCGAGGAGAAGATACCCTTCCTCTGCATCGCCTCGATCTTCCAGAAGGACCCGCAGGTGCTGATCTCGCATCCGGGCCAGGGCAATGATTCGCTCGCCGCGCTGAAGGGCAAGCCGATCCTCGTCGGCGCGGCCGGCCGCAACAGCTACTGGCCGTTCCTGAAGGCGAAGTTCGGCTACACCGACGAGCAGATCAGGCCCTACACCTTCAACATGGCCCCGTTCCTGGCCGACAAGACCATCTCGCAGCAGGGGTTCCTGTCCTCGGAGCCCTTCGCGATCCTGAAGCAGGGCGGCGTCACGCCGTTGGTCCATCTGATCGCCGATGCCGGCTTCGAGAACTACAACACCACGATCAACATCTCGCAGAAGATGGTCACGGAGAAGAAGGACCTGGTCCAGCGCTTCGTCACCGCCTCGCTCGAAGGCTGGGCCGAATACATGAAGGCGACCCCGGCCAACGCCGCCGCCAATGCCCAGATCCTGAAGGACAATCCCGACATGGATCAGGAGAAGATCGACTACGCCGTCAAGGTGATGAACGAGAAGGGCATTGTGCTCTCGGGCGACGCGCTGACGCTCGGCGTCGGCGCGATGACCGATGCGCGCTGGGCGAGCTTCTACAAGACCATGACGGAGGCGGGCGTCTTCCCGGCCGGGATCGATCTGAAGAAGGCCTACAGCCTCGAATTCATCAACAAGGGCGTCGGCAAGGCGTAAAACCCCAGTTTGTCATTCCGGGGCGCGCCGACGGCGCGAACCCGGAACCCACGAGCGGGTGAGGCCCCTGGCCGGGCACAATGGCAAACGCACACCCCGTCGTGGGTTCCGGGTTCAAGCCTGCGGCTTGCCCCGGAATGACATCGTGGGGCGACCCGCACAGAAACGGATCATCAGGCTTTGGACACAGCCTATCTGAGCACCCCTCATGCCGTCCGCGACAGCGCTGCCAAGCCGCTGGTCTGCATACGCCATGTCTCCAAGCAGTTCGCCAACGGCACGCTCGCCGTGCGCGACGTCAATCTTGATCTCGGCACGGGCGAATTCGTCAGCCTGCTCGGCCCCTCGGGCTGCGGAAAATCGACGCTCCTGCGCATGATCGCGGGGTTGGGCAGCCCTTCGACCGGAACGATCGACTGGCCGACCACGGGGCATGATGCGGCAGGCGCGCCGGAGCGCGATCTCGGCTTCGTCTTCCAGGACCCGACGCTGATGCCCTGGGCGACCACGCTCGCCAACGTCATGATGCCGCTGACGCTGAAGGGCGTCCGCAAAGGGGAAGCGGAAGCCCGCGCCGCCGAACTGCTCGGTCTGGTCGGCCTGAAGGGTTTCGAGAACGCCTATCCGCGCGAGCTCTCCGGCGGCATGAAGATGCGCGTCTCGATCGCGCGCGGGCTCGTGCTGCGGCCAAAAATCCTGCTGATGGACGAGCCCTTCGCGGCGCTCGACGAGATCACCCGCCACCGGCTCAACGACGATCTCCTCGAACTCTGGTGGAAGGAGCGGTTCACCGCCGTCTTCGTCACCCATTCGGTGTTCGAGTCGGTCTATCTCTCGAAGCGCATCGTCGTGATGGCGGCGCGTCCCGGCCGCGTGATGGCCGATCTCGACGTCGATGCGCCCTATCCGCGCGACGAACTTTTCCGGACCTCGCCGGAATACGCAAACCTCTGCCGCGTCGTCTCGGGCAAGCTGAAGGAGGCGATCGGGTCGTGAGCGAAACTGTGCTGCCAGCCCATGACGGCACCGACGCCGAAGCGCGCCCCGTCTTCGCGACCGAGCCGCGTGTGCTCGGCTTAGCCGCGAGCGCCTGGCCGCGCATCCTCGCGCCGATCGTCATCGGCGTGCTGGCGCTGGCGCTGTGGGAACTCGCCGTCCGCTGGAACGAGATCCCGCAATACATCCTGCCCGGGCCGATCCTGATCGGCCAGACGCTGGTCGCCGATTGGGGCACGCTCTCGGGCTCGCTCTGGATCACGCTCAAGATCACCTTCATGGCGCTGGCGGCGGCTGTCATCGTCGGCGTCACGCTCGCCGTGCTGTTCACCCAGTCGAAATGGCTGGAGATGTCGCTCCTGCCCTATGCGGTGATCCTGCAGGTGACGCCGATCGTCGCGATCGCGCCGCTGATCATCATCTGGGCCGGCGACATCAATCTCTCGCTCTTGATCTGCGCCTGGATCGTCGCCTTCTTTCCGATCCTGTCGAACACCATCCTCGGGCTGAACTCGGCCGACCACAACCTGATCAACCTGTTCCAGCTCTACGGGGCGACGCGCTGGCAGACGATGCGCTATCTCAAGCTGCCCGCCGCGCTGCCCTATTTCCTCGCCGGGCTGAAGATCTCGGGCGGGCTGGCGCTGATCGGCGCGGTCGTCGCCGAATTCGTCGCCGGCACCGGGGGAAGCGCCTCGGGGCTGGCCTACCGCATCCTCGAGGCCGGCTACCAGCTCAAGATTCCGCGCGTTTTTGCGGCGCTGATCATGATCTCGCTGTCGGGCATCGCGATCTTCCTGGCAACGAGCTGGATCTCGCATCTGCTGCTGCGGCGCTGGCACGAAAGCGCGCTGAAGCGGGAGAATTGAACCCCGTCATTGCGAGGAGCGCAGCGACGAAGCAATCCCGGGGCGGCAGCGCTCCAGGCCACCCTGGATTGCTTCGCGTCGCTCGCAACGACGGCCGGGCCATGTCGAGAAGACGAGGTAGATCATGAGCGCCATTCCCGAGCGCAGGCCGAGGCCGCCACAGACCTCGCGCTACGACATCTCCGCCCTGAAGGTCGCCCTCGCCGGCATGGAGCTGATCGACGAGCCGCAGGTCGTCCGCAAGCGCTCGCGCGACTTCTTCTGGTACTCGCCGATCCTGAACGTCGAACTCGCCGACAAATCCGCCGACATCATCGCCTGCCCGCGCGACGAGGCCGAAGTCGCGCGCATCGCCGCCGCCTGCGCGAAGCTGCGCATCCCGCTGACCGTGCGCGCAGCCGGAACCGGCAATTACGGCCAGGCCGTGCCGCTCGAAGGCGGCGTGCTGCTCGACATCACGGCGCTATCCGGAATCGAATGGCAGCGTCCCGGCATTATGCGTGCGGCCGTCGGCTCGCGGCTGCTCGACCTCGACATGGCGACGCGCCCCTCCGGTTTCGAATTGCGCATGCACCCATCGACCAAGCGCTCGGCAACGCTCGGCGGCTTCGTCGCCGGCGGCTCGGGCGGCGTCGGCTCGGTGACCTGGGGCGGGCTGCGCGAGCCCGGCAACATTCTGGCGGCCCGCATCGTCACGGTCGAAGAGGAGCCGCGCATCCTGGAGCTGCGCGACGACGCGGCCCAGAAGGTCAACCGGGCCTATGGCACGACCGGCGTCATCACCGCGCTGGAGATGCCGCTCGCGCCGGCCTGGCCCTGGATCGACGTCATCGTCGCCTTCGACGACTACATGGAAGCGTTTCGCGCAGGCTATGAGGTCGCGCTGGCCGATGGCGTCGTCAAGAAGCTGGTGACGCCGATCTCATGGCCGATCCCAGGCTACTTTGGCGCATTGAAGCCGCACTGCCCGCATGGCAGGAGCATCCTGATCTGCATGATCGCGGAAGCCTCGCTCGGCCCGTTCAAGGCGATCATCGGCAATCGCGGGGCGGTGACTTACGAGGCGCCATCGGAGGAGGGGCCGGGCACCGTGCCGCTCTACGAATACACCTGGAACCACACCACGCTGCAATGGCTGAAGAGCGACCGCAGGGTCACCTATCTGCAATGTCTCTTTCCGCATGACCGGCTGGTCGAGAGCGCGGCTGAGATGATCGCGCGCTTCCCCGACGAGGTGCTGGCGCATCACGAGTTCATCCGCTTCGGCGGCAGGGTCACGGCCAGCGCCCTGCCGATCCTGCGCTATTCGACGCGCGAACGGCTCGACGAGGTCATCGCGCAGCACGAGGACGCCGGCGTCATGATCGCCAACCCCCATGTCGTCTCGCTGGAGGCCGGCAGCCGTCACAAGCGCGCCGACGCCGACCAGCTCGGCTTCAAGCGCGAGGTCGACCCCCACGGCCTGCTCAACCCGGGCAAGATGGCGAGCTTTTCGCCCGTTCAGGCGAAATAGGCGAGCTTCCGCTCGGCCGGAAGCGCATCGAGCGCGCGCAGTTCCGCCTCCGAGGTCGCCGCCGCGATGACATGGGGCGCGTCGAGCGGGTCGTCGATCGCATCGAGATCCTCGAAGACGACATCCTCGTCGACCAGCGGGCTTGCCTGCAGCTTGAGGTCGGCCGCGGGGCGCGCCGAGACGGGGCGCGGCTCTGCCAGAACCGAGGTCGGCGCCTCGTCGATCTCGACGATCTCGATATCCTCGTAGGCGCCGAGCGGCGCCGCTTCCGGCAGTCCAAACAGCGGCGTCGCAGGACGGTGGACCGGCGCGGGCGGCGTCACCTCCACCTCCCGAGCCGTCTCGCAGAAGGCCCTGAGGCTAGAATCCAGCATGGCGATGGTGTCGGCGATCTTGCCGATCTGCTGCGCCGTGCTCTCGATCGTGACGGTCGCGGCGTGGATCTCGGTGCTGCGGCGGTCGAGCGCGTCGCAGGCGGCGTCGTCCGCGCCGGTTTCGCGCAGACCCCAGGCCGCTTCTTGCACGGCCTCGTTGGCGGCCATGATCGCGCCCGATGCGCTCTCGATGCGGGCCGCGAGCCCCGAGGACGGCTCGCCGCTGCGCCCGCTGATCCGCTCCAGGTCGAGCCTGAGATCGCCGATCAGGGCCGCCGCCTCACGCAGGTTCGGCTCGGGCGCGGGCTGTGTCGCGCCTGCGCCGACGATGCGCTCGATGCGCTGGATCGCGTTCAGGAGCTGGACGGTGTCCGCCTGGCGGTTGCGCTTGGCGAACTCGGCCATGAACCAGCGCCCGCGCGCCGTCTCCATCACCGCGCCGGCGATCGCCTCATAGTCGGTCTCGCTCAGCGATGTCAGCGAACGCACTTCGCCCATGGCCAACCTGCTCGTGAAGGACTGGCCGAATCGCCGTTCGTCAGTCGTGATGCACCATCGCGAACCCTGCCTTCGCAGTGCTTAAGGAATTGCTGTCGGCTTCCATGCGCTCAGCCGTGAAGAAGGCGTCTCCGGTGCAGGGCGTGGTCGCGGCCCGCCTGTCGCTGATGCATGCGCTGAATTTTCTCGGCGTCGGACTCTATCTGCCGTTCTTTCCCCTCTGGCTCGCCTTCAAGGGCCTGAGCGACGTGGCGATCGGCTTTGTCCTAACGATCCCGATCCTGATGCGCGTCGTGGCGGCAAGCTGGGTCTCGGGCCTCGGCGACAGCAGGATGTCGCCGGTCGTGTTGTTGGCGCTGCTCAACGGCTGGGCGGCGCTGCTCTATCTCGCTTTGCTGCCGGCCGAAGCCGCCTGGCTGATCGGCCTGCTGATGGCGCTGAACGCGGCTGCGATCTCGGGCGTGGTGCCGCTCGCCGACATGCTGACGACGGCGCAGGTCCGCGCCGGCGCGGCGATCGATTACGGCCGCGTCCGGCTTTGGGGCTCGGTCAGCTTCTTCGCCGCCAATCTCGCGGGCGGGTTCCTGATCGCGCGCTTCGGGGCGGGGGTGGTGCCGCTGGCGCTCGGGCTTTGCACCGCGCTGGCCGCGCTCGTCGCGCTGTGCGCGCCGCCGCCGCCGGCTCTGGCCTCGCGAAATGGGGAGGGCGGGTCGGCGGCGGTCGGCTTCGGCGCCGCCTTCTGGCTGGCGGTGTCGGGCGCGGCCTGCGTCAACGCCGCGCATGCGGCGCTGTATGGCTTCGGCTCGCTGCATTGGCGCGGTCTCGGCTATGGCGAAGGCATGATCGGCGCGTTCTGGGCCGTCAGCATCGTCGCCGAGGTGGCGCTGTTCCTCGTCGCCGGCGGCATCGTCGCGCGCGGCGCGGCCGGCCTCGCCTGGATCGCGGCGGGCGGCGTCGCCGGCGCGCTGCGGTTCGGGCTGATGGCGTTCGACCCCGGCCTCGGCGTCACGCTCGTCCTGCAACTTCTCCATGGCGTGAGCTTCGGCTGCACGCATCTGGGAGCCATGGCGGTGGTCTCGGCGCTGGCCCCCGACGGCCGGCGCGCGGCGGCGCAGGGCCGGCTCGTGGCGGTCTCCGCGCTGGCGAGCGCGGTCGCGACCATGGCCTCGGGCTACGTCTATCAGAGCCATGGGGCGGCGGCCTTCCTGGCGATGACGCCGCTGGCGCTCGCGGGGCTCGTCTTCCTCGCGCTTGCAAAGCGCCATCTGCCCGGCGATACAGACCGCAGGGGTGGAACAGGATCGATCGGACGGGCGTTGCGGGCAGGTCGTAAGACGGCTCCTGCCCCGGCGAAGGATGTCACTTAGAGCCATGGCGAGCCTCGACACCGCCGAACCCCAGGCCGTCTATCGCGACGATGCCGGCACGCTCTCGGTCGCGCTGGCGGGCTCGTGGAGCGCCGATCGCGCACCGCGTGTCGAGGCGCTCGCAGCCGAGATCGCCGAGCGCATCGAAAAGGCCTCGCCGGCGCGGCTCGATCTTTCGGGCGTCGCGCGCCTCGATACGCTGGGCGCCTATGTCCTGAACCGGATGAAGGCCGAGCGCGAGGCGCAAGGCGCGCAGGTCGAGATCGTCAGCAGGCGGGCGGAGCACGAGGTTTTGCTGGCGGAGATCGTGGTGCGAGACCATGACCTGCCGCCGCCGCCCGGCCATTTCGGCGTCGTCAGCGTGCTGGTGAACATCGGCGGCGCGGTCATCCGCTTCGGGCGCGACATCGTCGCCGGCGCGATGTTCCTGGGCGAGGTCGTGGTCGGCTCGGCCGCCGTGGTTCTGGGCCCGCGCAAGTTCCGCGGGCCGTCGCTGATCAACCAGATCGAGCTGATCGCCTTCAACGGCGCGCCTATCATCATGCTGATCTCGTTCCTGGTCGGCTGCATCGTCGCCCAGCAGGGCATCTTCCAGCTCCAGCAGTTCGGCGCGACCGTCTTCGTCGTCAACCTGACCGGCATCCTCGTCCTGCGCGAGCTCTCGGTGCTGCTGACCTCGATCATGATCGCGGGACGTTCCGGCTCGGCCTTCACCGCCGAGATCGGCTCGATGAAGATGCGCGAGGAGATCGACGCGCTGCGCGTGATGGGGCTCGATCCGATCGAGGTGCTGATCGTGCCGCGCATCCTGGCGCTGGTGATCTCGCTGCCGATCCTGACCTTTCTGTCGGCGCTCTCGGGCCTGACCGGCGCGGGGCTGGTCGCCTGGCTCTATGGCGGCATCGGCCTCGACACCTTCCTCGCCCGGCTCCAGTCGGTGATCACCTGGAAGCATCTCGCCGCCGGCCTCATCAAAGCCCCTTTCATGGCATTCGTGATCGGCATCATCGCCTCGATCGAGGGGCTGGCGGTCAAGGGCTCGGCCGAATCGCTCGGCCGGCAGGTCACCGCCTCGGTGGTCAAGGCGATCTTCATGGTGATCGTCGTCGACGGCCTGTTCGCCATGTTCTTCGCATCCATCCGCTTTTGAGGACCGTAACCCGACGATGAGCCAGCAACAGGCCGGACCAGACGGGCAGGCGCCCGGGAACGGCATGCCGCAACAGGGCGGCGACACCGACGACGCCGTGATCCGCGTGCGCGACCTCAGGGTCCAGTTCGGCGACAAGGTGATCATGGACGGACTTGATCTCGACGTGATGCGCGGCGAGATCCTCGGCTTCGTCGGCGGCTCCGGCACGGGCAAGTCGGTCCTCACCCGCACCATCCTCGGCCTCGTGCGCAAGCGGCGCGGGACGATCGAGGTGCTGGGCGAGGATGTCGACACGCTCGATCTCGTCCAGCGCCGCGCCATGGAGCGCCGCTTCGGCGTGATGTTCCAGCATGGCGCGCTGTTCTCGGCGCTCACCGTCAAGCAGAACATCCAGGTGCCGATGCGCGAATACCTCGAACTGTCTCCGGGCCTTCTCGACGAGATGGCGATGGTCAAGCTCGATCTTGTCGGCCTCAAGCCGGACGCCGCCGACAAGTCGCCCTCGGAATTGTCCGGCGGCATGATCAAGCGCGCGGCGCTGGCGCGGGCGCTGGCGCTCGACCCCGAGATCGTCTTCCTCGACGAGCCGACCTCGGGGCTCGATCCGATCGGCGCCGCCGAGTTCGACGAGCTGATCATGACGCTGAAGCAGACTTTGGGGCTCACCGTCTTCATGGTAACCCATGATCTCGACAGTCTTTATTCCGCCTGCGACAGGATCGCGGCCCTGGCGGACAAGCGTGTCATCGCGGTCGGCCCGCTCGCCACCATGCTGGCGTCGGATCATCCGTGGCTGAAATCGTATTTTGGCGGCGAGCGGGCGCAGGCGCGCCTGCCGCAGCCGGCGCAGGGATGATCTCGTAACGATGGAATCGCGTGCAAACTATGCGCTGGTCGGTCTGTTCACGCTCGCGGTCCTCGCGGCGCTGTTCGGCTTCGTCTACTGGTTCAACAGCGGCGGCACCGGCAAGAAGACCGATGTCCGCGTCATCTTCAGCGGCACGGTGACCGGGCTCGGCCGCGGCTCCAGCGTGCTGTTCAACGGCCTGCGCGTCGGCGAGGTCACCACGATCCAGCTCCAGCCGGACGATCCGCGCCGCATCTACGCGATCATCTCGGTCGACGGCACGACGCCGCTCAAGGTCGACACCCGCGCCCGCATCGAGGCGCAGGGTCTGGCGGGCGTCGTCGCCGTGCAGTTGCTCGGCGGCGAGCCCGGCGCGGCCGATCTCAAGCCCGAGCCCGGCCAGCAACTGCCGGTCATCATCGCCGAGCGCTCCGAGTTCCAGGACATTCTCGAGACGGTGCGGACCATCTCCAAGCGCGCCGAGGAGGTTCTGGGCAGCGTCGAGGGGCTGGTCAAGGACAATGCCGGCTCGATCAGCAACACCGTCCGCAACGTCGAGCGCTTCTCTTCGGCGCTGGGCGACAACTCCGACGGCGTCGGCAAGCTGATGGCGAGCCTCGGACAGGTCGGCGAGACGATCGCGCCGCTCACCCAGAAGCTCGGCACGCTGAGCGACGAGCTGACGGGCGTCATCCGCGCCATCGACCAGCAGAAGATCACCAACACGCTCGACAACATCGAGAAGTTCACCGCCTCGCTGAACAATTCGACCGGCGATCTGAGCAAGACTGTGCGCGAGGCCTCCGCCTTCGCCGAAAAGCTCAATCAGGCCGTCGATCCGGCGCAGCTCTCCAACACCCTGAACAATGTCGATCGTTTCGTCGCCGTGCTCGGCAATTCCGGCGAGCAGGTGACGAACGCGATCCGCGACGTCGCCTCGCTGTCGGACCGGCTCAACCGCAGCATCGACGACCGCAAGGTCGCCAGCACGCTCGACAACATCGAGAAGTTCTCGGCTGCGCTGGGGGGCTCCAGCGGCGAGGTCGGCAAGGCGGTCAACAACGTCGCCTCCATCACCGAAAAGCTCAACCGCGCCGCCGATCAGGTCGAGGGCGTGCTGAAAGCGGCGCAGGGCTTCCTCAACACCGCCGCCGGCGACGACGGCCGCAGCACCCTGACGGAGATCGGCGACGCGGCGAAGTCGATCCGTGTGCTGGCCGACAATCTCGACCAGCGCACCGCCTCGATCACCGCCGGCATCAACCGCTTCACCGGGCCGGGCCTGCGGGACCTCGAATCGCTCGCCAGCGAGGGCAAGAAGACGCTGACCGACCTGAACCGGACGATCCGCGGGATCGAACGCAACCCTCAGCAGTTCATCTTCGGCGGCAAACCGCCGCTGCCCCAATACAACGGATCACGCTAGCCTCATGTCGATCTCCCTCCGGCTTCGGCCGCTCGCCTCCCGGCGCGCCTTTCCCTTCTCGCTCATGCTGGTTGGCTCGCTTCTGCTCGCCGGCTGCGGCGGCGGCGCGACGCCGACCACCTACGACCTGTCGGCCCCGGGCAATGTCGGCCGCGTCGGCGGCGCGCGGGCGGCGCTGGTCGTCGCCGAGCCGACGACGGTGCAGACGCTCGATTCCGACCGGATCATCGTCAAGGACTCCTCCGGCGCGCTCTCCTTCGCCGGCGGCGCGCAATGGGCCGATCGCGTTCCCAAGCTGGTGCAGACCCGCCTGATCCAGACGTTCGAGAACGGCGGACGCCTGGCCTCGGTGGCGCGGCCGGGCGAGCGCATCGTGCCCGAGACGCAGCTCAACACCGACATCCGCAGCTTCAACATCGAGACCGCCAGCGGCTCGGCCGTGGTCGCGATCACGGCCAAGCTGGTGGGAGACCGCACCGGCCGCGTCCAGCGCGCCCGGCTGTTCACCGCGCGCGTGCCGGCGAGCGCGGCCGATGGCGGAGCGGCGGCCCAGGCGCTCGACCGGGCGCTGTCGCAGGTGCTGGTCGAGATCGTGCGCTGGGCGCGGTAACCGGAGGCGCGGATCAGTCGGCGGGCAGTCGCCATCCGGAGGCTGGGCGCCAAGGTCGGAAGCGGTCTAGCTGTTCGACCGCAAATTGACGAGCAGGCTCGGCCAGGTTCCATCCGGTCGATCGCTGACGGTATGGTTAACCCTCCGTTGAGATCATTCGTATCTGCTACCTCCGATTGGAGGTGGCCATGATTCGCGGATTTGGGCGCGCGCTGACGCCGTTTGGTTTCGCCATGCTGTCGAGCGCGGCATTGGCGCAGTCACTGGAGCCGGGGCCGATGGAGGCCCCCAGCGGAGAAACCTTCGTCTTCACCCCGTTCGTCGGCTATCTGGGGGCCGTCTCGACCGAAAACGTCTACGATCCCGGCAACCGGAAGAACAAGATCAGCCAGCTCGACTGGAAGGCCAGGGCCGTCACGCTGGGCGGCCGTGCCGCCGTGCAGCCTTTCGAGGGCCTGACGCTGCGCGGCAGTCTCTGGGCTGCCGTTTCATCCGAAGCCGATATGCGCAATCGCGATTGGTTCTTGGGATATCAGGGCCCCGACACCTGGACCCACCAATCCCTTCATCCGGACACGCGCGTGCCGAAAGCCTGGCAAGCGGATGTCAGCGCCGCCTATGCGCTGATGAACATCGGCGATGTCGGGATCGCCGGGTTGGCAGGCCTCCGGCATTACGACGTGAAATACCGTGCCTATGGCGGCAGCTTCGTCTACTCGGTGAACGCTTTCCGCGACACCGCCGGAACCTTCGATCCGAGCCGCCTGGGCATTTCCTATCGGCAACAGTGGGATACCCCCTATCTCGGGCTTGGAGCCTACTATCGCGGGGAAACCGTGTCGGCCTCGACCGAAATCTTCGGCAGCCCGGTCAGCTTTGGGCGCGCCCGGGACTATCATGCCTTGCGCGATACGCTCTTCACCGACACATTCGTACCGACCGGAATGATCGGCGCGAGCCTCGGCGTCGATTACAAGCTCACCTCCGCCCTCTCGCTCTCCGGACGCCTCGAATACGCCAAATATGTCGAGGCACGAGGCGGCACCCGGATCTATGACGGGACGACGGGCCGGTTCATCCGTGTCCCGAAGCCCGGAGCCGGCGCGGACGCCGAGACGCTCAGCGTCTCTTTGGGCGTGAAGGGGAAGATTTGACGGCGATAGCCAGCTTCGGCGGTTTTTTGAGCGCGTTTTCGATCTTATCGCGGGCGCGCGAATCGGCGTAGGCTCACGGTCAGGTTAGGCCCGAGCCTCCCCCCTCCGATCGGGGAAGCACCAGATGCGGGGCGGATGAATTAGCCATTGAACCGACTGTTCGAGCAGCAGGCATGAGGAGGGATTGCTTCATTGGCTCGCGCCAGGAGGTTTCCCGTGACGTCACCGAAGACACCCCTTCATCAGTTGAAGCGCCGGGCGAAGGCCCTGCAGCGTCAGGAGCGAATTCCGCTGCACGCGGCGCTCGATCGGATCGCCCGCGAGGAAGGCTACGCCCGTTGGAGCCTCCTCGCCGCGAAGCGACCGGCGGCGAGACCGGCTGGCGCGCTCTTCGCCGGTCTCGATCCGGGCGATCTGCTGCTGGTCGCGGCGCGCCCGCGCCAGGGCAAGACGCTGCTCGGCCTGGAACTGATGGTCGAGTCTGCCAAGGCCGGTCGGCGGGCCGTGGTCCTCTCGCTGGAAGACACGCAAGGGGACGTCTTCGGACGCCTGCGCGCGATCGGGCTCGACGATGCGACGTTGACGGGAGCTATCGACTGCGACTGCTCCGATGCGATCAGCGCCGACTATATCGTCGACAGGCTGGCCACGGCGGATTTCGGAACGCTCGTCGTCGTCGACTATCTGCAACTGCTTGACCAGAAGCGGGACAACCCGGCGCTCGATGCGCAGATTCGCACGCTCAGGATCTTTGCGCGCGCGAAGGGGCTGATCCTCGTCTTCCTCTCGCAGATCGATCGGTCTTTCGATCTCTCGGACGAAGCCGTGCCCGGCCCGGAGCATGTCCGGCTGCCGAATCCGCTCGATCTGCGCCTGTTCGACAAGGCCTGCTTCCTGCACCAGGGCAGGATGCGATTCACCGCGGCTGCATAGCCGCGTCTATCGCAACCGGGCCGTCGAGCTGCGAAAAAGCAGAAGGCCGCCGGAGAGGGCGGCCTTCTCGTGTCGCGGGCGCTGTGGCTGTCCGCCTCTACTCGAACCGCCCGCTGGCATGGGCCAGCATGGTGTAGACCTTGCCGGTTTCCGAGGTCAGGTAGGTCTTGGCCACCATCGAGTCGCGGTCGTCCTTGGCCGCCTCGCCGAGCAGGCGCTCGAACTCGTCGATATAGCGGTCGACGGTCTCCTTGAACTCGGTGTCGCGGCGGTATTTGCGCCGGATCTCGTCGAAGGTCTGCTGGCCCTGCAGCGTGTAGAGCCGGCGCGTGAAGACGTTGCGCTCCCCGCGCTTGTAGCGGTCCCACAGCTCGACGGCCGCCTCGTGGTCGATCATCCGGGCGATGTCGACCGAGAGCGAGTCGAGCTTCTCGATCGAATGCGCGGTCGGGCGGCTCGGCTCGGAAGGTTGCTCGTCGCGCGAGGCGCGGTTGAGCAGGTCCGACAGCCAGCCCGTCTTGGCGGGCGGCGTCTGGGTCTGGGGCTGCGGCTCGGATGCGCGCCGGGGCGCCTCCTGGGCCGGGGCAGGGCGCAGGGCCGGCTGCGCGGGCCTCGGCTCCGGCCGCGCATCCTGCCGGGGCGTCGGCGCGGGCGTCGCATCAAGCGAAGGCCGTAGCAGCGGCTCTCCGACCTGAGGCATCCTGGCCTGCGTCACGGTGGCGTAGGCGGGCGCGGCCGGCAGTGAGGCCGAAGCGCGCCGCGCCTGCGTCTCGGCCGGCAGCGTCACATCGTTGCGGCGGCCGGATTTGGTGACGATCTCGGTCAGCTCGTTCAGCGCCTTGATCTGCTCGGAGACGACGCGGCGCATCGCGGCGGTCGATTCCTGCGTCTCGCGCGGCAGTTCGAGCACGCCGCGCTTGAGCTCGGCGCGCGTCGCTTCCAGCTCATGATTGATCTCCGCCGTCACCGAGCGCATGTCCTGCGCCGCGGTCTGGAAGCGCTCGGTCACCTTGGCGAGTTCGCCGCCGACCTCGCTGGTGACCTGCTCATAGGCCTGCCTGAGGGCGTGCGCGGTGCGTTCGCGCTCCTTGCCGGTGGCGGCGCGGATCATCTCGAACTGCTGCGAGATCGCGTTGGTGGTCGCTTCCGCCGAGGAGCTGAGCACGCCGCCGATCTGGCGGGCGCGGGCTTCCGCCGTGCTGAGCGAATCGTCGATCAGCGCCGCGAAGGAGCGGGTGATCGATTCGACGTCGTCGGTGCGGTTGGCGATCAGCCCGTGCAGCTCCTCCAGCGTCTCCCGGCGCTCCGACAACGCCCGGCCGACGCGCGCCTCGACCTGTTCGAGACGGGTTGCGACCGCGTGCAGCGCGGCTGCGCTCGCCTGCGTCGCCTCGCCGAGGGACGCGCTCTTGTCGTCGAGCTGGCCGACGAGCGCGGTGGTCTCGCGCAGCGTGCCCTCGGAGAAGCCCTTCAGCTCCGCGACCTGGGCTGCGACCTGCTGCGAGGCGCGGCCGGTCTCGTCCATCACGGTGGCGATCACGGTCTGGAGTTCGCCGACGCGGGTCGAGAGCCCGCCTTCGATGGCGACGAGGTTCTTGTTCGCGCCGGTGACGATCTGCTGCATCAGCTTGTTGGCCTCGCCGAGGCGGCCGAGCATGCCGCCGAGCTCGCCGCGAAGCTGCTCATTGGTGTTGACCAGCGCATCGACCGACTGGCGCGTGCCCGAATCCAGCGTCTCGCGCAGGCCGCTGGACGAGGCCTCGATCGCGCTGGTGATCTCGGCGCTGCGCTCGCGCAGGCCGGCGATGACCGAGGCGCCGCGGCTTTCGATGGCGCGGACGACGCTCTCGCCGACGCTCGCGACCTCGCCGGCGATGGCCTCGCCACGCTGCCCCAGCGTTCCGACCATGCCGCCCGCGGTCTCGTCGAACAGCACGCGCAGCTCCTCCGTCCGCGCGCCGAGCGCGGCCGCGATCTGGTCGGAGCGGGTCTGGAGGGTGTCGGCGAATTGCTGGCTGCGGGTGTCGAGCGCGCCCGACACGGTGTCGAGCCGGTCGACGACGCGCTCCTCGAAGCGCGCCACGCTCTGGTCCAGCGTATCGGCGATCTGCAGGGCGCGCCCGCCGAGCGTGGCGTTGATCGCATCGGCCTTCTCGCCGAGCGTGCGGGTCAAAGACTCGCTCTTGGAGGTCACGACCTCGCCGATCTCGTCGGCCTTGGCGGCGAGCGCGCGGGTGACCTCGCGGCCGCCCTCCGCCAGCACGCGGGCGATGTCGACCGTGCGCTCGACCAGCGCTTCGTTCAGCGCGGTGGCGCGCGAGCCGAGATTGCCGTCGATGCGGGCGATCAGCCCGTCGAGCGACTGGCCGATCTCCGCGCTCTTGGCGCTGGAGCGCTCCTCGAACACGCGGATCTGGCTCTCCATCGCGTCGGCGGCGGCGGCCGTGCGGGCCGCCAGGATTTCAGCGGCCTCGAGCGAGCGCGTGCCGATCCGGTCGGCCAGCGCCTGGCCCTCCTCGCCGAGCAGGCGCTCGACCTGGGCGAGGCGGGTGGTGACGGTGTCGCTGAAGGCGCCCGCATCCTCCGAGAGCCGCGACACGAGCGCGCCTCCCTGATGGAGCAGGATGTCCTCGAACGCCGCCAGGCGCGCGCCCAGGCCGGCCTCGATCTCGCGGCCCTGCGTGTCGAACAGCTTGACCAGCGCGTCGTGCCTGCCGGCCAGCGCCTCGTTGAGCGCCTGCGAGCGGCTCTCGACCGAGCGGAGCATCGATTCGGCGTTCGCCGCCAGCGCCTCGTTGACGCGCCCGCCCTGCTGGGTCAGCGCCAGCACGATCTCGCGGCCGGTGCCGGCGAGCAGGATGCGGGCGTCCTCGGCATGGACCGTGAAGGTCTCGCGCAGGCCCTGCGTCGCTTCCGTGACGCGCTCGGCGACATGACGGCCGTCGACATTGATCGTTTCGGTGAGGGCGCGGGTGGCGTCGGTCATCCGCCGCGCCAGATCCTCGCTCTGCTCGCCGAGCAGGCCGTGGACCTCGCGGCCGGTGCTGACCAGATCGCGCACCATCGCCTCGCGCTGTCCGCCGAGCAGCGCGCCGACCTCGTCGCCGGCCGCGCTCAGGCGGGTCAGGAAGCCGTCCTGCTGCTGTTCGAGCGCCGCGCGCGCGGCTTCGGTCGATTCGCTGACGCGACTGGCGAGGGCGAGCGCCTGCTCGTCGAGCTGGCGGTTCATCGCTTCGCCGGTTTCGCTGAGACGCGTGATCAGGGCGCTGCTCCGCTCGGCCAGCACGCCGTGGACGGAACGGCCGACATCGGCGATGCGGCCGACCAGCGCCTGGCTTTCGTTGCCGAGCAGATCCTTGAGCTGCAGCCCTGCCTGCGAGACCGTCACGGTCATCTCGCCGGCCTGTTCCTCCAGCAGCGCGCCGACGCGGACGCCGGTGTCGGACAGCCCGGCGATCAGCGCCTCGCGCTGGGCGGTGATCAGGCTCTCGACCCGCATGCCCGCCTCGCCGAGGCGTTCCACCATCGTCTCGCTCTGGCGTGCGACCAGGACGTCGACCGCCTCGCCGGCCTGCCCGAGCCGCGTCACCAGCGTCTCGGTCCGGGTGGCGAGAAGCTCGTCGACCTGCGCACCCGCGCCCGAGACGCGCGAAACCAGCGCCGTGCTCTGGCCGTCGAGCAGGGACGCGAGCTCGGAGGCGGCTCCGCCGAGGCGCGAAACCAGCGTGTCGCCACGCTCCGAGATCAGCGACACGACATCCTTGGCCGCGCCCGAGACCCGCGCGACGAGCTCGTCGCTCTGGCCGGTGAGCAGCGTGGAAACCTCGTTGCCGGCGGCCCCGACGCGCGCGACCAGCGTCTCGCTGCGGTCGTCCAGAAGGGCTGCGACCTCGCGGCCGGCGCCGGAAACCCGCGAGGCCAGCGTCTCGGCTTGCGTATCGAGCAGGCTGTGGACGGTTTCCCCGGTTTCCGACAGGCGCGTCACCAGGGCGCCGCCCTGTTCGCTGAACAGGCCGTGCACCGTCGCGCCGACCTCGGTGATCCGCGTGGTCAGCTCGTCGCCATGGCGCGAGACAGTGTCGCCGATCGATTTTCCGGCCTCGTCGACCCGCAGGATGATGGCGTCGCTGCGCTCGCGCAGCACGTCGTCCACCGTCCGCGCCGTGTCGTTCAGGCGCGTCACCAGCGTCTCGCCCTGCGAGCCGATCAGCGTGTTGACGCTCTCGCCGACGGCGTGGATGCGCGAGACGATCAGCTCGTTCTGGCGGTTGAGCAGGTTGTTGACGCCACGGCCGACCTCGGCGAGGCGCGTGGTGACGCTCTCGCCCTCGTCCGAGAGGGTGCTGCGCAGGCTCTCGCCGGTCTGGGCCAGGCGCGCGCCGAGCGTCTCGCTCTGGCCCTCGATCAGCGCGACCATGGCGCGGCTGGAGGTCTCGAAACGTTCGGCGACGTCGGCCCCGCGCTGGGCGATATCCTTCGCCAGCTCCTCGCCGGTCGCCTTCAGCGTCTCGTTGACCGACCCGGCGCGCAGCGCCAGCGTATCGGCGACCTGCGTCCCGGTCTCGCTGATCGCCAGCGTGACGTCACGCGCGCCGCTGGTCAGGCCCTCGGTCAGGACGGCGCCGGTGCGCTCCAGCGAGGCGGCGATTTCGCGGGCGCGCCCGTCGAGCATGGTCGAAAGCGTGTCGCTGGCGCCCGACAGCCGCTCCCCGACCTCGCCGGAGGTGACCTGCAGCCGCTCGACCAGCTCGTTGCCGCGCCCGCTGATCTCGTCGACCATGCGTTCGCCGGCTCGTCCGAGCGCCAGCGTGATCTGGTCGCCCTTCTCGCCGAGCGACCCGGTGACGCGGTCGCCGGCCAGGGTCACCGCCTCGGCGATGGCGCGGCTGGCGTTGTCGAGATCCTTGGACAGGCCCTCATGCGCGCCGCTGATCGCGAATTTGACGCGTTCCGCATTGCCGACCACCGCCTCGCGCTGGGTGACGAGTTCGTCGATCAGCGAGCGCAGCCGGATTTCGTTGTCGGCATAGGCGCGCTCCAGCGTCGCGATCTCGCCACGCACGATCGTCTCCAGTTCACCGGCGCGCGCGACCGCGCGCTCGATGCCGTCGCCCATCGCGGCGACCTCGCGCCGGATCGTCTGGCTCAGCGAGAGCACCGAGTCGGCTCCGACCACCTCGGGCTCGGCCAGGCGCAGGGCGACCTCGGTCATGGCGCGCGAGACCAGCCGCATTTCCTGGGTGCGGCGATACAGCGCCGCCAGCACGAAGAAGAACACCACAGGCGCGCCGGCGGCGAGCGCCAGCAGCGTCCATTCCCCGATCCCGAACGCCTGCATGCCCTCCGGGATGCCGGCGCTGAACGAGCCGAAGCGGCTGGTCAGGACGAAGGCCGCCCCGCCGAGCCAGGCGAGCGAGGCCGCGCTGGCGAACCAGTAGGGGCGCAGCGACGGCCGGGCCGAGAAGGCCTGCACGAGGGAGCTGGAATCGCGACGGTCGTCATTGGCGACACGGCTGGCGTCGGGCGCGATCAGGGGACGCGGCGCGGGGGCCGGCGAAGGAGCGGTGGGCGAAGGGGTCGCCGGTTTCGTCGCGGCCGGCTCCACCGCCGGGGTCTCGACGCGGGGCAGGTCGATCTTCAGGTCGGTGTCGGCCGTCGAAGGCATCCTCGGTTCGGCGTCGGAGTCGCTCCTGGGCTGGTCGAGCCTGAGAGCCTCCTCGATCGCCGACATCGCGGCTTCGGTCGGGTCCTGGAGCTTCTTTTGCCGGGTCATGCTTGCCGCCTCGCAACGCTACTTCCGCGGACGCCGGATCATGCCGCTTCGCGCCGTCCGGCCGCCTCTGGTCCGGTCGTCACGGTGCGACTCTGCGCCCATCGTTTACCAATTGGGAAGGGTAGTGGAGGCATCCGGGGATGGAAACCCATTTGACCTCGCGATTCACAAACGTCGTTAACGCCTCATTCACCATGAAGGCGCTTCTTGGTGGGTGGAAGAGCCGCGGTTTCGCTCTCCCGAAACGTCACTTTTTCGAGTCGAAAATGCCCCAGCCCGCCATCGATCTCGTCCATCTCGCCCGCCAGACCGGCGGCGACCACGAACTCGAGCGTGAACTGCTCGCCCTGTTCTCCCAGCAATGCGTCCGGCACCTGCGCACGATCCACGCCGCCCAGGATGCCCGGTCCCGCATCGACGCCGCCCACACGCTGAAGGGCGCCGCCCGCGCCATCGGCGCCTGGGAGGTGGCCGACGCCGCCGACGCCATCGAGCGGCATCTGGCGCAGGACGACGTCCGCCGCGCCGAGACTGCGATGGACGCGCTCGCGCTGGCGGCGGCGGAGGCGCGGGCCGCGATCTCGCGCTTCGAATGCGCGGCCTGAGGCTGCGTCTCCCGGGTCGCGTCCCGGAAAAGACGTTCCCCGAAGCCTGGAAATGATCTAAGCGAGCCCGTCCCAAGCTTGCCGGAGCTCTCCATGCCCAAAATCACCTTCATCGACGCGCAGGGCGCGAGCCGCACCGTCGAGGGCGAGACCGGCTCGACCGTGATGGAGGTCGCGGTGCGCAACGCGGTGCCCGGCATCGAGGCGGAATGCGGCGGCGCCTGCGCCTGCGCCACCTGCCATGTCTATGTCGACGAGGCCTGGGCGGCGAAGACCGGCCACCCGGAATCGATGGAGGAGGACATGCTCGATTTCGCCTTCGACGTGCGCCCGACCTCGCGCCTCTCCTGCCAGATCAGGGTCAGGGACGAACTCGACGGGCTCGTGGTCCGCACGCCCGCCCGGCAGGGCTGAGCGCCCGCTTCGCGCGCCGTACTATTCTGCCGCAGCCGGCACGGCCGGCTTCATCGCCGTCTCCGCGCCGGGGGCGGGGTGGCGCGGCACCAAAAAGGCGAGCGACAGCGAGACCGTCGCGACGCCGGCCCCGATGTAGAACACGAAAGCCGGATCCCTGATCCAGAGCAGGCCGAAGGTCACCGGCAGGAACACCGCCGCGATGTGGTTGATGGTGAAGGCCACCGCCGAGGTCGGCGCGATGTCGGCCGGATCGGCGATCTTCTGGAAATAGGTGCGCTGCGCCAGCGTCAGCGTGAAGAAGACGCCGTCGACGACGAAGAGCGCGCCCGCCACCAGCACGCCCCAGCCGGCGAAATGGCCCTGGCTCGCCAGCGCGTAGCCGACGAAGACCGCGACCAGCGAGACGTTCTCGATCTGGATCGTCGCCCGCTCGCCGATGCGCCCGACCAGATTGCCGAGCAGCGGCCCCATGAAGGTGTTGATGCCGTAGGTCGCCAGCAGCAGCGTCGCGGTGGCGGAAACGTCGTAGCCGAAGCGCTCGACCAGCAGGAAGCCGCCGAAGGCCATGAAGATCTGGCGGCGCGCGCCCGACATGAAGGTTAGCGCGTAATACAGCCAGTAGCGCTTGCGCAGCACGAAACCCTTGTTCTGCGGCACGTCTCCCTGGAAGCGCGGAAAGGCCAGCCACGTCGCCAGCGTCAGGGCGATCGTGATCAGGCCGGCCGCCATGAACACCGCGACATAGCCCGGCTGGAACACCCGCCAGATCACCGCGATCGAGCCGAAGGCGAGGAGCTGCGCCATCGCCGAGGCGCCGGCGATCCGCCCGAGCAGGCGCGGCGCTTCCGATTTGGGCAGCAATTGCAATTGCAGCGACTGCTGGGCGGTCTCGTAATAATGGAAACCGAGCGACATGATCGTCGTCGTCAGCAGGAGCCCGCCGAGCGTCGGATAGTAGCCGGTGATGGCGACGCCGACGCCGAGCGCGACCAGGCTGAGATAGGCCAGGATCTGCTCGCGCATGAACCAGAACAGGATGATCGCGGTGAAGGCGAGGAAGCCCGGGATCTCGCGCACCGACTGCAGGATGCCGATGTCCTGGCCGCTGAAGCCGGCGGCCTCCTTGGCGAAGTTGTTGATCAGCGCCGACCAGCTCGCGAAACCGAGCCAGTTGACGAAGGCAAGCACCATCAGGAAGACGGCCGGCGAAAGCCGGAGAGCCTGGAAGCCGCGTGCGGCGGGCGAAAACTGCGTCATGATCGACTGTGGCCAGGGACACGGCGAAGCGACGCCGTCGCGGTCTCGCAGCGCGGCTGCGGGCAAGGCGACTCTTAGTCCAGCGCCCGACCGCGTCAATTCCGGCCCGTCATGGCGACTATGCAAGGCGATGCTTTGCGCGCCATCATGGCGGGCGTCGCGGCGGCCGACGGAACGAGCCCGAGCGTAGGAGGAAGCGATGTACAAATCGATCCTGGTCCCCGTCGATCTCGCCGAGGCCGATCTCGCCCAGCCCGCCCTCGACGCCGCCGTCGCCTTCGCCGAGACCTCGGGCGGCACGGTCCGGCTCATCTATGTCCGCTCGCTGGTGCCGATCACGTACATGGAGTTCGTGCCGGCCGATTTCGACACCGGCCAGCAGAGCGAGGCCGAGGCCAAGCTCGCGACCATCGCGGCCGGCGTCGCGCTGCCGGCCGAGCGGGTCTCGGCCCGGGTGCTGGTCGGCTCGGTCCATGGCGAGGTCCTGGCCGAGGCCGAGGCGAGCGGCGCCGACCTGATCGTGATCGGCTCGCACGAGCCCGGCATGCTGGCCTATGTCATCGGCTCGAACGCCTCGACGATCGTCCGGCGAGCGAAGTGTTCGGTGCTGGTGGTGAGGTGATGGAAAGTTCTCGTATAATTCAATAAAATAAATCACCCGTTGGAGATCAGTAATGGCAAGTGCTACATATCAGCTTATCGTTTCGGCCATAGAAAAATTCCTTGTATCAAACAATAGTAACAGCTCCAAAAACTCAAAAAGCAATAAAGAAATAGTATTTTATATCAGATCAAAAATTGCAAACGGCGATTTGCAAATAGAGGTCACCGACGGTACGATAATATCGTACTTGAGTAACGCTGCAAATAATGACAATAATTCAAGCATCGTAAGTGGTGGACCTAAAGGAGGATATTGGCTTGATGAAAGTGTAAAATCATATCCAGAAATGAAGCCAGTTGAAGAAGAGCATATAAAGACAGAAAAAAGTGGCCCAGTAACGATTTTAGAGAAAGATTTATACCCTCTTGTTGAGTTATGGTTAGAGAAAAAAAGGTATGTTGCAAAGGACATGTCCACTCTGAAGAGTGGCGGTCGTTGGGGAAATCCTGACATCATTGGCGCTGAAAGAGTCGACGTATTTGGTATGGTTGAGATTGAAATGGAATCATGTGAAATAAAGCTCTCGGAAAAAAACTGGGAGCAGATGATATTTGAGGCTATTTCTCACAAGAGATTCTCAAATAGATCATGGTTTTGCTATCGTGTGATAAAAGATCAAACTCCCTTACCAAAAGGTATAGAATATTACGCTGAAAAATATAAGATAGGTATAGTTCAAATAATACTCTCAGATGCAGAACTAGTTGATCTAAAAAATAATAAGAAAACGCCGCTGGATTTAATCGACAGCGTTGTTGAATGCTTTCCCGCGCTATACGATCAGGTGCCCCTCAGAGAAAAGAGGGATTTGATTGATCGGTCAGGGATAGTGCCTACGTTGAAATTCTAGCTTCTGGTAGGCCCGCCCGGCACGAGTTCGCCCGGCACCCCGCCGCTCGCCAACTCCCTGGGACGGTTGAGGACCACCATCGGCCAGACCTGCCAGAACGAGGCCGCCGCCAGCACGAGACCGAGGAAGCCGGCGGCGGTCGCGCCCTGCTGGAACGCCCGCAGCGTGAAGAAGGCCAGCATCACGATCGAAAGCCCGCCGACGATGGCGAGCGCCAGCCAGAGCGGATAGGGCTTGCCGGCGACGAAGCGCGCGCGCGGATTGGCGCGGGCGATGGCGGCCGACAACGCGCTGACGAAGGCGTGGTAGCGGGCGTCGTCGCGGTCGATGTCGGTCAGCGAGCGCCAGGACAGATTGCCGAAGGTGACGCTCTTGCCGTCGCTCAGGCGAAGCTGCGTCCTGTAGGCCTTCGAGGTGACGTTGCTCGGCGCATAGATGAAGCGCACCTGCTCGACCGCGGCGAGCCTGACGCGGTCGACCTTGCGCGTGGTGTCGATCTCGAGCGCGTCGCCGTCGAGCCGATAGGCGATCTCGAAGCCGATCGGCTTGGGGCGCTGACGCCAGGAGGGGGGAGGGTCGTCGTCGGGGTGATCGGGCTGCATGCGGGGAGCCATAGCGGCTCCGGCGGGGATTGTCGCGTGCTTGACCGGTTCAGCTGAAGCGGTCGCGATGAAACGATGATGAGGATTGCGCTGCGGATGATCGATCGCTCATCACCCCTTGGATGTCTCCATCTTCTCCGCGAGCCAGATCTTGATCAGAGACTGGTAAGGGACGTCTCGCTTGTTGGCGGCGATCTTGATGCTGTCCAGCAATCCGTTGGGGAGGCGGATCGAGATCGAGGTCGAGGACGGCTTCAGGTTTGGAAACCGGACGGAGACGGCCTTGGTCCAGTCGATATAATCGGTGGAATCATGCGTTTCCCAGAAGGCTCGTTCTTCGGCCTCGCTCTGAAAGTCCGGGATCGGCTTAAGCGTCTTGCTCATAATGCTTGCGCTCCTTCCGGTTCATGTCGCGAGCGGAAACAACTCGGATCAGGCTATTTTCACCGCGCAGAGTGAAAGTAACATTCAGACGCCGGCCGTCGCTTGTGCGCCCCAGCGCGTGAAACCTTCGCTCGGCAACGCTGTGACGGCGATCTTCCGACAAAAGCAGCGGCTCGTTCATGAACACCTGCTCGGCCTCCGCCTGACTGACGCCATGCTTTTCAGCGCTTTTCCGAGCGTTGCCATGATCCCAGTCAAAACCGACGACGCGGTCGAGGTCAATCACAATTGTATATCCTGGTCATATACATTGCAAGTCTGCGTGACGTTCGACAGTTGGAACCTGAGCGTCTCCCGCTACCGCGCCAGCGCCTTCATCGCGCCGTCGAGCCCGTCGAGCGTCAGCGGGAACATCCGCCCGCCCATCAGTCCGGAGATCTGGCGGATCGACTGGGTGTAGCTCCAGAGATGCTGCTGCACCGGGTTGAGCCAGACCGATTTCTGGAAGCGCCCGGTCAGGCGCTCCATCCAGACCTGGCCCGCCTCCTCGTTCCAGTGCTCGACCGAGCCGCCCGGCATCGCGATCTCGTAGGGGCTCATCGAGGCGTCGCCGACGAACACGGCCCGGTAGTCGGCCGGATAGGTCCGCAGCAATTCGAAGGTCGGGATGACCTGGTCGTGGCGGCGGCGGTTCTCCTTCCAGACCCGCTCATAGGGGCAGTTGTGGAAGTAGAAATGCTCGAAATGCTTGAACTCAGCCCGGGCGGCGGAAAACAGCTCCTCGGCCAGCTCAACATGCCAGTCCATCGAGCCGCCGACATCGAGGAAGAGCAGCACTTTGACCGCATTGCGCCGCTCGGGCCGCAATTTCACATCGAGATAGCCGTGCCGCGCCGTTTCCGAGATCGTCGTATCGAGGTCGAGTTCCTCGGCCGCCCCGGTGCGGGCGAACTTGCGCAGGCGGCGCAGCGCGAGGCGCAGGTTGCGCACGCCGAGTTCGCGGGTGTCGTCGAAATCCCTGAATTCGCGCTTGTCCCAGACCTTCACCGCGCGGAAATTGCGGTTCTTGTCCTGGCCGATGCGGACGCCTTCGGGATTGTAGCCATAGGCTCCGAAAGGCGAGGTGCCGGCGGTGCCGATCCATTTCGAACCGCCCTGATGGCGGCCCTTCTGCTCTTCGAGCCGCTGCTTCAGCGTCTCCCAGAGCTTGTCCCAGCCGAGCGCCTGAAGCTGCGCCTTCTCCTCGTCGGTGAGGTGCTTCTCGGCGAGCCGGCGCAGCCACTCCTCCGGTATGCCGGCTTGTTCTATCGCCTGGCCGAGCCTCTCCATGCCCTTGAAGACCTGGCCGAAGACGGCGTCGAAACGGTCGAGATGGCGCTCGTCCTTCACCAGGCAGGTCCGGGCGAGATAGTAGAACTCGTCGACGCGCTGCTCGGCGAGATCGGCCTCGACGCCTTCGAGCAGCGCCAGATATTCCCGCAGCGTGACGGGAACCTTGGCGGCGCGCAGTTCGGTAAAGAGACGCAGGAACATCCCGCTACTGTGGCGCCCGGGCGGCGCCGGTCAAGCAGCACCGGCGCAAACGCCGTGTGCTGCTTGAGGGTGGCGGTGCTTACGCCACGGCGTCGGCGAGGTCCTTGGTGACCTTGAACTTGACGACGGTCTTGGCGGGAACCTTGATCATCGCGCCGGTCGAGGGATTGCGGGCCTCGCGGGCGTCGCGCTTGGCGGCCGAGAGCTTGCCGACGCCGCCGAGCGTGACGTCGTCGCCGGACTTCAGCGTCTTGGCGACGACCGTCCCCAGCGAGGCGAGGATGGCCGAAACGTCGGTCTTGGTCTTGCCGGTCTCGTCGGCAATCGCTGCGATCAATTCGTTCTTGGTCATGAAATCCTCCTTGAGAAGGCTGTTGCACTGCGTCGCCCGGAAACGGGCGGGGCGTCGTGGTGTGGACCCACGCGCCCGTCGCTCCCGCACGATGCGGCGGGCGAAAGCGCAGTTGGCACGGTCCCGCCCGAAAGACGACGGCCGTGGCGGTAGATACGCACAGAAATCCGCTTCGTTCCCGTCCCGATAACGGTAAATTCGGGTTGCAGGCGGCCTCCGCGAGCCCCGATTGACAGATCGGGGCGATTTATTTCAAGCTTAAAACAATATTGGGGGAACGGCCGGCATGCAGGCAATCATCGTCGGAGGCGGCATCGGCGGCCTCGCATTGGCGCTCATGCTGCATGCGCGCGGCATCGCTGCGACGGTCTATGAGCAGTCCGGCGAAATCCGCGAGGTCGGCGTCGGCATTAACACATTGCCGCATGCGATCAAGGAGTTGGCGGATCTCGGCCTGCTGCCGGCGCTCGACGCCGTCGCCATTCGCACCCGCGAGCTGATCTACATGAACCGCTTCGGCCAGACGGTCTGGCGCGAGCCGCGCGGTTTGCATGCGGGCGCGCCCGTGCCGCAGTTCTCGATCCATCGCGGCCGGTTGCAAGGGGTGATTCGCGACGCCGTGGTCGAACGGCTCGGGCCGGACGCCTTGCGCACCGGCCGGCGGCTGCAGGGCTTCGTGCAGGACGAGGGCGGCGTCACCGCGCATCTTTGCGATTCCCGCCGCGGCGAGGCCGGCGAGACCGCGCGCGGCGACATTCTGATCGCCGCTGACGGCATCCACTCGACGGTGCGCAGCCACTTCTTCCCCGATCAGGGGCCGCCGCGCTGGAACGGCGTGCAGATGTGGCGCGGCGCCTGTGACTGGCCGGCCTTTCTCGATGGCGAGAGCATGATCATCGCCGGCGGCATGGCGGGAAAGCTCGTGCTCTATCCGATCGCGCCAGGAGCGACGCCGGGCACGCGCCTGACCAACTGGGTCGTCAACATCCGTACCGGCGATCCCGAAAAGCCGCCGCCGAAGGAGGCCTGGTCGAAGCCCGGCCGGCTCGAGGACGTGCTGCCCTTCGCGCGCCGCTTCGCCATTCCCGGCGTCGACGTGCTGGCGCTGATCCAGGCCTCGCCCGGCTTCTGGGACTATCCGATGTGCGACCGCGACCCGCTGCCGCGCTGGAGCCATGGCCGGGTCACGCTGCTCGGCGACGCGGCCCATCCGATGTATCCGGTCGGCTCGAACGGGGCGTCGCAGGCGATCCTCGACGCGCGCTGCCTCGCCGATCTGCTGGTCCGCGCCGAGCATCCGCGTCAGGCGCTCAGCGCCTATGAGGCGGTCCGCCTGCCCGCGACGGCCGAGATCGTGGCGTTGAACCGCGCCGGCGGCCCCGAGCGCGTCATCGATGCGGTCGAGGCGCTCGCGCCTAACGGCTTCGACGATGTCGAGCGCGTGCTGAATTACGCCAAACGCGAGGCGATCGTGAAGGCCTATGCCGGCAAGGCGGGCTTTTCCGCCGAGCAGCTCGCGCAGCGCAAAAGCGGCTGATCAGCCCGTGGCGGCCCGGCGCAGTCGCGCCATCGCGAGATCGACCGGCGGCGGCGGCCGGCATTCCTCGGGGCTCATGAAGGCGACGCCGACATCGTCGCCCCTGCGCCAGCACTGGCGGACGCGGACACTCCCGCCGCCGCTGGCGACGTCGAGCTCGAAGGTCGGGGGCAGGGCGGTCCAGTCGGACAGCCGCACCATGGCGCCGCTGTCGGACCAGTTGCGGATGGCGCAATCGAACACCGATTGGCGGCCGTTGAAGACGATGCTGGCGCGGCGCAGGACGCGCTGGCGCGAGATCCGGCGGCGTTCGGTCATCATGGCATGCCCTCCCGGAGGCGGCGGCGCGCTCGGCGCCGGTGCCTGACGATCATGCGGCATTGGCGGCGCTCGTGCATCAGCGGGCTTGATTTAACCCTAACCTGGCGGCGGCGGTCGGCGGCGAAAACGGTCATGCGGCATTGACGCTATCTCTCGGAGAATGGTATCTATCATGATAGATATCGACGAGGTGCCTGATGACGCTTCCGACGAAACAGCCGACCGGCAAGATCTTCATGCATGGTCGCAGCCAGGCGGTTCGGTTGCCCAAGGAATTCCGCCTGCCCGGAACGGAGGTGCGCGTCAGCCGCCTCGGCGACAAGGTCGTGCTGGAGCCGATCGACAAGCCGCCCTTCGATGTCAAGGCGTGGCTGGCGCGCATCGATGCCATCGGCGACGACAGCTTTCCGGAGATGCCGCAGGAAGAGCCTGAAAAGCCCGATCCGTCGATTTCCTTCGACTAACCGGCCGTGTTCTGCCTCGACACCAATATCGTCATCGCGATCATCAATCGCCGCAAGCCGGAGTTCCGGACACGGCTCGCGGCGGAGGTGGAGCGCCGGACGAAGCTGCTCGTGCCGACATGTGTCGTCTACGAGTTGCTTTACGGGGCCGCCAAGAGCGAGTGGCCAGACCGCAACCGGCAACGGATAACGGAATTCCTGGCGAGCGACGTTGTGATTGAGCCGTTCAATGCCGACGACGCAGCCGAAGCCGGCGCGATCCGCGCCGATCTCGAACGCAGGGGCCTGCCGATCGGCCCCATCGACATCCTCATCGCGGCGCAGGCGCGGAAGCGGGGCGCGGTCCTCGTCACCGACAACCGCCGCGAATTCGAGCGCGTCACCGGCCTCATGGTGACGGGTTGGGACTGATCGCGCCTCACGCGCCTTCGGGCGGCGGCGGCAGGAAATCGATCTCATGGCGCGCCGAGAGCGCCACGACCTCGGCAGGGTTCTGCTGCGGCATGGAGTGGATCGCCCAGAACAGGTCGTAGAGCCGGCCCGTCGGCGCGACCCAGAACAGGCATTTCACGGCCGAGTCGCTCTTGTTGAACAGCCCGTGCGGCACGTTGCGCGGCAGGCGGATCAGGTCGCCGGGCGAGGCGAAGCTCTCGGCCCCGTCGAGCACGAGGTCCATGCGGCCCTCCAGCATGTAGATGAACTCGTCCTGGGTCGGATGGATATGCGGTGGCACGAAGGTGCCGGGCGGGAAGGTCGCGTGCCAGGAAAACGAGTCGGAGCAGAGCGTCTTGGGGACATAGGTCTGGCCCAGAATGTTCCAGGAGATGGCGTCGAGGCCCTCATTGGCCCTGGTCACGCCGGCGGTCAGCGGCTTCATGGTGTGTCTCCCGGTCAGAGGTGGAGGAAGCGGTCCTTGACCGCATTGTCGCTGCGCAGATCGTCGCTGGAACCGCGCCAGACGACGCGGCCCTTCTCCAGCACGACATGGCGGTCGGCGAATTTCGCCAGCGCATCAACATTCTTGTCGATGACCAGAATGGATTCGCCCTCGCTCTTCAGCGCGGCGAGGCATGACCAGATTTCCTGGCGGATGATCGGGGCCAGCCCTTCGGTCGCCTCGTCGAGGATGATCAGGCGGGGATTGGTCATCAGCGCCCGGCCGATCGCCAGCATCTGCTGTTCGCCGCCGGAAAGCTGGTTGCCACGATTGACGCGGCGCTCCTTCAGGCGCGGAAAGAAATCGTAGATGCGGCCGATGTCCCAGCGCGGCTTGCCGAAGCGGCTGGCGGCGGTCGCGATCAGGTTCTCCTCGACCGAGAGCGTCGGGAAAATCTGGCGGCCCTCCGGCACCAGCCCGATGCCGGCCTGCGCGATCCTGAACGGCGCCGCCCCGGTCAAATCCTTGCCGCCGACGCTGACGCGGCCGGCCCCGGGCGGGATCAGCCCCATGATGGCGCGGATCGTCGTGGTCTTGCCCATGCCGTTGCGGCCGAGCAGCGTCACCACCTCGCCCTCGCCGATGGCGAGATCGACCCCGAACAGGATCTGCGCCTCGCCATAGCCGGCATCGAGGGCCTCGACGGTCAGCATGGCCGATGCTCCCGCAATGTCATTCCGGGGCGCGCCGGAGGCGCGAACCCGGAACCCACGACAGGGTGAGAGCGTCCGGCGGCGTCATGAAGGGCTCGCCCGGTCGTGGGTTCCGGGTTCTTCGCTGCGCGAAGCCCCGGAATGACAGGAGTGGCGGTTTCCATCACCCCTCCTCGCCGAGATAGGCTTCGCGCACGGCCGGGTCGGCGCGCACGGTCGCGGGGTCCCCCGAGGCGATGACGCGGCCATAGACCAGCACGGTCACCGTGTCGGCGAGCGCGAACACCGCCTCCATGTCGTGCTCGACCAGCAGCATGGCGTAACGGCCCTTCAGGCTGCGCAGCAGCGCGATCAGCCGCGCGCCCTCCTCATGGCCGACGCCGGCCAGCGGTTCGTCGAGCAGGATGGCGGCGGGCTCGAGCGTCAGCGCCATGGCGATCTCGAGCGCGCGCTTTTCGCCATGCGACAGCCGCCCCGCCGGCACGTCGGCGCGCTCGGCGAGCCCGACGGCGGCGATCGCCTCACGGGCGGGCCGATTCAGCGCCTCGTCGCGCGCTGCGTTGCGGAACAGCGCGAGTGGCGAGCCCGAGCGCGCCTGGACGCTGAGCGCGACGTTTTCCAGCACCGAAAGCGAGGCGATCGTCGAGGTGATCTGGAAGGTGCGGGCAAGGCCGGCGCGCGCCCGTTTCTCCGGCGAATAGCCGGTGATGTCGACGCCGCCGAAGCGGATGCTGCCGGCGTCTGGCCGCAGCATGCCGGAGATCTGGTGGACGAGCGTGGTCTTGCCGGCTCCGTTGGGTCCGATCAGCGCGTGCAGCTCTCCCGGCGCGACCGAGAGCGTGACGCCGTCGGTGACCTTGAGCGCCCCGAAGGCCTTGTTGACGCCCGACAGCGCCAGCGCCGGCTCAGCCATCGCGCCGGCCTCCCAGCTTTCCGGCGAGGCCCACAATGCCGCCGCGCGTGAACAGCACGAACAGCACGATCAGCGGCCCGAAGATCACCTTCCAGTGCTCGGTCCAGCTCGACAGCACGTCCTCGGCGATCAGGAAGCCGAGCGCGCCGAGGATCGCGCCGTGCAGAGAGCCGACGCCGCCGAGCACCACCATGAAGATCAATTCGCCCGAGCGCTGCCAAGACATGAAGGCCGGGCTGACGAATTCGGTCTGGTTGGCGAGCAGGAAGCCCGACAGCCCCGCGATCATGCCGGAGATGACATAGGCGACGAGCCGGATGCGCTGGACGTCGAAGCCGGTCACGGTGACGCGCGTCGCATTCTCGCGCGCCGCCCGCAAGGCCCGGCCGAAGCGCGAGGCGACGATCACGCTGATCAGGAGATAGCAGCCGGCGAGCACGCCCAGCACGATGTAGAAGAACACCGTGCGGTCGCCGAAAATCCTGAAGCCCGCGAGCGAGCTGCGCTCGTAGAGCGTCAGCCCGTCATCGCCGCCATAGCCCGAGAGCGCCTGCGCCAGGAAGAACGCCATCTGCCCGAAGGCGAGGGTGATCATGATGAAGGCGACGCCCTTGGTCCGCAGCGAGACCGCGCCGGTGACCGCAGCGAAGACGGCGCAGGCGGCGAGGATGACCGGCAGGACCAGTAGCGCCTCGCCGCGTCCTTCCGTGATCATGATCCCGGTCGCATAGGCCCCGATGCCGATGAAGGCGGCGTGGCCGAATGAGACCAGCCCGCCGACGCCCAGGATCAGGTCGAGCGAGAGCGCCGCTATGGCGAAGATCATCGCGCGCGTCACCAGCGTCAGCCAATGCGCCGGCAGGCCGAGCGATACGGCGAGCGGCACCGCCGCCAGCGCCAGAAACAGCATGATCGCGGTCAGCGGCCGGCGGCGTCGCGCCGGCAACGGCACGGCCTGCGGCGCGCCCAGCGCGGCGTCCGGCAGGGCGGGAGCGGTGCTCATGAGCGGCCCTTGGCGGGCAGCAGCCCTTCCGGCCGCACGAACAGCACGACCGCCATGACCAGATAGATCAGCATCGAGGAGAGCGCCGCTCCCGTCGCCCGGGCCGAAGGCGCGCTCATGAACAGGCGCAGCAGGTCGTTCATGAAGGAGCGGCCGAGCGTATCGACGAGGCCGACGATCAGCGCGCCGACGAAGGCGCCGCGGATCGAGCCGATGCCGCCGACGACGATGACGACGAAGGCGAGGATCAGGATGGTGTCGCCCATGCCGGGCTCGACCGAGAAGATCGGCGCCGCCATGACGCCGGCGAAGCCCGCCAGCATGGTGCCGAAGGCGAAAACGATCATGAACAGTTTTCGGATGTCGACGCCGAGCGCCGAGACCATGGAAGCATTGGACGCGCCCGCGCGCAGCAGCATGCCGGTGCGCGTCTTCTCGACGATGAACCAGAGGAGTGCGCCGACGGCCAGCCCGGCCCCGATCAGGGCGAAGCGATAGGTCGGGTAGAGGATGCCGTCCATCAGCGCGACGTTGCCGGACAGGAATTCGGGCACCGGCACGGAGAGCGGGGCCGCGCCCCAGACCATCTTCACCCCCTGATTGAGCAGCAGGATCAGCCCGAATGTGGCCAGCACCTGGTCGAGATGGTCGCGTTCGTAAAGATGCCTGAACACCAGGAATTCGAGCGCGAGCCCGATGACGAGCGCAGCCGCCAGCGCCAGCGCGAGCCCGAGCAGGAAGCTGCCGGTCAGGCCCACGAAGGTCACGGCGAGATAGGCTCCGAGCATGTACTGCACGCCATGGGCCAGGTTGATGAAGTCCATCACGCCGAACACCAGCGTCAGCCCCGCCGCCACCAGGAACAGCAGGATGCCGAGCTGGAGCCCGTTCAGGATCTGGACGATGAGGAGGCTGGTGGTCATGGATTTCGCGATCGCCTGCTCGGTCAAGGCGCGGGGAACCCTCTCCCGTAGGGAGAGGGCAGGGTGAGGGGTCGGCCGTTGGACGTTTGGCCGTGAGCTGACCGCAGCGGCGGCAAGGCTGCGAGGCCGCTGGTCAAGGGGCCGACACCTCACCCCTGCCCCTCTCCTTACAGGAGAGGGGTTCCCCGCAGTTCTCTTGCCCTCACTTCAGCGCGCAATCCTTCGCATGCGGGTCGGCATAGTCCGAAAACACCTTCTGGGCGATCTCGGTCTGGAACTTGCCGTCGGCCCGTTTGGCGACCTTGACCAGGTAGAAGTCCTGGATCGGGTAGCCATTGGTGTTGAACTTGAAGTTGCCGCGCAGCGAGGTGAAGTTGGCTTTCTTGATCTCAGCGCGCAGCTTGGCCTTGTCGCCCGCGCCGCCGGCCGCCTTGACGGCGGAGTCGATCAGCATCGCCGCGTCATAGGCCTGCTGGGCGTAGGAGCCCGGCACGATCTTGTAGGCCGCCTCATAAGCCGCGACGAACGCCTTCGTCTGCGGGTTGTCCATGTTCGGGGCCCAGGTCATGCCGCCGAACAGGCCGACCGCCGCGTCCTGCTGCGCCGGCAGCGTCGATTCATCGACGGTGAAGGCTGAGAGGAACGGGATCTTGCCCTGGAGGCCTGCCTGCGACCACTGCTTGACGAAGTTGACGCCGAGCCCGCCGGGCAGGAAGGCGAAGACGACGTCGGGCTTGGTCGAGGCGATCTTGGCGAGGTCGGAGGCGAAGTCCATCGAAGTCAGCGGCGCATAGACCTCGTCGACGATCTCGCCCTTGAAATAGCGCTTGAAGCCGGCGAGCGAGTCCTTCCCGGCCTGATAGTTCGGCGCGATGATGTAGGCGCGCTTGTAGTTCTGGTCCTGCGCGTATTTGCCCAGCACCTCGTGGACCTGGTCGTTCTGGTAGGAGGTCACGAAGAAGTTCTCGTGGCAGGCCTTGCCGGCCATGGTCGAGGGGCCGGCGTTGGGCGAAATCAGGATCGCGCCGGAATCGAGCACAGGCTTGGCGATGGCGCCGAGGATGTTCGAGAAGATCGGGCCGACGACGAAATCCGCCTTCGCGCTCTCGACATAGCCGCGCACCTTGCCGACCGCGACGTCGGGTTTGAGCTCGTCGTCGATCACGGTGATCTGCACCGGCACGCCGCCGAGCTTGCCGCCATTCTTGTCGACGGCGAGCTGGAAGCCGTCGCGGAGTTGCTGGCCGAGCGCGGCCGCCGGGCCGGTCAGCACGCTGACGACGCCGATCTTGATCGGCTCCTGCGCCTGCGCAGAGGCGCAGCCCAGTGCGAAGAGGCCTGCGGTGGCCGACAAGGCGAATTTGAGCGTCATGTCCGATGTCCTCCCGGGACGAGCGAGAAAGCGGTTGCGCGGCAGGGGACCCTCACCCTCTTCGCCGCGCGGCGAAGGCATATTGTTTCAAGCTTAAAATATCTGCAAGGGGTTCGGGAGCAGGAATTTTCAGCCGATACCCTTTGTCATTCCGGGGCCCGGCAAAGCCGGGAACCCGGAACCCACGACCGGGCGAGACCTGCGCCAACCCGGTCGCGATCACTCACCCTGTCGTGGGTTCCGGGTTCGGCCCTGCGGGCCGCCCCGGAATGACAGCAAGCGCATCACGCCTGAACGCCGTCGACATACCAGTTCATCTTGGACATCAGTTCGTCGCTGGCCTTCTCGCCCGCCTTGAGCTTAACCTCGCCCTTCTGATCCTTGAGTTCGCCGGTGAAGGGGTGCAGCGTGCCCGCGACGATGCCCTTCTGCACCTCGTCGGCGGCGGCGCGGGCGGCCGGCGTCACCGCGTCGTTATAGGGCGCGATCTTGACCATGCCGTCCTTGATGCCGCCCCAGACGTCGCCGGTCTTCCAGCTCCCCTCCATCGCCTCCCTGACGCGCTTGATGTAGTAGCCCGACCAGTCGTCGACGATCGCCGAGAGATGCGCCTTTGGCGCAAACGCCTTCATGTCGGAGGCCTGGCCGAAGGCGAAGACGTTGCGCTGCTCGGCCGCCTGCAGGGCGGCGGCGGAATCGGTGTGCTGGGTGATGATGTCGCAACCCTGGTCGATCAGCGCCTTGGCCGCGTCGGCCTCCTTGGCCGGGTCGTACCAGGTCGAGGCCCAGATCACCTTCGTCCTGAAGTTAGGGTTCACCTTCTTCGCCGCGAGATGGAAGGCGTTGATGCCCATCACCACCTCGGGGATCGGAAAGGAGGCGATGTAGCCGGCCTGGCCGCTCTTCGACATGTGCCCGGCGATGGTGCCGATCACCGCCCGGCCCTCATAGAAGCGGGCATTGTAGGTCGCGACGTTCTCGGCGCGCTGGTAGCCGGTGGCGTGCTCGAAGAAGAGCTTCGGGAACTGCTTGGCGACCTGGATGGTCGGGTTCATGAAGCCGAACGAGGTCGTGAAGATCAGCTGGTTGCCGCCCTGCGCGAGCTGGCGGATGGCGCGCGCGGCGTCCGGCCCCTCAGCGACCTTCTCGATGAAGCTCGTCTTCACCTTGGCGCCGAACTCCTTCTCGACGGCGAGCCGGCCCTGGTCATGCGTCCAGGTCCAGCCATGGTCGCCGACCGGCCCGACATAGATGAAGCCGACGCCGAAGGGCGCCTGCGCCAGAGCGCGGCCGCCGGCGAGCGGCAGCGTCGCCGCCGTCGCGCCTGCGCCGAAATTGAACCTGCGGCGGGTGATGATCGAGGTCATGGCTGTGGTCTCCCCATTGGCGTTGCGGCGTCACGACGCCGAAAAAGGCTTGCCGAGGCAGGCCGGCGCGGCGAGCCGGCCGGTCTTGCGTCCTAGCGACATCATGGTCAGAACCGCGATCGTCGCAAGATAGGGCGTCATCGCCAGCGCCTCGGGCGAAAGCCAGGTGACGCCGGCCGCCTTGGCCTGCAGCTCCAGCGTCATCACCGCCCCGAACAGATAGGCCCCGAGCAGCAGCCGGCCCGGCTTCCAGGCGGCGAAGACGACGAGCGCGAGCGCGATCCAGCCTCTGCCCGCCGTCAGCCCGTCGGCCCACATCGGCGTCAGCGCCAGCGAGAAATAGGCCCCGCCGAGCCCCGCCAGCGCGCCGCCGAAGCCGATCGCGGCATAGCGGATGCCGATCACGCGGTAGCCGATGGCATGGGCCGAGGCGTCGTTCTCGCCGACGGCGCGCAGGATCAGGCCCGGCCGCGTCCTGCGCAGGAACAGCGAGACCGAGAGCACCAGCGCCAGCGAGAGATAGACGACGATGTCATGGCCGAAGACGGCGCGAAGGATGGGGTGGCCCGAGAGCGCGTCTGGAAACACCGGCCCCAGCCGCGTGATCGTGCGGCCGACGAAGCCCGCGCCGATCAGTGAGGACGCGCCGATGCCGAAGATCGTCAGCGCGAGGCCCGTGGCGACCTGATTGGCGGTGAGCGACAGCGTCAGGACGGCGAAGACCATGGCGGTGGCGAGCCCGGCGACGATCGCCGCGACGAGGCCTGCGCCCGTGCTGCCGGTGCTGTAGGCGACGGCGAAGCCCGCGACTGCGCCGGTCAGCATCATGCCCTCGACGCCGAGATTGAGCACGCCGGATTTTTCCACGACCAGTTCGCCCAGAGCAGCGAGTAGGATCGGGGTGGAGGCCGCGACGAGGGTCATCAGGATGGAGACGAGGATGGCGCTGGTCATGGCGCCCCCCTTGTCATTCCGGGGCTTCGCGCAGCGAAGAACCCGGAACCCACGATCGGGCGGGCCTTTCGCACCCGGTCGAGCACGGACACCCGGTCGTGGGTTCCGGGTTCGCTGCTGCGCAGCGCCCCGGAATGACAGAGGGGGGTAGGCGCGCTCATGCCGCGCGCACCTTCCAGCCGATGCGGTAGCGCACCAGCACGTCCGTCGCGAGCAGCACGAACAGCAGCAGCGCCTGGAACATCCCGGTCGCAGCCTGCGGCAGGCGCACCGTCGTCTGCGCGATCTCGCCGCCGACATAGGTTGCGGCAAGCACCACCCCGCCGAAGACGATGCCGAGCGGGTTCAGCCGGCCGAGAAAGGCCACGATGATTGCGGTGAAGCCGTAGCCGGTCGGGAATTGCGGGGTGAGCTGGCCGAATGGACCGGCCGCCTCGAACAGCCCGGCGAGACCGGCGAGCCCCCCGCCCGCCAGCAGGCAGGCCCAGGTCACCCGGTCGGCGCTGAAGCCGCCATGGCGCGCGGCGGCGGGCGCGAGGCCGACGACCTTCACCGCGTAGCCGGCGGTCGTCTTCTCCATAAGCAGCCAGGCGATCACGGCGATGACGAGCGCCAGCGGGATGCCGAGATGCACCAGCGAACCTTCGGCCATCACGGGCAGCGTCTGATCCGCGCCGAACATTTTTGTCTGCGGAAAATTGAAGCCGTCCGGGTCCTTCCACGGCCCGCGCACGAGAAAATAAAGCGCCTGCACCGCCACATAGCTCAGCATCAGGCTGGTCAGGATTTCACTGACCTGGAGCTTCACCCGCAGCAGGGCCGGGACAGCGGCCCAAGCCATGCCGCCGAGGACGCCGGCCAGCGCCATGGCGGGCAAAATCCACCAGCCGGTCATGCCATGGGTCGCGAGCGCGACGCCCGTGCCGGCGATCGCGCCCATGATGTATTGCCCCTCCGCCCCGATGTTCCAGACATTGGCGCGGAAGCCGACGGCGAGCCCGAGCGCGATCATCACCAGCGGCGCGGCCTTGACGCCGAGATCGGGCCAGCGCTGCGGCTCCAGGAACGGCGTCAGGAAGATGTCGCGCACGGCGTGGACACCGTCATAACCCATCGCCGTGAACACGATCATGCCGATCAGCATGGTCAGCAGAACCGCGATCGGCGGGCTGGCGTAGAGCATCGCGGTGCTCGGCTCGCGCCGCCTGCGCCACTCAAGCATGGGCGTCGGTTCCGTGGGTCGCATCCGCGCCGTGGACGCCGCCCATCATCAGGCCGATCTCGTCGATGCCCAATGTCGCGACGTCGCGCGCGGCCGAAAGCCTGCCCTCATTGATGACGCAGAGCCGGTCGGCGAGTTCGAGCAACTCGTCGAGATCCTGCGAGATCACCACGACCGCCGAGCCTTTCGCCGCGAGATCGACCAGTTCCTGCCGGATCGCGGCGGCCGCGCCCGCATCGACGCCCCAGGTCGGCTGGCAGACGACGAGCACGGCGGGCGTCTGGCCGATCTCGCGGCCCATGATGAATTTCTGCAGGTTGCCGCCCGACAGCGAGCGCGCCAGTGCGCCGGGCCCCGTGGTGCGGACATCGAAGTGCCGGATCACCGCGTCTGTGAAGCGCTGCACGTCGCCGGCGCTGATCAGGCCGAGCGGCGCCAGCGGCAGGCGATGGCGCGCGGTCAGCAGGCTGTTCTCGGCGAGCGAGAAATCCGGCACGGCGGCATGGCCGTTGCGCTCCTCGGGGACGCAGGCGAGGCCGGCGGCGCGGCGATGGCCGGCGCCGTGGCGGCCGATTGGTTGGCCGTCGAGCAGGATCGCTTCGGGGCTCGACGCCAGCCTCTCGCCCGACAGCGCCGTCAGGAGTTCCGACTGGCCGTTGCCGGCGACGCCGGCGATGCCGAGGATTTCGCCGGAGCGCGCCGCGAAGGTCACGTTATCGAGGTCTGTCCCGAAGGGCAGTTCGCCATCGAGCGAGAGTCCTTTGACCTCGAGCCTGATCTGGCCGTCTCCGCCGCCGGGTTTGCGCTCGATCTGGCGCAGCTCAGCGCCGATCATCAGTTCGGCCATGCGCTTCGTGCTCTCGACCTTCGGATCGCAGGTCGCAACGACCTTTCCGCCGCGCAGGATGGTGGCGGCTTCGCAGAGCGCTTTGATCTCGTGCAGCTTGTGCGAGATGTAGAGGATCGCGCAGCCCTCGCTCGCGATCTGGCGCAGCGTGCGAAACAGTTTTTCGACCTCCTGCGGCGTCAGCACCGAGGTTGGCTCGTCCATGATCAGCAGCTTGGGCTTCTGCAGCAGGCAGCGCACGATCTCGATGCGCTGGCGCTCGCCGACCGAGAGCGTGTGCACGGCGCGCTCGGGATCGAGCGGCAGCGAATAGCTGTCGAGGATCGCCGCGACACCGGCCTTGAGCTCGTCGCGATCGATCGCCTCGTCGAGCCCGAGCGCGATGTTCTCGATCACGCTCATCGCGTCGAACAGCGAGAAATGCTGAAACACCATGCCGATGCCGAGCTTTCGCGCCGCCCTGGGCGAGGGGATGGCGACCGGCGCGCCATCCCAGTCGATCACGCCTTCGTCGGCCTGCTGCACCCCGTAGATGATCTTGACCAGCGTCGACTTGCCGGCCCCGTTCTCGCCGAGCAGCGCATGGATTTCGCCCGCTCGGACGCTGAGTGAGACGTCCTCGTTGGCCTTCACGCCCGGAAAGCTCTTGGAGATGTGCGACAGCGTCAGACGCGGCGGAGCGATCATCGTCTCGTCATCTCTCCTGCTCCGACGCGAGCGGTCGCCGCTTGCGCGCCAAGCAAGCTCCGCACCAGTTCGGCCGCCGTCAAGGCGGCGATCACCTCCGGCCGCTTGTCGTCCACATCGCCGCCGCCGATCGGGCAGGTGAGATGAGCCAGCGCCTCGCGCCGGCCGCCGGCGCGCAGGAAGCCGGCCTCGAAGCGCGCGCGCTTGGTGGCCGAACCGATCATGCCGACATAAGCAGCATCGCCGCGCTGCAAGGCGGCCTCGGCGAGGCGGTAGTCCAGCGCATGGCTGTGGCTGAGGACGACGAAGGCGCTGCCGGGACGCGCATCGCAGACCGCATCGACCGGATCGGCCATGCGGATACAGGTGATCGCGGCGGGCAGGGCGTCCATGACGCCGTCGCGATCGTCGATCAGGCTCACCGCGAAGGGCAGGGGGGCGAGCGCCTCTGCCAGCGCGCGGCCGGTATGGCCCGCTCCGAAGACCAGCACGGCCGGGCGCGCGGCGGCCTCGGCCTTCGCCCGCGCCGCCAGCATGGCGAGGTCGATTGGCGCGGCCCGCCTCAGCGAAACCTGCACCCGGCCGCCGCAGCACTGGCCCATTTGCGGGCCGAGCGGGATGTCCAGCATGCGCTCCCGCTCGCCGCCAGAGAGCATTTCGCGGGCGATGTCGATGCAGTGGAACTCGAGCTGCCCGCCGCCGATCGTGCCGGTGGTGGCGGTCGCGCAGACGGCCATGGTCGCGCCGGCTTCGCGGGGGGTGGAGCCGGAGGCGCGGGCGACTGTGACGAGGATAACGCCGTCGGCGAGGTGGCGGGCGAGGAAGGGGGCGAGGGAGGTCGTCATTGGCGTCGACCGGGGTCGGTGAAACGCGGGGAACCCCTCTCCTGTAAGGAGAGGGGCAGAGGCGAGGTGAAGGCCGCTGGACCAGTGAGGCGCCTGAGTGAGCCGACGGCAGCGGATAGGCCTCGGACAAATCGATGAAGGGCCGACCCCTCACCCCTGCCCCTCTCCCTCCGGGAGAGGGGTTCCCCGCGCCTCGCGGCAGGGGCTGTGCGCGCGGGACGAGGGCTACTCATGCCCTCGCCCCCGCCCGCACCCGCTCCACCGCCGCCAGCACCCGCTCCGGCGTCGCCGGCGCGTCGAGCCTTGGGCAGATTCGATGGCCGCCGACGCTCGCCACCGCATCCGATAGCGCGTGCAGCACCGAGATCGCCAGCATCAGCGGCGGCTCGCCGACCGCCTTCGAGCGGTGGATCGTCGGCTCCCGATTGGGCGCGTTCCCGAGCAGGTCGACATTGAAGATGCGCGGCCGGTCCGACGCCACCGGGATCTTGTAGGTCGAGGGCGCGTGCGTCTTCAGTAAGCCCTTTTCGTCCCAGACCAGCTCCTCCGTCGTCAGCCAGCCCATGCCCTGGATGAAGCCGCCCTCGATCTGGCCCCGGTCGATCGCCGGGTTCAGCGACGCGCCGCAATCATGCAGGATGTCGACGCGCTCGACCCTGTATTCGCCGGTCAGCGTGTCGATCGCGACCTCGGACGCCGCCGCGCCATAGGCGAAGTAGTAGAACGGATGGCCCTTGCCCGCCTTCCGGTCCCAGTGGATTTTGGGCGTCGCGTAGAAGCCCGTGGCGGAGAGCTGGACGCGCGCCATATAGGCGGCCTTGACCAGCTCCGCTAAGCTAATCTCGCGCGCCCCGACCCGGACATGGCCGGGCTTGAAGACGACTGCGTCCGGGTTCTCCTGCCAGTGCCGCGCCGCGAATTCGACCAGCCGCGCCTTGATGGTCTCGCAAGCCGCGAGCGTCGCCATGCCGTTGAGGTCGGAGCCGGACGAGGCCGCGGTCGCCGAGGTGTTGGGCACCTTGCCGGTCGTCGTGGCGGTGATCTTGACCTGGTCGAGAGATATCCCGAAGGCCTGAGCCGCGACCTGCGCCACCTTGACGTAGAGCCCCTGGCCCATCTCGGTGCCGCCATGGTTCAGCATGACGGTGCCGTCGGTATAGACATGCACCAGCGCACCGGCCTGATTATACCAGGTCGCGGTGAAGGAGATGCCGAATTTGACCGGCGTCAGCGCGATGCCGCGCCTGATCACCGGGCTCGTGGCGTTGAAGGCGGCGATCGCCTGCTGGCGGGCGCGGTAATCGCAACGCCGTTCGAGCTCCGCCATCACCTCGCCGGCGATCATATCCTCGACGGTCTGGTGATAGGGCGTCACATCGCGGCCTTCCCCGCCATAGAGGTTGCGCCGGCGCACCTCCAGCGGGTCTAAGCCCGTCGCGAAGGCGACCTCCTCGATGAAGCGCTCGGCCCCGACCATGCCCTGCGGCCCGCCGAACCCCCTGAATGCGGTGTTCGAGACCGTATGCGTCCGCAGCGGCTCCGAGCGGGCGCGCACGGCCGGGTAGAAATAACAATTGTCGGCGTGGAACAGCGCCCGGTCGGTCACCGGCCCCGACAGATCGGCGTTCCAGCCGCAGCGCGCGGCGAAGACCGTATCGACCGCGAGAATATGACCCTCGTCGTCGAAGCCGATCTCGTAGTCGCAGACGAAATCGTGGCGCTTGCCGGTGACGATCATGTCGTCGTCGCGGTCGGGCCTGAGCTTGACCGGGCGCCTGAGCTTGCGCGCCGCGAGCGCCGCGACGCAGGCGAACAGATTGGCCTGCGTCTCTTTGCCGCCAAACCCACCGCCCATGCGCCGCGTCTCGACCGTGACCGCATGCGAACCGATTCCGAGCACGGCGGCGACCATGTGCTGCACCTCGGACGGATGCTGGGTCGAGGAGAAGACCTGCATGTCCTCGTCCTCGCCCGGGATGGCGAGCGCGATCTGCCCCTCGAGGTAGAAATGGTCCTGCCCACCGATCGTCATCGAACCCTTGAGGCGGCGCGGGCTGGCCGTCATGGCGGCCGCGACGTCGCCGCGTTCGAGCTTCAGCGGCTCGGTGACGAGGTCGCCGCCAGCGGCGCGGGCGGCGGCGACGTCGAGCAGGGGCGCAGCCTCGTCATAGCTCGCCTTCGCCAGCAGCGCGGCGCGCCGCGCCTGATCGCGCGTCCCTGCGACGACGGCGAAAAGCGGTTGGCCGTGATGCAGGATCGCATCGGTCGCGAATACCGGCTCGTCATGCTTGTGCGTCGAGGAGATGTCGTTGACGCCGGGAATGTCGGCCGCGGTCAGCACGCAGAGCACGCCCGGCGCGGCGCGGACGGCGTCGAGGTCGAGCGACGCCAGCCGCCCATGCGCGATTGTGCTCAGCCCGAGGCAGGCATGAACGAGACCGGCGGGCTCGGCGATGTCGTCGATATAGAGCGCCGCGCCGGCGACGTGTTTCGCGGCGGAATCATGCGCGATCGCCGAGCCGACCAGCGCCGCCGGCTCGTCACGGTCGATCCTTTTGCGTGCGTCAGCCATCGGCGGCCTCCGCCAGCAGCCCGGCGACACGGGTGTTCACAGCCGGCTGCGTCGTCTCGATCAGGAAGCGCCGCAGCAGATTGCCCGCGACCTTGAGCCGATAGTCGGCCGAGGCGCGCATATCGGTCAGGGGCTGGAAATCCTCGGCCAGCGCGGCGATGGCGGCGGCGACGGCGTGCTCATCCCAGCTTTGGCCGACCAGTGCGGCTTCGGCCGCCATTGCGCGCTTGGGAACGCCGGCCATGCCGCCATAGGCGAGGCGGGCGTCAGTGATGCGGTCCTCCGCGTCGCGCCGCAGCAAGAACGCGCCGCACAGCGCGGAAATGTCCTCGTCGAAGCGTTTTGAGATCTTGGAGACGTGGAGCAGCGCATCAGGCGGCAGCCTGGGCACGAGTACGGCCTCGACGAACTCGCCGTTACGCCGGTCCTGCTTGCGATAGGCGAGGAAGAAATCTTCGAGCGGGATGGTGCGGCGGGTAATCCCATCCGGGCCCTCATCCTGAGGAGCAGGCGAAGCCTGCGTCTCGAAGGATGCTCCAGCGGTCCATGAGCCTCCTGGAGCATCCTTCGAGACGCCGCTGCGCGGCTCCTCAGGATGAGGGCTGAGGGTGGCGGCCCGCGCCAGCACCAGCCTCGCTCCAAGCGCGATCAGCGCCGGCGGCAGATCGCCGATCGGCGAGCCGTTGGCGATGTTGCCGCCGATGGTGCCGGCATTGCGCACCTGCTCGCCGCCGAAGCGGCGCATCAATTCGTCGAGCTGAGGCGAGATTTTTGACAGCGCGCGGCGGACATCGACGTGGTTGGCCATCGCTCCGATGCGCAGATGCTCCCCTTCGTCTACGATCTCGCGCAGGGCCTCGATCCGGCCGAGATGGATCACAGGGTCGAGCCGGCGCATGCCCTTGGTGACCCACAAGCCCACATCGGTCGCGCCGGCGACGAGCGTCGCGTCCGGGTGAGTGACGACGAGGTCCGCCAGCGCCTGCGTGGTCGCGGGCGCGAGGAAGCGCCGGCCTTCGCCGCCGAGCGACAGGGTCTCCGTATCCGCCAGCGCGGCGAGCTTCTGCGCGATCTCCGCGCGCCCCGTGGCGAAGCGATCCGTCGCCCTGTCGCCGAGCCGATCCATCGCCTGGGCCGCCTTGACGATCGGCTCGTAGCCGGTGCAGCGGCAGAGATTGCCCGCGAGCGCATCCTCGATGCGGCCGACACCGGGAGCCTCCTCGTTCAGCCAGAGCGCGAACAGCGACATCACGATGCCCGGCGTGCAAAAACCGCATTGCGAACCGTGATGCTCGACCAGCGCCTGCTGCACCGGATGCAGCGCGCCGTCGCCGCCTTTCAGATGCTCGACGGTGAGCAGATGGCAGCCGTCCAGCGTCGGCAGGAAGCGGATGCAGGCGTTGATCGCCTCGTATCGCAGCGCGCCGCGGTCGAGCCGGCCGATCACGACGGTGCAGGCCCCGCAATCGCCCTCGGCGCAGCCTTCCTTGGTCCCGGTCAGGCGCCGGTCGAGGCGCAGCCAGTCGAGCACGGTCAGCGTCGGATCGCAGGAAGCGATCTCGACGAGCTCGTCGCCGAGGTGGAAGCGCAGCACGTTACGCATGGCGGCGCGGCCGCTGGGAAACCCAAATCATGCCCTCAGATTAGGCATGTTCCAGGCTTGGCCGAAAGCACCGATTTGATGCAGAGATGACGTGATTTTGCGCCGGGATTTGAGCACGATGAGCCAAACCACGCCGATCAGGGCCCTGCGCGGCCGCCTGCTCTGGTTCGTCGACGATCCGGAGACCGCCGGCGACGCCGCGCATCGCTACGTCGCGGACGGGCTGCTGGTGATCGAAAATGGCTTGATCGCCGCTGCCGGCGCGGCCGGCGAACTGCTGCAGAACCTGCCGGCCGGTGCCGACATCATCGACCATCGCCCGCATCTGATCATGCCGGGCTTCATCGACGCGCATCTGCACATGCCGCAGACGCAGGTCATCGCCTCCTATGGCGCGCAACTGATGGACTGGCTCGCGACCTACACCTTCCCGGAGGAGCAGAAGACCGCCCAGCAGGGCCATTCCGAAAAGCTCGCCGCCTTCCTGCTCGACGAGTTGCTGGCCAGCGGCACCACGACGGCGGTCGCCTTCTGCTCGGTGCATCCGCAATCGGTCGAGGCCCTGTTTTCGCAATCCGAGCGGCGCAACATGCGCATGATCGCCGGCAAGGTGATGATGGACCGCAACGCGCCCGAAGGCCTGACCGACACCGCCGAGAGCGGCTACGCCCAGAGCAAGGCGCTGATCGAACGCTGGCACGGAAAAGGCCGGCAACTTTACGCCGTCAGCCCGCGCTTCGCGATCACCTCGACGCCCGGGCAGCTCGCTGCGGCGGGCCGGCTCGCCGCCGAGCATCCCGACTGTCGCGTCCAGACCCATATCAACGAGAACCGGGCCGAGATCGCCTTCACCGCTGAACTTTTCCCCGATGCGCGCGATTATGCCGGCGTCTACGAGCGCTTCGGCTTGCTCGGCCGAAACAGCCTGATGGGCCATTGCATCCATATGACCGACCGGGAATGGCGCGCCTTCGCGGACGCCGGGGCGGTCGCGGTGTTCTGCCCGACCTCGAACCTGTTTCTGGGCTCGGGACTGTTCGACTGGGCCCGCGCCCGGCGCGAAGGCGTGCGCATCGCCGTCGCGACCGATATCGGCGGCGGCACCTCTTATTCGATGCTGCGGACGATGTCGGAGGCCTACAAGGTGCTGCAACTGCAGGGGCAGTCGCTCTCCGCCTTCGCGGCGTTGCACGCGATCACGCGCGGCAACGCCGTCGCGCTCGGCCTCGACCATCTGATCGGCTCGCTGGAGCCCGGTCGCGAGGCGGATGTCGTGGTGCTCGATTCGGGCGCGACGCGGGCGATGGCGCACCGGCTCGAGACGGCGCGCGATCTGGTCGAGGAGCTGTTCGTGCTAGTCACGCTCGGCGACGAGCGCAACGTGGTCGCGACCTATGTGATGGGGGAGCAGGACGGTCGGATCGGGCTGAGGTCCGGCATGTTCAACAGATTGAAAAACTGTTGAACATATGGCATGTTCAACAATCTGAATTTTTGTTGAGCATGGCATGATCCAGGCTGCCTACCACTCGTCGATCGCCCATGCGGCCTATCACGACCTGCTGCGCTCGCTCGGGGACGAGGCGGTGTCCGATCTCCGTGGAACCCCGACGCGGGTCGAGCGGAACGGCCGCATCTATTGGTATGACAGCTATCGCGTCGGTTCGGCGGTGAAGAAAACCTATATCGGCGAAGACAGCGAGGAACTCCGCGAACGGCTGGACCGGGCGGCCGATCTGCGACAGGGCGTGACCGAGCGCCGCGCGCAGCGGGCGCGCCTCATCCGGCTGCTGCGGTCGGAGGGCCTGCTCGGGGTCGATGCCGGGACCGGCAGCCTGCTCGCCGCGATGGCGGGCGCCGGCGTCTTCCGGCTCGGCGGCACGGTCGTGGGAACCATCGCCTTCCGGCTCTACGAAGGCGAGCTGGGGGTGCGCTATTCGCTCGATCAGGCGGCGCAGACGAACGACATCGCCAGCTTCGAGCGCCTGTCGCTCGCGCTCGGCGATACGGTGGACCAGAATCTCCAGCAGCTTCTGGCCGGCTTCTCGTTCGAGCCGGCTTCCGCGCTCGACGACCGCAGGGCGTGGCGCTGGCGGCAGACGCGCAGCGAAACGCTCGTGGAGTTCCTGACGCCGGCCTTTGGCGAACAGGAAGAGCCGAGACTGCTCCCGGCGCTCGGCGTCCATGCGCAGTCGCTGCACTATCTCAACTATCTCATCGCCGGGCCGATCAAAGCGGCGGTGCCGTATCGCAACGGCGTGCTGGTCCAGATTCCGCGGCCGGAGCGTTTCGCCATCCACAAGCTGATCGTGTCCGACCGGCGAGCCGGCGGGCCGGGCGGCCTCAAATCCGTGAAGGACCGGCGTCAGGCGCGCTTCCTCATCGACATCCTGGCGCGCGACCGGCCGGACGATCTGCGCGAGGCCTATGAGGACGCGCTCGCCCGGGGGCCGCGCTGGCGCGAGCGGCTGCGGGCCGCGATCGTGCGCGTTGACGGGCTGGCGGAGACGCTGGCCGGGCTGTGAGGTCCGGATCTGACGCCGGCTGTCACCCCAGCGCGCCGCCCGTCTTCGCGAAGTCGAGATAGATCTCGCGCAGCCTGAGCGCCGCCGGGCCCGGCGCGCCGTTGTGGATCGAATGCCCGTCGATCGAGACCACGGGCATGACCAGGCTCGTCGCCGAGGTGATGAAGCACTCCTCCGCGTCGAGAGCCTCGGTCAGCGTGAACTCGCGCTCCTCGAAGGAAAAGCCGCTTTCGTCGAGGAAGGCGAGCACGGCCTTGCGGGTGATGCCGGCCAGCACCTTCTGCGACAGCGGCCGCGAGATCAGCGTCTTGCCCTTGACGATCCAGGCGGTCGAGGAGCCGCCCTCGGTGACGACGTCGCCCTCCAGCATCCAGGCCTCGGCCGCGCCCTTTTCGGCGGCGAACTGCTTCGCCAGCACCTGCGCCAAGAGCGCCACGCTCTTGATGTCGCGCCGGACCCAGCGGATGTCGGGACAGGTCACCACCTTGATCCCGGTCTTCGCGGCCGGGGCGGCGCTCATGTTGCGCGCCTGCGTGAACATCACCAGCGTCGGCGTCGTCTCTTTCGGGAACGCGAAATCGCGGTCGGCCGCGCCGCGCGTCACCTGCAGATAGACGCCGCCCTCGTCGACGCCGTTGCGGGCGACCAGTTCCTGATGGATCGCGATCAGCTCGGCCCGCGACCAGGGCAGCGGCAGCCTGATCTCCGCGCAGGACGTCTCCAGCCGCGCCAGATGCGCCTCGCAATCGACCAGCCTGCCGCCGATCACCGCCGAGACCTCGTAGATGCCGTCGGCGAAGATGAAGCCGCGGTCGAAGATCGAGATTCTGGCCTCGGCCTCGGGAAGATAGTCGCCATTGACATAGACGATGCGGCTCATCGAAAGGCTCTCATGGTTCGCGGAACGGCTGATTGGTAGCCGAGGCGCCGGCGCGAGGCGAGGGCCAAAGCCGGCTTGCGGATCGGCGCTGGGCGCAACACTGTCGCCGCCCCGATGTGTGGATTCGCCCAGAGGACTCCGCAATGACCGCCCTTGCCGACCGCATGCCGCCGCTTCCCGAGGCGGACCAGACGCCGGAGCAGCGCCAAGCCGCCGAGGTCTTCAGGACCATCCGCGACCAGCCGGTCTTCGGCCCCTTCGTGCCGCTGCACCGCAGCCCCGATCTGATGCTGCGGCTCGCGCCCGTCGGCGATTTCATGCGCAAGGAACTCTGTTTCGGCGTCAGGCTCGCCGAGATCGCGATCCTGTTCACGGCGCGGCGCTACGACCAGCCGGTGGAATGGGCGATCCACAGCGAGATCGCGGAGAAAGCGGGGCTTCCCGCTCATGTCATCGCCGCGCTGGCGGAGGATCGGCGACCCGACGGGATGACCGAAGACGAGGCGCTGGTCTGGGGCGCGGTGGCCGAGATCGATCGCGGCCGGCGGCTGTCCGATATCACCTATGCGGCGCTCTCGGCCCGCTTCGGCGAGCAAGGCGTCGTCGAGCTCGCGGCGCTGATGGGCTATTACCAGTTGCTCGCCACCGTGATGAACTGCGCCCGCACCGCCGCGCCGCCCGGCCCGGAACTGCCGCCGGTGCGGTGAGGCGCGCGCCCGATCCTGCGAATATCCGGCGGCCCGTCGCGCCGGCTGGTCCCGGACCTGCTGCGCGGCTAGGGTGCTGTCTTGATATCGCGTGGGACAGGCAAAAGGTGGTCGATGAGCACGTTCTTGGCGTTTTTGGGCGTGTCAATCATCGTCATCGTCACGCCTGGGCCGGATACGGCGATTACGATCCGTAACACGCTTCTTGGCGGGCGGGCCGGTGGGGTTTTCACCGCGCTGGGCATCGCTTTCGGCCAGACGCTCTGGGCGCTGGCGACGAGCATCGGCATCGTGGCGCTGCTGATCGCATCCGGGCAGCTCTTCGCCATCGTGAAATATCTGGGCGCTGCCTATCTCGTCTTTCTCGGCATCCAGGCGTTGCGGCAGGCGCTGTCGCCGTCGGCAGCGGCGCAAGATAGCGCGAATGAGGGCATGTCCCTCCGCCGCCTGTCGCCGCGGGCCGCGTTCCTGCAGGGCCTGATCAGTGACCTCGGCAACCCGAAGATGGCGGTGTTCTTTGCCAGCCTGTTGCCGCAGTTCGTGCCGTCAGGAGAGGCGAGCGTCTCGGCCTTCCTGCTGTTGGGCGTGGTGTTCGCGCTGATGACCTTCCTTTGGCTCGCTCTGTATGCCGTTATCATCATCAAGGCCGGAGATGTTCTGCGCCGATCGGTCATCCGGCGCGCAATCGAGGGCGTGACGGGGGTCGTGCTGATCGGCCTGGGCCTCCGCATCGCTGCCGAGCAGCGATAGCGTCACCTGAGTCGGCCCGGGCTGGTCAAGCGCAGGACGCGCCCTTACGGTCATTCCGGGAAACGAAAACCGGGTCATGAGAGCCGCAGCAAGCGAGCCATGCCCGACCGGGAGGACCAAGAATCATGATCATCAACGGGTTTCACCGGCGCGAGATCGTGGCCGGCCTCGGCCTCGTCGCGGCTATGCCGCAGATCGCTCTGGCCCAGGCGGGCCCGATCAGGCTGATCGCGCCGTTTCCGCCGGGCGGCTCGGTCGATGCGATCTCCCGGCTGGTCCAGCCGGGTCTGCAGCAGCGGCTGGGCGGCAGCGTCATCGTCGAGAACCGGCCGGGCGGCTCGGGCTCGATCGGCGCGAACGCGGTCGCCAAGGCCGCGCCGGACGGCCAGACCTGGCTCGTCGTCTTCGACACCCATGCCGTCAACCCGACGCTGCTGCCGAACATGCCGTTCGATTCGGTCAAGGATCTCGACCCCGTCGAATTGATCGGCACCGCGCCGATGGTGCTGGCGTGCCATCCCTCGCGTCCGTTCAGGACGCTCGCCGACGTGCTGGCGGCGGCCAAGGCCGCGCCCGGCAAGCTCAGCTACGCCACGATCGGCAATGGCAGCCTCGGCCATCTCGCCATGGTGCTGCTCGGCAAGCGCGCCGGCGTCGAGCTGACCCATGTGCCCTATCGCGGCGGCGGGCCGGCCATGAACGACGCCGTCGGCGGCCATGTCGACCTGATCATCGGCTCGGCCGCGCTGGTCGCGCCGCAGGTCACGGGCGGCCTGATCCGGCCGCTGGTCCAGACGGCGGCAAAGCGCATCAGCACCATGCCGGACGTCCCGACCGTGCTGGAGAGCGGCTATGAGGGTTTTGTCGCCGACGCCTGGTGGGGCGTGTTCGCGCCGGCCGGCACGCCCAGGCCCGTCGTGGAGAAGTTCCGCGCGGCGCTGGTCGAGACCATCCGGGAGCCGTCGGTCAACCAGCGGCTCGTCGAACAGCAGCAGGTCACGCTCGCGCTCACCGGGCCGGAGGCCTTCCGCAGCTTCTTCGCCGAACAGATCAAGGTCTGGGGCGCGGTCGTGCGCGACAACGCCATCAAGGCCGACTGACGGCCTTTTCGATCGACGGAGCCAGCATGAGCCTTCCCATCGTCGTCGTCCTCGACGACAGCCAGAACGTCGCCCGCGCCTCCGCCGACTGGTCGGCGCTGGAGGCGCGGGCGGATATCCGTTTCCTGAGCGAGGCCTTCGCCGGCGAGGCTGCGGTCGCGGCCGCGCTCGCCGAGGCGCAGATCGTCATCCCGATGCGCGAGCGCACAGTCTTCGGCGCGTCGCTGATCGGCAGGCTGCCGAAGCTGAAGATGGTGGCCTCGACCGGGCCGCGAACCATGTCGCTCGACCTCGCCGCCTGCACGGCTGCAGGCATCCTCTGCTCGAACACCGGCGGCACGCAAGTCGGCGCGTCGACGGCGGAGCTCGCCTTCGGGCTGATCCTCGCCAGCGCGCGCAGCCTGCCGCAGGCCGACGCGCTGATGAAGCGCGGCGGCTGGCATGACGGCCTGCCGCTCGGCGGGGTCGTCGCCGGCAAGCGGCTCGGCATCGTCGGGCTCGGCAAGCTCGGCCAGCGCGTCGCGCGCTATGCAAAGGCCTTCGAGATGGAGGTCGTCGCCTGGAGCCAGAACCTGACCACTGATGTGGCTGAGGCCGCAGGCGTGCAGCGCGTCGACAAGGGCGAGCTGTTTGCGACCGCCGATGTGATCTCGCTGCATCTCGTGCTGTCCGACCGGACGCGCGGCGTCGTCGGCGCGGCGGAACTGGCGGCGATGAAGCCCGGCGCCTGCCTCGTCAACACGGCGCGCGGCCCGCTGGTCGACGAGGGCGCTTTGCTGGCGCGATTGAAAACCGGCGCGATCCGCGCCGCGCTCGACGTCTACGGCCAGGAGCCGTTGCCGGCCGACCACCCGATCCGGACGCTGGCGAATGTCGTGCTGACGCCGCATCTCGGCTATTCCGCCGCCCCCGTTTTCGCCGAATATTACGGCGAGAGCATCGAGAACGTGCTGGCCTTCCTCGATGGCAAGCCGATCCGGGTGATGAATCCGGATGTGCTCGAGGGCCGCGAGACGTAGAATTGCTCACCGTCATTGCGAGCGCAGCGAAGCAATCCAGAGGTCTCGCGCAACCCTCCTGGATTGCTTCGCTACGCTCGCAATGACGGTGAGGGCTCTCCAGCGGCTGGCGCGTGCTTGGTAGCGGCGGTCACCAGCCGCCTCGTATAGTCCTCCCTCGGCGCATCGAAGATCGCCTCCGCCGGCCCCTCCTCGACGACACGCCCGTCCTTCATCACCATGATCGTGTCGGCGATGGCGCGCACGACGGCGAGGTCGTGGCTGATGAACAGGTAGGACAGGTCGTGTCGCGCCTGCAGCGCCTTCAGCAGCGCGACGATGCTCGCCTGCACCGTGCGGTCGAGCGCCGAGGTCGGCTCGTCGAGCACCACCAGCGCGGGATGCAGGATCATCGCGCGCGCGATCGCGATGCGCTGGCGCTGGCCCCCTGAAAATTCGTGCGGATAGCGGTTGCGCAAGGCGGGATCGAGCGAGACCTCCGCCAGCGCCTGGGCCACCCGCGCCTCGCGCTCCGTCCGGCCAAGCTGCGGCGCATGGACGAGCAGGCCCTCGCCGACGATCTCGCCGACCGTCATGCGCGGCGAGAGCGAGCCGAACGGGTCCTGAAACACCACCTGCATGCTCTTGCGCAGAGGCCGCATCGCGGCGCGGTCAAGCGGCGCGAGCGCCCGGTCCTCGAAGCGGATCAGGCCGGCGTAGGGGGCAAGCTTCAGCAGCGACCGGCCAAGGGTCGACTTGCCGGAGCCGGATTCGCCGACGATGCCGATGGTCTGGCCGCGCTTCAGCGAAAGATCGACGCCGTCGACGGCATGCAGCAGCGCTTGCCGGCGTCGGAACAGACCGCGCGACAGATCATAGGAGACCCGGATATCGCGGGCCTCGAGCAGGATGGGCGCGTCCTCGGGGGGCGGTTCCTTGCGGCCCGCCGGCTCGGCCGCCAGCAGCGCCTTCGTGTAGGGGTGGGCGGGCGTGGAAAAGAGCGCCTGCGTCGGCCCGCTCTCGACGATCTCGCCTTCCTTCATCACATGGATGCGCTCGGCATAGCGCCTGACGAGGCCAAGATCGTGGCTGATCAGGATCACCGCCATGCCGAGCCGCGTCCGGAGGTCGGCGATCAGCCCGAGAATCTCAGCCTCGATCGTGACGTCGAGCGCCGTGGTCGGCTCGTCGGCGATCAGGACATCGGGGTCGTTGGCGAGCGCCATCGCGATCATCACGCGCTGGCGCTGCCCGCCGGAGAGTTCATGCGGATAGGCCTCGATGCGCGCTTCCGGTCGCGGGATCTGGACCAGTCGCAGCAGTTCCAGCGCCCGCGCCCGCGCAGCCTTGCGCGACAGGCCCTGATGCCGGCGCAGCGGCGCGGCCATCTGTGCGCCGATCCTGAACAGCGGATCGAGCGAGGTCATCGGCTCCTGGAAGATCATCGCGAGCTTCTTGCCGCGAAAGGCGTTGAGCTCGCGGGAGGAGAGCCCGAGCAGTTCCGTGCCGCGATAGCTGACCGAGCCCGTCGCTTCGCCATTGGCGGCCAGCAGGCCCATCACGGCCATTGCGGTCTGGCTCTTGCCGGAGCCGGACTCGCCGACGATGGCGATGAACTCGCCCGGGTGCACGTCCAGATCGATCCCGCGCACGGCCTCGACCGGGCCGTCATGGCAGCGGAAGCGGACGTGGAGGTCGCGGATAGCTAGGATGGGGACGTCGTGCGCCATCTAGGCGAACCAGACGGGCGGAATGGCGCGGGGAACCCCTCTCCCAAAGGGAGACGGGAAGGGGAGAGGGGAAGGCCCTTCTCCGCATTGAGCATAACCCAACCGCAGCCTCGGCCAGCATGGATGTTCTACTGGTCCAACGTCCGACACCTCTCCCCTGCCCCTCTCCTTGCAGGAGAGGGGTTCTTCCAGCGCCTGACCTTGAAAAGGTAAATGGCTCATCACCGATCCCGCGGATCGAGCGCGTCGCGCAGGCCGTCGCCGAGGAAATTCAGCGCAAACAGCGTCGTCACCAGAAACGCCGCCGGAAAGGCCAGCATCCACCAGGCGCCCTGGATGGCGCGCGCGCCGTCCGAGATCAGCACGCCCCAACTCGTCATCGGCTCCTGCACGCCGAGTCCGAGGAAGGACAGGAAGCTTTCCAGCAGGATGACCTTCGGCACCAGCAGCGTGACATAGACCACGACCGGCCCCAGCGTGTTGGGGATGACGTGCCGCCGGATGATCCCGCCCGACGAGACGCCGAGCGCCTCGGCGGCCAGCACATAGTCCTGTCGGCGGATCGAGAGCGTCTGGCCGCGCACGATGCGGGCCATGTCGAGCCATTCGATCGCCCCGACCGCCAGGAACATCAGCACAAAATTCCGGCCGAAGAACACCACCAGCAGGATGACGAAGAAAATGAAGGGCAGGGCGTAGAGCACGTCGACGATGCGCATCATCAGCATGTCGATGCGACCGCCGAGATAGCCCGCCGTCGCGCCGTAAGCCACGCCGATGACGAGCGCGACGCCGGTCGCCAGCAAGCCGATGGCGAGCGAGACGCGGCCCGCCACCAGCGTGCGGGTCAGCAGGTCGCGGCCATTGCCGTCGGTGCCGAACAGGAAGCGCAGGCGCTTGAGCGGCACGTCGAGCACCAGCCGGCGGCCGTCCTCCTCGCTCGCGACGATGCGGGGCGTTCCAAACTGGTCGGAGCGCTCGAAATAGACCAGCAGTCGCCGGTCGATCGGCCGGGCCGCGCTCAGCGACAGGCGCACGCCGTCGGCCGAGGCCGCGATGTCGCCGGGCGTAGCGCGGATGCGGGCCGCGATGCGCTGGATTGCGGCGGGAATGGCCTCCGCCTTCGGATGGGCCTCGAAACTCGCCGGCGTGCGGACGTGGTCCTGATAGACGCGGTCATAGGCGTGTCCCGTCAGTTGCGGCCCGACGAGGCAGGCGAGGGCGATCAACCCGAGTACGATGAGGCTCGCCATCGCGGCGCGGTTGCGCCTCAGCCTGAGGCGCGCGTCCTGCCAGAGCGAGCGGCCGGGGGCGGGGAGCGGGAGGGCTGCGTCGCTCATCGCATCACTCCAGCCTGACGCGCGGATCGAGCAGGGCGTAGAGGATGTCGGCGGCGAGGTTGAAGACGAGCACGAAGACGGCGACGACGACGACCGTGCCCATCACCAGCGTGTAGTCGCGGTTCAGCGCGCCCTCGACGAAATAGCGGCCGATTCCGGGGATGCCGAAGATCGTCTCGACCACGACCGAGCCGGTCAGCAGCGCCGCCGCCGCCGGCCCGAGATAGGACACCACCGGTAGGGCCGAGCCACGCAGCGCATGCAGGGCGATGGTCGCGCCAGACAGCCCCTGCGCGCGCAAAGTGCGGATATGGTTGGCGCGGAGCGTCTCGATCATGGCGGCGCGCGTCATCCGGGCGATCACGGCGATCTGCGGCAAGGCGAGCGTGATCACCGGCAGGACGGTGTTGCGAAAGCTGCCGCCGTTCCAGCCGCCGACCGGCAACCAGGCCAGCACGAGCCCGAAGACGATCTGCAGCACCGGCGCGACGACGAAATTCGGGATGGTGATGCCCGCCGTTGCGATCCCCATCACGGCGTGGTCGGCCGCGCCGTTCTGGCGAAAGGCGGCGAGCGCGCCGAGCGGCCCGCCGATGGCGAGCGCCAGCAGCAGCGCGGTGGCGCCGAGCCGCATCGAGACCGGCAGCCCCTGCGCCAGAAGCTCGCCGATCGAGAAGTCGCGGAAATAGAAGGACGGGCCGAAATCCCCGCGCAGGAGCGCGCCGAGATAGGTCAGATACTGGGCGTGCAGCGGCTGGTCGAGCCGGTAGATGCGCCGCAGGTTCTCCATCACCTTGGCCTCCAGCGGCTGTTCGAGATCGAACGGTCCGCCGGGCGCCAGTCGCATCAGGAAGAACGAGATCGTCACCACGACGAACAGCGTCGGCAGCGCGGTGGCGAGACGGCGCAGGATGAAGGGGAGCAAGGACGGCTACCCTATGTCATTCCGGGGCGCGCCAAAGGCGCGAACCCCTTGTCATTCCGGGGCGGCCCATAAGGGCCGAACCCGGAACCCACGACCGGGTGATGGCGGTGCCGAAAACCCGGTCGCCAACGCTCGCCCGGTCGTGGGTTCCGGGTTCGCGCCTGCGGCGCGCCCCGGAATGACAGTGCGGTCAAGGCTTCAGGCTCAAAAACCGCGTCGGAATCGCCCCGCGCAAATTCTGCTCGAAGCCGACGAGCTTGGGCGAGACCAGGTTCTTCGAGGAGTAATAGAGCAGCGGAATCCACGGCACGTCCGAAGCGATGATGCTGTCGGCCTCGCGAAGGATGGCGGCGCGTTTGGCGATGTCGATCTCGTCGGCCGCAGCCTTCATCAGCGCGTCGAATTGGGGATTGTCGTATTTGCCCGAGTTGAAGCCCCTGTTGTCGCTCTGGAACAGGAACAGGAAGTTCTGCGGGTCGGAATAGTCGCCGATCCAGCCATAGCGGGCGATATCGAAATCGCCGCCGTCGCGCAGATGGGCGAAATGCGTCTTGCCGTCGGTGTTGATGAATGAGGTTTCGACGCCGATCGCCTTCCACTGCTCGGCGACCGCAATGACGGTGCGGCGGTTGTTGTCGGTGGTGTTGTAGCGCAGTTGCAGCCGCAGCGGCGAACCGGGGCCGAAGCCTGCGGCGCTGAGCAGCTTCTTCGCCTCGTCCTCGCGGTCGAGCGGCGAGGCGAGCTTGAAATCGGCCTCGGCCCGCTCGCCGTAGTTGCCGATATTGGGCGGGATCACGCCATAGGCCGGCAGCATGGTGCCGGCCCAGATCTCGTCGGCGATGAATTCGCGGTCGATCACCAGCGAGAGCGCCCGGCGCACCCGGACGTCGTTGAACGGCGCCTTCGCCGAATTGATGATCAGGAAATAGGTGCCGAGATAGGGCGCGACCTTGACCTGGTCGCCGAGCTTGTCGCGCAGTTGCCTGATCTGGTCGGCCGGGATGTCGGTCGTCATGTGCAGTTCGCCGGCCTGGAAGCGACGGGCGGCGGCGGCGAGATCGGAGGAGGGGTAATAGATCACCGTGTCGATCTTGACCCCCGCCGCGTCGTGAAAGGCCTTGTTCCGGTCGAGCCGGATATGCGAGTTCGGCACGAACTCCTTCAGCACATAGGCGCCATTCGAGACCCAGTTCTCCGCCTTGACGAAGTCCTTGCCGAATTTTTCCACCGAAGGCGGATGCACCGGCAGCCCGGTCTGGTGCGTCAGCAATTCGAGGAAATACGGCGTCGGCCGCTCCAGCCGGATTTCCAGCGTGCGCTCGTCGAGCGCCTTGACGCCGAGATCGTCGAGCTTGCTCTCGGGCGCCGCCTTGTTGATCTTCTCCGCGTTGAGGACGGGGTAGAGGATATTGGCGTATTTCGCCCCGGTCTCCGGATTGACCATCCGGCGCAGCGAGAACACGAAATCGGCGGCCTTGACCGGGTCGCCATTCGACCATTTCGCCGTGTCGCGCAGCTTGAAGACATAGGTTCTGCCATCGGGGCTCATCGTCCAGCTCTCGGCGACGCCCGGCACGACCTCGCCCTTCATCGAGTGGATGACGAGACCTTCCGAGAGATCGCGCAGCAGATGCGCTTCCGAGACGGTCGAGGTCTTGTGCGCGTCGAGCGTCTCGGGGTCGCCGTCATTGCCGCGGTGGAAGGTGATCTGCGCCAGCACCGGCGCAGCCGCCGCCAGCGACATGATCAGGGCAAGCAGCAGAGGCAGGGCGCGGCGAAGACGATCGACCATGGGAACCTCCCCTTGCGGCCGCCTGTTCCGGCCGCGACCAGGATTCGACCGGGAGAGTAGAACCCGGCTTCCGGCGCATGCCAAGACCGAATTTTTCGCGGACCACCGCAAATTCGCCGCGCTCAGCCGGTCTTGGCCCGCTCCTGCGCCTCGACCACCGCCACCGCAGTCATGTTGACGACGCCGCGCGCCGTCACCGAGCCGGTCAGGATATGGGCGGGTTTGGCCGCGCCGATCAGGATCGGCCCGACCGGCAGCGCGTCGGCGAGCACTTTTGCGAACTGGTAGGCGATGTTGGCGGCGTCCAGATTGGGGAAGATCAGGACGTTGGCGACGCCCTTGAGCCGCGAGGACGGCAGCACACGCTCGCGCACCATCGCGACGAGCGCCGTGTCGGCCTCCATCTCGCCGTCGCATTCGAGTTCCGGAGCGCGCTCGCGGATCAGTCCCAGCGCCTTGCGCATCTTCAGCGAGGAGGGCGTGTCGGCCGCGCCGAAATCCGAATGCGAGAGCAGGGCGATCTTGGGCTCGATGCCGAAGCGCGAGACATGGCTCGCCGCCAGCACCGTCATATCGGCGATCTCCTCGGCGGAAGGATCGGCCTTGACATGGGTGTCGGCCAGGAAGAACGCGCCCTTGTTGGTCACGATCAGCGTCATCGCCGAGATGTCGCAGACCCCGGCCTGAAGACCGATGATGTCCTTGATGTGCCGCAGCCGGGAGGAGTAGCGTCCCTCCAGCCCGGCAATCATTGCATCGGCGTCGCCGCGCGCCACGGCGAGCGCGGCGATCACCGTGTTGTTGGTGCGCACCAGCGAACGCGCCGCTTCAGGCGTCACGCCGCGTCTGCCCGCGATGTCGAGATAGGTCTGCACATAGTCGCGATAGCGCGGATCGTCTTCGGGATTGACCAGCTCGCAATCGATGCCCGGCCTGATCGACAGGCCGAAGCGCTTGACGCGGGCTTCGATCACGCTGGGCCGGCCGATCAGGATCGGCACCGCGAGGCCCTCCTCCAGGGCCACCTGTGCGGCGCGCAGCACGCGCTCATCCTCGCCCTCGGCATAGATCACGCGTTTGGGGTCGGCCTTCGCCTTGGCGAAGAGCGGCTTCATGATGAAGCCGGAGCGGAAGACGAAGCGCGACAGATCCTCGCGATAGGCCTCGACATCCTCCAGCGGCTTGCGCGCCACGCCGGTCGCCATCGCGGCCTCCGCGACGGCCGGCGCGATGCGCAGGATTAGGCGCGGATCGAACGGGTTGGGGATCAGCGAGGTCGCGCCGAAGGTCGAGGCCTCGCCGCCATAGGCGCGCGCCGCGATGTCGGAGGTCGCCTCGCGGGCGAGTGCGGCGATGGCGCGCACGGCGGCGAGCTTCATCGCCTCGTTGATCGTCGTCGCCTGCACGTCGAGCGCGCCGCGGAAGATGTAGGGGAAGCACAGGACGTTGTTGACCTGGTTGGGATAGTCCGAGCGCCCGGTGCAGATCATCGCGTCGGGCCGCACGGCCAGCGCATCCTCCGGCGTGATCTCGGGATTGGGGTTGGCCAGCGCCAGGATCAGCGGTTTTTCCGCCATCTGCCTGGCCATCTCGGGCTTGAGGACACCGGCCGCCGACAGGCCCAAAAACACGTCCGCGCCGCCGATGACCTCGGCGAGCGTGCGCGCGTCGGTCTCCTGCGCATAGACCTCTTTCCAGCGGTCCATCAGGGTGTTGCGGCCCTTGTGGACGACACCTTCCAGATCCGTGACCCAGATGTTCTTGCGCTGCGCGCCGAGCTCGACCAGCAGGTTGAGGCAGGCGAGGGCGGCCGCGCCCGCGCCCGAGACGACGATCTTGACGTCGCCGATATGCTTCTGCGCCAGATCGAGCCCGTTCAGGATCGCGGCCGAGACGATGATCGCGGTGCCGTGCTGGTCGTCATGGAAGACCGGGATGTTCATCCGGGCCTTGAGCTGCTCCTCGATCTCGAAGCATTCCGGACCCTTGATGTCCTCCAGATTGATGCCCCCGAAGGTCGGCTCCAGCGCCGCGACGACCTCGACGAATTTCTCGATGTTCTTCTGCTCGACCTCGATGTCGAAGCAGTCGATCCCGGCGAATTTCTTGAACAGGACCGCCTTGCCCTCCATCACCGGCTTCGAGGCGAGCGGCCCGATGTCGCCGAGACCCAAGACGGCGGTGCCGTTGGTGATGACGGCGACGAGGTTCTGGCGCGAGGTCAGCTCGGCCGCCTGGCCCGGATCGTCGACGATCGCCTCGCAGGCTGCAGCGACCCCGGGCGAATAGGCGAGCGCCAGATCGCGCTGGTTGCCGAGCGGCTTCGTCGCCTGGATCTCGATCTTTCCGGGCTTGGGCAGGCGGTGATAGACGAGCGCGCCCGAGCGGAGATCGGGTGAAAGGGTGCTCTTCATCGCGGCGCGCTCCGGCAACGTCAGGTCATCACGAACCGTCGAGGTCGCGCGGAAACGGCGGCGGCGTCAAGCGCGGGTTGAGCAACAATGTTGTAGCGGAATCGGCGCGCGAGACCGGCCGTGCGTGAGTCGCTCAAAACGCCTTGAACGTGATGATCGTGTGCGTGTCGGCGATCTCGGGGATCGATTGCACCTTCTGCGCGACGAAATGGCCGATATCGACCTCGGTCCCGACATGGAACTTCGCCAGGATGTCGTAATTGCCGGCGGTCGAGTAGATTTCCGAGGCGATCTCGCGGTCGGCGAGTTCGCTGGCGACCTCGTAGGTCTTGCCGAGCTTGCATTTGATCTCGACGAAGAAGGTCTGCATCGCGCTCAGGGCTCCGGAGGGGATCGGCTCTGGATAGAGCCTGCGGCGGGAAGATCAAGCGCCCGCGAGTTCGGCCAGCCGGCGCGTCATGCCGCTGTCGGGGTCGGCGAGGCCCGCCACCACGGTGAAATGGTTGGCGCCGGCGATCTCCTCATAGCGCGTCTGCGCGCCCGAAAGCCCCCAGACATCGACGATACGGCGGCTCTGCTTGAGGTATTCCTCGCTCTCCGCCCCGCCGACGACCGCGTCCATCACGAGCCTCGAGGGCGCCGGCCAGAACAGCGGGCTTTCGAGTTCGGCCGCCGCCATCGTCAGCTTCAGCGCGCCGTTGATGCTGGTCTCCGTCAGGGGCTTCAGGTTGTAGAGGCCGGAGATGCCGTAGGCGGCCGGCACGAGTTGGTCCGGCAGCTCGGGGTCGACGTTCTTCCAGTCGGTCGCAAGCAGGCAGGCGGCGAGATGGCCGCCGGCGGAATGCCCCGCTGCGACCACCGGCAGCTTGTAGCGCTGCCAGAGCGCCGCGGCCGCCTGCTGCGCCTCCCAGACGATGTGGCCGAGTTCGACATCGGGGCAAAGGTCGTAGCCCATCACCGCGACCGGCACGCCGCGCCGGTTCAGGCCCCGCGCCAGATGCGAGAAGAAGCTGCGGTCGAGCGCCTGCCAGTAGCCGCCATGGATGAACAGCGCGATGGCGTTCCCTCTGACCTCCTCGGGCTTGAACAGGTCGTAGCGCTGCCGGTCGCTCTCGCCATAGGAGACGCCGAGTTCGCACACCGCCTGCGCCCGGTAGGCCGCCGCATCGCTCGCCCAGCCGGCGATGATCTCAGGATGCTCCGGCACGCGGGCGCGGTTGTTGTATTGCGTTTCGTAGTCGGACGACATGCTCGGCTCTGTTTGGTTTGCCTGGCTCTGTGTCGCAGAGCGCATCGCGTGCGGAGGGCGGCCCTGCCTGGCAGGCCTGGCCAGTTTGCGCCATCGCTTTTGACAGGTCGAGCGCCAAACGCCACAAGGCGGCGCGCCCGGCGCATGGCGCTTTTTGGCTTCGGAGACTGTCATGGAAAACCCTGTCCTCGCCGAGGTGACGCGCGGAAACGCCGTCGAATCGCGCCATCGCGGCGCTGTTTCCGTGGTCGACGCCGATGGCGGAATCGTGCTTTCGCTCGGCGATGTCGCGCGGCCGGTGTTCCCGCGCTCGGCCGTCAAAGCGATCCAGGCGCTGCCGCTGTTCGAGAGCGGCGCGGCCGACCGCTATGGCCTCACGGAGGCGGAGATTTCGCTCGCCGTCGCTTCGCATTCCGGCGAGCCCGCCCATGCCGAGACAGCGCTCTCGATGCTGCGCAAGGCCGGCCGCGACGCCGGCTGCCTCGAATGCGGCGCGCACTGGCCGATGAACGACGCCGCGGCCCGCGCCATGACGAAAGCCGGTGCCGAGCCGAGCGCGCTGAACAACAATTGCTCCGGGAAACATGCCGGCTTCGTTTGCCTGTCCTGCGGCATGGACGAGGACCCCGCCGGCTATGTCCAGGCTGGCCACGCCGTCCAGAAGGCCGTGCGCGGCGCGCTGGAGGAGGTCACGGGCGCGGCGCATTTGCCCGACCTTATGGGCGTCGATGGCTGCTCGATCCCGAGCTATGCCGTGCCGCTGGACGCGCTGGCGCTGGGCTTTGCGCGGTTCGGCTCAGGCCATGGCTTCGGGCCGGAGCGGGCGAAGGCGGCCGCGCGCATCCGCAAGGCAGTCGCGGCGCATCCCTTCATGGTCGCCGGCACGGGGCGCTTCGACACCCGCGCGATGGAGCTTTTGCGCAAACGCATCTTCATCAAGACCGGCGCGGAAGGCGTCTATTGCGGCGCGATTCCGGAGCTGGGCTACGGCGTCGCGCTGAAATGCGACGATGGCGCAGGGCGCGCGGCGGAGGTGGTGATGGCGGCGCTGATCGCGCGCTTCCTGCCGCTGGACGATGCGGACACGACCGCCTTCGCGCCGCTGCGCGAGAGCGTCCTGAAGAACTGGAACGGCATCGAGGTCGGGCGGGTTCGCGCGGTCGGGGTTTGACCGCCGAAAGGTCACGCGTTACCTTTCAGGGCAAGGAGGCTCCGATGCCACGCCGCGCGATCAAGGATGGCCTGAGCAAGCAGGCCCGCTACCGCGCCGCCAAGAAGGCGGCGGGGCTGAAGGAGGTGCGCATCTGGACGTTCGATCCGAAAGACCCGGTGTTCATGGCTCAGTTGCAGCGTGAGATGGAGTTCATGAGGAACGACCCCGAGGAGATTGCGATTGGAAAATTCATCGAGGCCGTGGCCGAGTGGCCGGCCGACGATGAATGAAACGCGGCGATCTGATCACGATCGCCGTTCAAGGCGACTTCGGTAAACCTCGACCTGCCGTCGTCGTGCAGAGCGATCTGGCCAATGTGACGCCTCGAGTTTTGGTTTGTCCGCTAACCAGCACAACGTCCGACATGTCGGCTCTGCGGTTTGCGATCGCTCCGACCGTGCCGAATGGACTGCGAGAACGATCTTTCGTTATGCTGAGCAACATTATCGCCGCGCCGCGATCGAAATGCGGTCCAGTGATCGGTTCGCTTACGCGCGATCAGATGCTGGACATCAACGAACGCCTCGCCTTCATCCTCGGCCTCGCCGATTGACCCTCACGCCACCGCGTTGTTCTCGACCCTGACGCCGGCCGCGCGCTGATCGGCCGTCTTCGTCAGGTCGCCCGTCACCGCCTTGCCGTATTCCGTGCCGACGACCGCGCCCTTCTTGGCCTCCGCAATCACGTTGTTGGCGATCAGGGCGTTGCGCTCCTTGGGCACCAGCGAGACCGAGATGCCGATGCCGGTCTTGCGCACCATGTTGCCGGTGGCGACGAGGTTGCGCATGCCCCAGGACCAGCCCAGCGAGATGCCGATCTCGCTGGCGTTCTCGATGACGTTGCCGGTCACCGCCGCATCCGCCTCGACATGCACGCCCATGCCGCCGATCAGTTCCTTGCCCTTGGGCGCAAAGCCGCGCTGGGCGTTGCGGATGATGTTGTTGGCGAAGACGCTCAGGCGTCCGCCATGGTCGAGATTGGTGATGTTGGCGCCTTGCGCGCAATCCTCGACCAGATTGCCGGTGATGATCGCGCCCTCGAAGGCGAATTCGCAGTACAGCCCGACCTCGCCGCAGCGCCGGCCCTGATTGCCGATGATCTGCACGCCCGAGCCGGAGTTGTTGCGGATGAAGGTCAGGGCGCAATCGCGCAGGGAATTGCCCTCGATGATCACGCCGCCCGCCCTGTAGAGGCTGATGCCGTTGCCGTTGGGGCCGTCGCCGCCGGCGTCGGAGCGGATGCGGTTGATCCGGTTGCCCCTGACCATCGACTGGTCGTCGCCCGGCTGGCTGCGCCAGAGCTGGATGCCGTTATTGCCGCAATCCTCGACCTGGTTGGCCTCGATGGAGAGGCCCCGCGAATCGAGCGAGAACAGGCCCGAATCGCGCATGCCGCGGAAGCGGCTGCGCTCGATGCGCCCGGCGCAGCGGTTCAGCGTCAGCCCGACCGAGCCGGCGTTGGCGAAGTCGCAGTGCTCAACGGCGAGATCGAGAACCTCGTCGGCCGCCAGCAGCCCGGTGCGCTGTCCGTTGCGGATGTCGAGCCCGTCCAGGCTGAGCCCCGACAGCGCGGCGCGCCTGATCCGCCGCGCCAGCAGCAGCGGCCCGGCCTGCGCGGCGACAAGTTGCGTCGCGCCCGACACGCCGATCAGCCGCGCGCCCTCCGGCAGCACCACCTGCGCGATCCGGTAGCGGCCCGGCGCGAGGATGAGCGGCGCGTCGCGCTTTGCCGCCTCGAGCAGCGCGTTCTGGAGCAGCCGCGACTGGTCGTCGGCGGAGCCGGGTCTCAGGCCGTAATGCGCGGCCTCGAGCCCGAACGCCCCGAGCGGCGCGCCTTGCGCTGCACGCGCCGCGCCCTGTGCCAGAACGGCGCCCGCATGGGTCGAAACCGTGCCGAAAAGCGCCGTCGCCAGCAGCGAACGTCGGGACAATGTCATGGCGAGCCTCCTGTCGAGGCGGGTTTCAATCCGTGTGCCAAAGGCGGCGTTCCCGTCCGGAGCGGGCGGCCCGTCGACCTTGCGGCGCGGCGGCGAAGCCGGAGTGGCTGTGGCGAGGCCGCGATGCTATTCTGGCGCGAAGTTATCCTTCAGGAGGTAGAACCGATGGGCCATATCGCCAGGCACAGCGTCACGCTGTCGGCCGAGCTTTCGACGGCGGTCGAGGCGGCCGTGGCGTCGGGCGAGTATCCGTCGGTCGATGCGGTCGTCGGCGAGGCGCTCGGCCGGTGGAAGGAAGAGCGCGAGCTGTTCGGCTACACGGTCGAGGAATTGCGCGCGCTGGTTCAGCAGGGGATCGATAGCGGGCCGGGGCGCTACACCGATATGGCGGCCATCAAGGCCGAAGCGCTGTCGCGTTTGACGCGACGGCAAAAAACCGCGTGACGACGCTTGAGATCAGGCGCTCGGCAAATGCCGAAGAGGATTTGATTGCGCTCTGGCTCTACATCGCCAGCGACAGCCCTCGCGCCGCCGACGCGGTGCTGGACCGCATCGACGAACGCTGGCGACTGCTCGCCACCCAACCCCATTCCGGCCTGGCGCGGCCCGATATCGCCCCCGACCTGCGCCACCTCGTCATCGGCTCCTATCTCACGCTCTATCGCGTCCATGCCGACCACATCGAAATCCTGCGCGTGCTGCATGGCAGGCGCGACCTTGGCGCGGTGGAGCCTCCGCAGGGCGATTGATCAGGCGCGCGGCCGTCCGCTGCGCGCAAGACCGCGCCCGATCGCGGCGAGAGCGGCGGTCAGACTCGCAGCGCCGGGGTGGAACGGCTCGACTCGCGCCAGCGGCCGCGACCCGGGCGCCGGCCGCAACCACGGCACATGGATAAAGATCACCGGCGCGTCGCGGCCGGGGATCGCGCCGAGGCTGAGCGCATAGCTCGCATCGCAGAGATAGCGCCCGGCCGAAGGCGAGAGCCGCGCCCGGATGCCGCGCCGCGTCAGCGCCGCCAGTGCTCCGGCCGCGTTGGCGGTCGTGCGCGCGGGCAGGGCGGTTCGCGGCGCGGGCCGCCGATCCGGCGTCGCGCCCGTGGCGTCGGGGTGGAGCCGGCTGGCGTTGCCGCGCGCGAACAGCTCGACCCGGACGAAGCGGGCGCGCGCGGCGAGCCCGAGCATCAGTACGGCCTGCGGCCGCGTCCTGGCCAGATGCGTCGCCAGCGCGGGAAGGCCGCCGCCATAGCTGGTTTCGAGCACGAGCGCCTGCGCATCCAGCCCGCCGCGTCGCAGCCGCGTCGCCACCTCCCGCGCCAGCCGCGCCGTGGGGTTGATCCGGACATGGGGAAAGGGGCCAAAGCCGGTCACCAGGATGTCCATCAGCGCCACCTCACAGGCCCAGCGCCCGCGCGATTTCCTCGGCGGCGACCGTCGGCGCGGTCTCGCCCGCCGCGACCGCGGCCTCCAGCGCCGGCGCGCGCGCCTTCAGCCCCGGATCGTGCCGGAGCTTCGCCTGGAGCCGGTCCTGAACCATCGCCCACATCCATTTCACGTCCTGCCGGCGGCGCTTCTCGGCGATTAGGCCCTTGGCCTCGTGGCGGGCGCGGTGATCCTCGATCATCCCCCATAGCGCGTCGAGCCCCTCGCCGGTCAGGCCGGAGATGGTGATCGCCGGCGTGGTCCACAGCGGCGACGCCGGGGCCAGGATATGCAGCGCAGCCTGATACTGGGCCGCCGCCGTCTTCGCCGCGGTCGCGCCCGCGCCGTCGGCCTTGTTCACCGCGATCATGTCGGCGAGCTCGATGATGCCCTTCTTGATGCCCTGCAACTCGTCGCCGGCGTTCGGCAGCATCAGCACGAGGAAGAAATCGGTCAGGTCGGCGACCGCCGTCTCCGACTGGCCGACGCCGACGGTCTCGACCAGGATGACGTCGAAGCCGGCCGCCTCGCAGAGCAGCATCGTCTCGCGCGTCCGCGCCGCGACGCCGCCGAGCGTGCCGGAGGCGGGCGAGGGCCGGATATAGGCGTTGGGGTCGACGGCGAGCCGCGCCATCCTTGTCTTGTCGCCGAGGATCGAGCCGCCGGTGCGGCTCGACGAGGGGTCGACCGCCAGCACTGCGACCTTGTGTCCCTTGCCGGTGAGATGGCTGCCGAGCGCGTCGATCGCGGTCGATTTGCCGACGCCGGGCACCCCCGTGATGCCGACGCGCGTCGCCTTGCCGGTATGCGGCAGCAGATGCTGGAGCAGCGCCTGCGCCTGCGCGCGGTGGTCGGTCCGGCGCGACTCCGACAGCGTGATCGCGCGCGCCAGCGCCGCCCGCTCGCCGGCGAGGATCGCATCGCCGAGCGCGGTGACGGAAGCAATGGAGGCGGCCATGACATCGACCTAGCAAGCGGTTGGCCCGCCCGACAAGACGCGATCGCGTCGCGACTGTGTCGCGGATGCTCTTGATCATCGCAAAATTCGGTGGGAGCAGTTGGGCATGATGCGCGCGGCGTTGTGGTTTCGTCTGGTTCTTGTGTGCGTGCTGGCCCCGCTGGCGCTGTCGGCCTGCGGCGGGCAGCCGCGCACCTTGCTGCTCGCATCGGCGAAAGCAGGCGATACCGCCGGCACGGTTCGCGTCTACGTCGCGACGACGCGCGAAACCTCCAGCGAACCGCAGTACTTCAGCGGCGAGCGCGGGCTCAAGCTCGCTTTCGCCAAGCTCGACATCACCGTGCCGCGCGCCCACAAATCCGGCGAGCTGGAGCTTCCGGCCGTCGGTGCGGCGGCCGATCCAGCGCGGCATTTCGCGGTGGCGTCGGTCGACCGGCTGGACCTTGCGCCCGTCGTCGCCGAGGTCCGGCGCGAGATCCAGCGCCGTCCGGCCGCCGAGCGCGACGTGCTGGTCTTCGTCCATGGCTACAACACGAATTTCGCCGACGCGGCCTATCGCTTCGCCCAGATCGTCCATGATTCGGGCTTCAGGGGCGTGCCGGTGCTGTTCACCTGGCCCTCGCGCGGACAGCTCCTGCAATACCCCTATGATCGCGAGAGCGCCTTCTATTCGCGCGACTTCCTGGAATTGAACCTGCGCGCCATCGCGCGCGATCTCGGCCCTGCCCGCATCGACATCCTGGCCCATTCGATGGGCACCATGCTGACGCTGGAGACGCTGCGCCAGGCCTCGATCCGCGGCGACGGCGGCTTCGGCGGAAAGCTCCGTTCAGTCATCCTGGCCGCGCCCGACGTCGATCTCGACGTCTTCCGGACGCAGATGCGCCAGATCAAGCGGCCGGTCACGGTCTTCGTTTCGGCCGATGACAGGGCGCTGGCGTTCTCGCGCCGTTTTGCCGGCGACAAGACGCGGCTCGGCGCGATCTCGGCGAAGGATGCCGAGATCGTCGCCGGGCTGGAGCAGGCCGGCGCGACCATCATCGACCTGTCCGAAATCTCGACCAGCGACCGCCTGAACCACGCCAAATTCGCCGCGTCGCCGAGGGTGGTGCAGCTCATCGGCCGGCGGCTCGAAGCCGACAAGGGCATCGCGACCGCAGGGCCGGGCTTCGGCGACCGGCTGGGCGACATCGCCGGCGGCGTCGTCGGCACGGTCGGCTCGACCGTCGAACTCGTCGTCACGGCGCCGGGCGCAATCGTCGGGCGTTAACGATTGCGCCGCATTCTGGCCGCCTTGACCTGTTCTGAGGGGCGCGCGGTCGCAGCCGCATGGTCTCAAATCCCGGATGGTCGCTCGACATGCCTTTTTCGCGGCACGCCTCTCTTTGTCGTCGCTCGGTTCTGCTCGGGCTGCTCTCGACCACGCTTGCGGCCTGCGCCCAGACCGAAGCCGCCGTCTCGCCCTTCAGCGCGCCGACCCGCGCCGACGCGTCCGCGCTCGGCAAGGAGGCGAAGCTTCTGGTCGCCACGACCCGCAAGTTCGCGGGCGCCGGCCAGCCCTTCTTCGGGCGCGAGCGCGGCCAGGGGCTGACCTTCGCGGAGGCGACGCTCGCCCCGCCCGGGCGCGGCATCGGCGGTCGCGTCTCCTCGGCGGTCAACGGCGACTGGGCCGTGCTCGGACTGGAGAACCGCACCAATTCCGCCCCGGCTTTGCGCTTCGCCGAGGCCGCGACCGGTCGCGACGTGCTGCTCTATGTCCACGGCTACAACGAGACCTTCGAATCGGCGGCGCGCAGCGCCGGCCAGCTTTCGCACGCGCTCGAGTTCCAGGGCCGCACCGCGCTGTTCGCCTGGCCCTCGGGCGGCGGTCTGCTCGACTACGCCTATGACCGTGAGAGCGCGCTCTGGTCTCGCGACGGTTTCGTCCAGTCGCTGCGGGCGCTGGTCAACAATCCGACCATCGGCCGCATCCACATCGTCGCCCATTCGATGGGCGCCTTCCTGACGCTGGAGGCGCTGCGCGAACTCCGGCTCGAGACCGACGTCTCCGCGCGCATCGGCGCGGTCGTCTTCGCCTCGCCCGACATCGACGTCGACGCCTTCGAGCAGACGGTCTCCAAGCTCGGCCCGCTGGCGCGCCGCATGACCGTGATCATCGATCCGGGCGACCGGGCGCTCGCCGTCTCGGCCCGCATCGCCGGCGGCGTGGCGCGCGCCGGCGCGGCCGAGCGCTCGCGGCTGGAGGAACTCGGCGTGCGCGTCGCCGACACCTCGGGACGCGGCTGGAGCATGCTGCGCCACGACCTCTTCCTTTCCGATGGCGAGGTGACGCTGGTGGTGCGCCGCGCCATGGAGCGCGCCGGCGCGGCCTGAGCGCCGCAGAGGGCTTGCGGCGCAGCCGCCCGACGGCGCAGGATCGCCGTCGTCGAGGCACTCTGGCGAGGCGATGATGGCGATCAGATCAATGGCGACCTTCGCCGCGTTTCTCTGGCTCGGGCTCGCTCCCGCAGCGGCGCAGGACGCCGGCCTGTTCCGCGAGGTCGGCCGCGGCCAGGCCGTTCACGAGGATGTCGCGCTGGGCGCGACGCAGACGATCGCTGTCGAGACCTACGTCCCGGCGGCCTGCGCGGCAAAACCCTGCCCGCTGGTGATCTCGATGCACGGCCTGACGCGCAACGCCGCGGCCGCGCGCGACAATTGGGTCGACGCCGCCGAGCGCCATGGCCTGCTGGTCGCCGCGCCGCATCTCGACAAGGAGCGTTTTCCGACGCGGCTCTACCAGCAGGGCGGCGTGCGCGACGAGCCCGACCAAGCGAAATGGGTCTATGCCGTGATCGAGCGATTCTTCGACCGGGCCCTGAAGAGCGGGCGCGTCGAAGGTCAGGGCTATGTGCTGTTCGGTCATTCCGCCGGCGCGCAATTCGTCCACCGCATGGCGATCCTGATGCCGCAGGCGCGCTTTTCGACCGCGGTCACGGCCAATGCCGGCTATTACACGCTTCCCGTCGGCAGGGAGGCGGCCGGCGGCTTCGACTATCCCTTCTCGCTCGCCGGCACGCCCTCGACCGAGACGACGCTGAAGGCGGCCTTCGCCAGGCCGGTGCTGATCATGCTCGGCGACCAGGACAACGATCCCGACCATCACCAGCTCAACCGCTCGAAGGGCGCGCAGGCGCAGGGGACGAACCGTTTCGCGCGCGGCCAGAACTTCGTCGCCGTGGCGGCCGCCGAGGCGAAGCGGCTCGGCGTCGAGAGCCGCTGGCGCGAAATCACCGTGCCCGGCGTCGCCCATGAGCAGACGAAAATGGCGAATGCGGCGGCCCAGGCTCTGTTCGGGCGTTAGAATCTGTCGCGGCGGCCGGCAAATTCGCAACGCGGGCCGGGCCCTTTGCCGCTATGACTGGCGCGACGACCTGACGCGACGAGGGGATCCGCGATGACCAAGGACAGCTACCACAGGGACCGGATCGCCAATCGCCGGCTGCATCCCGAGACGCTGATGATGGGCTTCGGCTATTCGCCGGCGATGTCGGAGGGCTCGCTCAAGCCGCCGGTCTTCCTGACCTCGACCTTCGTCTTCGAGAACGCCCAGCAGGGCAAGGATTTCTTCGATCTGACCTCGGGTCGTCGGATGCCGAAGCCCGGCGAGAAGTCCGGGCTGGTCTATTCGCGCTTCAACCACCCCAACATGGAAATCCTGGAGGACCGGCTGGCGATCTGGGACGAGGCCGAGCGCTGCGCCGTCTTCGCCAGCGGCATGGCCGCGATCGCCACCACCTGCTTCGCGTTCTTGAGGCCCGGCGACACGGTCCTGCATTCGCGCCCGCTCTATGGCGGCACCGAGACCCTGCTGAAGAACCAGATGGGCGCGTTCGGCGTCACGCCCTTCGGCTTCACCGACGGGCTGAATGTTGACCAGATGCGCGTCAGCGCGCTTGCGGCGGCGGCGAGGGGCCGGGTCGGCATGATCCTGGTCGAGACGCCGGCGAATCCGACCAACGGGCTGGTCGATCTTGCGGCCTGCGCCCTCATCGCCGACGAACTGGAGAAGACGCAAGGCCATCGCCCGCCCGTGGTGGTCGACAACACCATGCTCGGCCCGAAATACCAGAAGCCGCTGCAGCAGGGCGCGGATTTGACGCTGCTCTCGCTGACGAAATATGTCGGCGGCCATTCCGATCTCGTCGGCGGCTCGATCTCGGGCTCGGATGCGCTGGTGCGGCAGGTCAAGAGCTGGCGCGGCTCGCTCGGCACCCAGGCCGATCCGAACTCCTGCTGGATGCTGATGCGCTCGCTGGAGACGCTCGACATCCGCATGAGCCGCGCCAACGAGAACGCCAAGCTGGTGGCGGAGTATCTCGCGAGCCACCCCAAGATCGCCAAGGTGCATTACCTCGGCGACCTCAAGGACGGCGACCCGCGCAAGGCGGTGTTCGACCGGCAATGCACGGCCGCCGGCTCGACCTTCGCCTTCGACGTCGCGGGCGGCGAGAAGGAGGCTTTCGCGCTGCTCGACAACCTCCAGATCATGAAGCTCGCCGTCTCGCTCGGCGGCACCGAGACGCTGGTCTCGCACCCCGCCGCGATGACTCATTCGGGCGTGGCGCGCGAACTGCGCGAGGAGATCGGCCTGACCGACGCGCTGATCCGTATCTCGGTCGGCATCGAGAACATCGAGGATCTGATCTCCGATCTCGCGCAGGCGCTGGAGGCGGTGTGAGCGCTTCGCGCCCCATGTCTCATGGAAGGCCTGGCTTGCGTCTCTTCATCGCGGCAGAACGATCGCGAGAGTTATCAGCGCCGGCGGATGACGGCATAAGGAGCAATGATGTTGAACATCTACATGGACCATGAAGCGATCAGGAAGATCATAGAAGACAGTGGCCACCGAGAAATCATCGGCGGACGATGGGACGAAATCGGCAACTGGCAAAAAGATTTCCTGATCGACAATGGATTGAAAAAGGACAATATTTTTATAGACATCGGCTGCGGGTCACTGCGAGGTGGAGTCAAGATTGTAGATTGGCTCGACGCAGGGAATTATTTCGCAATCGATATTTCAGGGCCACTGATCGAAGCCGGATACGCGGCCGAGATTGCCGGTACTCACCTGGCAGCGAAATTGCCGCGCGAAAACCTCTATGTCACTGACGATTTCGAGATACCTTTCGACAGATTGTTCGATATGGGAATTGCAGTTTCCGTATTCACTCATCTGCCCATCTCGCGGCTCACGCGATGCCTGAATCAGGCAGGAAACCGATTCCGGAGCGGAGGACGGTTCTTTTTCACGGTCTTCATCGGCGAGGGCGACTTGGTCCAGCAGAAGGAGGTGATCACACATCCCGATCGCGACCCGTTTCACGTCACGGTCGACGAGATTCGGCGAGCCGTACCAGCGAATTGGCACATGGACTGGATCGGCGAAGTCGGCCATGCGCGCGGTCAACAGATGGCGGTGGTGACCAGGCGCTAGCTCTGTCGGCGCTCGGGAGAACCTCTAAACCCCGATCCGCCCCCAGCCCGGCAGCTTCAGCGCCGGGCTGCGCAGGTCGATCCCCGCCACCAGCCCGAGCAGGTTGATCTCGACGCCCTCGACCCAGCCCAGCGTGAATCCGGCCAGTCCGTAGAGCGAGGCCTGCACGCCGGTGCGGCTCGGCGTCAGCCCGGCGAACAGACCGTCCTCGCGAAAATCCTTGCCGATCGCGGTCGGCGGCAGCGCCTGCGAAAGTTCCGGCACCTCGGCCAGCACATGCTGCACGAAGCTGTTCGAGTTCGGTCCCGGCCAGGCGAGATAGGTGCCCGGCGTGACATAGGTGTAGGATTTCACCGCGGCGCGGATGCGCGGGATCAGCGCCTCGGCGGCTTCGCCGCGGATTTCGGCGACGGGTTCGGGGATGTTGCCATACCAGCGGCCGTCGGCCTCGCGGTGGTTGACGCGCACCGGCGTGCCCCAGCCGACGACGTCGAAGCGGGTATAGGCGCTCGCGCCCTTCTCCTTCACCACCACCCAGGAGTGATGCGCGAAGACGCCGCGCCAGCGCCCGACGCGCGCGGCGAAGATATGCACCGTCGCCTCCGGCTCGATCGAGGCCGCCGGCAGCAGCTTGGCGCTCGACCAGTCAGCGCGGCGCCAGTCGTCGGCGAGCGGCCGCCAGGACCACCAGGCCGCATGGGTCGCGACAGGCAGCAGGAACAGCAGCGAGAAGAGCAGGAGAAAACGGCGGGTGGTGCGCATATCGAAGGATATGTGGCGCTCTTGTTGCATCGCAAGAGAGACCGGGCTTGCGGCCGCGTGACGCGGGGATGCGCCACTCCCTCCCTCCGCTTGCGGTGGGGAGGGCTGGGGGGCAGTTCCGCTCGGCGCGACGATGAAGGATTGGCGCTCCGGCTTTCCGGCCCCCATCCCTAGCCCTTCCCCACCGCAAGCGGGGGGAAGGGGATTCGCGCGATCGCAGAACCGGGTTGAGGCGCGCGATCAAGCTGCTAGCTTTGGTCGAGATTGACAGGGGAGTCGCGACACGATGAGGGCATTGAGGTTCGTCAGGGCGGTTCTGGCTGGCGTCGCGCTGGGATGGGGTGCGCTGTCCGGCGGGGCGGCGACCGCGCAGAACAAGGAACTGCGCATCTACAACTGGTCCGACTATGTCGACCCCGAGGTTCTGGACGCCTTCAAGAAGGAGACCGGGATCACCGTCGTCTACGACACCTTCGACCAGATGGAGACGGTCGAGACCAAGCTGCTGGCCGGCAAGACCGGCTACGACCTGATCGTGGTCACGGCCTCCTTCCTGCCGCGCCACATCCCGCTGAAGCTCTATGCGCCGATCGATACCGCCAAGATTCCCAATCTGAAGCACGCCTGGCCGGAGATTCAGGGCCGGCTTGCGAAATACGACCCGGGCAACAAATTCGCCGCCAACTACATGTGGGGCACCACCGGCATCGGCTACAACGTCGCCAAGGTCAGGGAGCGTCTGGGGCCGGACGCCGTGATCGATTCATGGAAGGTCCTGTTCGATCCGGAGCAGTTGAAGAAGCTGTCGAATTGCGGCGTCCACGTTCTCGACGCGGTCGAGGAGATGTTCCCCGCCGCCCTGCGCCATCTCGGCCTCAACCCGGATTCCAAGGCCGAGGCCGACCTGAACAAGGCCGGCGAGCTGCTGCGCAGGATCAGGCCGCATGTCCAGAAGTTCCATTCGTCGGAATACATCAACGCGCTCGCCAATGGCGACATCTGTCTGGCCGTCGGCTATTCCGGCGACGTGCTGCAGGCGAAGAAGCGCGCCGAGGAGGCCAAGAACAACGTCCAGATCGCCTATGCCATCCCGAAGGAGGGCGCGCTGATGTGGTTTGATTCCTTCGTCATCCCGCAGGACGCGGCCAATCCGGCGGCGGCGCTGGCCTTCATCGATTTCGTCAACCGGCCGGAGATGGCGGCGAGGAATTCCGACTTCATCCAGTACGCCAACGGCAATCTGGCCTCGAAACCGCTGCTCTCGGCCGCGGTGCGCGACAATCCCGGCATCTATCCGACCGAGGCCGTGATGGGCCGGCTCTACACGATCACGCCCTACGACCAGAAGTCGCAGCGGCTGGTCAACCGGCTCTGGACGCGGGTCAAGACCGGCAAGTGAGCGCGGGGAAGGTGAGCGGGGCTGACGCCAGCGGAACGGCAGGCGCGCCGATGCCGCGCAAAGCCTCGCCCGGCAGCGTCCGGCGCTCCTTCCAGCCCTGGGCCGACCCCGCCGCCCGCCCGCTCGTCGAGTTCCGGAGCGTGACCCGGCGCTTCGGCGCGGTGACGGCGGTCGACGGGGTCTCGCTCTCGCTCTACCCGCGCGAGTTCTTCGCGCTGCTCGGCCCCTCCGGCTGCGGCAAGACCACGCTGATGCGGATGCTGGCCGGTTTCGAGACGCCCGACGAGGGGCAGATCCTGCTCGACGGCCAAGACATCACCGGGGTGCCGCCGCATCTGCGCCCGGTCAACATGATGTTCCAGTCCTACGCGCTGTTTCCCCATCTCAGCATCGCCGACAACATCGCCTACGGCCTGAAGCGCGCCGGGCTGCCGCGGCCAGAGACCGCCGCCCGCGTCGAGGAGATGCTGGCGCTGGTGAAGCTCGAAGGGCTCGGCCGGCGCCGGCCGGACCAGCTTTCCGGCGGCCAGCGCCAGCGCGTCGCGCTCGCCCGGGCCCTGGCGCGGCGGCCGAGACTGCTGCTGCTCGACGAGCCGCTTGCCGCGCTCGACCGAAGGCTGCGCGAGGCGACGCAGTTCGAACTGGTCAATCTCCAGCACGAGCTCGGCACCACTTTCATGGTCGTCACCCATGACCAGGACGAGGCGATGACCATGGCCGACCGCATGGCGGTGATGGACCATGGCCGGCTCGTCCAGACCGGCCCGCCCGACGTGATCTACGAGGCGCCCGTGAACCGCCATGTCGCCGAGTTCGTCGGAGACATCAACCTGATCGAGGGCCGGGTCGTCGCGGTCGAGGACGATCTCGTCCGGGTCGAGACCGGCACGGCCGGCACGATCCTGCTCGACGAGGACGCGCCGCAGGCCGCTGTCGACGAGCCCGTCCTCGTCGGCCTGCGGCCCGAAAAGATCGCGCTTAGCCATGACGAGCCGGCGCAGGCCGTCAACAAGGTCGCCGGCCAGATCTGGGACATCGGCTATCTCGGCGACATCACAATGGTCCAGATCATGATCGGCGGGGAGGGCGGCCAGCTCTTCAAGGTCTCGCTCGCCAACCGCTCGCGCCGGATCGAGCGGCCCTTCGCCTGGGACGATCCCGTCTGGCTGTCCTGGGACGTCGAAGCCGGGCTGGTGCTGAAGCCGTGAGCGCGGTCGCAGCCGCAAAGCCGCGCGCGAGCCGCGTCGTCGTCGCGCTGCCTTTGCTCTGGCTGTCGCTCTTTTTTCTTGCGCCCTTCGCCATCGTGCTGCGCATGGCGCTGTCGGACGCCGATCTGGCGCTGCCGCCCTATGCCCCGCATTTCGAGGGGTTTTCGCGGATCGGCGAGTTCCTCGCCGGGCTCGACCTTGAGAATTTCCGCCTGCTGGCGGAGGACGGTCTCTATTGGCGCAGCTACCTCGCCTCGCTGCGCATCGCCGGGTTGTCGACGCTCATCGCGCTCGCGATCGGCTATCCGCTGGCCTATGCCATGGCGGCTGCGCCGCGGCGCTGGCAGGCGCTCCTCGTCGTCCTGGTCGTCCTGCCGTTCTGGACCTCCTTCCTGATCCGCGTCTACGCCTGGATCGGCATCCTGCGGCCCGAGGGGTTGCTCGACGCGGCGCTGATCGGCCTTGGCCTGACGGCTGAGCCGCTGCGGCTGCTCAACACCGAGGCCGCCGTGCTGATCGGCATGGTCTATTCCTACCTGCCCTTCATGGTGCTGCCGCTCTTCGCGTCTCTTCAGAAGCTCGACCGCAGCCTGCTCGAAGCGGCCGCCGATCTCGGCGCGACGCCCTTGCGGGCCTTCCTCACGGTGACGCTGCCGCTCTCGCTGCCGGGCATCGTCGCCGGCTCGGCGCTGGTCTTCATCCCCTCGATCGGCGAGTTCGTCATCCCCGATCTGCTCGGCGGCCCCGACACCACCATGGTCGGCAAGCTGCTCTGGACCGAGTTCTTCTCCAACCGCGACTGGCCGCTGGCCTCGGCGGTCGCGGTCGCGCTGCTGCTCGTTCTGATCCTGCCGCTGATGCTGGTCCAGCGCGCCGGGCTGGCGCGGGGAGGCGCGGCGTGAGGCGGCTCGGCCCCGGCCTGATGCTGGCGCTGGTCGCCGGTTTCGCCTTTCTCTATCTGCCGATCGTGGCGCTGATCGCCTTTTCCTTCAACGATTCGCGGCTCGTCACCGTCTGGGGTGGTTTTTCGACGCGCTGGTATGGCGCGCTCTTCCGCAACGAGGCGCTGATCGCGGCGGCCTGGCTCAGCCTGCGGCTTGCGGTGGTTTCAGCGACGCTCGCGACTGTGCTCGGGACGCTGGCCGCGCTGGCGCTCACGCGGCGCTGGCGGTTTTTCGGGCGCGGCCTGTTTTCCGGGATGGTACTCGCGCCGCTGGTCCTGCCGGAGGTGATCACCGGCCTGTCGCTGCTGCTGCTCTTCGTCGCGCTCGATCTCGAGCGCGGCTTCTGGACGGTGACGGTCGCGCACGCGACGCTTGGGCTCGGCTTCGCCTGCATCGTGGTGCAGGCCAGGCTCGCCGGCTTCGACCGTTCGCTGGAGGAGGCTGCGCGCGACCTCGGCGCGACGCCGCTGACGACCTTCGCCACCGTGACCCTGCCGCTGATCTGGCCCTCGGTGGCGGCCGCCTGGATGCTCGCCTTCACGCTCTCGCTCGACGATCTGGTGATCGCGAGCTTCACCACCGGGTCGGGCGCGACGACGCTGCCGATGCGGCTCTATTCGGCGGTCAGGCTCGGCGTCTCGCCGGAGATCAACGCCGCGTGCACCATCCTGATCGCGCTTGTGGCGCTGGCGGTGATCACGGCTTCCCTGCTGCTCAAGCGCGAGCGGCTGGCCGGCGGCTGAGTGCGGCTAAACGGCGGGTGAATGATTGGCTCAAGGGCCGTTCAGTCCGACGCTGCGAAAGTGCGGATCAAGCGAGGGAGCCTCCCTCGCCGCCACGCAAAGGATCGCACGATGTTCCGCCGCCTCATTGCCACCGGCCTCGCCACCCTCGTCATCGGCGCCGCGGCGCTGACAGGCGCGAGCCTCGCCACCACCAGCCCCGCCCGGGCCTATGACGGCTATCACGGGCGCGGCTATGAGCGCCCGCATCACTGGCGGCCCGCCCCGCCGGCCTTCCACGGCTATTGGGGCCATCGCCGCTGGCAGCGCTATAACGAGGGCCATCGCTTCCGCGCCCCGCCGCCGCGCTATGGTCATGGCTACGGCTGGAGGTGAGCGCCGGCGCGAGCATGCTGGGAACCAGGGCGCGACCGTGAGGTCGCGCCCTTCTTGTCACTCCGCCGCGTCGCGCTGGGCATAGCCCAGCCGCCCGTTCAGCTCTTCCAGCAGCTTTTCGGCTGCGTCGGCGATGACGGTGCCGGGCGGGAAGATCGCGCTCGCTCCGGCCTTCGTCAGGGCGTCGAAATCCTGAGGCGGGATGACGCCGCCGACCACGATCATGATGTCGGGCCGGCCGGCGCCCGAGAGCGCGGCCTTCAGCTCCGGCACCAGCGTCAGGTGGCCCGCCGCCAGCGACGAGACGCCGATGATGTGGACGTCGTTCTCGACGCCCTGCCGCGCCGCCTCGTCGGGCGTCGCGAACAGCGGGCCGATGTCGACGTCGAAGCCGAGATCGGCAAAGGCCGAGGCGATCACCTTCTGGCCGCGGTCATGCCCGTCCTGCCCCATCTTTGCGACGAGGATGCGCGGCCGGCGGCCATCGGCCTCGGCGAAGGCTTCCGTCATCATCTGCACGCGCGTGACCGAAGGGTTCATGGCGCCGACCTCCCGCTTGTAGACGCCCGCGATCGACTTGATCTCGGCCCTGTGCCGTCCGAAGACCTGCTCCATCGCCATCGAAATCTCGCCGACGGTCGCTTTCGCGCGCGCAGCCTTGACCGCGAGGTCGAGCAGATTGCCGTCGCCGCTCGCGCCGTTCGTCAAAGCCGTCAGCGCCGACTGGACGTCCGGCTCGCTGCGTTCCGCCTTGAGCCTGCGCAGCTTGTCGAGTTGCTGCACCCGCACCGAGGCGTTGTTGACGACGAGAACATCGATCGAGGCCTCGTTGTCGGGCTTGAACATGTTGACGCCGATGATGCCCTGCTGCTTGCCGTCGATGCGCGCCTGAGTCTTGGCGGCGGCCTCCTCGATGCGCAGCTTGGGAATGCCGGCCTCGATCGCCTTGGCCATGCCGCCCAGCGCCTCGACCTCCTGGATATGGCCCCATGCCTTGGCCGCGAGGTCGGCTGTCAGCCGCTCGACATAATAGGAGCCGCCCCAGGGATCGATGATGCGCGACGTGCCGCTCTCCTGCTGAAGCAAGATCTGGGTGTTGCGGGCGATGCGGGCGGAAAAATCGGTCGGCAGCGCCAGCGCCTCGTCGAGCGCATTGGTGTGCAGAGACTGGGTGTGGCCTTGTGTGGCCGCCATCGCCTCGATCATGGTGCGCGGCACGTTGTTGAACACGTCCTGCGCCGTCAGCGACCAGCCGGAAGTCTGGCAATGCGTGCGCAGAGGCAGGGATTTCTCGTTCGTCGCGCCGAAATCCTTGACGAGCTTCGCCCAGATCAGTCGGGCTGCGCGCAGCTTGGCGACCTCCATGAAGAAGTTCATGCCGATCGCCCAGAAGAACGACAGCCGCGGCGCAAACGCATCGACGCCGAGGCCCGCGCGCTGGCCGGCGCGGATGTATTCCACACCGTCGGCCAGCGTGTAGCCGAGCTCGAGATCCTGCGTCGCTCCCGCCTCCTGCATGTGGTAGCCGGAGATCGAGATCGAGTTGAACTTCGGCATGTTCTGCGAGGTGTAGGAGAAGATGTCGCCGATGATCCGCATCGAGGGCGCGGGCGGGTAGATATAGGTGTTGCGGACCATGAACTCCTTGAGGATGTCGTTCTGAATGGTGCCCGAGAGCTTGGCCGCCGGGACGCCCTGTTCCTCGGCCGCGACGATGAACAGCGCCAGCACGGGCAGCACCGCGCCGTTCATCGTCATCGAGACGCTCATCTCGCCGAGCGGGATGCCGGAAAACAGCGTGCGCATGTCGTAGATCGAATCGATCGCGACGCCGGCCATGCCGACATCGCCGCCGACACGGGGATGGTCCGAGTCATAGCCGCGATGGGTCGCCAGATCGAAGGCGACCGAGAGCCCCTTCTGGCCGGCGGCGAGATTGCGCCGGTAGAAGGCGTTGGAATCCTCCGCCGTGGAGAAGCCGGCATATTGCCGGATCGTCCAGGGCTGGTTGACGTACATGGTCGGGTAGGGCCCGCGCAGATAGGGCGGCAGGCCGGGCAGGCTGTCGACGAAGGGCAGGCCGGCCCGGTCGGCCGCCGTATAGAGCGGCTTGACCGGGATGCCCTCAGGCGTCAGCCAGGGCTCGCCGGTCGCGACGGAGGACGGAGCCGGCGTCGCGGGCTCGCTCGCGAAGGCGATATTCGAAAAGTCCGGGATGGCGCTCATGACTGGCTCCCGTCGGGTTTGTCCCACCAATGGTGGAAATGATGCACCGGCCCGTGGCCATGGCCAACCGGAACCTGATCGGCGGCCGCGATGGTGGCGGTGATGTAGGTTTTGGCGTGGCCGACCGCCTCTGGCAGGTCGATGCCCCGCGCCAGCCCGGCGGCGATGGCCGAGGACAGGGTGCAGCCGGTGCCGTGGGTGTTGCGCGTCGGATGGCGCGGCGCCTTGAAGCGCTGGCGCGCGCCGCCGGCGAGGCGCAGCAGATCCTGGCTCTCGTCGCTCGAGCCGTGCCCGCCCTTGATCAGGACATTGGCGGCGCCGAGCGCGGCGAGATCGTCGGCCTGCGCGTCGGTCGCGGCCTCGGTTTCGGCGATACTCGCCCCGAGCAGCGCCGCCGCCTCCGGCAGGTTCGGCGTGATCAGGGTCGCGAGCGGGAAGAGATGTCGGCGGATCGCCTCGACCGCGTCGTCCCGCAGCAGTTTCGCGCCAGAGGCCGCGACCATCACCGGGTCGAGCACGATGTTGCGCGCCTTGTGCCGAACGAGCCCGGCGGTGACCGTCTCGATCAGCTCGGCCGTCGCCAGCATGCCGATCTTGACCGCCGCGAAATCGAGATCGGAGAAGACCGCGTCGAGCTGCGCCGTGACGAAATCCGCCGGAACGGCGTGGATGCCGCTGACGCCTTTTGTGTTCTGCGCCGTCAGCGCCACGATCACGCTCGCGCCATAGACCTGATGCGCCGCGAAGGTTTTCAGATCGGCCTGGATGCCGGCGCCGCCGCTGGAATCGGAGCCGGCGATGGTCAATGCAATCGGAAAGGCCATGCTCACTCGGCGGCTTCCAGCGTGATCCGGAGTTTTGTCCCGGTCGCCTGTGCGTAGCGTTCCAGCGTCCGGGTCGAGGGTTTGCCGCGGCCGCTTTCGAGGCGGGCGACCACGGACTGGGTCGTGCCCATGCGCTGCGCCAGCTCCTCCTGCGTCAGGCCGGCGCGGGTGCGGGCCCGGATCAGCGAGGTCAGCAGCGCGAACTCCTCCTCCAGCGCGTCGTATTCGCGCTTGAACTCGGGGTCCTTCATCTGTTCGAGACCCCATTCCCGAACGCTGAGCATCTGGCCCTTTGTCATGTCACGCTCCTGGCCCGTTCCCGCGCGAGGCGAAGTTCCCTGAGTGGCGTCTGCTCCGACTTCTTGATGAAGACGCGCAGGATGACGACCCGCTTGCCGGTCGCAGTCAGATAGATCGCTCGCGCAATCCCATCCCGGCCGGTCAGCCGCAACTCCCAGAGCTTGTCGCCCAGCGGCTTGACCCAGCCATAGGGCAGCGCATCGAGACCTTCATCCTCGATGATTTCCGAATAGCGATAGAGTTTCGATCGCATATCGCTCGGCAGAGCGTCCGCTTCTGCCCTGACCACATCGCTCAGGAATTCAAACGACCAGCCTGATTTTGTGTTCATAGCAAAAAAGCGCTATTGCCGCAATGGCGACAACGCCACCGCCTGCGCCTCGGTCAGGACCGCGACCGCATCGCAGCCTGCCTGCACGAACGCGCTCACACCCGCCTCGCGCAGGTCGGCCTCGCTCTCGCCCGGCCGGCCGGCGAGCCAGACCGTCGCTCCCGCTTCGACCAGCGCCTGCGCGGCCGCGACCGCCTCGGCCGCATAGCCTGCATCCGAGCCGCACAGGCAGGCCAGCCGCGCGCCGGACTCCCTGAACGCCGCGACCAGCGCCGCCGGATCGGTCGCGCCGTCCTTGGCGAAGCCATCGCCACTTGGTGCGGAAAGCCCGCCCGCCTCGAACAGATTGCGCGCGAAGCCGGCGCGCGCGGTGAAATCGGCGACCGCGCCCAGCGTGGCGAGGAACACGCTCGGTCGCTGCGGCGCGGCGTCGGCCCTGTCGCGCAGCGCCTCGAACGCCTCGGCCAGCCGCCAGGAGGGCAGGGGCTCGGCGCGGAGCGGCTGTTCGGGCGCGCTCAGCGCCGTATCGCGTGGCCCGCCTGCGGCGAGCTCGGCGATGAGATCGCCTTGGTCCTGCTCGCTCGCCTTCGCCAAGGGCTGGCGCGGTTTGCGAGACTTTACCGGGGCCACGTCGAGCACCGCGACGCCGGCTTCCCTCAGATTGGGGAACTCGCTCGTGCCGGTGAGCGGCTCCCGCCGCGTCGCCACCGCTTTTGCGCGCGCCTCGCGCTGGCGGGCGAGGCCGGCCTGGACATGCCCGTTGGCGAGCGCGGCGACGATGCCGGGGAGTTCGTCGGTCGCCTCGCGCTCCAGATCCTGGAGCTTTGTCCAGCCCTCTTCGCAGAGCGCCTGCGTCAGCGCCTCGAACCCGCCTGCTCCCGCGGCGGGATCGGCGACGCGCCAGAGGCTCGCCTCCTCCAGCAGCACGAGCTGCGTGTTGCGGGCGACGCGCCTCGCGAAGGCGTCGGGCAGGCCGAGCGCTAAGGTGAAGGGCAGGACGTTCAGGCTGTCGGCTCCGCCGATTCCGGCCGAGAAGGTCGCGACGGTGGCGCGCAGCATGTTGACCCAAGGGTCGCGCTTCGTGAGCGAGCGCCAGGCGGTCTCGGCATGCAGAACCATCGGCGTCGGCGTCAGGCCGCACACCTCCTGCACCCGGTTCCAGAGCAGGCGCGCCGCGCGCAGTTTTGCGATCGTCATGAACTCGTCGGTGTCGGCGACGAGCACGAAGGAGAGCGCGTCGCGCGCCTCCGCCAGCGGCATCCCTTGCGCCTCCAGCGCGCGCAGATAAGCGATCGCCGTCGCCAGCGCCGCGCCCAACTCCTGCGCCTCGCTCGCGCCGGCCTCGTGACAGGGGCGGGCGTCGCAGGCGATGAAGGGGCCGGAGAAACCGCGCGCCTTCAGGGCGCGGATCGTCTGCGCCAGCCTGCGGCCGATCTCGGGCCAGGGCGCGGCGAAGGAACCGGCGCTCGCGAGCACGCCAATCGGATCGAGCCCGAAATCGATTGCGGTCGCCTCCGCCGCGAGGCCGCGCTTCTCGACCAGCGCCGCCAGCATCAGCGCATTGACGCGGCCCTGCGGCGCGGGGTCGAGGCGCAGGCGGATCAGATCGAGCATCACCCCGTCGAGCGCGGCGTTCAGCGCCGAAACGTCATCGGCGACGAGGCCGAAGCCGCGCGCGGCGCGTGCGCCCGAAAAACTCAGCGTCAGCGCATCCGCGCCGCCTTCGAGGTCCGCCAGCGCCAGTTCCCGCGCCTTGTCCGGCTCGGGATGGTCGATCCGGGTCTCGACCCGCCAGCGCCCGGCCTCGGCCCGAACCGGCCGGTGGGCCGGCTCGACGGCGGGATAGAGCGGCTCGATCCGGATGCCGTCGGCGCTGCGCGAGACGAGCTTTGTCTCGAAATCGCCGCCCTTCAGCACTCCGTCGACCGCCGCGCGCCATTGCGCCGTCTCCGGATTGGCGAAGGCGTCCATGAAGGGCAGGTCTGTCGCGGCGGCCGGGTTCATTGGCTTTGGGGCTCCTTGCGCCGCGCCATTGTGCGGTCGCGAAGCGCTGATTGCCATGGGGGCGGGCGCACGGCCATCCCCACTTCGTCGCAAGGCGCGTGCGCGGATGCGGCATCGATGGCGGCCGGGACGGGGAGACCCGGCGGGCTGATGGCCATCGGCTCTCGACCAGTCGCGGCCATTCCGTTATCCAGCGGTCGAGCGCGCAAGCCGCCGTTCACTGCGGAGCCGATGAACCCGGCTTCGGGCGGCATGGCCGGGAGGTTCCATGGCGAACGCTTTTCCCCAGGGCACTGTCCACGAAGCGGATGACGATTTCCAGGCGGCGGTGCGATCGAATCCGGACGTCCTTGCGCTGTGGGAAAGCCTGACGCCGCTGGGTCGAAACGAGTTCATCTGCTGGGTCGATGACGCGAAACAGCCAGCAACGCGCCGACGTCGCATCGAGCGAACCTGTGAAGAACTGGTCGAGGGCAAGAAGCGGCCCTGCTGCTGGGCAGGCTGCATTCACCGCACCGACAAGCCGCCGAGCCGTTGGCAACAGGCAGTCCTGATCGATCGGAATGGAAAGAACGGCTCATAGGCTGGCTTGCGAGCCAGTATCGCCATCTTGCCGTTCCGGGGAAAAGCCGCCCATCCCGGGCGGCTTCGCTGCGAATATCCCCGCCCTGTCTCAGACGAACTGGCCGAGCCCCGGGATCGCGCCGACGATCGCGCCCATCGTGTCCTCGCCGGCCTTTTCGCGGCCGACCGCGAACATCTCCTTCGAGACCGACTGGATCTGCGGCATCGAGAGGCCCGCGCCCATCAGCTGGCCGCCGAGAGCCATGACGCCGCCGCCGCCACCCATCATGCCGCCGACCATGCCCATCAGGCCGCCCTTGGCGCCGCCCTCGGCGTCGGCGAGTTCCTGGCCGCCCGGCAGCGCCGCCATCAACTGGCCGATCTCGGCCGGGGGGCCCTCCTTCTGCAGGAAGGCGAGGATGATGCCGATCGCTTTGCGGGCGAGCTCTTCGTTCAGGCCCGAGGCCGCCATGATGCGGGAGACCAGTTCGTCCATCTGTCGCGTCCTTTTCTGCTGAAGCGATGTCGCGCGCGATAGTTCACATATCAACGATCTAATCAAGCCGGATCGGGCTTCCGCCCTAGCCTGCGTTTCGCTACACCCTTGCCCTGACCTTTCGATAACGCAACAGGCGGACCTCATGGCGCAGGCGCAGACGAATGACGGCGCGATCCTGATCGGAAAGAGCTGGAAAGAGGAAAGCCTGCTGCTCAAGCTCGCCAACCGCCACGGCCTGGTGACGGGCGCCACCGGCACCGGCAAGACCGTGACGCTGCAGGTGCTGGCCGAGGGTTTCGCGCGCAACGGCGTCCCGGTCTTCGCCGCCGACATCAAGGGCGATCTGTCGGGCATCGCGGCGCCCGGCGATTCCAAGCCGCCCTTCGTCAAGCGGGCGCAGGAACTCGGCATCCCCTATGAGCCCGACCAGTTCACCACCGTGTTCTGGGACGTCTTTGGCGAGCAGGGCCACCCCGTGCGCGCCACCATCTCCGAGATGGGCCCGCTCCTGCTCTCGCGCCTGCTCGATCTCAACGACACCCAGGAGGGCGTGCTCAACATCGCCTTCCGGATCGCCGACGAGCAGCAGATGCTGCTGCTCGACCTCAAGGACCTGCGCGCGATCCTGTCCTTCATCGCCGACAACGCCAAGGAGCTGACCACCAAATACGGCAATGTCTCGGTGACCTCCGTCGGCGCGATCCAGCGCCAGTTGCTCGTGCTCGAGAACCAGAAGGGCGATCTGTTCTTCGGCGAGCCGGCGCTCGAGATTTCCGACCTGATGAAGACCGACCGCGACGGGCGCGGCGTCGTCAACATGCTCTGCGCCGACAAGCTGATGGCCAATCCCAGGCTCTACGCCACCTTCCTGCTCTGGCTGCTCTCGGAGCTGTTCGAGCAGTTGCCGGAGGTCGGCGATCTGGAGAAGCCCAAGCTGGTCTTCTTCTTCGACGAGGCGCATCTGCTGTTCAACGGCGCGCCAAAAGCGCTGCTGACGGCGGTCGAGCAGGTGGTGCGGCTGATCCGCTCCAAGGGCGTCGGCGTCTATTTCGTGACGCAGAACCCGCTCGACATCCCCGACACGGTGCTGGCCCAGCTCGGCAACCGCGTCCAGCACGCGCTGCGCGCCTTCACCCCGCGCGACCAGAAGGCGGTGCGCGCGGCGGCCGAAACCTTCCGCCAGAACCCCAAGTTCAAGACCGAGGAGGCGATCACGCAGCTCGCCGTCGGCGAGGCGCTGACCTCGACGCTGGAGGGCAAGGGCACGCCGACCATGGTCGAGCGCACCATGATGGCGCCGGCCATGGCGCAGGTCGGGCCAATTTCCGTGCAGCAGCGCCAGCAGGCGATCAACGCCTCGCCGCTGAAGGGCCGCTACGAGACCATGGTCGACCGCGAATCGGCTTATGAGATGCTGGCCAAGCGCAAGGAGATGGCGACGCAGGAGCCGGTGCAGGCCGAGGCCGGCGGCGGCGGCATCATGGACACGATCGGCGGCTGGCTCGGCGGCGGCGCGCAGCAGCGCCCGACCAGCGGGCCGGGCTCGCGCGGCGGACGCATGCCACAGAGCATGACCGAGAAGATCATCACCTCGGCGGCGCGCTCGGCGGCGACCTCGATCGGCCGGCAGGTCGGCACCGCGATCCTGCGCGGCGTGCTCGGCTCGATGATGGGCGGGCGGCGCTGAGGAGACCGACCATCTTCAGCCCTCATCCTGAGGAGGCCCGCAGGGCCGTTTCGAAGGATGCTCCAGCCAGCTCTGGAGCCTCCTGGAGCATCCTTCGAGACGCCGCTTCGCGGCTCCCCAGGATGAGGGCTGCGGCTGGAACGCGGCTACCGGAAGCCTCGACAGCGACGCGGCGTCATGGCAGCGTCTTCAACCTGAGATAGCAGCGATCTGGCTTCAAGCGTCGAGCGCCCCGGGCAGGGGCGGGGGGAGCGCGCCATGTCCAACAACTATACCGGCCTACGTCGTCTCGCCCGCACCGACCCCGCCGCTGCGAAGCGCTGCGCCGAACGCCTGCTCGCCATCCGCACCAGCCTGTCCGGCCTGCGCAAGCGCAAGAGTGATTCGAGCCTGCTGCTCGCGACCTGGAACATCCGCGACTTCGATTCCAACAAATTCGGCTTCGGGCCGCGCCTGCCGGAGAGCTTCTACTACATCGCCGAGATGATCTCCTGCTTCGATCTCGTCGCGGTGCAGGAGGTCAACCGCGACCTCTCGGCGCTCGAGGAGGTGATGCGGATCCTCGGCCGGGAATGGGACTACATCGCCACCGACACCACAACCGGCGCGGGCGGCAACGACGAGCGCATGGCCTTCGTCTACAACACCGAAAAAGTCTGGTTCCGCAAGATCGCCGGCGAGATCGTGCTGCCGGACGGCCAGCTCATCGTCTCGCGCAAGAAGGCCAAGGCGGCCAGGGACGAGGGCGCCGCCGCGCCCAGCGTCGCCGAGGCCGACAAGGCCAAGGACGCCTTTGTCGAGGTCAAGCAGCAATTCGCGCGCACGCCCTTCCTCGTCGCATTCCAGTCGGGCTGGTTCCGCTTCAGCCTGTGCACCGTGCACATCTATTTCGGCGCCGACAGCGGCGAGGCGCTGAAGCGGCGCATCGCCGAGATCGAAAAACTCGTCGGCTTCTTCGCCGACAGGCAGGACAAGGCGAGCCAGGCCGAGAAGGACAGGCTCGGCCAGGTCGAGAACTACATCCTGCTCGGCGACTTCAACGTCGTCCACCCCGAGCACAAGACCATGGCGGCGCTGAAGAGTCGGGGTTTCGTGGTGCCCGCCGCCATCGACGGCAAGAAGGTGCGCGGGCCCGACGAGCATTATTACGACCAGATCGCCGTGCGCGTGAAAGATCCGCGCTTCAGGGTGGTCGGCGGCGGCATGCTCGACATGTACAAGGACGTCTTCCGCAACACGGCGGAGGACCGGGCGCTCTATGCCGACCGGCTGCCGCAATCCGACCCTGAGACCAACCCGCAATTCCGCGCGACGACGCCCGAAAAACTGTTCCAGAAATGGCGGACCTGGCAGATGTCCGACCACGCGCCGCTCTGGATCGAGATCGAGACCGATTTCGCCGACGACTATCTCTCCGGCATCGCCAAGGGCTGACGCCCTCCGCGCGCGCCGCTGCGGCGATGCCGCCCGCGCATGGCCGCCGGGCTGACGCGGCGGTCGCGAGCCGTCATGATGACGCCATCTGAATCGGCTTCCAGACCGGGAGCCCAGCCTCGATGAGCGCCATGTCAAACCTTCCCACGATCCTCTCCCGTCTCGACGCCGATCTCGAAGCCTCGCTGACCCGGCTGTCGTCCTGGCTCGAAATCCCCTCGATCGGGACCGACCCCGCTTACGACGCCGACACCCGCCGCGCCGCGCAATGGCTCCGCGACGACCTCGAGACGCTCGGCTTCGAGGCCGCCCTGCGCGAGACGCCGGGCCAGCCGGTCGTCGTCGCGCACCGGCCGAAACCCGGCGCGCCGCATGTGCTGTTCTACGGCCATTACGACGTGCAGCCGGTCGATCCGCTCAACCTCTGGGAGACCGATCCGTTCAAGCCGGTGGTCAAGGAGATCGAACTTGGACGGCGCGTGATCACCGGGCGCGGGGCCTGCGACGACAAGGGCCAGGTCATGACCTTCGTCGAGGCCATGCGGGCGACGCTGGCCGAGACCGGCGATCTGCCGGTCGGCATCACCATCATGGTCGAGGGCGAGGAGGAATCGGGTTCGGCCAACCTGCCGGCCTTCGTGCGCGACAACGCCGCCGAGCTGAAGGCCGATGTCGCGCTGGTCTGCGACACCGGCATGTGGGACCGGGAGACGCCCTCGATCACCTCCTCGCTGCGCGGCATGGTCTATCAGGAGGTCACGATCACCTGCGCCGACCGCGACCTGCATTCGGGCCTGTTCGGCGGCGCGGCCGCCAACCCGCTGCATGTGCTGGCGAAAATCGTCGCGAGCCTGCATGACGAGACCGGACGGATCACGATTCCCGGCTTCTACGAGGGCGTCGAGGAGCCGACCAACCAGCAGAAGGCCGACTGGGCCGATCTCGGCCTGACCGAGGCGGAATTTCTCGGCCAGGTCGGCCTGAAGCATTCGGTCGGCGAGAAGGGCCGCATGCTGATCGAGCAGATCCAGTCGCGCCCGACCTGCGACGTCAACGGCCTCTGGGGCGGCTATACCGGCGAGGGCACCAAGACGGTGATCGCCGGCCAGGCCTCGGCGAAAATCTCGTTCCGCCTCGTCGGCAAGCAGGACCCGGCGAAGGTCGCCGCCGCTTTCCAGCAGTTCGTGACCGAGCGCCTGCCGGCCGATTGCACGGCGAAATTCATTGCGCATGGCGCTTCGCCCGCCATCGCCGTGCCGGTCGATGCGCCGGCGCTGGTCAAGGCGCGCGCGGCGCTGGCGGATGAATGGGGCGGGCGCGTCGTCACCATCGGCACCGGCGGCTCGATTCCGGTCGGCGGCGATTTCAAGCGCACACTCGGGCTCGACACGCTCTTCGTCGGCTTCGGCCTCGACGACGACCGCGTGCATTCGCCCAACGAGAAATACGACCTCTCCTCCTTCCACAAGGGCCAGCGCTCCTGGGCGCGCATCCTGCAGGCATTGGCGTCATGAAATCGGTCTGCGTCTTCTGCGGCTCGAATCCCGGCAACGAGCCGGTCTATGCCGCGGGCGCGCGCGCCATGGGCGTCGAGATCGCCCGGCGCGGGCTGGTGCTGGTCTATGGCGGCGGCGCGGTCGGGCTGATGGGCGTCGTCGCGGATGCGGCGCTGCAGGCCGGCGGCGAGGTCCATGGCGTGATCCCGCGGGCGCTGCGCGAGAAGGAGGTCGGCCATAACGGGCTGACGCGGCTCGAGATCGTCGAGACCATGCATCTGCGCAAGGCGCGCATGGCCGAGCTTTCGGACGGCTTCATCGCCATGCCCGGCGGCATCGGCACCTTCGAGGAATTGTTCGAGATCTGGACCTGGGGCCAGCTCGGCATTCATTCCAAGCCGCTGGGGCTGCTCAACGTGGCGGGCTTCTACGACCCGCTGGCGGCGTTCCTCGACGCGACGGTCGAGGCCGGGTTCCTGAAGCAGACCCACCGGGCGATGGCGATGACCGATACCGAACCGGCGACGCTGCTCGACCGGATGGAGCAGTATGTGCCTGCGCCGGTGATCAAATGGGTGGAGAAGGAGGAGGTGTGAGGTGGAGAAGGTCAGGATCGAACATCGCGTCGTGGGGACCCTGCACCTCTTCACCTCGCCTGATGTGCCAGGGCTTTTTGTGGCTGACTCCGATCGCGCGACAGCCGAACGCGATGTGCCGGCGGCAATCGAGATGCTGAGACGCATGAATGGGCGGCGTATCAAGGAAAGATAACAAATCCGTGCGATCTTATTCGGACGTGTACTAATATTCATATTAATAATAGCAGTATCTCATAGGAAATGCGCATGCCTATCAGAGATATATCTTGGTCCGGTAATCTCCCTACGCATCGCTCTTTTGAGCCTTGTGTACGGGCAATTGGACAAAGCGCGTTAGCATGGAATTGTCTGCATGAGGCTCTACGAGAATTATTCATTACAATCATGAATGCTCGAGAAAATCCAGAAAGATACAATTCCATTTGGTATTCGATAAGAAGTGATCGAAGTCAACGCCAGGTGCTAGGTTTCGTGGACAAAGCTTGACGTTGGACTCGGAGGTCGATTCAACGCTGTCTTTTGGAGGCGGCGTTGGGCGAGCGGATTGGAGTATCGGATGAGGAGTGCGCGCTGATCGGTCCGCTGTTGC
>JAESGW010000178.1_pt1 | contig 121279 bp, 102 predicted proteins | sample 9269791 | NCBI WGS metagenome assembly JAESGW01 (sample SAMN16773120, study PRJNA677053) | algae metagenome | isolation source: Aphanocapsa lilacina HA4352-LM1 and co-occurring heterotrophs from near cave... | place: USA: Maniniholo cave, near Haena, Kauai, HI | collected 2009-07-28
CTGCTCGCCGAAGTGGCCGATTGCGACGAGCGCGTCGTCATTCTCGAAGACACGCGCGAGCTCAAGTGCGCCGCCACCGATTGCGTCGCACTGCGCACGAAGCCGGGCGTCGCCTCGCTGGCCGATCTCGTCCGCTCGACGCTGCGTCTGCGCCCGGACCGCATCATCGTCGGTGAGGTGCGCGGACCGGAAGCACTCGACATGCTCAAGGCCTGGAACACCGGCCATCCCGGCGGCATCACCACCGTGCACGCAAACTCCGCCGAGGCCGGCCTCTATCGCCTCGAGCAACTTGTGCAGGAGGCCGTCGTCACCGTGCCGCGCGATCTGATCGTCGAGGCCATCGACGTCATTGCGTTTCTGGCCGGACGCAGCAGCACCCGCCGGCTCGACGCGCTCGCCGAGCTCACCGGCCTCGATGACAGCGGCGACTATCAGCTCAAGCCGCTCGGCACCCCCATCCTTCGACCTGTCGGACCAACCGGAGTATGACGATGCGCGCGCGTATGAATAAGGAGTGCTGCGCAACAGGGCTGCCGCCCTGCAACCCGCCTGGCGGGACACCCGCCAGACCGCCCGCCTTTTATACGTCAATAAAAGGAGGGGGTTTGGGGGACACGTCCCCCAAGCGGGTATGGGGTCATGTCGAAGACATGCTTCCAGCATGGGGCCCATTCGCGAAGCGACTGATCTGCTCGGCCGTTACGACATTGATGTGCACGCCCGCAATGGCTGCCGGTTCCGGCATGCCGTGGGAGGCACCGCTGCAGCGGATCCTCGAGTCGATCGAGGGTCCGGTCGCCAAGGTCATTGCCGTCGTCATCATCATCGTGACCGGCCTCAGCCTCGCATTCGGTGACATGGGCGGCGGTCTGCGCCGGCTGCTGCAGATCGTGTTCGGCCTCTCCATCGCCTTCGCCGCTACGTCGTTCTTCCTGACGTTCTTCTCGTTCGCCGGCGGCGCACTCATCGATTGAGGAAACCAACATCCATGCTCGGACAACCGACCTCGCTGCCTGGATTTGAAGTCGCGCTGCATCGCTCGTTGACGGAACCGATCCTGCTCGCCGGTGCGCCGCGCAGCTTCGCCATCCTCAACGGCACGCTCGCCGCCGCCATCGGCCTCGGTCTGCGGCTGTGGATCGCCGGCCTCATCATCTGGCTCGTCGGCCACGCCTTCGCCGTCTGGGTCACGCGCAAGGACCCGGAGTTTCTCACTGTCCTGTCCCGCCACGCTCGTCACAAAGGAGTGCTCTCATGCTAAACCTCGCAGAATACCGTAAGACGACAACTGGCCTTGCCGACTATCTGCCCTGGGCCTGCCTTGTTGCCCCAGGCATCGTGCTGAACAAGGATGGCTCCTTCCAGCGCACCATCCGCTACCGCGGTCCCGATCTCGACAGTGCGACCGACGCCGAGCTCGTCGCCGTCTCGGCGCGCCTCAACAACGTGCTGCGCCGGTTCGGCGAAGGCTGGGCCTTGTTCTTCGAGGCCGAGCGCGTGCCGGCCAACCAGTATCCGGGCCATCGCTTTGGAGATGCCGCCTCGTGGCTCGTCGATCAGGAGCGGTATGCCTCCTTCTCGGAAGACGGCGCCCATCATGAGAGCCGGTACTATCTGACACTTCTCTATCTGCCGCCGCCGGAGCATCAGGGCCGCGCCGAACGACTGCTCTATGAGCGCCAGGACGGCTACAGCGACGAGGCCGATGTCTGGGGCCAGCTTGCCTGGTTCGAGACCGAGACGACGCGCGCGCTGGAGCTCCTGGCGTCGATCCTGCCCGAGGCGGAAGCGCTCGACGATGCCGAGACGCTCGCCTATCTGCACGGCACGATCTCGGACAAGCGCCATCCGGTGGCAACACCGGCCGTGCCGACGCACCTCGATGCCATCCTGTGCGATACGCCGTTCCTCGGTGGTGTCGAGCCCAAGCTCGGGCGCCAGCATCTGCGTTTGTTGACCGTGACCGGCTTCCCGAACACGACGACGCCGGGCCTGCTCGACGCGCTCAACGACCTCGGCTTCGCCTATCGCTGGACGACGCGCTGGATCGCGCTCGACAAGATCCAGGCCAACAAGCAGCTCACGAAACTGAGACGGCAATGGTTCGCCAAGCGGAAATCCGTCGCCGCCGTCCTGCGCGAGGTCATGTTCAATCGGGAATCGACCCTCGTCGACTCCGACGCCGACAACAAGGCGGCCGATGCCGACGAGGCGTTGCAGGAGCTCGGCGCCGATGATGTGGCGTTCGGCTACCTGACGACGACGCTGGTCGTCGGGGATGCCGATCCCAAGCGCGCCGACGAGAAGCTGCTGGCGTTGGAGCGGATCATCAACGGCCGCGGGTTCACAACGATCCGCGAGACCTTGAACGCCGTCGAGGCTTGGCTCGGCTCGTTGCCCGGCAACCCCTATGCCAACGTCCGCCAGCCGATCGTGCACACGCTGAACCTTGCGCACATGATGCCGGTGTCGGCAGTGTGGGCCGGTCCGGAGAAGAACCGCCATCTCGATGCGCCCCCGCTGATGATGACGGAGACGCGGGGCGCGACGCCGTTCCGGCTCGATCTGCACAGCGGCGATGTCGGACACGCCTTCGTCGTCGGCCCGACCGGCTCGGGGAAATCCGTGCTGCTCTCCCTGCTGGCCATGCAGTTCCGCCGCTTCATCGGCGCACAGGTCGCGATCTTCGATCGTGGACGATCGGCGCGCGCGGCGTCGCTCGCCATGGGTGGGGAAAGCATCGAGCTCGGCCTCGAGGGTACGCTGTCCTTGCAGCCGCTCGCCCGCATCGACGAGCCCGGCGAGCTCGCCTTCGCGCTCGAATGGGTCAGCGGCCTCGTGACCAACGAGGGGGTGACCATCACGCCTGATATCAAAGATGCGCTGTGGACGGCCCTGAAGAGCCTGGCCTCGGCGCCTAAGCCCGAGCGCACTTTGACGGGCCTCGCGGTACTCGTGCAGTCGAGTGCCTTGAGCCAGGCACTGGCGCCGTACACGCTCGAAGGTCCGTACGGCCATCTGCTCGACGGCGCGAGCGAGAACCTCTCTCTGAGTGATGTGCTGCATGTGGAAATGGAACCACTCATGCAGCACAAGCGGCTGATCCCGCCGGTTCTGACTTATCTCTTCCATCGCCTCGAGGCGCGTTTCGGCGGTCGGCCGACCTTGCTCGTCCTCGACGAGGCCTGGACCTTCCTCGACGAGCCGATGTTTGAAGCCCGCATCCGCGAGTGGCTCAAGACCTTGCGCAAGAAGAATGTCGCCGTGCTGTTCGCCACACAGTCGCTTGCCGACATCGAGCGCTCGGCGATCGCACCGGCGCTGATCGAGAGTTGCCCGACGCGCATCTTCCTGCCCAATGATCGCGCGCTCGAGCCGCAGATGCGGGCCGTCTACGAGCGCTTCGGACTCAATGGCCGCCAGATCGAGATCCTCGGTCTCGCCACACCGAAGCGCGACTATTACGTGCAGTCCGCCCAAGGCAATCGTCTGTTCGAGCTTGGGCTCGGCCCGGTGGCGCTGGCATTCACAGCAGCATCGTCGCCCGACGACCAGAAACTCATCGATCGCACGATTGCCGAGGCAACAGACGCTGGTTTCGCGGATGCGTTCCTGCGCGCCAAAGGTCTCGATTGGGCAGCCGATCTGCTCTTATCGTTCCCCGGCGCGCCACGACCGCGGACGACACCGCCGCCACTGCCACGCATCCTGCCGACAACGCAGGCACCGCGGCCAGATATGCCGGAAAGGGGTACGGATGGCGAACCGGCAACCAACGCCTCAAGCGACGACGATCTGCGGCAGCGCCTGGCGCTCTTCCCCTTAGTGGCCAAACCCAACCGCGCGGCACGACGGCGAGCGGCACGCGGCGTTGTCACCGCGCTCGCACTGGCGCTTCTCACAAGCACCGCCCTTCCACCCGGTGCGCAGGCACTGACCGTCTTCGATCCCGCGAACTACCAGCAGAACCTGCTGTCGGCAGCCCGTGCGCTCGAGCAGATCAACAACCAGGTCCGAAACCTGCAGAACCAGGCGCAGATGATCCTGCGGATGGATCAGAACCTCTTGCGGCTCGGCGGCACGCTCTCTCCTGATCTCCAGCGCACCCTCACGGACATCCAATCCCAGCTCCGCGCAGGCAACGGTATCGCGCTGAAACTTCAAGAAACGCAAAACACCTACGAGCGCCTCTTCCCTTCCCAGGTCGCGGCCGCACTCTCCTCCGATGACGTGCTGCGCAATGCCAAAACACGATGGGACGAGGAATACGCCGGCCTGAAACGCGCCGCCCTCCTGCAAGGGCAGATCGCTGACGGCATCGAGACCGATACACGCCTGCTCGGCGATGCCATGACACGCTCACGCAACGCCGTCGGCGCGCTCGAAGCTACCCAGGCCGGCAACGAGCTCACAGGCCTCGCCGTCAAACAGTCCCTCACGCTGCAAGGCCTGCTCACCGCACAACACCGCGCCGAAACCGTCAGCCGTGGCCGCGATCTCGCCACGGAGAACGAAGCCCGTCAGCGCTTCAAATCCTTTGTCGGTACGGGGGCCGGATATTCGGCAAGTCGATGACAACGGGAGAAACTAAGATGGAACGAGCAATCTTCGCTTCGCGACGCCGAGCCATGTCGGAAACATGCGTCCAGCATCGTCCGCACCCCAAACGGCGAAACCGCTTGCATCATTATGCGCGAGCGCGCACCGGCCGGACCAACCGTCTCTTGCGATCTCCAAAAAGGAGGGAGTTTGAGGGACACGTCCCTCAAGCGGGCGCGGGCGGCGGCCCGCTCGCGCAGCGACGTCACCGTGGCCGCCGCCGACGATGATGTTTCCCGCAGCCTGACACTTCACCTCTGACGACAACGTAGCGGCGAACGCAATTTCTGCCGCCGGCGGAGCCTTGCCCGGAGCTCAAAAAGCAGATGGACGATCTTGCGATCATTGACCAGTTCACGGCGACGTTCAGCCGTTACATCGACAGCGGCTTCGGCTTGCTGGCCGGCGACGTGGCGTTCCTGACGAGCATTCTGATTGCGATCGACATCACGCTCGCCGGCTTGTTCTGGGCGCTGATGGGCGAGGACAATGTCATTGCGCAGCTCATCCGCAAGGTGCTGTACGTCGGTTTCTTCGCGCTGCTGCTATCGAACTTCCAGAGCCTCGCCGACATCATCTTCCAGTCCTTCGCGGGATTGGGATTGAAGGCGACGGGGACGTCGCTGACGTCGGCCGATCTGATGCGGCCAGGGTTTGTGGCCTCGACGGGCTTCACGGCGTCGAAGCCGCTACTCGAGAAAGCCGGCGAGCTGATCGGCATCACGACGTTCTTTTCCAACTTCGTGACGATCGCAGTGTTGATGCTGGCCTGGGTGATCGTGCTGCTCGCCTTCTTCGTGCTGTCGGTGCAGCTCTTTATCACGATCATTGAGTTCAAGCTGACGGTGCTGGCGGGCTTCATCTTGGTGCCGTTCGCGCTGTTCGGCCACACGGCGTTCCTGGCCGAGCGGGTGCTGGGCAATGTGATCTCCAGCGGCATCAAGCTGATGGTGCTCGCGATCGTGGTCGGCATCGGCGCGTCGATCTTCGGCACGGTCATGCGCCCGACCGGCGAGGTGACACTGACCCAGGCGGCCTCCTGCATTCTTGGCGCCATCGCGGTGTTCGGTCTTGCGATCTTCGTGCCCGGCATCGCCGCCGGCCTGATCACTGGCGCGCCGCAGCTCGGAGCTGGCGCCGCGGTTGCGACGACGGCTGCACTTGGTGGGACGGCGGTTGCGGGCGGCATTGCGACCGCGGGCGCCGCGCGCATGGCCGGGCGCACGGCCGGCGGCGCGATCAAGTCGGCGGCCTCGCTCTCGGGCCGCGTCGGCGCGGCCTATGAGGCGGGCGGTGTTGCCGGCGTCGCAAAGGCAACTGTCTCGGGGCCCGCTTCGCGCATGGCGGCTTCGGCGACCGCACCCGTGCGCAACGCCTATCGCCACGGCGCTGCGCAGGGATACCGCGATGCAGCCCCGTCGGGAGAGGCTGGCGACAAAGGTCCCGATGGCAATGCTCCCGGCGGCAGCGCGCCCACATCCGGACCGCCGGCTTGGGCGCAGAGCATGGCGCGCCGACAGCGGATGACCCAGGCCGGAATGATGGCCGCGCATGCACTCCGGGATGGCGACCGCGCCGGCATGAGCAGCGGTCCCGATCTCAAGAACAAGAGCTGAGGGAGGAACGAGATCATGTCGTTCAAGCGATCGACCTTGCGTTACGGCGAGACACCGGAACCGGTCACACCGTACCAGAAAGCTGCGCAGGCCTGGGACGAACGCATCGGCAGTGCGCGCGTGCAGGCGGCCAACTGGCGGCTGATGGCGGTCGGGAGCCTGGGATTGTCACTTCTCCTGGCGGCCGTCCTGCTCTGGATCGGGCGCACCGGTGCGGTCGTCCCCTACATCGTCGAAGTGGACTCGCGTGGTGGAACGCGCGCCGTCGGCCCGGCGGCTGAGACGTACACACCGAACGACGCGCATATCGCCTTTCACCTGGCGCGCTTCGTCGAGCATGTGCGCGCACTGTCAATCGATCCCGTCGTCGTCCGGCAGAACTGGCTGAAGGCCTATGACGTCGTCACCGACAAGGCCGCGGTCACGCTCAACGAATATGCGCGCGAGATCGATCCCTTCTCGCGCGTCGGCCGGCAGACCGTTGCCGTCGAGGTGACGAGCGTGGTGCGCGCCTCGGACACCTCGTTCCAGGTGCGCTGGCTGGAGCGCACGTTCGAGGGCGGGGCGGTGAGGGACACCAAGCGCCTCACGGGCCTCTTTTCCATTGTCATCACCCCACCGCGAACCGTCGACGCCGTGCGCAAGAACCCGCTCGGCATCTACGTGCACGCCTTCAACTGGTCGCAAGACGTCACCACCGGAGAGTCCAAATGAGCAAGCTGCACAATCTCACGATTGTCGTGGTGACGTCGGGCAGCCTCGGCGCCTGCGCCACCAACATCAAGGTTCCCGAGATCCCGATCTTCGACAGCCAGGCGATGGCGGCCGCGCAGCGCGAGCCCGATCCGAAGCTGCCCGTCCGCTATGTCGAAGTGCCGACACCGCTTCCCCTTCCCGGCCAGCTCAAACCCGTCGGTAAAGATGCCGATAAGAGGAAAGATACGCGCCCGCCGTCGGAACGTGTCGCGGCCGCAAACACCGCCGCACGTCTGGAGCCGGTGAAGGATGGCTACATCAATGCCATCCAGGTCTATCCCTACACCAAGGGCGCGCTCTACCAGCTCTATGCTGCCGTCAATCAGGTGACGGATGTCGCGCTCGAGGCGGGTGAGAAACTCGTCTCGGTCTCCGCCGGCGACACAGTGCGATGGGTCGTCGGCGACACGACCAGTGGTGAGGGCAAGGAGGCCCAGGTCCATATCCTGGTAAAGCCGGTCGGCGCCGACCTCGAGACCAACCTCGTCATCACGACGGATCGGCGCACCTATCACCTCGAGATGCGCTCGAGCGGCAAGACGTACATGGCCTCGGTGTCATGGACCTATCCCGCTGCGGAACTCGTGTCATTGCGCCGGCAGCGTGATGAAGCAGCCGCATCGCTGGCGTCAATCGCCGACAGCGGCGTCAACATCGACCAACTCAGATTCCGCTACCGGATCGAAGGCGACGCGCCGTGGAAACCGCGCCAGGTCTTCGATGATGGCGCCAAGGTCTACATCCAGTTCCCGTCCGGCCTCGCACAGAGCGAAGCGCCGCCGCTGTTCGTGATCGGTCCCGACGGCAAGTCCGCACTCGTCAACTATCGCGTGCGCGGCACGACCTACATCGTCGATCGCCTGTTCGCCGCCGCCGAGCTACGCCTCGGCACGGCCCCGCAGCGCGTCGTGCGCATCATCCGCACGGACGCCGTCTGGCGGGAGACGCGCTCATGACCGAGACCGAACCGGACAAGAAGCCCGAATCCGCCCAACAGCCCAACGCAGAGGCCCCAAAGCCCAACACTGCGAAGGTGACGCCGGAAAACCTGGAGCTGCGCGCACGGCCGCAGCCGGTCACGCGCATCAACCGCAAAGTCGTGTTCGGTGGCGCGGCTCTCGTGCTGCTGCTCGTCTCCTTTCTGGTGCTGGTCGCGCTGCAGCCACCGAAGCTCCAGGTCGGCACGCCGCGGGAGCTCATCAACGTCGAGAGCAAGCCGATCGCAGAAAGTCTGGCGCGACTGCCAGCGACCTACGACGGCGTGCGACCAGAGCGTCCGCCGGAGCCGGTACGCCTGCCGTCAGGAATCCCGCACCTGACCGAAGCCGGCGGCGATCCGATCGATCAAGCGGAGCAGATGGAGCGGGCGCGACTTGCGCGCATGGCCGGTCAGGCGCGGGAATCGCAGGTCTTCTTCCGATTGCAATTGAAGGCGCCGCCGCAAACGAACGCGGAACAGACACGCGCCGCAGACGATCTGCGATTAGGAGCGTCGCCACGTTCAAGGACGGCCGCACTCGATGAAAATCCACAAGCACTCTCCCTGCTGCGCGCCGCCGAGCGAGGGCGCGGCCTCGCTGCAGGTGATCTGGAACCGGGCGGCACCGACACGACCGAGGCACTTCGCAAGCTGACCTTCTTGCGATCAGGGCCTGAGAAAGAGATCTACAATCCGCATGGCCTGCAAACGCCGGCCTCGCCCTATCAGCTCATGGCCGGGACGGTCATCGCTGCCAGTCTCGTGACAGGTCTCAACTCCGATCTGCCGGGATTCGTCATCGCCCATGTGACGGAGAACATTTTCGATACCGTTTCGGGCCGGTTCCTACTTATCCCGCAGGGCTCGAGACTCATAGGCAAGTATGACAACGTCGTCGCGTTCGGACAGGAGCGCGCGCTCGTCGTCTGGCAGCGCATCATCCTGCCGGATGGCTCCTCCGTCGTCATCGACAACCTGCCGGCGACCGATACCGGCGGCTACGCCGGGCTCGCCGATCAGGTGGACCTTCACACCTGGCAATTGCTGAAGGGCGTCGCGCTGGCGACCGTGCTCGGCGTCGGCAGCGAGCTGGTGTTCGGCGGCTCTGGCGACAGCGATCTCATCCGCGCGCTGCAACTCTCGACGCAATCAACCACCAATCGCGCCGGCCAGCGCCTCATCGAGCGGCATCTCAACGTCCAGCCGACCATCACCGTGCGCCCCGGCTGGCCGCTTCGGGTCATCGCCCACAAGGACATCATCATGCGCCCCTACCGCGCCGCCGCACCCATCACCGCCAACTGACGAAGGAGAGAACATCATGGCCATCATCGGAACCTTCTCGGCCGTCAAGGACGGCTACACCGGCACCATCCGCACGCTTTCCATCAACGCGCGGGTGAAGCTGCTCGCCAACGATCGCAAGGGCAAAGAGAACGGTCCCGACTTCCTCCTTCTGGTTGGCGACACCGAGATCGGCGTCGCCTGGCGCCGGACCAAACGCGAGACCGAGCAGAGCTACCTGCGCGTGCGGATCGACGATCCCGCCTGGCCTCAGCCGCTATGGGGCGCAATGATGGAGAGCACCGAGGACGGCGTCGTCCGGCTGCTCTGGCGTCGCGACAAGCCGGAAGGGGCATAAGTCCATGACCGCCCCCAACGCATCCGAGGCGAGAACGCGATGGCTGGACTCATCGCCAGAGGAGCCACGCCTCGCCGACTATCCGCTGCGCACGGCCGAGAAGCTGCGCTTCGCCGACACCGACTGCAACGGCCATATCTCCAACGCTGTGTTCGCGGTCTGCTGCCAGAACGCCCGCATGGAGCTGCTGCATGATCCACGCCGCGTCCCGTTGGCGATCAATGCCCAGTTCGTCATCGTGCGGCTCGAGATCGATTTCCTCGACGAGATGCACTGGCCAGGCACGGTCGTCGTCGGCACACGCTGCGAGCGTATCGGCCGCGCCTCGCTGACGCTGGCGCAGGTCATGTTTGCGGACGGCAGCTATGCCGCCAGTGCCAGATCGACCGTCGCGCTCGTCGATCGCACGACGCGGCGCGCGATACCATTGCCGCCGGAGACAGCCGCAGCCCTCCAAGCCTTCCGTGCTCAGGAGAACGGTAACGGCGCGCTCGACCCGAGCCATCAGGGACGGGAGGGCTGACCGGCGTGGCACCCGCGATGCGACAGTCTCACGATCGGTACTTGCATGTCTCCGAGGGATTGGCCGCCGATCCCCAGGACGAGTTGCCGCGCATCCTGAGAAAACCGAGAGACGATGACGCGAGCAATAGCGAGAACCATGACACCTGGCGGCTCGCCGCCACGGTCCTGCTGCCGTTCGCGGCCGGCTATTTTCTGAGCTATCTCTATCGCACCATCAATGCGCTGATCGCGGATACGCTCGTCGGCGAGTTCGGCCTTTCGGCGGGCGATCTCGGCGTGCTTACGGCTGCGCTGTTCTTGACCTTCGGTGCCATTCAGCTTCCGCTCGGCGCCTGGCTCGACCGCTTCGGGCCGCGCCGCGTGCAAGCCGTCCTCCTTTCCATTGCGGCGATCGGCGCCGCCGTCTTTGCCTGCGCGGACGACTTCCCTATGCTGGTCATCGGGCGCGCTCTGATCGGTCTTGGCGTGGCCGCCGCACTCATGGCCGGCCTGAAGGCTCTGGTGCTGTGGTGGCCCGCCGAGCACATCGCCCTCGCCAACGGCTGGCTGATCGCCCTGGGGACGCTCGGCGCCGTTGCGGCGACGGCACCTGCTGAGATGCTCGTCGTATCAATCGGATGGCGCGGCCTGTTCGTCTTGCTGGCAGCCTTGTCCCTGCTCGCGGCGCTGCTGATACTGAGAGTCGTGCCCGAACGTGCCGCGCGAAGCCGAGGCGCGGAGATCGGCGTAAGCACCACCATTCGGACGATTTTCCGGGATGCACGGTTCTGGCGTCTGGCACCGCTTTCAGCGACGACCATCGGTTCAGCCTGGGCGCTGCAGGGTCTATGGGCCGGACCATGGCTCGCCGATGTCGAAGGCCTGCCACGCGGTGATGTTGTCATGCACCTGCTGGCAATGGGCATCGCGCTCAGTGCGTCCGCGCTCATTCTCGGAACCGCCGGCGATAGGCTTCGCAAGCGCGGCATCTCCTTGTCGACGACCTTCGCCGTCGCCGCCGGGATTGCCTTGCTGGCGCAGCTTGCATTGGTCCTGCGCTGGCCGTTGCCACCCTGGCTACCATGGATCGCGATCGCCGGGATCGGCGCCGCCACCGTCCTGAGCTACGCGATCCTCACCGAGCTCTTCCCCAAGTCGGCATCCGGACGCGCCAATGGTGCGCTCAATCTTCTTCATATCGGCGCAGCCTTCGCCATGCAGGTCGGCGTCGGCCTTGTCGTGGATCTCTGGCCGGCAGAGGAGGGACGCCATCCGGCCATCGCCTATCAGGCCGCATTCGGCATCGTTCTCGCCTTGCAGGCCATCGCCTTCCTTTGGTTCGTGCGACCGACACGGCACGCAGTACATGTCCGGCCTCTCACCGCTCATCCCATCCACACGCTGGCCGCGATGCTCGGCGTGCCGGCCGCGGTGGCCATTCCCTATTTGAGAGCGCGCGAGGATTGGCGGTTCCGGCACGCGATCGCACGGCGACAGGTGTCGTCCTGGCGCTCGACGGCACTGACATCGGTCGTGGTTATGGCGACCATGGTGGCGGCGCTTGCTACGTTGCTCTCTACGTCCTGGGCACTACCCCATCCACCTCAGGCACAAGTGACCACCAACGGATACGCCAACGCGGCCACAAGCGCAGCCCACACTGAGCACTTCGGCACAACTACCGGCTCACGATCCGATCCGCCACTAAGACATCGCGTAAGCGTCGCGTTGATGACCATGCTCGCCGCTAACGGGCAAGCACATGCTCCGGCGACAGCGGTCAACGAAGGCGCCCTGAACATTGCCGCTCAGGAATATCGCGGTGTCCCAGTATGGCTGACGCGGCGGAAGGCCAGTCATCCAGAGAGAGCCACCGGGGCACTATGATGAAACCTACATCAAATGAGCACAGCTTGGGGCGGCCCCCTCCGCAATCCGCCAAAGCAGTCGACCAATCGCCGCACGCGCAATCGCTTCGACTCATCACGAGGGCGGAGCTACTCATCATAGTGCCGTATACGCCTCAGCATATCTTGCGGCTTGAGAAGCGCGGGTTGTTCCCGCGGCGGATCCAGGTCGGACCAAACCGCGTTGCATGGCTCTTGTCAGAGATCGAAGAATGGATAGCGGCCCGCGTCCTTGAACGGGATAGGTCTGGTCAACGACCGGAGAGACAGGAAAGATAAACCAGGGCTGACGAGCGCTCTGCAATGAAGACGTCAGCAGGAGATCACGCGGTAAATCGGCGGATCGCCTCTGACCGGGACTGTTCGTCGGTGTTGAAGCTCACAATCATCACCGACAAGTAACGCCTCCGGACCCAGCGATCGGGATCCAACTGATGCCGGTTTGCCCTTCTCGCCCTTTTCGACCGTGCACGCTGTCAAACCGGAAATCTCGGCCAACATTCTCTGCGTCCATCCCGATGCTCATCGGTACGGCGATCTCAACGGCGCTAACGACTTAGGCGAGAGCATACGAAGCTGCGCATTCGATCCGCTCGTACCGCGTGCCGCCGCCTGCTCAGTTGTTTGATCCCAACGATGGTCGTCTACAGCGCGTTCGAACACGACGGTTGCCCGACAGGACCGAGACAGAATTGCCAAAGCCCGCAAGACGCGACTTCGACTAGACCGAGGATGTCAGAGTCAGGAGTGGAGTCGTCTGCTCACAGCGACGATAGACGATCAAGTAGAGCTCCTCGCGCCCGAACTAACCTCTTGAAGCTGATTCTCGAAGCGCCTTGCGTGGCACATCTCGGCCACACTGCACCCCTGCGTGAAGGCAGCGTGAAAGAGCTAAGGAGGTCAGGCGACGCGGCAGCGTAAGTGCTTGATTTAATTGGTGGAGCCGAGGGGAATCGAACCCCTGACCTCTGCAGTGCGATTGCAGCGCTCTCCCAGCTGAGCTACGGCCCCAAACCCGACGATGCGGATCGCGGCTGGTTTAGAGACAGCGGCCGGACGTGTCAACAAGCTGAGCGGTGGCGGGCCGCTTCTCCGGACACTCGAATTGCCATCGGCTGGCATCGGCGGCGATGACCCGCTGGCCGAGCGATAGAGCCAGCGCGACCTCGGGATTGCTCGCAATTCAGCGCGCTCGTCAGCGTCGCGCTGCATCGCACTCCGTGCGCGCAAGCGCTGCCAATGCCTGTTTCAGCGCGGCAAATCGACCAAGAAGTGCCGAAAACCCCTATTTTTGTGCTGTTTTTGCTTTCCCATCATCCCTAACATGAGTTATCCGGCAGCTTGCGCGTGAGTCGTGGAGCGTCAAGCAATCCGACGCCGCGCAGTCTGGAGCCGAACCGGCGGGGTAGGAAGTGCTCTCACTTCGACGGCTCTCGGCGACGAAGAGAAAGCTGGACGGAAGGCCAGCCGGTGGAGTTCGCGGACGTTGCTTCGGCCGGCAATGCGGCCATCCTGCAGCGGGGTAGGCGAGCGACCGACGCCCGGTTGACCGTGTTTAGCGTTGCACACCAAATCTTAGTGGAACTCAGGAGGCATACATGGCGAAAGCGGCGAGCAAGGCAGCGGCGAAATCCGCGCCTGCGAAGGTTGTGACGGTGACGATGCGCGATCTCGGCACGGCGCTGGCAGAGACGCACGAGCTGCCGAAGAAGCAGGGACTCGAGCTGCTGACGCAGACGGTGGAGATGATCACCAAGCACCTAAAGAAGGGCTCGCGCGTTCGTCTTGCCGGCCTCGGCATTCTTCAGGTTCGCAAGCGCCCCGCCCGCATGGGCCGCAATCCCGCGACCGGCGAAGCGATCAAGATCAAGGCCAGCAAGAAGGTTGCCTTCCGCGCGGCCAAGGAACTCAAGGAATCGATCTGAATCCTTCGCGCCCGCGAGAGCAGGCACACGAAAAAAGCCGCGGTGACGCGGCTTTTTTTGTTGGTCGCGTGTAAGGCCGCGGCAGCCGCGACCCCGCAAAATGTTACCGCCCTGCGATCCGCACCGGGCGCCGCAGGAAGGCCGGCACATTCTCGTCGAGGCCGAAAGGCACGGGCTCCCGCTCACGCGGCTCGCTCTTGCGTGGGGCAGCCTCATCTTTGTGAGTGTGATCCGTGTGGGGCCGCGCATCGTGGCGAGGACGGCTCTGGGCCTGTGCCCTCTGCTGCGGCGCTTCTCGCTTCGCATCACGTTCGCCGCGGCTGTCCTGCCGGCGTCCCTCGTGACGATCCTCGCGCCGCCCTTCACGCGGTGCCTCGTCGCGGCGCGCGCGGCCACGCTCTTCGGCCTGGGCACGCTGCGGTTCAGATGGAGCTTGCTGCGGCACCGCCGTGGTCTCGGCATTGGAGCCGCTGCTGCGACGGGGTTGTGCTTCACGCTGTGGGCGCGGTCCGCGCTCGCGATCACGGCCTCCGCGACCGCGCGCTTTATCGCCTGATCCGCGCGCATCGCGCGCGCCACGATCGGTGCTGGCGCCGCGACGGCCGCGGCCGCGGCGCTTCATCCCATCGGCCATCGTTGCCTCATCCGGCGCTTCGCCGATCCACTGCGGCTCCTCGTCGGAAAGTTTGATGATCGCCGATATGGCCTTGATGTCGTCCGGCGTCACGATAGTGACAGAACTGCCGTGCTTTCCGGCGCGTCCGGTGCGGCCGATACGGTGCACGTAGTCGTCGGCCTGCCAGGGTACGTCGTAGTTGAAGACGTGACTGACGTCAGGAATGTCCAGGCCGCGCGCGGCGACGTCGGAAGCGGCCAGGAGCTGGATGCGGCCTTCGCGGAAAGCGTCGAGCGTCGCCGTGCGGGTCGACTGTTCGAGATCGCCGTGGATCGCGCCGGCGCTGAAGCCATGCTTCACCAGCGACTTCAGAAGGATCGCAACGTCGCGCTTGCGGTTGCAGAAGATGATTGCGTTCTTGACATCGAGGGATTGGAGCAGCTCGCGCAGAATGGCGCGCTTGTCGCGATCGTCCATGGAAGCGCAGAACTTGAAAGACTGCGTGATCGTCTTCGCCGTCGTGGCGGGGCGCGCGACCTCGATGCGCACTGGATCCTTCAGGAACTGATCGACGAGGCGCGTGATCTCGGGCGGCATGGTCGCGGAGAAGAAGAGCGTCTGCCGGCGCGGCGGCAGCAACTTGCAGATCTTCTCGATGTCCGGAATGAAACCCATGTCGAGCATCCGGTCGGCTTCGTCGATCACGAGGATTTCGACGCCCATGAGCATGACGCGGCCGCGTGAGAAATGATCGAGCAAGCGCCCGGGCGTCGCGATGAGCACGTCGACACCGCGGTCGAGCTTGCGCACCTGATCGTCCATCGAGACGCCGCCGATGAGCAGCGCGACCGTGAGCTTGTGATTGATGCCGTACTTCTCGAAGCTCTGCGCCACCTGCGCGGCGAGCTCGCGCGTCGGCGCGAGTATGAGCGAACGTGGCATGCGCGCTCGCGCTCGTCCCGTCTCGAGGCGCGTGATCATCGGTAGTACGAACGAGGCCGTCTTGCCGGTGCCGGTCTGTGCGATCCCGAGCACATCCCGACCTGTCGCTGCGACAGGAATGGCCTGAGCTTGAATTGGCGTCGGAGACGCGTAACCCGCGGCCTCTAAGGCGGCGAGCACTTTGCTGCTGAGCCCGAGCTCAGCAAAGGTCGTGGGGTGCAACAAGAACCTCCGTCACTGCGTTCGGTCACGCCGCGATCTCCGCAGAGACGGCGGTGAGTCCACATGAGCGCAGGGGGAAGCGGGGCTACTCGTTCAACGAGTGAAACAAACGGCACCTGGGTCAAGAAAAGGGATCAATGAATGCGATCCCCTGCGCCCGACAGGCTGTTCCCTGCCACAAACGATTGTCCAGAACAAGGAAATTACTGTCGCAGCACGCCTTTTTTCGAGGTTTTCCGCTGTTCCGGAGGGCGAGGGCTGTATGCGCCAAGGAGACCGATTACAGGGGGGCGCCGCACGCCGTTGGCCCGCTCGGAGACGACATTGCGCTTGCCCGCACGGCCGAGCACGCTAGATGTGTCCGCCAGCCGCCGTTCAGGCTGCGGACCGTTAATTTGAGGTACGGGAGAGCCGAATGGACAGCAATCGCCTCTTTGGGGGCAACCCGATGGCCGTGATCATCCGGCTTGTCGTGATCTCGATCATCGTCGGGATCGTCCTTTCAGCGCTCAATATACGGCCTGACGAGATCCTCTATCACATTAGTCGCCTGATTGAGCGGCTGTCAGAACTCGGCTTGGATTGGGTGGATCGGTGTTCCGATGGTTCCTCGTCGGGGCGGTGGTGGTGATTCCGATCTGGCTCATCGTCCGGCTTTTCGGAATGTTTTCAAACAAGACGGACGGCGATCGTCGATAAAAGCGCCGTCGAGCGGCTTCGCCGCCCATTCCGCGGCGCGCGTACCAACGAGCTCGGAGATCTTCGCGAGGCCGCGCGCGCGGCTTGTGGCGTCGAGGTGCTGCTTGATGCGGCCGATCAAGCTGGGACCCTCGTAGATGAGGCCGGTATAGAGCTGGAGCAACGAGGCGCCTGCTTCCATCTTCTGAAGCGCGGTTTCAGGACTGTCGATGCCGCCGATGCCGACCAGCGGTACGGCACCGCCCGTCGCCTGATAAACGCGAGCCAGCATGGCCGTCGAGCGGTGGAAGAGTGGTCGGCCCGAGAGGCCACCGGCTTCCTTCGACGTCGCGTTGTGGCCGACACCGGGACGGGCGAGCGTCGTGTTAGATATGGAAATGGCATCGACCTTGTGCGTCATGAGCCGCTCGCAGATGGCCGGAACATCTTCCTCGGCGACGTCCGGTGCGATCTTGACGACGATCGGCCGGCGCGGCTTGCCAGCGGACATCTGCTGCGCACGTGCCGCCATCACGCGCTCCAGCAGCTCGTCGAGCGCTGCGGGCGCCTGCAGGTCGCGCAGGCCCGGCGTGTTGGGCGAGGAGATGTTGACGGTGAAGTAGCTCGCGACGTCGTAGAAGGTCACGATGCCCTTGACGTAGTCGCCCGTCCGATCGGCCGTGTCCTTGTTGGCGCCGATGTTCACGCCGACGACGCCACCCCGGCGTGCGCGTGCCCTGAGGCGTGCAAGGGCAGCTTCGTGGCCGCCATTGTTAAAGCCGAGCCGGTTGATCACGCCGCGCTCGCTGACCAGACGGAAGATTCGCGGCTTGGGGTTGCCTGACTGAGCGATTGGCGTCACCGTGCCGATCTCGGCAAAGCCGCAGCCGAGACCCAGCACGGCATCGGGGACGCGCGCGTCCTTGTCGAACCCCGCAGCAATGGCGATGGGATTCGCGAGCGCTAGTCCGCCGAGGCTTGTGGCAAGGGTCGGCGGGTCCGTCGCGCGATCGGCAGGATAGAGGCCGTTCTCGAGCGCCTTGAGCGTCGCCTCGTGGGCGGTCTCGGGATCGAGCGCGAGGAGCGCCGGCAGCGCAAGTTGAGTAAGGGCACTGAGCATCATCCAAGCTCCGGGGGAAGGACGTGAAGGCCGTCGGGTCCGAGCATTAGCGGCGTGGCAGCCACGACGGCATCGAGCGGGAGGGCAGCGTAGAGATGTGGATACAGCGCGCCGCTCGCAGATGCCTCCCAACGCAGCGCGTTTCCTAGCCGAACAGGGTTAACGGTGATCAGCACGAGGTCGGTGCGGCCGGCAAAGAATTTGGCCGCCGTGCGTGCGACTTGATTGGGCGCGCTGAAATGGACAAAACCGTCCCGAAGGTCGTCCTGAGAGCCGAAAAATCTTCCATTTTCCAGTAGTTGCTGCCATTCATTCTCAGTACAGATTTTGTGCACCATTATGGAAGCGTCAACCATGGGCTCAAAGTTCTCCACCTCTTAACGCCTGCATGCCCTACGTGGTGCAGGTTTGGCGGCACGGGATTTGCTCTTACCGATCTTACAGCAGCTTACTGCCGTGCGCGTCGTCGCTGTTCCAATCGAGAGCATGTTCCCCCAGTGGGAGTCTTCTAGGCGTGTTTGAATGAGCCCGACGACATCGATCCTGACCCACGCGTGGATCTGGAACGCGATCGACGCGCTTGCGCGCCATAAGGAGCTGTCGCCCTCTGGTCTCGCGCGCCTCGCCGGTCTCGACCCCACGGCTTTCAATCCTTCCAAGCGCTTTACCCCCGAAGGCCGGCCGCGCTGGCCGAGCACGGAAAGCATCTCCAAGATCCTCGCCGCAACGAGCTTTACGCTCGATGAGTTCACGGCCCTTGCGGCCGAAACCGAGCGCGCGCGGCAGGCCCCCGTACCCGCCAACGTTCCGCTGATCGGGCAAATTACCAATGCGACGGTCGGCAGCTGGCACCCCTATGGCGGATCGTCTGAACAGGAGCTCGACGCGCACGCGAAGCTGGTGGTCGGCGGCGGCGGCCCCTTTGCGGTCGAGGTAGCGGATACGAGCCTCGAGCCGGTCTATCGCTGTGGGCTGACGCTCGTTGCCGCATCGAATGCGGTTGCGAATGCGGGCGACCGCATTCTCATCAAGCCACAAGGTGCGCTGGCCGTGCCGCGCCTCCTGGTTGGCAAGACCACGCGCCGCGTGGAGCTCGTCTCCATCCGCGGCGATGGCGACACCGTCGAGATGGACCGCTCGCACGTCGACTGGATTGCCCGAATCATCTGGGCGAGTGGTGGCTGAGCTGCGCGCTTATCAGCGCTTCGGCAGCTCCATCCGCACAGCCACGGCCGCGCTCGCCAGCACGGTGATATCGTTGGCCTCAGGGTCGGGCACGTCGAGACCGCCTTTCACGACATTGACCGTCACCTGCCCGTGCGGGAGCTTCGCCGCCACTTTCGCCTTGTCGACGAGGTCCGGCTTCTGCACGCCGATCGTGACCGTCACCTCCATTTTCTTCGCGTCGAGGCCGAGATTGCGCACGAACGACAGCGAGCTGTGGTGGATCGCGTCTTCGACCGCGCGGACGGCAGCCTTCGTGTAGTCGCCGCCATGGAGCGAGGCACCGGCGCCGAGTTCGAGGATGATGCGCTTCGGTTTCATGTGTGATCTCCCTCAAACGTCGAGCGACACGACAACCAGCGCGTGCGCCAGGATCGTGCTGTCGGTGCCATCGTCATTGGGAATTCCGAGCCCGCCCTCGACGGCCTTGACGGTGCCCCGGCCGTACGGCGCAACCGCGAGCACGGCTTCCTTTTTCACGGTGTCGGGGTTCGGCACGCCGATGTTGATCTCGAGGTGCATGTCCGAGCGCTCCTTGCCCATGAGCGTCGCGATGCTGAGCGTGTTGCGCCACAGCGCGTCGCGGACGGCGCGTTCGGCGGCCTTCGTGCTGTCGGCGCCACGGATATCCGTGCCCATGCCGATTTCGAGCACCATGCGTTTCAGAGCCATTGTGTGTGTTTCCTCTCCCGGTGTCGTGGCGCATCGTGCCGCAGAAGCTGCCGACGTCAAGCCGTGGCCCCGCGCGGCGGTCATGCCCACGGCGCACGCGAGGCGCTGATCAGGTTCGCATGAGAGCGGGCGTGCGGCCTGAAGGATGCAGTCCTTCGCGCATGACGAGGCGCCGGAGCCAAGGCAGTGTGTTGAGGGCGTGCAGACCGGCACCGCGCACGAGATGCAGCGGCAGGAAGTCGGAAATCAGCGAGCGGTTGAGCGTGTCGACCATAGCGCTTCGGATCGTGATATCTCCGCGGCGTTCCGCATCATAGGCCGTGAGCACAGTCTCTGCGCCAATATCCGCGCCAAGGCTGCGCGCGCGCGTAACCAGCTCGACAAGGGTGGCGATGTCCCGGAGGCCGAGGTTCAGACCCTGGGCACCGATCGGTGGGATGACGTGAGCGGCCTCGCCGATAAGCGCGATGCGGCGGGCACCGAGGCGGTCCGCGCTCATGCGGGTCAGCGGGAAGCTCGCGCGCGGGCCGATCGCAGTGACGGTGCCGAGCAGACCTTGTAGGCGATCGTCGAGCGTGCGGATGAAGGCGTCGTCGTCGAGGCCCATCAGGCGACGCGCTTCGCCCGGCGTCTCGACCCACACAAGGCTCGACTCGAGGCCGGTGAGCGGTACCGTCGTCAGCGGCCCAGCGGGGCGGTGAAACTCGCTCGAGATATTTGTGTGCGGACGCGCGTGTTGGAAGCGGGTGGCGACGGCGCTTTGCGGATAGGAGCTCGTGTGTGCATCTATGCCGGCCTCGCGGCGGCAGAGGGAGCCGCGGCCATCGGCGCCGACGATCAGGCGGGCGGAGATTGTCGCACCGGAGCCGAGACGCACTGTGGCGCCGTCATTGTCAGATTGAAAATCTGGTGTGGCGGTACCCTCGATCAGTCGGAGGCCTGCCTGCCCGCGCGCCGCCGCCAGCAACGCAGTATTGAGTGCAGCATTGTCGATGTTGATGCCGAATTCGCTGAGCCCCAGCTCGTCGGCGCGAAAGAGTACCTCCGGCGCCCGCCAGATGCCGCCGGTATCCTCGATCAGGCGCAGGCCGGTCATCGGCACCAAGGCTGTTTCGAGCCGCGCGCCGAGGCCGAGGTTGCGTAGCAACGCGACGCTGCCGGTGAATAGCGCGGTGGTGCGTGTATCGCGCGCCGGATCCACGTACGGGCCGACTGCAATCGTATCGAGCCCAGCCTGAGCCATGGCAAGAGCCGCGACGAGCCCCGCCGGGCCGGTCCCGACCACAAGTACGTCGCAGGTGCAATTTGAAATAGGTGTCATGCCTCCCTTTTAGCGCGTACCTGTGCGGGTAGGGAGCGCCGAGAAGCCGCGCCACCACCCTTGCGCCGCATCAAGGCGGTCGCGCGATCATTGGTGCGACAGTCCGCGCCGGCCTTTTGGTTTGTCTGGACCGGCGGGCAGTTTATAACCGCTCCAGGATGGAGCCCTCATCGGCGGCGGTACCCGACGGGCCGTCCGCCGGAATGACAAAGGGAAGCGGGATCCCAATGGACTACAGCGCGCAATTCTCGAAGGCCTTGGTCCAGCTTCGGGATGAAGGTCGCTACCGCGTGTTTGCCGATATCCGGCGCCGCCGCGGCGCATTCCCTGCTGCCGAGCGCTTTGGGGTCGAGGGTACGCGCGAGATCAAGGTCTGGTGCTCCAACGATTACCTCGGCATGGGCCAGCATCCCGCCGTCATTGCCGCTATGCACGAGGCCCTCGATACGGCAGGGGCCGGCTCGGGCGGCACGCGGAACATTTCCGGCACCACGCATTACCACGTCGAGCTCGAGGCCGAGATCGCGGACCTCCATGGCAAGGCTGCGGCTTTGCTCTTCACCTCGGCTTTCGTCGCCAACGAGGCGGCGCTCTCGATCCTGCAGAAGCTGCTGCCTGGCTGTGTGATCCTCTCGGATGAGAAGAATCACGCATCGATGATTGCAGGCATCCGCAATGGTGGCGGACCGAAACTCATCTGGAAGAACAACGATCTCGCCGATCTCGAAGCCAAGCTCGCCGCGCTGCCGCGCGAGACGCCGAAGATCATTGCTTTCGAGTCCGTCTACTCCATGGACGGCTTGATCGCGCCGATCGGTGCCATCTGTGATCTTGCCGAGAAGTACAACGCACTCACTTATCTCGATGAGGTCCATGCTGTCGGCCTGTATGGACCGCGCGGCGGCGGCATTGCCGAGCGCGACGGCGTCATGGATCGCGTCGACATCATCAACGGCACGCTCGCCAAGGGCTTCGGCGTGATGGGCGGCTACGTCGCCGCGTCGGCAGACATCTGCGACGCGATCCGCTCGTACGCGCCGGGCTTCATTTTCACGACGTCGCTGGCGCCGGCCATTGCTGCAGGGGCCACGGCCAGCATCCGCCATCTCAAGACCTCGAACGTCGAGCGCACGCGCCATCAGGAGCGCGCCCGCACGGTCAATCGCCGGCTCAAGGCGGCGGGACTGCCGGTCATGGATAATCCCAGCCATATCGTGCCGGTGCTGGTCGGCAATCCCGTGCACTGCAAGGCCGTCAGCGACACACTGCTCGATCGCTTTGCGATCTACGTGCAGCCGATCAACTACCCGACCGTGCCCCGCGGCACGGAGCGCCTGCGCATTACGCCGACGCCGGCGCATAGCGATGCCGATATCGACGGGCTGGTTGCGGCCCTCGGCACGCTCTGGACGGAGTGTGAACTCGCCCGCGGCGCGCACGTCGTCGCGGCCTGATCGGGCTTTCTACCTCGACGGGATGGCTGCTTCTCTCCCCGCCCGCTTGCTCCGGCAGGCGCGTGCGTGCTGTATTGCAGCGCAATGAGAGCGGAAAGATCGTGAGCAATTGCCATGCAGGACAAGCCTTCCACGCCGCCCGACGGCGTTCACCTCGAGGATATCGAGGTTGGCCGAACCATTGAGTTCGGCCGCATCAGCGTGAGCAAGCAAGACATCATCACCTTCGCGCGCGCCTACGATCCCCAGCCCATGCACATCGACGAGGAAGCAGCCAAAGCCAGTATCGTCGGCCGCTTGTGCGCTTCCGGCTTCCACTCATGCGCAATCATGATGCGCATGCTAGCCGACGGTCTGCTCAACAAGGGCTGGACGTCGCTCGGCTCGCCCGGCGTCGATGAGTGCAAGTGGCTGAAGCCGCTGTTTCCGGACCAGGTGCTAACCGGACGTGTCATCTGCTCGGAGAAGCGCGCGCTTGCCTCGCGGCCCGAGGTCGGCCTCCTCAAGGTCAAGTTCGAGATGCTGAACGAGGCCGGCGAGGTCATCATGATCTGGGACAGCAATCATCTCATCAAGGTGCGCAATCCCGGTCCCAAGACAGGCGGTAAGGGCGAGACGCGGCCGCCGCTCGAGAGCGTGTGGGACGGCCCCGAAGGCCCGCCACCGGATCCAACGCGCAACTTCTTCGAGGATCGCCAGATCGGCGAGATCTACGAGCTTGGCTCGCACACGTTCACCAAGGACGAGATCATTACCTTCGCGAAGCAGTTCGATCCGCAGCTTTTTCACCTCGATGAGGAGGCGGGACGCAAATCGCTGTTTGGCGGTCTCAGCGCCTCGGGCTGGCATACGGCGGCGATCTGGATCCGGCAGTTCGTGGCCTACCGCCAAAAGATCGAGCGCCAGATTCGCGAGGCAGGGGCGCCCGTCGCCCGCTATGGCCCTTCACCCGGCTTTCGCAACCTGCGCTGGCTGAAACCTGTTTACCCTGGCGATACTTTGACGTTCCGTGGCCGGACGGCGGCTAAGATCGACCTCAAGTCGCGGCCGGATCGTGGTATTCTCCAGACGGACTCGCAGGCGCGGAACCAGCGCGACGAAATCGTCTTCAATATCCGCGGGCAGATTCTCGCGGAGCGACGCGAGCCCTACAAGCCCTGAGGCGCTATGGCCCGTTGCGTATGCCACGCTTCGGCCACGACCGCGGGTCAGGGTCGGACCACAAGTTGGCGAATCGGTCCGGATGCCCCATATGATTGGGAAAAGCCGTTCGAGTGGGATGCAGGCCGATGCGCGAGCAGGATAGGGGCGTCACCATGGCAAGCAGCAGACTGATGATTGGGCGAGGCCGGATGACCACCGCCGCGCTCGGATGTGGTTTTGCTGTCATTCTCGGCGCTTGGGCATGGAGTTCCGCGAGCCCGGACCGTCTGCTCGAGCGCAGTTATGCGCGGGTCGCGCCGCAGGGTACGATCTTCCTCGATGATGCCGGTGCCGACACTTCGGCGCTCACCGTGACCCCCGCGAAAGTGACCGCTGCCACGCCTGCGCCACTGCCGCAGCTCGTCGTGGATGGCGAGGCGGTCCCCTCGGGCATTCTGAACGAGCCGCTGACCGCCGGCGATCGTGTGCAATTCAGCAATGCCCAATCCGAGATGCGGTCGGTGGAAGTGCGTGAGGTCGCCGATGTGGCTGCACCGGTCGTCGGGATGCCGGGTATGCGGCTGCAACTGGTGACCGCGCGTTCGCTGGATCGCCGCCGTCCCGAGACGCTCCGGCTGATTTTCGCCGTTCGCGAGGCTGGCCGCGAGAATGGCCCCGCGAAGGTGGTGCCGGTCTCAGCCCCGGCGACGGACAAGGTTCTCTGATCGCTCCATCGGAACGGCCTGCTCGGGGGCACGCATCACCATGCTGCGTCTGAGACACTTCGCGCTGTGTCCGTTTTCGCGCTCGATCCGCCTTGTGCTTCAGGAGCTCAATCTCGCGCATGAGTTCGTCGCCGAGAGCGCTGATGCAGCGGTGCCGGGTGCCCAGGGGCTGGCTCTTCCGGCTGATCTTCCACTCCTTGAGCTGGAGGAGGGCGGCGTCGTCGCAGGTGCCTATGCCATCAGCGAGTATCTCGACGAGCTTGTCGGGCGTGGCGTGATCGATGCGCGCGGCCCGCGGCCCTTTCCGGGCTCGGGCGAGGACCGCGCCGAGGCGCGTCGCCTCGTTGATTGGTTTCATCGCCGGCTCGATCGGGAGGTCACACAGCAGCTCCTGGCCGCCAAAGCCTGGCCGCGACTGCTCTCCGGGACGCCAGCCGGCGCGCCGAGCTCCGCCGCGCTCAGGACGGCACACGCCAAGCTGCGCCAGCATCTCGATTATGTCGGCTATCTGGCGGACACGCGACGCTGGCTTGCCGGCGACGCGCCGAGCTTTGCCGACCTCGCAGCGGCGGCGCACCTCTCCGTACTGGACTACCTTTCGGAAGTCCCCTGGGAGAGTGCACCCAGTGCCAAGGTCTGGTACGCACGGGTGAAGTCACGGCCCGCATTCCGCCCGCTGCTCGCCGACCGGCTCGCCGCTCTGCCGCCGCCCGCGCACTACGCGGATCTGGATTTTTGAGCGGTGAAGGGGCAACTTACGTGGCGCATCAGCCACCCGACAGGGCGGCGGCGGTGGATTTCCCGGCCGGGTCTTGCCAATGGGGCATCCCCCATGCGACCACCCTGCCCACGGACGCGACCCGAGATTCGGCCTGATTCCAAGCCGCTCAATCGCATGTGATGCGTCACATACCCCGTCCACAGAATGATCGGAGCCATACGCAATGGCATCCTCCCGTGACTTGTTTGCCAAGCTTGAGGCCGAGTTGACCGAAAAACCCCTGCGCGCCCGCAAGAACGGCGATGCGTCCGACGACTATGGCGCTGATCTCATTGAAGTCCTCGAAGGCCTCGAGCCCGTTCGCCGCCGCCCCGGCATGTACATCGGCGGCACGGACGAGAAGGCCCTGCACCACCTCTTCGCCGAGGTGATCGACAACTCCATGGACGAGGCCGTCGCGGGGCACGCGACGTGGATCGAGGTGCGCCTCGATGCGGACGGCTTCCTGACCGTCAACGACAACGGCCGTGGCATTCCGATCGACCCGCATCCGAAGTTCAAGAACAAGTCGGCGCTCGAAGTGGTCATGTGCACGCTGCACGCCGGCGGAAAGTTCGACAGCAAGGCCTATCAGACCTCGGGCGGTCTGCACGGCGTCGGCGTGTCCGTTGTCAACGCGCTTTCCGATCATCTCGAAGTAGAGGTCGCGCGCGGCCAGCAACTCTATCGCATGATCTTCAATCGCGGCATTCCGCAGACCAAGCTGGAAAAGCTCGGCTCGATCATGAACCGGCGAGGGACAAAGGTCCGCTTCCACCCGGACGAGCAGATTTTCGGCAAGGGTGCGACGTTCAAGCCGGCGCGTCTTCTCAAGATGGCGCGCTCCAAGGCCTATCTATTCGGCGGCGTCGAGATTCGCTGGTCGTGCGATCCCTCGCTCATCAAGGACGACACTCCGGCCGAGGCGACATTCCACTTTCCGGGCGGGCTCAAGGACTATTTGACCGCCTCGATCGATGGACAGACGCGCGTAACGAAGGACATCTTTGCGGGCCGCGTCGAGAAGAAGGAAGGACACGGCTCCGTTGAATGGGCCATGTGCTGGGTCAGCGACGAGGACGGATTCCTCCACTCCTACTGCAACACCGTGCCGACCCCCGATGGCGGTACGCACGAGCAGGGCTTGCGCAATGCGCTGACAAAGGGCCTGCGCGCCTATGGCGAGCTCACCGGCAACAAAAAGTCGGGCCAGATCACGGCCGAGGACATTATTGGCACGTCGTCCGGGATGCTTTCGGTCTTCATTCGCGAACCCGAATTCCAGGGCCAGACTAAGGACCGCCTCGCGACGCAGGAAGCGGCGCGCATCGTCGAGAGTGCCGTGCGCGATGCGTTCGACCACTGGCTTGCCGATAGCCCGCAGCAGGCGACGCGCCTCCTCGAATGGACCGTCGATCAGGCCGAGGATCGCCTCAAGCGTCGCCGCGAGAAGGAGATCGGCCGCCAGAACGCGACGCGCAAGCTACGCCTTCCCGGCAAGCTCATCGATTGCTCCAGCACGAGCGGCGATACCGAAATCTTCCTCGTCGAGGGCGACTCGGCCGGAGGCTCGGCCAAGCAGGCGCGCAATCCGAAGACGCAAGCCGTTCTGCCGCTACGTGGCAAGATCCTGAACGTCGCAAATGCGACGTCGGCGAAGCTGTCACAGAACCAACTTCTCACCGATCTGGTGACAGCGCTGGGTGTCGGCACGGGCACGAAGTACCGCGACGAGGACTTGCGCTACGACCGCGTAATCGTGATGACGGACGCCGATGTCGACGGTGCCCATATCGCCTCGCTGCTGATCACGTTCTTCTATCAGGAGATGCCGGAGCTCGTAGCGAACGGCCACCTCCATCTCGCCGTGCCGCCGCTCTACCGCCTCACGCAGGGCGGCAAGATCGTGTATGCCCGCGATGATCGCCATAAAGACCAGCTCATGGAGAGCGAGTTCAAGGGGCGCGGCAAGGTGGATATCACCCGCTTCAAGGGCCTTGGTGAGATGGATTTCAAGGACCTTAAAGTGACGACCATGGACCCGACCAAGCGCATCCTGCTGCGCGTCGAGGTCGTCGAGGACGACAAGATGGCCGTTACGGATGCCGTGAACGCACTTATGGGTTCGAAGCCGGAGCTGCGTTTCCGTTTCATCCAGGAGCGGGCGGCCTTCGCCAAGGATCTGGATATTTGAGGGCGCTTCCGGATCACCGGTTCAGTTTCTGGCCCCTCCAGGGCTAAGCTCAAGATTGCGCCGAAGCTGCACGAAAGTGCAGCCTTTCGTTCCGACACCCGCCACAATCCCGATGCAAGGGATGGCACGTCATGACTGCGCAGGCGACACCCACCCAAGGCCACGCGCCGCCGCCATCGGCAGCGCCCCGGCCGCCACGCGCGCCGCGCCGCCCGCCACCGCGGAGCTGGTGGTCGCTGATGTTGACTACGGCCATCTACGTCGTGCTCGGCGTCGTGTTCGTCGTCATCGCGGCTGCGACTTTCCTCCTGGTGGCGCCGCCGGTCGATATCACGCGTGAACGAGTGACGGCCGAGTTCCGCGCCCGCACGGGCTACGTGCTCGAGCTCAACGGCACCACGTCTCTCAACCTGCTTCCGACACCATCGATCGAGTTTCGCGATGTTGTCGTCGCGACCGCCGAGGAGGGTGGTGCGCCGGTGCTCAGAGCCGAGGCTGTCGAGGTTGAAGCTCAGATATTGCCGCTGCTCTGGGGCCGTGTGCAGCCTGAGCGTGTTTACGTGAGGCGTCCGCAGCTCGATCTCGTCGTGGCGCAGGATGGCCGCCGCCGGTGGCTCAAGGCCGAGCAGAGCGGGGAACGAACCGTGCGCGTTGCCCAAGTCGCGCGCGAGGGAGCGGCGCAGGAGGGGAATGCGGGCCGCTTCTCCATGCCGGCAGTGCAAGAGCCATCGCCGAAGGAAGCGCTGCTGCCGGATAGCTCGGCGCCACCGCCTGAGGAGAAGCGCGGACGCAAGCGTCGGGAAGGCGGGGAGAGCAGTGAAAATCGCCAGAAAGGCGACCTCACGATCCTGGTCTCCGATGGTATCGTGCGTTATCGCGACCTGCGTACAGGCAGCCTCACGCAGGCGGACCAGCTTCAGCTCCGGCTTTCGCGACGTGAGGCTCGCAAGGGGGCGCCGCTCCGCGGGCGTGGTAGCGTCGCCTACAATGGCGAGACAGTGAAGTTCGATGTCGGCGCCGAGCCCGGTGATAGCGCGGGCCGCGTCGTCGAGAAGCTGGCGCTCAAGCTCACTGGACGCCACGGCACGGCGAGTTACGACGGCACAGTCGGCTCCCCGGGTCAGCTCTCGCTCAACGGCACACTCGACGTCAGCACGCCCTCCGTTGTCGAGGCTGGTCGCTGGTTCGGCGTGCGCCTGCGCGACGGCTCTGGTCTCAGCGGCGCCGTAGCGCTCAAGGGGCGGATCGATGCGCAGGAGGGTCGCGCGCGCATCGAGGACATGGAATTCAAGTCGACCGGCATCGATGCGCGCGGCGGGGTCGAGGTGGCGCTCGGCGGACGTCCCCGCTTCGCGGCCGATCTTGTGCTTGCGGAACTCGATTTCGACCGCCTGCGCGAAAGCAAGGATGTTGGCCGCCCGCGCCGCAGCGAGGAGCGCAGTCGCAGTGTTCGGCGGGTCGAGCCGTCACGCGCACCGGATGCGTCTGTGCCCAAGACCGAGGGCAGTGCGTCTTCCGACGAAGCCGGCCAGGAAGGGCAGCAAGCCCAGGAACGCGAAGGCCGGGGCCCGCGCGAATGGCGCACGGATCCGATCGCCTTCGCAAATCTGACCGGTGCCGACGGCGAGGCGCGGCTGCGCGCCACCCGCGTCGTCTGGCGCGGCGCGGTGCTGACGGACGCTGTCGGCGGTCTCTCGCTCTCCGATGGCGCGCTGAAGATCGACATCCGCGAAGGCGCCATGCACGGGGGCACGGCGAAGGGTGTGATCACGGCGTCGGCGGCGGGCCATATCGCCATCGACCTCGCGCTCGAGGGCGTGAGCGCACTCGAAACTTTCAGCAATGCCGGCCGCTTCGAGGTGCTGGACGGCCCGGCTCGGATCCGCCTCGCGGTTGCCGGTCAGGGCGCGAGTGAGCAGGAGATTGTCGGCACGCTGGCCGGTACGGCTTCCGTCGACATTGTCGAGGGCGCCATTCTCGGCTGGAGCGTCGCAGACATCATCGCCAGCGCGCGGCGCCTGGAGCTTCCCAATCTCGACCGCAATCCGCGTGCGCGCACGCCGTTCTCACGACTTTCGGCGGCCCTGACCATCAAGGACGGCATCGCGACAGGCAAGGACATGCGCATCGCCGCTTCGCCGATTAGCCTCGACAGTGCCGGCACGATCAACTTGCCCGCCCGTACGCTCGATCTGACGCTCAATCCGCGCCTCGCCGACGGCGCGGCGGCAGGCAGTGCCAAGAGCCTTGCCGGGCTGACGGTCCCGCTGCAGATCGCGGGGCCGTGGCATCGCCCGCGCCTGCGCGGCGACTATCAGAGCATCCTGAAGAGCTCTCAAAAGGTGATCGACGGCGTGCGCGAGCAGGCGCGCGGCATCAAGGACGAGGACATCGACAAGGCGGCGAAACGCCTGCTCGGCGACTCGCCCGAAGCTGAGAAGGGCGCCAAGCGCGCCAAGGATCTGCTGAAGCGTTTCCTTGATAACTGACGCTTAAGAAATCGCGTTTCGAATCGCTGTTTGCGGTCGAATTTCGCCGCCGCTGGCGACCGCCCAAACTTTTTTGCCCCGGGGGGGCAAAAGGTCTTGCGTGGGGGGGCGATTGGCCTCATATGACGCTCCTCCGTTCGTCCACCTGCCCCAAAGGTCAAGGATCTCCTGAAACCCCAAGGTAAGGAGCGGACGGGTCACATCTGTCTACTGGTTGGGGAGGGTCATATGGCCTTTGATGACACCCTCTTCCAATTGGGGATGGACTTGACTCGTTCAAGCCCCGCCCAAAAGGAAGACCTTATCTACGCTGCACCCGTCGCGAACGACGATCGTAAGGATTTTTTTGTCGAGCGAGACGGCGTGAGGTTTGCGGGTTCGCACCTCATCATCGACGTGTTTGGTGGCAAGCGTCTGGACGACTTGCCCTACATCAAGACGACGCTCGAGCGCTGTGCCCGAGCGGCTGGAGCGACGCTACTCAACGTGCATCTTCACCCGACTTCGCCGAAGGGCGGGGTCGCAGGGGTGGCGGTGCTGGCAGAGTCGCACATCACTATCCATAGCTGGCCCGAGGCCGGCTATGCGGCTCTCGACGTGTTCATGTGCGGCGATACCAAGCCGCACCTCGTCGTGCCCATGCTCAAGGCAGCTTTCGACGCTGCTGATGTGCAGGTGAAGGAGCATCGTCGCGGCGAGGCCCTGGAGCCGCGCCGCTGGCAGGCAGCCGCCCGTCAGCCGGTTTCGTTCGGCCGGGCAAAGGCCGCACGTCGGCGACAGCGTCAGGCGGCTTGATCAAGCCAGCCTAAGCGACCAGCAGACAGATCGCGCGCTTCCCGGAAACGGGAGGCGCGCTTTCGTTTTGGGGAGCGGCACATCAGGCCCGCGCCATAGTCGGTGTTCCTGGATGTCTCACCGGGCAGGGGAAAATGAGCAGGAGAGAACCGCAAGGTTTGCTGCGGCCCACCCTACTTGGGTGTGCCGTAGACAAGATCGGGAAGCCACAAGGAGATAATCGGAACGTACGTGACAAAGAACAACAGAGCTAACATCAGGAGAAGAAAGGGCAGCACACCGCGTACCGCTGTGCCGAGAGGCTGCTTCGAGATAGACGATAGCACGAAGAGGTTGAGCCCGATCGGCGGCGAGATAAGTGCGATCTCCATATTTATCGTGAGGATAATGCCGAAGTGCACGAGATTGATGTCGAGGGCTTTGAGGATCGGCAGGATCAATGGCATTACGATAAGGATGATCGCGAAGACCTCGAGGAACATCCCGAGGATCAACATGACCACGTTGATGAAGAGCAGGAACTGCCACGCCTGAAGCTCTGCCTCCTTCACGTACTTCACAAGCTGATCGGCGACACCGGCACTGGTGATCCAGTGCCCGAAGGCCAGCGCACCGATGATGATGAAGACGATGCTGGCTGTGAGCTTCACGGACTCCGATAATGTTCCAACGATTTCGCCGGCCCTGACGCCCCGATAGATCAGCAGCCCCTGAACGATCGCGACGAGGGCCGCGACACCGGCCGCTTCCGTCACCGTCATGATGCCACCGTAGATCCCGCCGAGCACGATCACGGGTATGGACAACGCAGGCAAAGCTCGGATGTTGTCGGCGAGAAACTTGTCGCGGCCGATGGCGGGCTCTATCGGATAACCCCGCCAACGCGCATAGAAAACGATATAGATAATGAAGATGAGTGCCTGCATGAGTCCCGGAACTACTCCTGCAAGAAAGAGCCTTGGCACTGACTCTTCCGCGATCACCGCATAGACGATCATGGCCAGGCTGGGCGGAATGAGAATTCCAAGCGTGCCGGCTGCCGCGATGGTTCCGAGGGCGAAATGTGCCTCGTAGTTTCGTTTCACCATCGCCGGAATGAGGATCGAGCCGATGGCCACGGCGGTCGCAACGGACGATCCGCAAATCGCGGCAAAGATAGAGCAGGCCATGACACAAACCAGCGCGAGACCGCCACGAGCGCGCCCGACCCATGCCTGGGCACAGTCGATCAGCGCCCCCGCTACGCCTCCACGTTGCATGAACGTTGCGGCAATGACGAATAGGGGCACTGCGAGCAGCGTCTCGGAGTTCAGGTGATCGACCAGAAGCTGCGGCAAGGAAACGAGCGGCGTCCCTTCGTGCCAGAAGAGCAGGAGCGCAAGGAAGCCCAACGACAAGTAGATCGGGAAGCCGAGGAACAGGAAGAGGAATAGAAGTCCGAGGACAACAAATGGCGACATGGGCGCTCCTGACTAACGGACGGTCACTTGTCGCGCACAACATGTTCCTCGGTAACTTGCATCGTCGCAGGGTCGTATCGAAAGATGAGCAGATAGAGTCGCACCAGGAACGGCGGGATCATGAGCGTCATGCCGACCGGCAGCGCCGCGTAGTAGATGACGAGCGGCATCTTGAGCGAGCTCTCGCTCTTTTCGCCGAGCTCGATCGAGTTCTGCACCATCAGCCAGCCGAAGTAGCAGAGAACGCTGACGAAGATCAGACCCACGACGAGGCCGAGAATCTCAAGGAGGCGCTGGGCGCCGGGCGGCAGCATATGCATCAGGATATCGGCTCGCACATGCCGTCCCTCGCGTATCAGTGGCGCGCCGGCAATGAAGATAGCCCACACGGTGAAGTAGACCGTCAGCTCCAATCCGTAGTCCGTCAGGTAGCGTGGAAAGAAATAGCGCAGGACGACTTCGATCGTGACCATGGCCAGCGCCAGTGTCACCAGCACAGCCATGAGCACGTTCTCGATCCGGCGGAGCACGACCATCATCATTTGGGAAACCGATGATTGATAGTGAGAGTGGGGACGGCGCACCGGTTGGTGCGCCGTTTCTCTAGGACGAACATCGTAACGGCCGAGCTGCTCTACTGCTTGAGGCTCGCTTCGATGAGCTGGATGAAGCCCGGGTCGATGTCGAGCTCTTTGATGAGCCCATCCTGTTGGGCCATGAGCTTCTTGCGGGCACCGGCCAAGTCCTCAGCCGATGGCTCGACGACGACGATGCCATTCTTCTTGGCATCTTCCTTGGCGCTCTCCTGGCGCGCTTTGGCTCGCAAACGCAGCGAGTCGACTTTCGCCGCCCAGGTGGTCGTGATCAGGTCCTGAATGTCTTTTGGATATTTCGCCCAGGACTTCGCACTTATGGTTGGCAGGTATTGGCTAAATGAGTGCTGGCTGACGTAGGCGTTCTTGACGCCGCTGTCCCACAATTTGGCACTGCGGACGGATTCAAACGTCGTCGCGAGCCCGTCAACGGTGCCGCGCTGCATAGCTTGCGGCACATCCGGCCACGCGATCTTAACGCCGGCTCCGCCAAGAATATCATATCGGGCAATATTGGCGGCGCCGCCGGGAATGCGGATTTTCATTCCCTGCATATCCGTATGCACATTGATCGCCTTGGCCGTCGAGAAGGTGTTTTGGAAGCCGAGGTCGAGCCATTTGCCAATGACCTTCACACCAAGCTTCTTCTCGAACTTTTCGGCCAGCGACTTGCCCGCCGCGCCGTCCCAGACTTTGTAGTTGTCCTCCTGGGACATGCCGAAGAAGATCGGCAAATCGGCCGCATCGAAATCCGGGATGAACTTTCCAAGCTGCCACGTGCCCGGGAAGCCCATGTCTAAGGCACCCTGATTCAATGCCTTCGGGACATCGGTGTCCTTGTACTTGGCCGCTCCATGGAAGACTTTAACCTCCAGCTTGCCGCCGGATTTCTTCTCAAGCTCTTCGGCCCATTCCGTAACACCAATGTTGCGGATGTGATTGGGGCCAGTTTCTAGCGAGATCTCGAGCTTGTGTTGGGCCTGGGCTACTGCGATCGTGGACCCCAGCAGAAGCGCCGGAGCCATAATGAACGGCAGACGAAATGCCTGATTGAGCATTCGATTTTCCTCCCTTTGGCGAGTCGTTCCCGGAACTGCGTCGATGGCTCGTTCGTCGGCCATTGGTTCGGAAAGCAGATCCAAGTTCGAGGAAGGCTATTTAAGCCCCCGAGGTGAGTCAACCGAGCTGCAAATCGTAACTTAACTCATGCAGCATGCATGACGAGTCTGAAGGGGCGCGGTGTAGGCATCAAGTCAGCGGCTCGAGCGCTGACGACATCGTGGTGCGCTCGTGAGCGCGTTTGTTGCGCAAATGTGACGGCGAGATCTCTAAGAATCCGCGGGCTGATGGTTCTGTGCGTTCACTCACGCGCGGCGAGATATGTTACGTGCGTGGATTGAGGCCGTATGTCCCTTGGTCCACCCGTTGCGTCGATGATACCGGGCAAACCGGAGTTGGTGAGTTGGGGGGTAGTACATGTATCGCGTCGATGGATTCTCGGCCGTGCTGCGCGCGACGGCCACAGCTACAGCGATCTTCTGCGTAAGTGGACCGGCCATGGCCGGGGGCTTTGAGGTCCGCGAGCAGTCCGCCTACTTCCAGGGCACGTCGTTCGCTGGCGCCGCCGCAGGCGGCAACAACCTCTCGTCCATCTTCTGGAACCCGGCAGCATCCGCATATGTGGGCTACGGGCTGGTTACCGACTCGAGCTATTCGCTCCTCAACGTGAAATCGCAGGTCAACGCGACTGAGCTCTCGGGAGTACCGCCCGGCGTAAATTGCGGCACCTTCGACTGCTCGGTCGACATCGGTGGCGCCGCGCTGGTTCCGGCCAGCTACGCAGCTTACCGCCTGGACAGCCGCACCGTTTTCGCGCTCGCCATGAACTCCCAGTACGGTACCTCGACTAAGCCCGACAATCGGGAATGGATCGGCCAGCTCCACGCGCGCTCGGCAAAGCTGTTCAGTCTCAATGTCAATCCGTCGCTGTCCTACGAGGTCGCGCCCGGCCTCTCCGTCGGTGTGGGCGCCCAGGTGCAGTTCCTCGACCTGACGCATCTGCGGTCGGCTTCCAGCCTGGTTGGTCCGGACGTGAGTAATACGATTTCCGGCAATGATATCGGGGTCGGGTTCACCGCCGGCATCAACTGGAGGCCCAACCCCGGCACGTCGGTCGGTCTCGGCTATCGCTCGTCGATCAAGCACGATCTCGACGGTAGCCTCGAAGGCCCGGTGGTTGGCGGCGGTTCGGTGCCGATCTCGGCTAACGTCACCACGCCCGACAAGGTCACGCTCAGCTTCTCGCAGGAGTTGAATCCCGCCTTCCGCTTGTTGGGCACGGTCGAATGGACGCGCTGGAGCGCGCTTGGTGTGGTCCCCATCGACCCGGTCGGCCTCAGGTTGGATTTCCAGTGGCACGACGGCTGGCTGTTCGCGCTCGGCGGCGAATGGAATGTCAGTCCGAAGCTCGCGCTGCGCGCCGGCGCCGCCTACGAGATTTCGCCCGTGCAGAATGCGACGGAGCGGCTGGTGCAGATCCCCGATGCCGACCGCGTCTGGCTGAGCATCGGCGGCACGTATCAGTTCAGCGAGACGATGGCGTTCAACTTCGGCTACAGCCACGTGTTCGTGGAGGACGCGTCGCTTGAGCGCAATCTGACGACCGGCACACCGCCCACGCTCTTTGCGGACACAAGCTCGAGCGTGGACGTCTTCTCGGTGGGTCTCACCATGAAGTGGGGCGGGCCGCCTGAGATGAAGTAGGTGTGGTGGGCTGCCTGATTGGCATCTTCGCCTTGCGTCAAGTCAGCGGCTCGTCCTCGAATTCGACGCCTTCGCCGCGCGTGGGATCGGGGAGCTCGTCGAGGTAGCTGTCCCACAGCTTGTCGATATGCCGAGCGGCGTCGGCCGGCGGCAGTGTTCTGATCCAGCCGTCCTGTCCGATCTGTACGACGCCGTCGTTGACCAGACGGTCGAGCGCATCGTGGAGATCGAAGTTGAGGTTCAGCCCGAAGGTATTGAAGAGCTGCTGCTCGATGGCTGCATCGACATCGGCAAGCTCGTTGACGTGCACCGCATCCTTGGCGAGCACGTTATAGAGCAGCATTTCCTCCTTGATGTCCTCTTCGGCGGCGCGGTCCGCGAGCACGGTCATGACGCCGCGATTGTCGGCGAGGGCGTGGAAGTAGAGGTTCTGCGCCATCGTGACCATGTACTCGTTGCGCTTGTGAATGAACTTCATGCCCTGCCTGAAGGCTAGGCCGCCAAGCGTCACGGCGGCACCGGCAAGCGCGATCGGATTGGCGGCAACCATGAGCTTAGTCGCTGTGCCGACGACGCCCATACCGAGACCGCCGCCCGCCGTCACACCGAGCCGCAACTTGTCGAAGAGACGGAATCGAACGGTCGTGTTCGGGAAGCACATCTCGATGTCGGAGCGCGGGATGTTCTTGAAGAGCTTCATGTAGACGCAGTCGGACTTGATCTCAGCCGCGAGCGACCCGCGCAGCTTGCGCACGACCTTCTCGGCGGTTGTTCGGTCGCATTCCTCCTGCTTCATGACCTCATCGATGCGCTGCTCGATGGGCTTGAGCTTGAACAGCACGAAGAGCCGCTGGAAGATCGGCACATCGTATTCCTCCTTGAAGAGGTACAGCTTGCGCGCGTCGCGGCGATGGTGCCGGCGCTTGGTCGCGCCGCGGTAGTAGATCATAAGCTCGTCGAACGCGTGCATGTCGACGTGAAGGTCGAGCCCGTAGTGGCTGTCGGCCGTCAGGATGAGCTTGACGTCGGCGGGATCGATCCGCGTGTAGTTCGCCTGTTCGAGCAGGAGCTGCGTCTGTTCCATCAGGCGCTGCTGGAGCACCGACCTTTCCGACTCGGTGTATCGACGCGTGACGAGAAGGTCGCTGTCGGGATTGAAGGGCTCGTACGTCTGGCCCATCTCAAGCAGGTGCGCGGAGTAGGAGGCCTGTCGCCAGTAGTCGAGATAGCGGAAGAAGCGGCGCGCGTCTTTGGCTTCGATCCCGCGCCAGGATTGCGACCGGGTCAATCGCTCCATCAACGCCGCGCGCGTTACCGGAATGAACTTCTCGCGCGCGTCGGCCTCCGCAAGGATATCCTCGATAATGTCGTCGCGCGGCTCATGGCGTGCAGGGGCAGGCGCTGCTGCGGGCGCGGTTCCAGCGATCGGCGCCTCGGCCGTCGCCGCAGCGGAAGGAGGCGTTCCCCGATCCCGCGGTGTGAGCACTTCGACTGCGGACATGCGCCACCCCCCTTGGATCCACGCATCCTTCGCGCGCCACGCAGGCCCCGCGAAAAACCGCCAACACCGTCTTCCAGCCGCCCGACTGACGTCAAGCTTGCAGGCAACTGGCGAGGATTTATGGCCGATCCTGCGTTTTGGGCGCCACGCTTTCACGGTACGCGCGGGCGCATTGGCCCGTGCCCTCTTTCCATCTGTGGAAAGAGGGGACAACGGGCGTCGCTTCAGTAAGCGTTCAGGCGCCGCCGAAACGGCGCTGCCACCAGCCACGGCGCGGTGGGCCTTCGGGCTCGGTGGGCTCCGGCGGAGGCGTATCCTGCGGAGTGGCTTCCGCATGGGACATGGAGCCGTTGGCGAGCGCCGGTTCGCGAGCGGGCGAAGTCTCGGCGGGCGACGATGGGCTCGCCGCGATGGGCTCCGGCTCCGAACGGGCCGGTTCGGGCGCGGCTGGCGGTGCATCCGGCGTAGGTTCGGGCACCACCTCGGGTTCCTGGGCGGCGCCGACGATCTCCCAAGTGATGCCCTGGGAGGTTACACCATGATCGGGTGTCTCGATTGGCGCTTCGTCACGCCGGCGTACGGGCAGGTCGCCCCAACGGCCGTGCGGCTTGAAGCCTGGATCGACATAAGGCTGATCCGCTGACGGGTCCGCAGGTGATCCGGCGATGACGCTGCCATCGGGCGCAGTACCCTCGCGTTGACGCGAGCGGCCACCCCTGCGTCCGCGCCGCCTCCGACGGCCACGGCCATCACCTTCCTCGGACCTGGCACCTGCCTCGGGTCTCCGGCCACCTTCCCGCGGGCCTTCTGCACGCACTTCTTCGGTCTCGTCGGCATCGACGGCGCGCGCCTCGGCGCCTTCTGATTCCGCGTCCTCGTGCGGAGCACTCTCGTCCTCCGGCGCGCGCTGTGTGTTTGGCTCGCCGGCAGCGTCCTGGCGGTCGCGGCGACCGCGGCCGCGACGGCGACGCCGACGCGAGCGCTGTTCGCCACTCTCTTCCTCACCGGTGCCGCTTTCGCGAGGCTCGCGGGCTTCGCGAGGTTCGCTACGGGCCGCCTCGGGCTGTTCTTCGGTTTCCTCTTCGGCTTCGCTACCGTCGAAGCCCCAGTCCATACTGACGACATTGCGCTGGGCGCGCGCGGGGGCAGCCGTCGGCTCGCTCGTGCGCTCGATGGCGAAATTGGCGCCTTGCATGCGCTCGCTCGCCTGGACGCTCACGAAGATGCCGTAGCGCTGCTCGATCTCGGTGATGAAACCACGCTTGTGATTGAGGATGTAGAGCGCGACGCTCGCTGTGGTGAGAACTGCGATCGAGGTCACAGGCCCCTTCATGAGGTGGTCCTCGATGCCGCGCAGCACGGCAAGCGAAACCGACTCCGTCGAGCGGATGATGCCTGTGCCCTGACAGTGCGGGCACTGCGAGGTCGAGCCCTCGAGCACACCAGTCCTGAGGCGCTGCCGTGACATCTCGAGTAGACCGAAATGCGAGATGTGGCCGACCTGGATGCGGGCGCGGTCATGGCGCAGCGCGTCCTTGATGCGGCGCTCCACGTTGCGATTGTTGCGCTTCTCCTCCATGTCGATGAAGTCGACGACGATGAGGCCGGCAAGGTCGCGCAGCTTGAGCTGGCGGGCGATCTCGTCCGCAGCTTCGAGGTTCGTGCTGAGTGCCGTTTCCTCGATCGAGAACTCGCGCGTCGACTTGCCGGAGTTCACGTCAATGGCGACTAGTGCTTCGGTCTGGTTGATGACGAGGTAACCGCCCGAGCGCAGTGTCACGTAAGGGCTGAACATCGCGTTGAGCTGGCGCTCGATCTGGAAGCGCGAGAACAGCGGCTCCGGCTCGCGGTAGGAAATGACGCTGTCGGCGTGGCCGGGCATGAGCATGCTGAGGAAGCCGTGCGCCTCCTCGTAGGCCTCCTCGCCGGCCACCAGAACCTGGTCGATGTCCTTGGAATAGAGGTCGCGTAGCGAGCGCTTGATGAGATTGCCTTCCTCGTAGACGAGGCAGGGCGCTGTCGAGCGCAAGGTTAAATCGCGCACGCTCTCCCAGAGGCGCAGCAGATACTCGAAGTCGCGGCGGATCTCCTGCTTCGTGCGCGCGGCGCCGGCCGTGCGGACGATGAGGCCCATGCCCTCCGGCACCTCGAGCTCCTCGGCAATGGCCTTGAGGCGCTTGCGGTCCTGGGCGTTGGTGATCTTGCGCGAGATGCCGCCGCCCCGGCCCGTATTCGGCATGAGGACGGTGTAGCGGCCGGCGAGCGAGAGATAGGTGGTCAGGGCCGCGCCTTTGTTACCGCGCTCCTCCTTGACGACCTGCACCAGGATGATCTGGCGGCGCTTGATGACTTCCTGGATCTTGTACTGGCGTGCGCGGCGGCGCTGCGGCCGTTCGGGCAGCTCCTCGAGTGCGTCCTCGGCGCCGACCTGCTCGACGGCTTCGGCTGTCGCGCCGTTGCTGTCGACCTCTGTCACGCCGACTTCTTCGACCAAGCCGATCGGCTTTGGTGCATCTTCGTCGGATACGGCCTCGTCGGACGCAGGTTCCGCTACAGACTCGTGTGCCTGGGCGTGGCCGACGTCAATCGTCTCGATTGCCACTTCTTCCACCGGCGCGCTCAGAGTCTCCTCTCGGGTGTGAGCGAGCGGGACTGCGGCTGGTGCTTCGGTGGCCTCGTTCTCGGCCACGTAGGGTTCCGGCTCGCCATCGCCAGCATACTGGCCGGCGTCGTCTAGATCGTCTCCTTCCGGCCCATCGAGATGGGCGACGTCATCGATGCTCTCCGGCGTCTCGGCGCCGTCGCTTCCGTCGGTGTCCACGCCAGCCGAGGGCCGTCCGCCCCGGCGATTGCGGCCACGGCCGCGGCGTTCGCCACCGCGGTCACCCCGGTCACCGCGTTCGCGCCGCTCGGCACGTGCGTCGGCTTCGCGCTCGGCGCGGGCTTCCTCCTCGACTTCCTCGTCGATGAGCGCCTGCCGGTCCGCGAACGGGATCTGATAGTAGTCGGGATGGATTTCGCTGAAGGCGAGGAAGCCGTGGCGATTGCCGCCGTACTCCACGAACGCGGCCTGCAGCGATGGCTCGACGCGCGTTACCTTGGCCAGATAGATGTTGCCGCGCAGTGGTTTGCGCGATGCCGATTCGTAATCGAACTCCTCTACCCGACCGCCTCTGAGTACCACCACCCGGGTCTCCTCCGGATGGGTGGCATCGATAAGCATTTTGTTCTTTTCCATAGTCTTTGATCCTGGGCGCGCCGCCCGGGGCTCGTCGTCCTGTCGCGTGTGCGATGGGGGCTCAGCGAGTGCGCGGGGCTTGGGCGCGGGTTGGCTGATAGCGTGATCCCAAACGGAGCCAGCCACCCTTTTGCGCCCGATGCGCAGGATGCAGCCGCGTGAACGGCAGCCGATCCGGCGTGTGCAGCGCCTTGCCGTGCCCGGAGGCCGGGAACGGTCGGGGTATGATGGGTGGGACTTCCGTGTTTCATTGGTCCTCGAAGGGGTTGGGCACCCCTTTGTTCTTAATACGTTCCGACCTTCGCTCTCTTGCGAGGCGCTCGGGCTCGGACCTGCTCATAACCGGCGTCCTGAGGCCTGAAGGCTGCGGAGCCGCAATTCAGCCGGAAAACGAAGCTCCGGCACACCGTGTGTCGCAAGCGCCAGCGCGATCAAGCCGTCGGCCTCGCCCCTGGACGGGTTATGTCGCCGAAACAGGAATGGCGGCATAACGAGCTGGAGCGACAACGAAACTGCGGCCTGAGGGGCCCCACACTCAGCTGTGAGCTTTGCGATGCGACCCCAATTCGGGCCACAAGTCCTCCTGAGGTCTTTCCCGCGTGCGATGCAGGACGCTTCAGGCAGCTCGCGCTCAACGGCTTGGCGGGAAACAAACAGGTCCCAGCAGCAACTCGTCGCGGCAAGAACGACACACTCTGATACATCTACGGCCAAGCCCCTGGCGAGGCAAGGCCCGTAGAAGGCATATGCCGGCACGGGTGATCACTTTGCATGTGCCCGCAGATACATGTGGGCATTGATTCGCCCAAGATTGCGTTAACTTCGGTCTGCGGTACGGGGAGCGGCCGCGGACAGCAGGGGGACGATGCGTTTACTGACGTCGAGTCTGATCATTGCGAGCGCGATCGCCTTCGCGGGCGGCGGTTTGGCGGCCTTACCTTGGCGCGTACTTGGCCCTGCGCCGGCCTGGGCGCAGGGATCGACGCACGTCAAAACCATGCCGACCACGACTCCGCCAGCGCCTGCACCTAAGCCGCGTTCAGAAACGAAGAGCCCCGCGCCGCCGGCTCCAGTGGGACCAGTTGTCGCAGATGGGGCATCAGTGAGCGGCGATCGCTCGCTGACGCGCATGGCGGTCGAGCTGACGGGGCCGGTCGAGTATCAGGTCTTCCGCCTCCAGGCGCCCGATCGCGTCGTTATTGACATCAGCAACGTGGAATTCACGATCCCGCCCGCGACCGGTCGTAACGGCATCGGACTGGTCACGAGCTTTCGCTTCGGCGCCTTCGCACCCGGCAGGGCGCGCGTGGTGATCGAGACGGACGGATCGGTGCAGGTCGAAGCGACCCGGCTCATACGCGAGGGATCCCGCGGCCGCCACCGGCTGGAGCTCGACTTTATTCCCGCCAGCACGGCCGGGTTAAGCGAGAGCGAAATTGCGGCTGCTCGAGAAAGCGCGGCGCGTCTGCGGTTGAGCGATGCGACGCCGCCATCCCCGCCGCCAGCGGCCAAACCCGCGCCGGATGCACCACGCGTGCCGCTGATCATGATCGATCCGGGACACGGCGGCGTCGATAGCGGCGCTCGGGGGGCAATCGGCGTCGAGAAGGATATTGTCCTCGCCGTGGGACGCGAACTCGAGCGTGCGCTGCTTGCGAGCGGAAAATATCGCGTGCTCATGACACGCTCGAGCGACGCCTTCGTTCCGCTTGAACAGCGTATCCGGCTCTCGCGGGAGCACGAAGCGCAGCTCTTCATTTCGTTACACGCCGACTCGCTCGAGGCTCGCGAACTCGCGCACGCGATCCGGGGTGCTACGATCTATACGCTTTCACAGAGCGCCTCCGACGAGCGCGCTCGCAAGCTCGCCGACAAGGAGAATGCCGCTGATCTGCTCGCCGGCGCGCATTTGCCGACTGAGGTCTCCCAGGACGACGTGAAGAGCATCCTGTTCGATCTCATGGCGCGCGAGACGAACGGCCTCGCGCTCAACTTCCGACAGATCGCCGCCAAACGCCTGCGCGGCAGCATCCAGCTCAGTCGGGATCCGCAGCGCTCTGCCAACTTCCTCGTTCTCCGCCAGTCGGAGACACCAGCGGTGCTCATCGAGCTCGGCTACATCAGTAATACCGAAGAGGAAAAGCAGATGCTGTCGCAGGAATGGCAGCGCAAGGTTGCGGCGTCCATCACGGCCGCTATCAATGATTTCTTCGCTACTAGCGGTTCGATCTTCCGCTAGGACACATCGCTTGCGATGGAATTGCTGCGTGATCCATCAGAGGCGTGAAAGATGCTCTAGATCGCGCGCCAAGCGCAATTTTACTCAACTGCCAGCAATACAAAAAAAGAGGGCCGCTCACGAAGGGCGGCCCAAGTCCAGGGAGGAAATGCCCGAAGGGCACCACGAAGCTCGCGGTCAGCCCGCGAACATCGCTGTCCATGAGCTGGTGTGCCATGTACCAGATTGCAAGGGGCTGGCGGCGTCTCTTGCCGATCTATCAGCGACCGTCGCCAGAATGCCTGCTGGCCGCCTGTCCATACAATCGTTCGTGGCGGAGGCTCGGCACGAGAAGAAAGATCAGCATCCCGGCCGTGGAACTCAGCACTGCAAGGCCGAACGACGCCGTATAGCCACCGGCGACCTGATATAGCAGGCCAGAGGCCCATGAGCCGAATGCCGCGCCGATACCGAGGCCGAGTGAGAGCGCGCCGAAGATGCTGCCGACGCCGCCACCCGGATAAAGCACCGAGACGAGCGCGACCAGGATCGGCCCGCGCGCGCCCTGCATGAGCCCGAAGCAGACGACGAAGGCGTACATCAGGAACAGCGACGGGGCATGAACGGTCGCGATGAGTGCGAGCACGCCGAGGATCGTGACGAGATAGGAGATCGTCACCGTGATGAGGCGACCGAAGCGATCGGACATCCACCCGATTGCAACAATACCGAGCGTCGAGAGAAGACCCATCATGCCGAACGCGCTTGCGGCGAGCATCGGTGCGAAGCCGCTCTCGATGAGCGCCGCCACAGACTGCGGCAGCACTGCATATGCTGAGATCGACGTGAAGCAGTAGGCTGCAAACAGCCCCCAGAATGCACGAGTGCGAATGGCAACAGAGACTGGCCAGGGATTGCGGCTGGCAGTGCCGCTCTGAACCGCGCGCCGCTCCTGCCATGCCAACGAGCCGGAGGTAATCCGGCCGAGCGGCAACATCATGAGCAAGGGAAAGAGTGCGAGCACACCGGCGCCGATCAACTGATGGCTCGCGCGCCAGCCGTACCATCCGACGAGAAGCTGCGCGAGCGGCGGTAGCGCGATCATGCCCGCGCCGACCGCTGCGTACGGAAGCGACATGACCGAGCCGATGCGGTTGACGAACCAGCGGCTCAACAGGCTCGATGCCGCAACCATGCCGAGCGATGCCGCCCCGATGCCGCCGAGCAGACCGACACAGATGTAGTAATGTACGATGTGCGTCGCATAGCCGGCGAGAATGTAGCCGATCCCGAGCGAGAGAATGCCGAGGCCGTAGGTGACGCGCGCGCCGAGCCTGTCGATCAGCTGGCCGGCGAACGGACCTGTGGCGCCATTCGCGAGCATGTAGATCGAATAGGTGAGCGTGATCTCGGAGCGCGAGACGGCGAGGCCCTCCTGTACCGGCAGCAGGAACACGGCGAACGTCTCCGTCACGCCGCGCCCTATCATGTTCATGGCGAACGTGAGAATGACGATCATCGCCAGAAGCGTGCAGCTGGCCTCTCGATCGTCGGGCCGGCCGTGCGGTGCGTCATTCAACGTCGCTCTCCATGCCTGCCGGTACGTGCCGGCTGACTCATCTCAAGAGCGAATACGCGGCCAAGTAAATCCTCGTCCGCGATGGGCAGGGTCTCGCTTGGCGCGTTCCTGGCGCGATCAACGAATTTATCTAGCGGCCGCGAGCGCTTCGACTTCGGCGAGCAGTTTCGCATCCACGGCGACGCCGGTCGTGGCCGCCTTGCCGCGTAGCGCTACGCGTCGCGACCCTGGCAGTCTTGTGCCTTCGTCGCCAGCAATCGCATCGGCGAGCACCGCGAGACGATCGGCGAAGCGCGCTGCGCCTGCGAAGCCCTCAGGATCAATGGCGATGAGAAGCTGCCCGGCACCCGGCGGCGGTCCCTCGGCATCGAGGAACGAGCTTGCCTCGAAGGCGAAGTTGGCGCCTGTCAGTGCAACGGCGAGCGTCTCGACCATCAACGCGAGCGCAGCACCCTTGGCGCCGCCGGCGGGGACGAGCGTGCCGGCAAGTGCGGCCTTCGCATCCGTCGTCGGCTTCCCGTTCTTGTCGACGGCCCAGCCGAGCGGGATCGGCTCGCCCTGCTGCGCTGCGGTGACGATCTTGCCGCGCGCGACCTCCGACAGCGCCATATCGATGACGAGCGGCGGTGCGTCCCGCCGTGGTGCCGCGAAGGCAATCGGGTTCGTGCCGAAAACGGCGCGCTTGCCGCCCCAGGCAGCCATGGCCTGCGGTGTGTTCGAGACCGTGAGCGCGACGAGACCCTCTTCGGCCAGGCGCTCGACGTGTCGGCCTGCAACGCCGAAGTGGTGCGAGCGTACGAATCCGGCGGCCGCGATTCCCGTCTCCGCCGCGATCTTCGGTAGCTCGGTGATCGCAAGATCGAGGGCGGGGTATGCGAAGCCGTTCGCCACGTCGACCATGAGTGTCGCGGCGCGTATGCGCGTGAGCTTCGGCGTCGCGTGACCGTCGACTTTGCCGGCGCGCGCCTGCGCCGCGTAGCTCGGTGCGCGCGAGAGGCCATGGCCTTTCTGGCCGTCGACTTCGGCCTGTGTCAGCGCACGCGCGACAGATCCGGCGTTGGCTGCACTCGTATTGGAGGCTTCGAGCGCCCGCGCGATGAGCGCTTCGAGATCCGCCGAGAGTACGAATACAGTGCTCATGGATCGCCCCTCTATAGCGTCACGGGGCCGTAGTTCGGTGCCTTGCCCCAGATCATGAGACGATAGCTCTTCCTCAGCCCGAGTTTGAAGTATGGATCGTTCTCGATGAGCGCGACCGCCTCGTCGCGCCTGTCCACTTCGATGACCCACAGGCCGCCACAGTACCACTCTTCCGGACTGGGGCGCAGGCCGCCGCCAATCAGAACGCGATCGCTGTGTTCGGCGAGATAGTCGAAGTGGGCCTGGTTGTGGCTCTTGCGGATCGGATCGCCGATCTCGCGCGGATGATCTTCAAAAATGACGACCCAGCGGGCCATGTGCGTATTCCCGGAATTTAGGTGAACTCCATCAGGCGGCGCATTTCCGAGAACATCTCGCGTTTGAGCTCCATGCCGATGCCGGGCGTGTTGTGCGGCTTCGTATAGCCATCGACGACGGGGATATCGTCGGCAAAACCACCGTAGGGCTTGAAGACGCCGGGATAGCTCTCGGTCCCGCCGAGCCCGAGGCCGGCTGCCATGTTCAGGCCGAGCTGGTGTCCGCCATGGGGCACCGTGCGCCGCCGCGCCCAGCCGGCGTGCTCCGCCATGTCGAGAATGCGCAGCGACTCCGTTAGCCCATAGCAAAGTGACGGATCAGGCTGCAGCCAATCGATGTGGGTGCGCATGCCGCCGTGGCGCACGAGATTGCGGAAGTCCTGCACCGAGAAGAGGTTCTCGCCCGTCGCGATCGGCAAGCTCGTCGATTCACACAGCACGGCGTGCGCCTGATAGTCCAGCGGCTCGACCGGCTCCTCGAACCAGCAGAGATTGTATTTCTCCATTGCGCGCGCATACGCGAGTGCGGTCTCGAGATCGAAACGGCCATTGGCATCGACGGCAAGGTCTTGGCCGTCGCCTGCAATTTCCAACGCCCACTCGATGCGCTGCAGGTCCTCGGCGAGCGGTGCGCCGCCGATCTTCATCTTCATGAGCTTGTAGCCGAGCGCGCGGCACTGGCGCATCTCGTCCTGCAGGCCCTGCTTTTCCTTGCCCGGGTAATAATAGCCGCCGCCGGAGTAGACCAACACGCGCTCGTCGTACTTGCCGCCGTTGTAGCGGTCCGCAAGAAGCTTCCAGAGCGGCTGGCCGAGGATCTTCGCCGTCGCGTCCCAGACGGCCATGTCGATGCCGCCCGCAGCGAAGGCGCGCTCGCCGTGGCCACCCGGCTTCTCATTGCTCATCATCGCCGCCCAAATGGCTTGCGGATTGAAAGTGCCGGCCGCTTCATCGCGGAGCTTCGCCGGATCGGCTTCGAGAATGCGCGGCGCGAGTCGTTCGCGGATGACGCCCGACTGCGCGTAGCGCCCGTTCGAGCAGAAGCCGTAACCGATCACGGGCTTGCCGTCGCGGATCACGTCCGTCTCGACTGCAACGAGGCTGATCGTCATCTTGTCGAAGGAGATGACAGCATTGCGCATGGGAGAGGGGATCTTCGCGACGGCGTCACGAATACGGGTGATTTTCATGGCTTCTTGTTCCCTCTCTCGGCTGGGCTCAGCTCGACAACATAGCGAAGGTGCGGCTCCGGGCCAAAGTGTTCATTGACGAAGATAGCGACATATCTGCCCCCATTGCGCTCGATGACGCGCTGGGAGGCGAGATTGTCGGGATCGGTCGTGATCTCGAGACGCTTTAGGCCGACCGATCGCGCCTCGGTCAGCATCCGCCGCAATGCCTCCGTTGCGTAGCCGCGCCCGCGCTTCCACGGCACGACGGCATAGCCGATATGCCCGAGTACGTACGGCGGCAACGTGTCCGTGCCCTCCTGCCAGCGCAGGGAAATGCTGCCGCAGAACTCGCCATCCCATATCCATCGCGCGAGGAAAGGAAGTTTCGGGCGCATCGTGCCGTCCGGCAATGTGATCGTGCCACCCTGCATGGAGAGGCCGACGATGAACGCCACTGGATTCTCGCGGATGGCCGCGAGCTGCTCCGCCGAGACGTTTCGGACATTGTTCGGCGACCAGCCCGTCTCCAACGCCGCAACGTAGGAGGACAGGTGATCCATGGATGGCACGACGAGCTGCATGGTCTCTATGTCGCTTCCAAAAGAAAAGCGCTCGATCCGGGTGGCCGGATCGAGCGCTGAATGATCAGTGCGGATGCCGCCCGTCAAGCGCTCCGGTACAGTTTCGTCATGACGAATTCGCGGTGACCGAGTGCCTCCGCTGCCGTCAGGCGCCCGTTCGAGGTGCGCACGATCATGTCGATCAGCGCATCACCGGCCGTGTCGAGCGTCATCTCGCGGCGCAGGATGCCGGTCACGTCGACGTCGATGTGTTCGGGCATCGTGCGCAGCGTCTTTGGGTTGGCCGAGATCTTGATCACTGGCACGATCGGATTGCCGATGATGTTGCCCTGACCGGTCGGGAAGGTGTGCACGACATAGCCGCCGGCTGCCATGAGCGTTACGCACTCGGCAGCGGCTGAAGACGTGTCCATGTAGTAGAGGCCCGCGCCCTTGGCCGGCGTCTCGGCAGGCTTCAGCACATCGATGAACGTGCACTTGCGACCGATCTTCTCGAGGTTGCCGAGCGCCTTCTCCTCAATCGACGAGAGACCGCCGGCGATGTTGCCCTTGGTCGGCTGGCTCTCAGAGAGATCGTCGACCTTGTTCGCCTCGATGACCTCGGCCTGATAGGCCTGGAAGGTCTTCATCCACTTCTCGCCGATTTCCGGCGTCGCGGCACGCTTGACGCAGATGTGCTCGGCGCCCGTGATCTCGCTCGTCTCGCCGAAGACGCCGTAAATGCCCTTCGGGATGAGCTTGTCGTACATGTTACCGACCGTCGGGCACGAGCCGAGGCCCGTCGTCGTGTCGCTCTCGCCGCACTTGGTCGAGACCCATAGCTCGGAGATGTCGCACTCCTCGCGCTTGAGCTCGGAGGCCCACTGCACGAACTCCTTGGCTTTGTATGAAGCCTTGGCGATCGTTGCGATGTCGCCGTGGCCCTCGATGCCGAAGCCGATGACGGGCTTGCCGGTCTTGGCAATGCCCTTCACGACGCGGTCCGTCCAGCCGTCCTCGATGCCGATCACGACGACCGCGGCGACGTTCGGGTTTGAGCCCGCGCCGATAAGCGTGCGGAAGTGCAGCTCGAGGTCCTCACCGAACTGCAGGCGGCCGTAGTGATGCGGCAGCGCCATCGTGCCTTTGATGTTGTTCGCGACCGCCTCGCAGGCGGCGTTCGACAGGTCGTCGAGCGGCAGGATAATGACGTGATTGCGCACGCCGACGCGGCCATTCTCGCGGCGCCAGCCCCAGAACGAGAGGTTGGAGCCGTCGGCCGATGACTTGCTCTTCTTCGTTGCCGAAGTCTTGGTTGCCATGTGCCTGTCTCCTACCAGCGCTTGGTCCGATGATTGTGGACGTGGACGTGCTCGCCCGTCTTGGCGCCGCCCGTCATGCGACCGACGTCCTCACCGTACTTGATGACGGTGTCGCCCTCTTTCAGATCCTTGAGCGCGATTTTGTGGCCGATCGGGATGTCGTGCTTGGCAGTGACGTGGATCGTGGTGTCGTTCTCGGTGATGACGCCGAGCATCTTGGTTCCGGCCTTGAGGTCCTCGACAACGACGACGCCGACGTTGTCCTCGGGACTATGGACCAGGAACTGCGGAATGTTGGACTTGGACACGGGCCCTTTCTCCCTCAGTGGCGTGCGGCGTGCTTTCCGCACATGACGCGTCCGACAAAGTCTTATATAAGACTTGGCGGGCTGCAATGACCTAGCCGGGATCAGGTTCGTGCGCAAGCTTCGTTTGGCGACAGATGAGAATGGGGCCCCGCTCTACGCGCGGGTCAAGGCTAACGTGCTGGCTCGGATCACCGGCGGGGACTGGCCCCCCGGCACGGCACTGCCGGCGGAGATGGAGCTGGCGCGGGAGCTGGGCGTCAGCCAGGGGACCGTGCGCAAGGCACTCGACGCGCTCACGGCTGAGCAGGTGGTCGTCCGCCGCCAGGGCAGCGGCACCTATGTTGCGGAGCACACGCCTGCGCACATGCTGTTCCGCTTCTTCAATATTTACGACGAGAGCGGCGCCCAGGTGCTCCCGGACAGCGAGCCGGCCCGCGTCTCGACCGGTGAGGCGACCGCTACCGAGCGCCGGCGGCTGGAACTGGAGGCGGGCGCAAGAGTCATCCGCATCTCGCGCATCCGTACCCGCGCCGGTCGCGCCTTCATGGACGATCGCATTGTGCTGCCGGAGGGGCTCTTTCCCGGGCTCGACCAGGAAGCCGAGGTGCCGAACACGCTCTACGACCTCTTCCAGAAGTGTTACGGCATCCACGTCGCCCGGACCGAGGAGCAAGTGACGGCGGTCGCCGCTACGGCGCGCCTCGCCGAACGGCTGGACGTGAAACCCGGCACGCCGCTCCTCGCCATCGACCGCGTGACCTACGATTTGAGCGGGCGCCGCATCGAATGGCGCCTCAGCCACGCTCATTTGGAGCATGCCCACTATTTCGCCCGGCTCTAGCGTCCCTCGCGCATACTCCTACGGCGCCATCCGACTGGCCAAACCGGGCTGGGCGCGATATTCCGGGCGCAGCAATTTTACCCTGCGCGCCCAAGCGCCGACCGCGGACCTATAGGAACACGAATGGCAGCACATCCCGCCTACGAAACCATCAGGCTGGAGATCGGCCCGGACAAGGTCGGCATCATCACGATGAACCGCCCCGAGGCGCTCAACGCGATGACAACCCAGATGATGCGGGAGCTGCGCGACTGCTTCATGCAGTTCTACATCGACCCCAATCAGGCAGCCTGCCTCGTCATTACGGGTTCCGGCGAGCGCGGCTTTTGCACCGGCGCCGATCTCAAAGAGCGCAAAGGCATGACCGACGAGACGTGGCGCCAGCAGCACGCCGTCGTCGAGCAGATCGGGCGCGCTATGATGGAGTGTCCGGTGCCGATTATCGCGGCGGTCAATGGGCACGCCTATGCGGGCGGTCTCGAAATCGCGCTCGCCTGCGACTTCGTCTATGCCGCCGAGCACGCCCGCTTCGCGCTGACCGAGGTAACGCTCGGCATCATGCCGGGCCTCATGGGCACGCAGAACCTGCCGCGCGCCGTCGGCGTGCGCCGTGCCAAGGAGATCATTCTCACCGGTGCGCCGTTCACGGCGATCGATGGCCTCGCTTGGGGTATGATCAACAAGGTCGTGCCTGGCCCGCAGCTCATGGAGGAGGTGCTGGCCGTCGCACGCAAAATCGCGAGCAATGCGCCGGTCAGCGTGCGCCAGGCCAAGAAATCCATGGACCGCGCGAGCGACCTCGGTCGCGCTGACGGCTATGCTTTCGAGATCGAGGCCTACAACCGTACAGTGGTCACCGAGGATCGCCAGGAAGGCATCAATGCCTTCAACGAGAAGCGCAAGCCGGTCTACAAAGGACAGTGAGATACGAGGAGGCAGACGCCCATGAGTGTTAACGTCATCGTCCGCGAGGTGGGGCTGAGGGATGGCCTGCAGCTCGTGAAGTCCTTCGTGCCGACCGAGACCAAGATCAAGTGGCTGAAGGCCGTCGCGGCTGCCGGCGTGCCGGCGGTCGAGGCGACGAGCTTCGTTCCCGCCAAGGTCATCCCGCAGTTTGCCGATGCCGCGGACGTGGCGCGCGCTGCTCGCGATATTCCCGGCCCGCGCATGTCCGCGCTCGCGCCGAACCGCAGGGGCGCCGAGAACATGCTCGCGGCCGGCATTCGCAACATCAATTTCGTGCTGTCAGTTTCCGAGGGGCATAATCTCGCGAACGTCCGCAAGACGCCGGACCAGTCCTTCGCCGAGTTTGAGAGCGTCGTCGCGCTCAAGAAGGAAAAGCCCGAATACAAGGACGTCATCATCCAGGGCTGCCTCGCGACCTCGTTCGGCTGCACGATCGAGGGTCGCGTCGATCCCAAGCGCGTGCTGAGCTTCGCCGAGCGGTATCTATCGCTTGGTGCCGATGAGATCACGCTCGCCGACACGGTCGGCTATGCCGGTCCGGGCGAGATCAAGAGCCTCTTCCTCGATACCGTGAAGCTCGCATCCGGCGTGCCCGTTTACTGCCATTTCCACGACACACGCGGGCTCGGCCTCGCCAATGCCTACGCAGCACTCGAAGCGGGCGTCACTGGTTTCGATGCCTCGACGGGTGGGCTCGGTGGCTGCCCCTTCGCGCCCGGTGCATCGGGCAACATCGTCATGGAAGACCTCGTCTTCATGCTCGAGAAGCAGGGCGTGCGCACGGGCGTCGATCTCGAGCTCTACCGCGAGGCGCGGCGCATTGCAGAAGAGGCGCTGCCCGACGAGAAATTCTACGGGACCATCCTGCGCGCCGGCCTGCCCAAGGGCTTCAGCCCGCCGACGCGGCGTATGGCTGCTGAATAACGAGGACGTGCCGATCGATGACGAGTACCGATGAGCTGACAATGCCGATCGACCCGCAGTGGTCGGAGATCCGCGAGGGTGTCCACGCCATCTGCGAGCAGTTCCCGAACGAATACTGGATGAAGCTCGACGCGGCTTCCGAGTATCCAAAGGAATTCGTCCAGGCCCTGACGGACGGCGGCTATCTCGGCTGTCTCATTCCCGAGGAGTACGGCGGTTCGGGGCTGCCGCTTTCGGCTGGCTGCGCCGTGCTCGAGACCATCCACGAGTCCGGCTGCAATGCTGCCGCTTGCCACGCTCAGATGTACACCATGGGCACCGTGCTCAAGCACGGCTCGGAGGAACAGAAGCGCAAGTACCTGCCCGACATCGCCTCGGGCAAGCTGCGCCTCCAGGCCTTCGGCGTCACCGAGCCGACGACGGGATCGGATACGACGCAGCTCAAGACGAAGGCCGAGAAGCGCGGCAACAAGTACATAGTGAACGGTCAGAAGGTCTGGACGAGCCGCGTTCTGCACTCGGACCTCATGCTGCTGCTCGCGCGCACGACGCCCGTCGATCAGGTCAAGCGGCGCACCGACGGCCTCTCCGTTTTCCTCGTGGATCTGCGCGAAGCGAAAGGCCGCGGCGTCGAGATCAAGAAGATCGACGCCATGATCAATCACAACACCTGCGAGGTGTTCTTCGACAATCTCGAGGTGCCGCCGGATGCGCTGATCGGCGAGGAGGGCATGGGCTTCCGCTACATTCTCTCCAGCATGAATGCCGAACGCCTGCTGATCTCGTCGGAATGCCTTGGCGATGCGAAGTACTTTATCAAGCGCGCGACCGAGTACGCCAACGAGCGCGTCGTGTTCGGCAATCCGATCAGCAAGAACCAGGGCGTGCAGTTTCCGATCGCGCGTTCCTATGCTGAGCTGATGGCGGCCGAGCTGGTCGTGCGCCGCGGCACGACGCTGTTCGAAGCGGGCCGTGAGTGCGGCACCGAAGCCAACATCGGCAAGATGCTGGCCGCGGACGCGGCATGGAAAGCTGGCGAGGCCTGCCTGCAGACGTTCGGCGGCTTCGGCTATGCGCGCGAATACGGCATCGAACGTAAGTGGCGCGAGGCGCGCCTATATCAGACGGCACCGATCTCCACGAACATGGTCCTCGCCTTCATCGGCCAGAACGTGCTCGGAATGCCGCGCAGTTACTAACAAAAAATATCCAGGGACGGAAACCACCCATGAAAATCGCGATTATCGGCGTCGGTGCCATGGGCTCGGTCTATGCCGCGCTCCTCGCCGACCAGGGCAAGCATGATGTGTGGGCTATCGACACGTGGAAAGAGCACGTCGATGCCATTCGCGAGAAGGGCCTGCGCGTCGAGGGTGCTTCCGGTGACCGCACCGTGCGCATGAATGCGACGACCGATCCCGCCGACGTCAAGGATGCCGATCTCGTCATCGTCGCGACCAAGTACGACGGCGTTGGCGCGGGGGCCAAGGCGGCCCTTCAGGTGGGAAAGCCCGATGCGCCGATCCTCGCCATCCAGAACGGTCTCGGCAGCGCCGACATCGTCGCCGACGTGGTTGGCTCGAAGCGCATCATGCTCGGCGTGGTCGGCGGCTTCGGTGCCTCGATGAAAGGTCCCGGCCATGCGCATCACAACGGCATGGAGTTCCTGCGCCTCGGCGAGATGGACGGCGGTAAGACGCCGCGTCTTGAGACAGTCGCGGAAGCCTGGCGCGCCGGCGGCTTCAAGGTCCTGACCTTCGACGACATTCACAAGATGGTCTGGGAAAAGCTCATCTGCAACTGCACATACTCGGGACCGTGCGCGATCACGGGCCTCCGCGTCGGCGAGGTGCAGGCCAATCCGAGTGCTTGGAGCATTGCAGCGGCCTGCGCGCACGAGGCTTATCAGGTGGCTCGCGCCAAGGGCATCACGCTCGACTTCGACGATCCCGTTCGATATGTGCGCGAGTTCGGGCAGAAGATCCCGGGCGCGCGGCCTTCCATGCTGCTCGATCATCTGGCCGGACGGCGCGCCGAGGTCGACAATATCAACGGTGCCATTCCGCGCGAGGGTGCGAAAGTCGGGATCGCGACGCCGGTGAACTCGGTCGTGGTCGCATTGCTGAAGGCGAAGGAATCCGGCTTCAAGTGATCGCCGTGTCGCGTATGTCGGAGGCGAGATGGCGGTCAGCAAGCAGGTATCATTCGAGGTCGAAGGCACGCCTGACGATCTGCTCGCGCCGATGGTGCACGCGCTCAACGATATGCGCTGCTACAAGTTCGGTCGCGACGGCTACATTGTAACGGCGCGCACGACCATCAATTGGCGCAGCATCGGCGAGGTCATGACCGTGCGGCTCAGCGATGCGGGCGCGGGGCGCACGCTCGTCGAAGCATCGAGCCATAGCGTACTTCGCACCGTCATCTTCGACTGGGGCAAGAACACCGATAATCTGAAGCGTTTCGAGGCGAATTTCCGTTCTCGCATCGCGTAGCAAGGGGGAAGCGGACCATGGCGGAAGTGACCTGCAACGGGCGGAGCTATCGCCTTCCCAAGCGGCCGACGGTCGTGATCTGCCTCGACGGTTCCGAGCCCGGCTATATCGAAGCGGCCATTGAAGCCGGCGTTGCGCCAACGTTCGCCCGCTTCATGCGCGAAGGACTGCACACGCACGCCGAGAGCGTCATCCCAAGCTTCACCAACCCGAACAATCTCTCGATCATCACGGGGCGTCCGCCGGCCGTGCACGGCATTGCGGGCAATTTCTTCTACGATGCTGCTACCAGCACCGAAGTGATGATGAACGATCCCAAGTTCATGCGTGCGCCGACTATCCTCGCGGCCTTCCACGATGCGGGCGCCAAGGTCGCCATGGTGACCGCGAAAGACAAGCTGCGCCTGCTGCTCTCGAACGGTCTCGACTATGCGAGCGGTCGCGCGATTGCCTTCTCATCGGAGCGGGCGGATCAGGCGACGCGCGCCGCGAACGGCATCGACGGCGTGCTCGAAATGGTCGGCAAGCCTGTGCCGGAGGTCTATTCCGCCGATCTTTCGGAGTTCGTGTTCGCCGCCGGGGTCAAGCTGGTCGAGCGCTACCGCCCCGACCTCATGTATCTCTCGACGACCGACTACATCCAGCACAAGGTCGGTCCCGGCACGGCGATCGCAAACAGCTTCTATGGCATGATCGACGGCTATCTTGCCGCGCTCGATCGTCTCGGCTGCACCATCCTCGCAACGGCCGATCACGGCATGAACGACAAGCACACGCCCGATGGCGCGCCGGACGTCATCTATCTCCAGACACTATTCGATGAGTGGCTGAGTGCTGGCGTCGCACGTGTGATCCTGCCCATTACGGACCCTTATGTCGCCCATCACGGCGCGCTCGGCGGCTTTGCAACCGTTCATGTTTCCGATGTTGCCGCGGTGCCCGGCCTGCTCGAAAAGCTCTGGGAGATCGATGGCATCGAGATGGCGTGCGCGAAGGACATTGCTTGCAAGCAGTTTGCCCTGCCGCCGGACCGCATCGGCGATATCGTCGTTATCTCGGAGCGCCACAAGGTGCTCGGCACGGCACCCGAGCGGCACGATCTCTCGGGCCTCGATGAGCCCTTGCGCTCGCACGGTGGGCTTTCCGAGCAGCGCGTGCCCATGATTGCGAACCGGCGTCTTGCTACGCCGCTGCAGGTCCCACTCCGCAATTTCGACGCCTTCGAGGTTGCTCTCAACAGGCTCGAATGAGCGAGGCTGCGATCAAAGGCGGCGGTCGAGGCCCATCTGCCAGAAGTCGATCTCGAGGCGCGTCGCATCCCTGAAGGTTGTCGCCAGCTCGGCGAAGCGCGCCGCCGTGACCGTAGCGAGGTGCTCGTCAAGCCAAGCCTTTTCGCCGGCGGCCGCGGCCTGGAACTCATCACTCGCATACATCGCAATCCAGCTCGCGTATGGATTGCCCTCATGCGCAACAAAGGGTTGCGCATTGAGCCAAGTTGCGATTTCCGCATAGCCGATCAAGCACGGCGCGAGCGCAACGTGCAGGTCGAGCAGATCGCCGCGGTTGCCTGCATCGAGAACATAGCGCGTGTAGGCCATGGTCGCGCGTGCCTCGGGCAACGTCTTGAGATCGCTCTCGCCGATCCCCCAGCCGGCGCAGTATTGAATGTGCAGGCCCATCTCGACATCGACGATGGCCTTGAGGCTGGCAAGCGCTCTTCTGAGGTCCGTGATGTTGCGGCTCTTGTAGACGGCGAGGCCATAGGCGCGCGCAAAATGGACGAGGAAGAGGTAGTCCTGCTCGAGATAGTGCCGGAAGGCGTCTTTCGCGAGCGTGCCGGCACCGAGATCGCGAATGAACTCATGCTGGCAGTACGCGCGCCAGTCGTCCGCACAACTTTGCTTGAGATCGTCGAATGTCGGCACGTGATCCTCCCTAATTGCCGGGAAGTTAGCACGCCGCACCCCATGTGCAATCGGGTGCAGAAAGTCGGTGTGGTGTTTGTCCGACTGCGTGATTGAGAATGCTGTTTCTCCAAGCGTAACGATGCGTTAGGTCGCGCAATTGCGGAACTATTCACTGCTCATGGCATTGGTCGGCGATACGCAAGCCTGAGCAGAAGGAGATCGTTATGAAGCAGCAGCTTTTACGCACGGTGTCTACGTGCGCCCTCGTAGTCGCCATGGGCGGCGCTGCCTTCGCGCAAACCGGTGGCGCGGGTGGTGGATCGAGCCCAGGAGGCGGCGGATCGCCGTCGCAGACACAGGAGAGAACTCCCGATGCGGGTTCCGGTAGCTCCGGTCGCGATGCTGCGCCGCCGAGCAAGGGTCGTTCGAGCGGCGACACTGTTCAGCCGAAGGGCGGCGCCACCGAAACCCCATCGGGTCGCCAGCCTGGATCGGCTCAGCGCGATGAGAATCGCGCCGCGCCACGCAAACAGGATCGCACTGACACCCGTGACGAGCAGAAGCGCTCGCCGCGCGCGTCCGGCGAAAGCAAGGACGACGGCAAGCGCGCAACCGATCGCAGCAGCAAGGAGCAGGATCGTACGCGGACCGGCCAGGAACAGGGCGGCCAGGACAAGGATCGCGCGCAGAGGACCGGTCAGGATCGGGGAGAGCGCGGTGATCGCGCACCTTCCGGTCAGGCCGAACGTGAGCGCGGCAAGGATGCGGACAGGCAGCGCCAAGGTGCCCGCGAGGGTCGCGGTGGCGCGACGCAGCTTTCCGAGCAGCAGCGTACGACTGTCCGCGAGCGCTTCACCCGCGCCGGCGTTCAGCGCAATCGTGAGACGAATGTGAATTTCGATATTCGTGTCGGTGCCGGCATTCCGCGCAGCGTAACACTGCACGCCCTGCCTGCTGACGTTATCGAGGTGGTGCCTGCCTATCGCAATTACCGCTATGTCTACGTTCGCGACGAGATCGTGATCGTGGATCCGGGTAGTTATGAGGTGGTTGCTGTCGTCACGACGGGTGGCGGCAGTCGCGCGGCCGGCGTGCGCGGACGCACCTTGACGCTCGCCCCTCCGGATCGTGCGTTTGTGCGTCAGCATATTGACCGCAGCGCGTCCATCAGGCTCGGCATCGGCGGCCTCACCATCGGAATGGCGTTGCCGCAGGGCGTAGCCCTACAGCCCATGCCTGCGGTGGTGGTCGAACGTTATCCCGACCTCCGCGACTATCGCTACTTCGTCTACGAGGATGACATAGCGGTCGTAGACCCATCTACTGACGAGATCGTACTCATCCTGAACGACTAAGTGCGACGCGCACTCCCTCGCTCTTCGACAGAGCGGGGGAGGTCGTGCGAAGTATTTCGTGATCTTCGCGCGTCGAGGACCGGGCTCGGTGCCGTCCCGCCGGCTCCAGGGCGGCCGCGCTGTGCAGCCCGATAGTCCGGGGACGATCACGCCAACCCGTCAGAATGGCGAGATCTTTCTCAGCGTTCGATCTATCGCCTTGCCGCCATCGTCGAGCACACGAACACCGCTGCTGATGCTCTTATGAGATAGGCGCCGCACAGGATCGACGGAAAGCGTGCGCCCCACGAATGGAAATGCCTGTCGCACATTCACGCCACGAACCAGACTTGCGGTCCACTTCATGGGCTCGGACACGACGCCGAGAGGCGTCGTGCGGATGAGGCGCCCGACACTTCGATGGGCGCGGCATGAGCGTGAGCGCGAGCAGATCTGTACCTCGCCCTGGTGCAGCAGGACGAACGTATCTCCCTCCGGGCCGATATAGATGTCAAAAACGGTCCCGCGAACGCCGATGGTCGCCGATGGCGTTTCGATCTTGTAGCTCTCGCTCGTCTGCCGTCCCGTAAGGAAGCGAAGCGTGCCCTTCAGGAGCTGGACGGCGATCGAACCCGCGCCGCTGCCGGGCGATACGGCGAACTCATCGAGACGCAGCTCGGCATCCGGACCAAGGGCGAGCTTGGTATTGTCGTCGAGCTTGAGCTCGGCTTGCGCCTGCGGGCCTGTGCGAACCAGCTCGTTGCGATAAACGCGCAAGCCCGCCTTGAGCGTACGCTCATCGAGGCCGCTTATGCCGAGCACCGTCGGCTTGGCGAGTACGATCGTGCCGACCTCAGGCTCGGTCGCGTGCGCACTCATTACAGCCGCGCCCCCCGCCAAGCCGAGCAGCAGCGCACCAACCCCGCACGCCCATCTGATTTTCGACATTCAACCCCAGGCGCGGGCGAGCCACGCCTTCCCCCATTTCGGCATAGATTGTTCGCCAGTGAGGAAGGTAACATGCGCCTCTCTGAGCGTACAGGAGGAGTGGCCGGCGAAGTGGGGCGCAGGCCTTTCATTTCTTTGGGGGTTTCTTGCGCACCCGCACGATGTACTGGCTGGCGGTACTGCTGGTGCTCGGCGCGGCGGCAATCGTACGCTGGATCGACCCTCAGCTTCTCGCGAGACTGAGGCTCATCGCCTTCGACACGCTCCAGCAACTCCAGCCGCGCCAGGCCGACCCGACCTATCCCGTACGCATCATCGATATCGACGAGCCCTCGCTCACCGCGATTGGCGCCTGGCCCTGGCGCCGCGAGATACTGGCGGAAGTGGTCGAGGCGCTGTTGGCGCGCGGGGCCAAGGTCGTTGCCTTCGATATCGTGCTCGCAAGTGCCGAACCCGATTTTCTGGCAGCACTCCCATCGTCGATCAGGCTTGCACCGGACATGCAGCCGCTCATGCAGAAATTGGAGGCTCTGCCATCCGGGGACCGTCGGCTGGCTCAGTCCATTACTGGAGCGCCGGTCGTGCTCGGCCTGATAGGCCGGCGGGGCATCTCCGAGCCCGCGGATGTGTCGAAGGCTGGCTTTGCGCTGCTTGGCACCGATCCGGCGCGCCATGTTCCCTATCTGCCTGCCGCAACGGTCAACGCGCCAGGTCTGCAGGCGGCCGCGTCGGGGCTAGGTCTCCTGAATTGGTTTCCGGAGCATGATCAGGTGGTGCGCAAGGTGCCGATGCTGGTGCGGATCGGAAATGATCTCGCCCCCTCGCTGGCTTCGGAGACGATGCGGCTCGCGACAGGAGCGACGACGATTGCCGTGCGCTCGTCCACAGCGAGCGGGGAGACGCCTTTCGTCGGCGAGACGGGCATAACCTCGGTGCGCATCGGCAACTTTCTCGTGCCGACGGACCATACCGGCCAGATGTGGCTGTCCTTCACACCTCATGATGCGAACCGCTTCCGTCCGGCGGTCGACCTGCTCCAAGGCCGAGTCGCGCGCGAGGATATCGCCGGTCGCATTGTGCTGATCGGTACGAGCGCGCCCGGCCTGTTCGACATGCGGGCGACGCCGCTTGATGCGGTGGTGGCCGGCGTAGAAATTCATGCCCAGGCCATCGAGCAGATCATTGCCGGGAACATGCTTCATCGGCCGGACCTCTCCACGGGACTCGAGGTCGTATTCACGACGCTGGCGGGTCTGCTCCTGGCCGTCTTCGTGCTCCAGTCCGGGCCTGTGCTCGGCGCCGTCATGGGCGCTGTTACCATGATGACGGTGCTGACGGCCGCGTGGCTGGCGCGCACGTATGGCTCGCTTCTCGATCCATCATTTCCCGCGCTGACGCTGACGGGACTCTACATCTTCTGCACCGGCTTCTTCTATTTTCAGACGACGCGCGAGCGCAATCGCGTGCGGCAGGCTTTCAGCCACTATATGGCGCCAAGCATCGTGGAGGAACTTGCACGCCAGCCCGAGAAGTTGCGGCTTGGCGGCGAGCGACGCACGGTCACGCTGTACAGGTCCGATCTTGCTGGCTTCAGCAAGCTCTCCGAAGATCTCGAGCCGCACGAGCTGGTGGCGGTGATGAACGAGTACCTGACCGCCATGACCGACATTGTCATGGAACACGAGGGCTTCATCGATAAGTACATCGGTGACGCCATCGACGGCGTATTCGGCGCACCCGCTGACGATGCGCAGCACGCCCTCAATGCCGTGAAGTCTGCCTTGGCGGCGCGCACGCGGCTCAGCGAGTTGAACGCGACAGGCCTCCTCGCTATTCGAGGCCGCACGCTCGAGCAGCGCATCGGCCTGCATTCCGGCGTCGGCATCGTCGGTAACATTGGATCCAAGCGGCGTTTCAACTACACGGTCGTCGGTGACAGCGCGAACCTCGCCTCGCGCATCGAGGGAGCGAACAAATACTACGGAACGGCAATTCTGGCCTCCGAAGCCACGGTGCAACTCGCCGGACCAGCCATCGCCTGGCGAGAGATCGACACCGTCAGGGTCGTCGGAAGATCGAGCCCGGTTCGGATATATGAGCCGATCGGGCTTACCGGTGAGTCTTCGCAAGACAGTGCCGCGACGATGGGGATCTACGCAGAAGGCCTCGATCGCTGGCGGTCGAAAGATTTCGCCGGGGCCCTCCGTAGCTTCGAGCAGATATCGACCATTGATCCGCCTGCTCGCTTCTTCATGGAGCGCTGCAGAGCGCTCATCCAGTCAGCTCCGGCCCCTGACTGGTCTCATGTCCACGTGCTGGAACGGAAGTGAAGTTCACACACGTCAGCTTGCTCGCGAGCATCGAATCTTGTTACTGCGCGCAGCGCCGCCGCCACACTCGTCGCGTCGATCGTCCATTCGGGTCGTTTTGAGCCGCGCGTTAACAGATTATTAACCATTGTTGAACATAAGTTCGTAAGGACGCGGGGGTCCTTGGGGCGGGGGCAGTTTGCGAGCACATCACGATGGCTCGCGACGATTTTGATCCTGACACGAGACGTTCGTTGCCATTGGCGCAGGGGTCGGTGCCGCATCGCGGCTCCGGATGCATGATGCCCTTCCTGCGCTCCGGCTCTTTCGAGCCATGACATCCCAACATTGATTTAGCCGACAGGGTGCCCGTTCACCGACGTCCTTCGCGACGTTCGGCCGAGCGGGAGAGGCTGCCAGCAAGTGCCGATCGCGCTCGCGCGCATTGCGGCTTGCTGACCCTATCGCGCGATCGACGGCAGGCGAATGTAGTTGGTGATCGAAAAACAAAGGGCGCATCGATGACTTCCATCGTTTCTTCTCTGACCGTCAATCAGATCAAGTCACTCTCGACCACCGCGATTGCCGACCTGACGACCGATGATATGGCCGCTCTGAGCGCCAAGCAGCTCGCGGCACTCAGCTCGGCGCAGGTTGCTGCCTTGGAGACCACGGATCTCGTGGCCCTGAGCTCCGATCAGTTGAGCGCCATCGCCCCGAAAGCCCTCACCGGCCTGACGCTCGCCCAGATCGACGCCCTGACCACCAACCAGGTCACCGGGCTTACCGCATCTCAGGTTGCAGCACTCTATTCCGACCAGGTGCAGGCGTTGGATTCCACCCAAGTCCAGGCCCTCAACAGCACGCAGATTGCTGCACTCGGTTCCGAAGCTCTCGGCTCCATGACGACGGCCGAGCTTGCGACCTTCACGACCGACGAAATCGCCGCCATCAATGTTCGGTCCCTCGCTGGCCTCTCCACCGCGCAGGTAGCTTCGCTGTCGACCGACAAGCTTGCCGCCATGAGCGTCAAGCAGATCGCGGCGCTGACCAGCGACCAGGTTGCCGGGCTGACCACGTCGCAGGTTGCGGCCCTCAGCACCGATCAGATCGGTGTACTAAACGCTAAGCAGCTGCAGGCCATGTCGACATCGCAGGTTGCGGCGCTCACCACGACGCAGCTCGGGGCTCTGAAGGCGACACAGGTGACCTCGCTGAGCAGCAGTCAGGTGGAAGCGCTCTCGTCGACGCAGGTTGGGGCCCTTTCGAGCACGCAGATAGCGGCTCTCGGCTCGGCGTCGCTCGGCACGATGACGACGGCTGAGCTCGGCACCTTCACGACCGACGAGATCGCTGCCATCAGCGTCAGGTCGCTGGCCGGACTATCGACCACGCAAGTGGCTTCGCTGACGACCGATAAGGTCGCCGCCCTGACGGTCAAGCAGGTCGCGGCACTGACCAGCGACCAGGTGGCCGGAATGACGACATCGCAGATTGCGGCGATGACGACCGACCAGATCGGCGCACTCAGCGCCAAGCACCTCGCGGGGATGACGACATCGCAGGTTGCAGCCCTTACGACCACGCAGGTCGGTGCTCTCAAGGCAACGCAGGTTGCGGCGCTTAGCAGCGACCAGATCCAGGCATTCTCGTCGACCCAGGTCGGGGCTCTCGGTAGCACACAGATCGCCGCGTTGAGCTCTGCGGATCTCGGCACGATGACGACGGCTGAGCTTGGCACCTTTACCACTGACGAAATGGCGGCGATCAATGTCAAAGCGCTCTCCGGCCTTTCGACCACGCAGGTCGCATCTCTGACGACGGACAAGGTGGTTGCGCTGAGTGCCAAGCAGATTGCCGCGCTGAGCAGCGATCAGGTCGGCGGGATGACGACCTCGCAGATCGCGGCCCTCACCACGGATCAGGTCGGCGCCCTGAGCGCCAAGCACCTGTCGGCGCTGTCGACTTCACAGGTCGCGGCCCTTACCACGACGCAGATCGGCGCTCTCAAGGCGACGCAGGTCGCGGCGATGAGCAGCAGTCAGGTGGAAGCGCTCTCGTCGACGCAGGTTGGGGCCCTTTCGAGCACGCAGATCGCGTCTCTGGGCTCGGCGGCCCTCGGCAGCATGACGACCGCTGAGCTCGGCACTTTCACGACCGACGAGATCGCCGCAATCAACGCCAGGTCGCTCACCGGCCTGTCGACCACACAGGTGGCCGCACTCACGACTGACAAAGTCGCGGCTTTGAGCGCCAAGCAGGTTGCCGCGCTGAGCAGTGGCCAAGTCGGTGCGATGACGACCTCGCAGATCGCGGCCCTGACGACGGACCAGATTGCTGCGCTGAGCGTCAAGCATCTCTCGGCACTGACGACCTCGCAGGTTGCTGCGCTCACCACGACCCAGATTGGCGCCCTGAAAGCGACGCAGATCGCTGGACTGAGCAGCAGTCAGGTGGAAGCGCTCTCGTCTACGCAGGTAGGAGCCCTTTCAAGCACGCAGATTGCGTCTCTGGGCTCGGCGGCCCTCGGCACGATGACGACCGCCGAGCTTTCGACCTTCACCACCGATGAGATCGCCGCGGTGAACACGCGCTCTCTGGCGGGCTTGTCCAGCACGCAGGTCGCCTCGCTGTCGACCGACAAGGTCGCAGCCCTCAGCGTCAAGCAGATTGCCGCGCTGAGCACCGAGCAGGTCGCGGGAATGACGACATCGCAGGTTGCCGCGATGACGTCCGACCAGATTGGTGCCCTGAGTGCCAAGCAGCTCCTGGCGATGACGACTTCGCAGGTCGCCGCTATGACCACGACTCAGGTCGGATCGCTGAAGGCAACGCAGGTCGCGGCGCTCAGCAGTGATCAGGTCCAAGCGCTCAACTCGACCCAGGTTCAGGCGCTCGGCAGCACGCAGATTGCCGCGCTCGGCTCTGCTGCTCTGGGCACCATGACGACCGCTGAGCTGGCAACCTTCACGACGGATGAGATCGCTGCCATCAATGTCCGGTCCCTCGCCGGCCTGACCACCACGCAGGTGGCCTCGCTGAGCACGGACAAGGTCGCCGCGCTGGACGTCAAGCAGATTGCGGGATTGACCAGTGACCAAGTCGCCGGAATGACGACGACGCAGGTCGCGGCGCTCACGACCGATCAGGTCGGCGCCTTGACGGTCAAGCACCTCGGAGGAATGACGACCTCCCAGGTCGCAGCCCTCACCACGACGCAGGTCGGGGCTCTGAAGGCCACGCAGGTCGCAAGCTTCAGCACCGACCAGATCGTGGCACTGACGAGCACCCAGATCCAGGCGCTCAACAGCACGCAGATCGCGGCGTTGGGTTCGGAGGCCATCGACGCCATGTCGACGACCGAGATCGCAACCTTCTCGACCGATGAGATCGCTGCGCTCAGCGTAAGGGCCTTGGCGGGCCTCTCCACTGACGACATCGCCGCGCTGACCAGTACGCAGGCTGGAGCCTTTACGACGCCGCAGATCCAGGCGATGACCACGGCACAGGTCGAGGCGGTGCTCGCCGCCTACAACGACGTGTGATGTCATCGGGCGCGGCTTCGGCCGCGCCACTACGCACATGATTTTCGCCCGCACGTGGGACGTGCGGGCGAATTTCGTTTGCGAATGCCGCACTGCTGCGACAAGCCCGACGCAAGCCTGCGCTGATAGCGCTACGACGATCCTTTGTCTGTCGTCGTAGGCCTCATTGTCAGGCTTCTTTGCCGCGGGATGCTCGTGACAATCAACAACGCCATTGCCTCCGGGCAGACATCGCCGCTCGCCGGCATTCTGGAACGGGCCCGCCGCCAACAACTGACGCTCGGTGAGCTGGTGCAGATCGCCGAAAGTCTGGTGGCTGCTGGTCATCCAGCGCTGGCAGTCGACCTCTACAAGACCTGGATTGCTTTCAATGATGGCAATCCACTGTTGCATCTTGCCTGCTTCAACTATTCCGTCGCCTGTAGGCAAGTCGGCGATATTTCCGGTGCCATTCAAGCGCTGCGTCATGCCCTGAAGCTCGATCCGAGTTTCGGGCCTGCGCACATCAATCTCGGCCGGGCTTTGGAAGAGTGCGGTCTTGTCAGCGAGGCCGTCGAGCAATGGCGCAGCTACGCCAATGCCAGCGCGGATATTACCCCGGATCGGCTGAACCACCGGCTCATCACGCTGCAGCAGATCGGCCGCGTCCTGGAAGGCGCCGGATTGTTGGAGGAAGCAGAGGCTGCGCTGTTGCAGGCCATCGAACTCAGTCCGGAGAAGGTCGAGGCGGGCCAGCATTGGTCCTCCATGCGGCAACGTCAATGCAAGTGGCCGGTACTGGCGCCAACGGCGCATGTGTCGTCGCGTCAGATGCTCGATGCGATGTCGTCCATGACGCTCGCCTGCTATGCGGACGATCCCCTTTTCCAACTCGCCAAGGCCTATCGCTACAGCAAATCCGCTGTCGGTCGAGTCGAGGCCGGTAAGCTCCAGCGTGTCGCCCCGCGGCGTAAGTCGGGGACCGGCAAGCGTCTGCGCGTCGGGTACGTCTCGTCTGATCTGCGCGAGCACGCCGTCGGCTTTGCCCTCTGCGAAGCCCTGGAGCTTCACGACAAGACCAGCGTCGAGATCTTCGGCTATTACTGCGGTGAGCCGCGCTCGAACGACGCGACGCACACGCGCATCAAGAATGCCGCCGATTGCTGGCGTGATATCAGCACGGTCGGTGACGCCGAAGCTGCGGCGCAAATCGCGGCCGACGAAATCGACCTCCTCGTGGATCTCAATGGCTACACCAAGCAGGCGCGGACGAAGATCTTCGCCTATCGGCCGGCGCCGGTCATCGTGAATTTCTGCGGCTTTCCCGGTTCCATGGGCAGCCCGTTTCATCAGTACCTGATCGCGGACGATTGGATCGTGCCGCCGGGGAACGAGATCTATTTCACCGAGAAGGTGTTGCGGCTCGCTTGCTATCTGCCTTGTGATCGCAAGCAGCAGATCCCGCCGCGCCCGAGCCGCGCGGAGGCTGGGCTACCTGAAGAGGCCTTCGTCTATGCATGCCTCAGCGGAGCACAGAAGATTACGGCGAACGCCTTCGCTCGATTCATGACGATCCTAGCAGCGACGCCTGGCAGCGTGCTTTGGCTGCGCACCGGCAACGATGGCGCCAACCAGCGCCTGCTCCAGCTGGCGCAACAGAATGGCATCGCGCCGGAGCGTATCATCTTTGCGCCTTCGGTGGCGGGCCATCCGAACCACATTTCACGCATGGGCGTTGCCGATCTTTTCCTCGACACGTTCCCCTACGGCGCGCACGCAACGGCGACCGACGCGCTCACCGCGGGATTGCCGGTGCTGACATTTCCGGGAAAGAGCTTTGCGTCTCGCGTCTGCGCCAGCATCGTGACAGCAGCTGGCGCACCGGAGCTGATCTGCAGCAGTCCGGAGGAGTACGTCGGCCGCGCCATTGCCTTTGCGCACAATCGCGATCAGCTCGCGGCACTCAGGGCCGGTCTCCAGCGACAGCTCCCGACGAGCACACTGCATGACACGCCGGCTTTCGTGCGCCGTCTCGAGCAGCTGTTCTGGCAGATGCAGGGCGAAGCCGAGCGCGGCGAAACGCCGGTGCCCGATCTGCGCAATCTCGATCTCTATTATGAGATCGGCGCCAGCATCGTTCTCGAGGGTATCGAGTTCGAGGACGACAGCGCCTACCGTCGGCGCTATCTCGAAAAGCTGGCGGAATGGAACGACTACGCGCCGCTGTCGCGTGACGCCCGCTTATGGATCGAGCCTCAGGCCTGAGGCCTGGCACTTCCAAACATCGCGACTGGCGAGCGTATGCGCGCGGTCGCGGCGGACCTGCCAGGCGAGCATAAGCCTGCGATGTGGCGTCGTTCCGCCATCAGCGGAAGCCCTGCGACAGGGGCGACCGGAAGAACAGCTCTACAAGCTTGCTGCGATTGTCGGACAGGCAGAAAATGTGCTCCGGCGACTCGCTCGAAAGCTCGGCAACGTCGAGCTTGGTGATGGTGTCCGTCCGGCTTGAGCCATGCTGCCACGTAAAACCCACGCCGATGCGGTTCGCCACGGCCTCCAACACGCCCTCCCGCGTATCGAGCGTAATGACCGGCGACACGGCGATGCCCGCCGCCCGAAAGGCATGATCGACAACCCGCTGGGTCGACGATTGCCGGGTCCGAAAGATGAGCCGCTCGTGCCCAAGCTCGGCACAGGTGACGCTCCCGGCACGGGCGAGAACATGCTGCGTGTGAACGATGGCGACCACCCTCTGGCGCAGACAGACATCGCGCCGGAAGCGGCCGTCATCCGGCACTTCCGGTAGCACCGCAACGTCCACGCGCTGATCAACAATGGCGTCGATGATGGAAGCCCAGCTCCCCATCTCGACCTGGATCGAAATATTCGGGTACGCCCGTATGAATGCTGCGACGAGCGTCATGCCGGGCATCGAGTTCCCCAGCCCAATACGAAGCTCGCCGCCCGACAGCATCTCGTGCTGACGCAGGATCGAGACTGCTTCGCTCTCTGCAGACTGGATGCGCATCGTAACGGTAGCAAGCTGGCGGCAGATCGCCGTCGGCACGAGCCCGTTGCCGCGACGGTCGAATAGCTTCACGCCGAAATCTGCCTCGACCTCGCGGACCTGTTGCGTCACGGCCGGCTGCGAGATACCGAGACGGCGCGCCGCGGCGGAGAACGTACCGGCCTCGAAGACCGCATTGATCGTGCGGATACGCGCCGACGTAAGCGACATCGATTCGTCACCTTCCATCCCGTTCGGGAAAAGCCCCAGCTGCACACCCCATAAGCGAAACTTCTAACCGTTATGTGACTGTCAAAGTTTGCCTTTAGCACCAAGCCGTCGCGGGCCGAATAACAGCAAGGCTTCAGATGGCAAAGTTCGAGCTGACAGGCGTTCGCAAGAGTTTCGAGCGGACCGAGGTGTTGAAGGGAGTCGACCTCGACATCGCCGACGGCGAATTCATCTCTCTGGTCGGGCCCTCGGGATGCGGCAAATCCACGTTGCTGCGGATCATCGCCGGGCTCGAGGATCAGACGGACGGTAACGTTCGCATCGGTGGCGACGTCGTGGATGGCATCCGGCCCGCAGATCGCAATCTTGCGATGGTCTTCCAGTCCTATGCGCTCTACCCGCACCTGACTGTTTTCAACAACATCGCAGTGCCACTGCGTATGCGACGCCTGTCGGCGCTGCAGCGCTTTCCGCTCGTGCGCTGGCTCATTCCAGGCACGCGCAATGCGGAGCGGGGCATTCATGCCGATGTCGAGAAAGTCGCAGAACTGCTTGGTATGAAGGATCTGCTGCACCGCAAGCCAGCGCAGCTCTCCGGCGGCCAGCGCCAGCGTGTCGCCGTCGGGCGCGCCATCGTCCGCGAGCCGGGTGGCTTCCTTCTCGACGAGCCGCTTTCGAACCTGGACGCCAAGCTGCGCGTTCACATGCGCACCGAGATCGCGCAGCTTCACCGCCGGCTCGCTGCAACGTTCATATACGTCACGCATGACCAAGCCGAGGCGATGACCATGTCGGACCGTATTGCCGTCATGATGGACGGGAACATCATCCAGATCGGCTCGCCCGACGACGTCTACGACGACCCGCAGGACCTTCGCGTCGCCGAGTTCATCGGCAGCCCTAAGATCAACATTCTGGAGGGCGCCACGGTCGGCGAAGATCGCACCCTCGTGCTCGCCGGGCATCGCATTCCGATCTCAGTGTCCGAGCAAGCGGGGCGTTCGATCAGCGTCGGCATACGCCCCGAGGCGATGCGGCTCGCGAGTTCCGAGGGCGCGCTGGTTTCCGGACGCCTCGCGCACAAGGAGAACCTCGGCGCCGAGGTGCTGCTCCATGTCGATGTCGACGGGCAGAGCGCACCGGTGATCGTCCGGCTCGACCATGGCGGCGCTCGCAGCATTCGTATCGGTGAGATGATCGACCTGACGTTCGCAATGGAGGACCTCCGACTCTTCGACAAGGCAGGGCGGCGTGTCGGCGCTAAGTCTGCGCAGAAAGAGCTGGCCTATGGCTGATGTCGCCATTGCCACAACTCTGAGCCAAGAGACCGCGGAGCCGGCCCGTCGTGACCGTCCACGTCTGCTCGCCAAGCTGCGCCGCCCCTTGGCGGCTCTCACCCTTCTACTGCCCGCAATGACTTTAATGACCCTGCTGCTGATCGGTCCGGTCGTCGCGGTGTTGGCGATGTCGCTCACCGACTATCAGCTCGGCGCGCCCTCCTGGTCGTTCGTCGGGGTTGATAATTATCTTGAGCTATACGGCGACCGCGTCTTCTGGACATCGCTTCTCAATACGCTCGTCTACGTCGCGATTGTCGTGCCGGCATCCATGGCGCTCGGCCTTGGCATTGCGCTGCTGATCGAATCTGGCACGTCGCTGCGCGCTTTCTACCGCTCGATCTTCTTCATCCCGGTTATGGCCACGCTGATCGCCATGGCGATCTCGTGGGAGTACATGCTGCATCCGCAGTTCGGCCTGATCAACCTGGCGCTGAAGTCACTCGGCCTTCCGGCACAGGCGTGGCTTACCAATCCGGAGCTCGCGCTTCCGACGATCGCGGCAATCGGCGTGTGGCAGCTCTTCGGCTTCAATATGGTGCTGTTTCTGGCCGGCCTCGTGTCTATCCCGCCGCATCTCTACGAGGCCGCCGTGATGGACGGCGCGCGCTCAGCGTGGTCGCGCTTCTGGCTCGTGACCTGGCCGATGCTCGGTCCGGTGACGATGTTCGTCGCGATCATCTCGGCGATTCGCTCCTTCCAGGTATTCGACACCGTCCACGTGCTCACCAAGGGCGGGCCGAGCAAGGCCACCGAGGTGCTCCTCTACAGTATGTATTCCGAAGGCTTCGAGTTCTTCCGGTCGGGGCATGCGGCGGCGATCGCCGTGGTCTTCCTCGCATTCGTGCTGCTGCTCACCATCCTCAAGGTACGCGTCATCGAGAAGAAGGTGCACTACGCATGAGCACCGCGCGCGGCATATCGCTATGGGCCCTGCTACGGCATATGCTGCTGTTGATCGCAGCGGCGATCGTCCTGTTGCCCTTCGTGTGGATGATAGTGACGTCGCTGAAGCCACAGTCGGAGATCTTCCTGTCGGAGATCCGCTGGTGGCCCGAGCGTCTCCATGCCGTCGAGAACTACACGAAGGCCTTCGATCGCGCGCCGCTCATGCGCTTTTTGCTCAATGGCGCCATCGTCACCGTGACGATCTTCATGCTTCAGGTGCTGATCGCACTGCCAGCCGCTTATGCGCTTGCCAAACTGCGCTTCTGGGGGCGCGAGGCGGTGTTCGCGCTCGTCCTGTTCTGTATCCTGATCCCACCTCAGGCGACGGCGATCCCGGTGTTCCTGCTCTTCCATCACCTCGGCATCCTCGACACTTATGCTGCGCTGATCGTTCCCTTCACGATCTCTGCCTTCGGCATTTTCCTGATGCGGCAGTTCTTCATGACGGTGCCCGACGATCTCGTCGACGCGGCGCGTATGGATGGCATTTCCGAGATCGGGATCGTCTGGCGCGTGATGGTGCCGACCGCGCTTCCCGCGCTGACGGCATTCGGAATCTTCTCCATTGTCGCCCATTGGAATGACTACTTCTGGCCTCTGATCGCCGTGAACAGCAAGGAGCTGTTCACGCCGCCGGTCGGCGTTGCGACGTTCCGCAACGAGGAGGCCGGCACCGACTACGGTCCCCTCATGGCCGCCGCGACGATCATCATTGCGCCGCTCATCATCGCCTTCCTGCTTGCGCAGCGGAGGTTCATTGAGGGCATCACGTTCACGGGGATGAAATAACCGCAAGAACGGACGGTTCCGCGTCCGCGAGATGCAAGCGTAGATCAGGAGATCGAAAATGCTAAAGCAGACCCTGCTTTCGGCCGCGATGGTGCTCGCCACCGTTCCGGCAATGGCACAGACCGAAGTGGTTATCCAGTATCCCTACGGCGAACTCTTCAACGAGACGCACAAGCAGATCGCGGCTGCCTTCAACAAGCAGAACCCCGACATCAAGATCACGTTCCGCGCGGCTTACGACTCCTACGAGGAGGCGACGCAGAAGGTGCTGCGCGAGGCCATCACCAAGCAGATGCCGGACATCACCTTCCAAGGCCTCAATCGCCTCCGGGCGCTGGTCGATCGTGGTCTCGCGCAGCCGCTCGACGAGTACATCAAGGCCGATAAGGAGTTGGAGACTGAGGGCTTCCATGCCGCGATGTTCGACATCGGCACGCTCAACGGCAAGGTCTACGCGCTGCCGTTCGCGATCTCGCTGCCGATCAGCTACTACAACCTCGACCTCGTGAAGAAGGCCGGCGGCGATCCCAACAATCTCCCCAATACCTGGGAAGAGGTGATCGCGCTCGCCAAGAAGATCAAGGCGCTCGGCCCCGATATCAATGGCCTCACCTATGTCTGGGACATCACCGGTAATTGGCTCTGGCAGGGTCCGGTGTTCTCGCAGGGCGGCGCGATGCTGACCGAGGACGAGTCGAAGGTCGCTTTCGGCGGACCGGAAGGTCAGTTCGCCGTTAGGATGCTGGCAAGCCTAGTCAACGAGGCCGGCATGCCGAACATGAACCAGCCGGATATGCGCGCCGCCTTCGCTGCCGGTAAGACGGGCATCCACTTCACTTCGACCTCCGACCTCAGCAAGGTCACCGAGATGATCGGTGGGAAGTTCCAGCTGAAGACGCACAAGTGGCCGAGCGTCGCTGCCGGCAAGGGTCGCCTGCCGGCTGGCGGCAATCTTGGTGTCGTTCTCGCCAGCGATCCCAAGAAGCGCGAGGCCGCCTGGAAGGTCATGAAGTTCTGGCACGGCCCGGAAGGCGCCGCGATCATGGCCAAGACGACGGGCTATATGCCGCCCAACAAGAAGGCCAACGAGGTTCACCTCAAAGACTTCTACATCCAGAGCCCGAACCATTATACCGCCGTCAGCCAGCTCGATTTGCTGACCAAGTGGTACGCATTTCCGGGTGAAAACGGCCTCAAGATCACAGACGTGATCAAGGACCACATGAACTCGATCGTCACCGGCAAGCGCGCCGGCGAGCCCGACAAAGTGCTGGCGGATATGACTGCCGACGTGCAGAAGCTCCTACCGAAGAAATAGCTTACTGTCCTAGTTGCAGCAGGCGGCAGCGAGATCCGCTGCCGCCTGTCGCTATTGCCTTTCACCACAGAGAGCGCCGCGATGAAACTCATTCATATGAGCGACATTCACCTCACTACGCCCGGTAGCTCGATTGGCAGTCGCGATCCCAACGCCAACTTCGAAAAGGCGCTCGCTCACGTCCTCCGCGATCACAGCGATGCGGAGCTTCTTGTCATTACCGGGGATCTCTCCGACTGGGCCGACCCCGATGACTATGTGCGGCTGAAGGCGCGCCTCGCCGATCTGCCCATGCCCGCGCACGTGTGCATCGGCAATCACGACGACCGGGCGACTTTCCTCGAATTCTTCCCCGAGTACCGCGACGACGCAGGCTTCGCACAAACCGTCGTTGATACCAGCATGGGACGTTGCCTTCTTCTCGACACGTGGGGTCCGAAGACACACGCCGGGCACTACTGCGAAGCCCGTCAGGCCTGGCTCGAGCGGCAGCTCGCCGGTCACGATGGCCCGTTCCTGATTTTCATGCACCACAATCCGATCCCGACGCACCTCGCGCCGATGGATCAAATTCGTCTGCTCGACGACACGGCGTTCCGCCGCATTGTCGCGCGCCATGCGCACAAGATCCGGCATATTTTCTTCGGGCACTGCCATCTGCCGATCGCTGGATCGACTGCCGGTGTGCCAACGACATCGCTCCGCGGCACGAACCATGCCTCCATCGCGGTCTTTTCGGAAGCACGCCTGCTCGCGCGCTCGCTGTTACCGGAATCTTATGGTGTCGTGTTCGTCGGCCCTGATTATGTGACCGTGCACATGGTCGAGTTCGGCTACGATGGGCCGATCGACATCGAAGGCACACCGGACTACGCCGACTGGAATAGGGAAACCATGAAGCGATGAAATTCGTCATCCTGACCGACACGCACTTTCTCGAGCGAGGTCGCACCAACTACGCTATCGATCCGGCGGCGCGTCTGGAAGCAGCGATCAAGACGATCAATCGCGAGCACGCCGACATCGATTTCGTGATCATCACGGGCGATCTCGCCCATTGGGGTCGGCTCGAAGCCTATGCGCATTTGAAATCGATGCTGGCATCATTGAATGCGCCGCTGCTCCTCATGATGGGCAATCACGATCGGCGAATGCCGTTTCGCGAGGTATTTCCCGATGCGGACTTCGACGGCGATGGCTTCGTCCAATCGCTGCGCGTCTTTGAAGGTGCGACCGTCGTGACGCTCGACACTCTCGACGAGGACGGGCCGAGTCACGCCGGCGTGCTTTGCCCGAAGCGCCTTTCTTTCCTCGAGCGGGCGCTCGGCGAGGCGCCGAAGGACCGTCCGCTGCTGCTCTTTCAGCACCATCCGCCGTTCGTGACTGGCCTGCCGCATATGGACCGGATCATGCTGCGCAATGGTGCCGAGGAGGCCGAGCGTTTTGATCGCATTCGTCGCCCGGATTTCATGTTCATGGGACACGTGCACCGCCCGATCGGCGGCGTTTGGCACGGCGTGCCGTTCCACATTCAGCGGGCGCTCGCCCATCAGGTAGCTTTCGACCTGCACACGAAGGAGACCATCCCCGGCTCGCACGAACTGCCGGACTATGCCCTGGTGACGGTGACGGGCCGCGACGTCGTCATCCTGACGCGGTCGTTTCTCTACAACGGACCAGAGTTCTGGCTCAGCGATCCCGCTGCTCAAGCGGCAGCTTCGATCGACGATCTAAGGTCTTGATCCCGGCCTGCGAACTCTTGTTGCACGTGAATTACGAGCCCGGCCGTTCATGCGCCCGCCACGATGGTGCCGCCGAGGTGCACGCCCAGAGCCTCGAGCGTCTTATTCTCCTGCCGACCGACGTCCCGCTCGGACGTGCGTCGGGGGGACAGACCTCGCGCGCGATGCGCTCGTGGAGATCGACTGAAGGCAATTAAAGAAGTCCATTCCTTCGGATGGTGGCAAGGCGCCTGTCACCAAACTGTCGCGTAATTGTCGCAGTCTCCCCAGCGATCGAATTCATCGGGGCGCCAAATGGACGACAATAACTTCGAGCTGTGGAGCCGCTCCGTCGGTGGCCAGCCGAGCCACTTCGCGGCTGGGCAGACGATCTTTGCAGAGGCTGAGCACGGAGTTCACGCGTACATCGTGCGTTCGGGCTCCGTAGAAATCCTGATCGATGGTCGAGTCGTCGAGACCATTGGCCCCAACGGTATCTTCGGGGAAATGGCTCTCATCGATGGTGGCCCGCGCAGCGCAACGGCCAGAGCCACGACGGCGTGCGAACTGGCACCTATCGATCAGCGAATGTTCGGCCTTATGGTCGACGAAGCCCCCCTACTTCGCGCTCAATGTCATGCGCTTGATGGCGTCAAGGCTGCGCAGAAAGCACGATTGATCGCTTAAGTGGCATCGAGCTGCCGGATCGATTGTGAACGAGCCGCTCGTGATGATGCTCCCGTAGCTAACGCATCCGCTGACCTCGGTCACGGCCTCACGCCAGGCGTCTCCAAGTTCATTCCCGCAGCCCGCTGGTTGAGATAGAGCTCGACCGCAATAAGTTCCTGGGCGCCGTATTCAAACGGCTTGGCACGGACGCCGACCATGCAGTTGCGTACGCGCCGCTGGAGCGAACCGAGCGCTTGCCACTCCAGCCTGTAGAGCGGATAGCCCGTCGGATGAGCCTGCGTGATCGGACTGCCGCCGAGACGCCCGCTCCAATTGTCATTGTGGCAGGACGCGCACGAGAGATCGAGCTGCCCCCTGCGCCGATCGAATATTTCCTTGCCGAGTGCAAGGTGCGGCGCCAGACGTAGATCGTTCGGCGGCAGTATCGGCAATCCGCGAGATTGATTGCCGACGAAGGCGGCCAGCGCGAGTAGTTCTGCGCTTTCGCGTCGCAAGGGTTCTAGTCCCTGATGTTCCTGCCGACAGGCATTGATCCGCCCGGCAAGATCGATGGGGTTGCCCGTGCGTTCATCGTACGCCGGATAACCGGCCGCCACGCCGCGCATACTTGCCGCCGCATCACCGTGACAAGAGGCGCAACTGTTCGCGGCCTTACCTGCTGGCGCGTTCCAGAGATCGCTTCCTTCAAGCACGCTGAGCATGCCTGGATTGCTCGTGTCATCGGCCTGCATTGCGCGCGTCGCTTCAGACATGAACGCACTGCCCGATTGCCTCTGCGCCGCGGGGATCTCGGCTGCGCTGGCAAAGCCGATCAGCGCACAAAATAGAGCAGCGCCGAGGCATGCGCTGCGCATCAGCTCACCGTTATCTCGGCCGTCGCGACTTGCTTGGCGCCCGCATCGTCGATCCACGTGAAGGCGATGACCCCGCTCTGGACTGCAACGGTATAAAACGAGACGAACGGATTGGCCGATACCGCGGGAAACAGCTCTGCTGAGAAGACCTCCACTCCCTCGTAGGTACAGGTCAGGCGGTTGATGATGTCGCGCGGGATAGTCTCGCCGTTCACGCCCTGCCGCTGTCCCGTCTCCATGCGATGGGAGATCATGGCGCGAAGCTCGATGACTTCACCCTTCTTCGCCGCTTTCGGCACATGAATGAGCGCGCGGGCAGCCATCTCACTACTCCTCTATACACGCTGCGAGGGTCACGATGACACTCGCCCGGCTCGACCAGAAAGTGCCGTCGGTCAATTCCGCGATCGCAACAACGGTTTGCGATGTCGCGAGGCGAATGCGTGTTGCTACGCGGGCGCGGCCCGTTCGTGGGCCAAGGTTGAAGACGATGACGTCGGCCTGCGGATTGTGCTCGTTGAAGATCGCGATCCGTCGGACATGATCGCTTATCGTCATCGGGCTTTCGACATCCACGGTTATGCTCACCGCATTTCCATTCTCGAGAAGCGGCGGGATATCGAGTTTCACGCGGCCGTCGTTGATCGGCTTGCCACCTGAGAACCCCAAGAGCGCTTCATCGAGGCTCGGGCGGGCCACGGCAATCCGTGGCAATGACATGATGAGAAGTCCTGCCGCGCTGCCGGCAACGAAACTACGCCGACTGATGCGGACAGCAGGCAGTGTCGCGGTCATCTCGCGGGGTGCCATGGCACTACTCCTTCAGCGTCGCGAGATAGGCTACGATATCCTCGACCTCTCCCGGATCAAGAATGGTTTTCCCGCGCCAAGCCTCGGCAATATCGAGCCCGTCCGTAATCGCTAGATACGCGGGCATGAGGCTGTCGGGATTGATGGCCTTGATGTTGGCCACGCGGAGTCGGATCTGAGCGGCCGACAGGCGACTACCCAGGCCCTTCAGATTCGGTGCGATGTTGCCTTGCATATGTGGCTCCGAGAATGGACCTGCGTGGCAGAGAACGCAAAGCGATCGATGTCTGTCCGCCATGAGCCTGGCGCCGTTCGACGCGTCGGCCGCGCGGGCTACCAGAGGCTCAGGGATGGTATCGCCGCGTACCTGAAATGCGATGGTCGCCTGCGCACAAGCCGGCGCAACTCCCAGCCCCATAAACATGGCGACGAAGACCACGATCATCGTACGAACACCTCGCGGGTCATGGCCTGATACCAGCTCTCGGCGTAGGCGGCTTCGGCCGCGCGTGTGGCGGCTGGTGCGTCGAGCGGGCTCGTGCCACCCGCGCCGTCGACCTCCGCGAGGAGGCCGTTCCTAGGTGCGTAGACGCCGGCAATGGAAATCGCGTAGTCGGGCGCAACCAGGCTGTAGCAAGTATTGATAAGCTTCGGCGCCGCAGGATTTGCCCCGCGGAGCAACAGAACGATCGCGCTCGCGCAGGCTTTGGCCTGGGCATTCGCCGTGAACGCTGACTTCGGCATTGCGCCGCCGATCGCGGCATCGCCAATGACATGAACGTTGGGTACGAGGCGCGACTCGAATGTGACTGGATCAATCGGACACCAGCCGGTCTGGTCCGCAACGCTGATCACGCCGGCGATCGATCCTGCGCGCTGAGGCGGTATGATATTTGCAACATCCGCTCGGTGGCTGCCAAATTCGGTCACGAGTGTCTTGGTCGAGGGATCGATCTCGCGCACGCGTCCGCCGTCGGACAGCGAAATCCATTCGAGGGTTTCCGGATAGAGCGTCTTCCAGGCGGCAGTGAACAGACGCTGCTTGGAGAACTGATCTTTCGCATCGAGAACAATGAGCTTTGAGCGTGGCTTCCGCATCTTCAGATAGTGCGCGATCAGGCTCGCGCGCTCGTAGGGTCCCGGCGGACAACGGAATGGATTGGCTGGCACTGACATAATCACCACGCCGCCGTCATCCATGGCTTCAAGCTGGCGGCGCAGCAGGATCGTCTGCTCGCCGGCCTTCCAGGCGTGCGGCATGGTGCTCGCTGCAGATTCCGAATAGCCGGGAATGGCGTCCCATCGCAAATCCACGCCCGGCGCGACGACAAGGCGGTCGTAGGTGAACTCCACGCCATCGCGAAGACGCACCCGTCGCGCGTCGGAATCAACGGCGACAGCAGCTTCGTGCACCACATCGATGCCCGCCCGGCGCAAACAATCATAGCCGAACTGCAGCGTAGAAATCTCGCGCAGCCCGGCTACGACGAGATTGCTGAATGGGCAGGTCGTATAGCGCGTCGATGGCTCGACAAGCGTCACGCCAATTGTCGGGGCTTCGTGCCGAAGTGCGCGCGCAACACTCGCGCCAGCGATGCCCCCGCCGATGACAACGACGCGTGGCGGCGCATTTTGTCCGACGGCGCGCGACGTCCCGAAGAGCGCAGCAACGCTTCCGGCGCCGAGGCCCTGCAGTACTCGCCTACGGCTTTGATGTTTCATAAGCGTATTCCGCCAGCCATTCCGCCACGGCACGCGTCTCGTCCTCGGAGAAGCCCTTGGCAATTCGGCCCATCACGGTCGATGGGCGCTCGCCGGAGCGAAAGGACTTCATATCAGCGATGATCGAAGCGGCTGTTCGGCCTTCCAGGCTCGGAACAGCGAGAGTGCCCGCGACCAAGGGCGCATGACAGCCGAAGCAAGATGTTGCTCCCGCCGGCGCCTGGGAGGACGCCGGCGAGATACTCATGATACCGAGTGCCGCACCGAGAAGCAGTGTGCGGCGCTCGACCTTAAGGATTGAACCTGGCATCCGGCCGCTACGCGAGCTTGTGGTTCTTCAGCGGCAGAGTGCGAATGGTCTTGCCCGTCGCCGCGTAGATCGCATTCAAAACAGCGGGTGCCGCCACTGCGATGGTCGGCTCGCCGACACCGCCCCAGAAGCCACCAGACGGAATGATGATCGTCTCCACGGCCGGCATTTCGGCGAGCCGCAGCACCTCGTATGTGTCGAAGTTCTCCTGCTCGACGCGGCCATCCTTGATCGTGCACTCGCCGTAGAGCGCGGCCGAAAGGCCATAGACGAATGATCCCTCGACCTGCCGCTCGATCTGCGCGGGATTGACCATGTGGCCAGGGTCCGTCGCTGCCACGATGCGGTGCATCTTCAATTGGCCCTTCTCGATCGATATCTCGGCAGCTGCTGCCACGTAGCTGCCAAAGCCCATGATCTGACCGAGACCACGGAAAACACCCTTGGCAGGTGCGTTGCTCCATCCGATTCTCTCGGCGACAGCGTCCAGCACCGCGAGATGTTTCGGATGCTTGGCCATCAGCTTGCGGCGGAAGGCCAAGGGATCGACGCCGGCCGCGCGAGCCAACTCGTCCATGAAGCATTCCATGTAGATGGCGTTCTGGTTGAGGTTGACGCCGCGCCAGAAGCCAGGCGGAACGGGCGGATTGCGCATCGCGTGGTCAATGCGCAGGTTCGGAATGGTGTAGCCGAGATGCCCTTCCGGACTGCTGGCCGTGAGACCCTGGAACACGATAGGATCCATGCCGCCGACCATGGCTTCGGGGCGTACGGAGGCTAGGATCGACTGGCCCGAGATTCGCATATGCAGCGCCGTCAGGTTGCCATCCTTGTCGAGCGCGCCAGTCATCTTGCACTGCGTCGTCGGGTGATAGAACCCGTGCAGCATGTCCTCTTCACGGCTCCAAAGGAGCTTGACGTGCGTACCCGGAACCTCCTTTGCCAGCAGCACGGCCTGGCGGACGTAGTCCTGCATTCCCCGTCGGCCAAAGCCGCCGCCGAGATGCAGTTTGTACATTTCACACTGCTGGACAGGCAGACCCGCGGCCTCGGCGGCCGCTGCGAGGCTGGCCTCGCCGTTCTGCGTTGGCGCCCATACTTCGCAACGCTCCGGTGTGTAGCGCGCCGTCGCGTTCATGGGCTCCATGGTGGCGTGGTTCTGGTATGGGAAGGAGTAGACGGCACTCACGACCTTGTCGCTGCTCGACAACGCCGCCTTCGTGTCGCCCGTGTTCGTGAGGATGAATGCATCCTCCGAATCGAGCCCGCCCTTCAGCATCTCGGCGATCCACGCGCTGGTGACGGTCTTGTTCGGACCTTCGTCCCAAGTGATCGGAAGCGCATCCAGCGCAGTCTTGGCTTGCCACCACGTCGTCGCGAGAACGGCAACGGTTGCATCATCGACGCGGACGACTTTCCGCACGCCCGGCATGGAGGATACCGCCTCGGCATCGTAGCTCGCGATTTTGCCACCGAAATGCGGGCACGCTTTGATCGCCGCATTCAGCATTCCCGGGAATGAGAGATCCGCACCGTAGATTTGCTTGCCCGTGAGCTTGTCGATGGTGTCGAGGCGCGCGACCGGTTGCCCCGCGATCTTCCAATTCTTGGGATCCTTGAGGACGATCTTCTCGGGCGGCTTTAGCTTCGATGCCGCTTCTGCCACCTTGCCATAGGTCGTCCTCCGGCCGCTCGCAGAGTGCGTGATCACTCCTTTCGCGACTGTGCACTGCGAGGCCGGCACGCCCCATTGCGCGGCTGCGGCCGCGATCAGCATCTCGCGTGCCGCGGCACCGCCCTGACGCACGTAGTCGTGGGACTCGCGGATGCCGCGGCTGCCACCCGTGGAGAAATTGCGCCACACACGATTGCGGGCAACATTCTGGCCCGGGGTCGGGTACTCGGTCGTGACTTTGGACCAGTCGCACTCGAGCTCTTCAGCTACGAGCTGAGCGAGGCCTGTCAGCGTGCCCTGTCCCATCTCCGAGCGGGCAATGCGGATGACGACAGTCTCGTCCGGCTTGATCAGCACCCAGGCATTCACCTCCGGAACGCCTGCACTGCTGGCGCGTGCCTTTTGCGCGAGCGGCACATGGAAGCCGAGTGCGAGGCCGCCCGCGGCGGCAGCCGATCCGACGAGGAAGGAGCGGCGCGAAGCTTTGACAGCGATCATGGCATCCTCCCTCAGCCGGCGTTCTTGCTTGCGTCTTTGATGGCGGCAAGCACGCGTGGGTAGGTGCCGCATCGACAAATATTGGTGATTTCCGCCTTGATGTCGTTGTCGGTCGGATTTGGCTTCTGCTGCAACAGGCTTGCGGCTGCCATGATCATGCCCGTCTGACAGTAACCGCACTGTGCGACCTCGTGCGCCAGCCAGGCGCGCTGCACGGGGTGCGAACCGTCGGGCGAGAGCCCCTCGATCGTTACGATCTTTTGGTCAGGCGCGACGCCGCTGACCGGCATGACGCACGAGCGCGTTGCGACCCCGTCGATATGGACCGTGCACGCGCCACACTGCGCGACACCGCAGCCGTACTTTGCGCCGGTGAGACCGAGCTGCTCACGCAGCACCCACAGCAGGGGCGTATTCTCATCGACGTCGACGTCGCGTTCCGTGCCATTGATATTCAGTTTGGGCATGCTCGGTGTCACCTCGAATTGGGGGGATGGATGCTAGGATCGTGGCGATAACTTGCGCAGATAGTCGATGATGGCGCTCCGCTGTGCTGCATCGCGCAGGGCGATCGTCATCGTCGTTCGGGGAACAATCGCGCGGGGATTGTCGAGATACGTATCGAGCGTCTTGTCGTCCCAGACGATGCCGGACTTTTGCATGTCGGGTGAATATCGAGCGCCCTCGACGGTGCCGGCCGTCCTGCCCACCACACCCGATAGATGCGGACCCAAGCGGTTCTGCCCGGGCTCGATGCTATGGCAGGAACCGCAACGTTGCTGGTAGAGGCGCTCGCCGTCCGGTGAGTTCTGCGCATTCGCCGGAGCCGTGATCATCGACAAGGTCGATACCACGGCGGCCAATGGGTACTTGAAGCTCATTGCGTGCTGCTACTCCGTTCTGACGCCGTGAGTGTGCACGCAACGTGCTCTAGAAATTTGTCGATGCTATCGCGAGGTGTCGCGGCGTGTCGCAGGACGGCGCGCTGACAGACTTTGATACAAGCAGGTGGGCCGGTCACTCTGCTGGCGATGCTGCCGGCGCGCCAGGCTCGCGAGCTCCCGCTTCGAGGGGCGTGTTCCACCGATCCTCGATGGCTGCCGCTGCGTGTGGCAGGACGATCGTTGCTCGCAAGCCACTTCCGGTGTTTCGGAGCGAGATGTCCCCGCCGTGATGACGGACGATGTCGCGTGCGATGGACAGGCCGAGACCGATGCCTCCGGTCTCCCGGTTGCGTGAATCCTCGAGACGGAAGAACGGCGCGAATACCCGACCAATTTCCTGCTCGGGAATGCCGGGCCCATTGTCTTCGACGATAATGCTGACCCCGGCTGAGGAGCTCTCGATATGAACGCGGGCATGCTCGCCGTATCGGACGGCATTCTCGATCAGGTTCCGCAATGCGCGCTTCAGTGCATCCGCGCGACAGCGATAGCTGAGGTTCGCTCCCCCCTCGAACGAAACATTGAGCCCGATCTCGGCTAGATCATCGCAAAGACTCTCGGCGAGTGCCGTCAGATTGACGTTGCGCGTCGATTCCGCGACGGCCTGATCGCGCGAGAATGCCAAAGTCGCCTCGGTCATCTGGCGTAGCTCATCCAGTGTCGCCAGCATTTTCTCGCGCGTTTCTTCGTCGGATACGAATTCGGCGCGCAGGCGCAGGGACGTCAGGGGTGTGCGCAGGTCATGACCGATAGCCGCCAGCATACGCGTGCGATCCTCGACGAAGCGCTGCAGCCGCGCCTGCATGCGATTGAACGCCTCCGCGGTATTGCGGATATCGGCGGGACCGTTCTCCGCCAGGGGCGGTACAGTCTCGCCACGACCGAGAGCCTCCGCGGCAGCAGCCAGATGGCGCATCGGCCGCGTCATGGCCTGCGCAATCCATGCCGCGCAGAGTGAGATGAACGCGGCCGTCAAGGCGAGTGAGATCATCGACCGCGAGGTCCAGAGGCCGTTCGCCAGCTTCTTGCTGAAGACGGTATTGAGCCACGTGCCGTCCGGCAACTGGACGGTGACGCCCATACCCACAGTGTTTGGCTGATCGAGATAGAGAAACTTGGCCGATCGCGCCAGTGGCCAGGCATGCGGCGGTAAGTCGAACCACGGTTGGACGGTTGTCGTCTCGTGTGGTGCACCGTTCAGTATCGCAGCGCTGGCAGCTTCCTCGCCTTCGTCGCGCGGGTTGGAGCTTGCGACTTTCTGGATCGTCGGGAGTGGCTGAGCCAGGCGAGCCTTCGCAATGTGCCGCCAAGCTGCCGTATCCGTGATCAACTCCGGTGAAATCCAAGAGCGAGAGTACGCTGTGTCGCTAGCAGACAGAATATCGCGATGAACGGCGGAGGGCGTCGATTCGAGTACTTTGGCGACGGATGCGCAGCGGCTCAGAAATTCAGCCTTGGCGGACCGCATGAGCGCCTCGTCGCGCTCGGTGCTGAACAGGAGCACGCTGACACCCTGGGAAAGCGCCAGTGCGAGTAGCATAACCGCAACAAACCGAGCAGCCAGGCTTCTGTTCCAGAGCGCATTCATTTCGAGGCGATCTCTGCGGCGAAACTGTACCCCCCTCCCCAATGCGTGATGATCAGCGCCGGCGACTTCGGATCAGCCTCGATCTTCTTGCGCAGGCGGCTCACCTGATTGTCGATGCTGCGATCAAACGGCTCGGCCGCCTTGCCGGCCGTCAAATCCAATAGCTGATCTCGGCTGAGGACCAGTCCTGCGTGATCGACAAAGACGCTCAGAAGCCGGAACTCCACCGTGCTCAGTGGCACGACCAGACCGTCCTGATCGATCAGCTCGCGGCGTCCCACGTTCAACAGCCAGCGGTCGAAGCGGATTTCCTTGGCCTTTATCACGCCACGCTGAGGCGGAAGGCTCTGCACGCGACGAAGGACGGCCTTGATGCGCGCTAAAAGCTCGCGCGGATTGAATGGCTTGGAAAGATAGTCATCGGCACCAAGCTCGAGCCCCACAATGCGATCCGTATCCTCGGCCATGGCCGTGAGCATGATGACTGGCACATCCGTGCTTTCGCGAATATAGCGGCACAGCGACAGACCGTCCTCGCCCGGCATCATCACATCAAGGACCACAAGATCGATGCCGTGACGATCGATAAGGCGGCGGCACGCCGCGGCGCTTTCGGCCAAACTCGTCCGATATCCGTGCCGGGAAAGATACTTGCCGACGAGGTCGCGGATATCCCGATGATCGTCGACGATGGCGATGTGAGGGGCGGTTTCCATATCTCTCTCTTGTAAGATATCTCCTATCCTTAGCTGCCCAGGCCCGCTGGACAAAATTGTATCAAAGCGTCTCGCACAGCTCCTCTGCGACATGCCGCCAAGAAATTGGCATTTAGGGGGATAGCGGAGGCTCTTGCACTACGCTTGTCCAGGCCTGGATTCTCAGCCAACGAGAGTGCCGCCATCATGAACCATGCCACGCTTGCTGAGGTGTCGGGATACACGATGGCGGCCGAGAAAAAGAAGTTCGCCGCAGAGGCAATTGTCCGTCTCAGCGTCGCGACGACCGAGCCCGGTTTCCCAAACCTACCCGACGAGTTTGGGAAAAGTGGAGAAAAAGCTGATCAGCATCAGCAGCCGAAATAACGAATGGCGACCCCGGCAGGACTTGAACCTGCGACCATCCGCTTAGAAGGCGGATGCTCTATCCAGCTGAGCTACGGGGCCCCAAGTGTCGAGCAGGCGCGAAACCCCCGCTCGGGTAAAAATGCAGCGCAGCAATAGCCGAGCTGCAAGCCACACGCAACGTTGCCACAGCCCGAGTCGGGCACAAATCGAACCTAGCTATTCGGCTGCCACCCGTGCCGAGGCAGGCTGCGCGCTTGTAGAAGCTCTGTAGTGCAACGGGCCACCGCGGAAGGGCGCGAACCCTGTGCCGAAGATCACGCCGGCATCGACCAGGTCCGCATTCTCGACGATGCCCTCGGCGAGGCACTTCTCGCATTCGCCGATCAAGGGCTCGACCAGCTCGCGCCCGAGACGCTCGAGCTCGCGCTTGTCGTAGGGCTTCTCGGTCTTCACGGGCTTGCCGTCCTTCCAGACGTAGAAACCTTCGCCCGTCTTCTTGCCGAGCTTGCCGGCAGCGACCAGGCGCTCCAGACGCGAGCCCTCGGCCGAGAAGCCGAGAATGCGACCGACGTGAGCGCAGATATCGAGGCCGACGGTGTCGGCAAGCTCGATCGGGCCCATGGGCATGCCGAAGGTGCGCGCCGCCTCATCCAGCAGCTCGGGTGCCTCACCGCGCTCGAGGCGCTGCATGGCATTCATCATGTAGGGCGCGAGCACGCGGTTCACGAGGAAGCCGGGATTGCTCTTCACGATGAGCGGGAACTTGTCGATCGCAGTGACGAAGGCGCAGCCCTTGCGCACTTCGTCCTCGCGCGATTGCTTGCCGCGGATTACCTCGACGAGAGGCATCTGCGCGACGGGGTTGAAGAAGTGAATGCCAATGAGGCGGCCTGGGTCGTTCAATCCCGCGGCGATGTCCTCGATCATGATCGAGGAGGTGTTGGTTGCAATCACGGCGCCGAGCTTCATCTTGCCTTCGAGGCTCTTGAAGAGGTTCTGCTTGACCTCGACCTTCTCGACGATTGCCTCGATCACCACATCGGCACGCGATATGCCGTCGCCGTTCGGATCGGCGATGAAGCGGGCTTTGGCGGCATCCTTGAGCGCCTTCGTGCGGAAGCGGCGCGAGAACAGCTTGCCCTGCGCGGCGATGCCCTTGGCGATGGCATCGGCCGAGAGGTCCTGCAGCGTCACTTCCATGCCCTGCGCGACGCACCAGCCGGCGATGTCGGCGCCCATGACGCCAGCGCCGATGACGTGCACGCGCAGCGGCTTGAAGGTGATGTCCTTCGGTGCCTGCGCCTTCAGCATTTCCGAGAGCTTGAACACGCGACGCAGATTGCGCGAAGTATCGGAGACCATGAGCGGCGCAAAGGCGCGCGTCTCGGCGGCCTTCATGGCATCGAGATCGCCGCCGTGTTGCTCGAAGAGATCGATCAGGCGGAAGGGTGCGGGATAGTGGTCCTCGCGCACTTTCTTTGCGGTCTCGGCGCGCATCTTCGAGACGAGCAGGTTACGCGCCGGCCACAGCCTCGCAAGATTGCGCCAGCCGCCCATGGGCTTGGAACGGCGCTTCTGCGTGATGGCCTTGCGGGCCGACCAGGAGAGGTTCGCGGGGCTGGCGACGAGTTCATCGATGAGGCCCATGGCGCGGGCGGCACTGGCTCGGACCATGGAACCAGAAAGCATAGTGGGCATGGCAGCCAGTGCGCCCGCTTGACGGATTGAGCGCGCCGTGCCGTTGAAGCCCGGGAAGATCCCGAGGCGGACTTCCGGAAAGCCAATGCGAGTGCTGTCGTCGCGCGTGGCGATGCGATAGTGGCACGCGAGCGCCAGCTCGAGCCCGCCGCCGAGGCAGAAGCCGTGAATGCCGCACACGACGGGCACTGGCATCTTCTCGATGCGGTCGAGCATCGCGAGTACGGGGCGGATGCCCTCGATGACCTCGCTCTCGCTCGTGAACTGCTCGAATTCGCGCACGTCGGCGCCGACGATGAACCCCTTCTCCTTACCGGAGAGGATCGCAAGACCAGCAATCGTGCGGTCGCGCGCGCCGGCCTCGACGCGCTCGATGATCGAGCCGAGTTCTTCGAGCGGTCGACGGCCGAGCGCGTTCTGGCTCTCGCCCTCTCGGTCGAAGATGGCCCAGGCGATCTGCTGCTCGTCGATCGAAAAGCGCCAGTCTCGGATGCTGCTCATATCGGTCATGGTCGACCTCTCACTCTGGTTACTCGGCAGCGGCACTGCGCTCTACGGCAGCAGCGTTGTGGCCAGGCTTCATGTAATGCGGCTTCACCTCGGCCGGATCGAAATGATCGACGGCGATCACGCGCGCGGTGAGCGTCTCGACCTCGCGGAGGAGCGCCGTCTCATCCTTAGTCAGAACACCGGCCTTTTCGGCATCGCCGAGCCAGTCGATGCCGTGATAGCGGCGAACGGTGCCGGCACGGATGGCCCGCTCGAGCTTGCGCTCGGCTTCCTCCGACGCGATGACTTTCTCGAGCGTTACTTCGAGGAGGCCGGTTGGATCGTTGACGTCGCGCGAGACGTAGATGTCGCGCGTGAGGCGATCGCGGACCTCGCCGGGCTCGATGGCGAGGCCGACGACCTGATGGCCGAGCCGGTCGCTCGCGGGCTTGTAAGGACGGCCGAACGGGAAGACCAGAACGCCCAGCATGAAGCGCACGAAGCCATTCGGAAAGTTCTCGATGGTGCCGGCAATGGCCTGCTGGAAGCGATAGAGCGCGTTGCGGGCGCAGAGCTCGACGATGAGACGGTCACCCGCAGGCTTGCCGTCATCCTTGTAGCGCTTGAGTACGCACGAGAGCAGGTAGATCTCGGACAGCGCGTCGGCGAGACGGCCGGTGATCTTCTGCTTGGTCTTGAGGCCGCCACCGAGGACGGCAACCGTCACGTCGGCGACGAGCGCAAAGTTGCGCGAGGCGCGGCCGAGCTGGCGGTACCATTCCGCCGTGCCATAGGCCTTCTCCGGCACGGTCGCGAAGAGGCCACCCGTGATGTTGTGGAAGAAGGCGCCGAATGCGTTCGACAGCGAGAAGGCGATATGGCCGCCGAATGCCTTGTCGAAGGCAAGGACGCCGCGGCGCGGGTCTGGGTTCTGCGCGGCCTTGATCTCTTCGTAAAGATAGGGATGCGAGCGCAGAGCGCCCTGTGCGAAGGTGATGAGCGAGCGCGTCAGGATATTCGCGCCCTCGACGGTGATCCCGACGGGCACCATCTGATAAGCCGACTGGAGGTAGTTCGCGGGGCCATCGCAGATGCCGCGCCCGCCGTGCAGGTCCATCGCATCATTGACGGCTTGGCGAAGCTTCTCCGTCGACTGGTACTTCATGATCGCGGAGATTACCGAAGGCTTCTCGCCAGCCGAGACCATGGCCGCAGTGACGGCGCGCCCCGCCTCGTTGACGTAGGCCGTCTCGATCATGCGCGTGAGCGGTTCCTCGAGGCCTTCCATCTTGGCGACCGGCAGGCCGAACTGCTTGCGGATGCGGCCATAGGCCGTCGTCACGCGCAGCATCATCTTGGCGCCCGCGGTGCCGGAAGAAGGCAGCGAGATCGCGCGGCCGGCAGCGAGGCACTCCATGAGCATCCTCCAGCCATTGCCGACCATGCGCTCGCCGCCGATGATCCAGTCCATGGGAATGAAGACGTCCTTGCCCCAGTTCGGGCCATTCGGGAAAGCGGCCCCCGAGGGCAGGTGCCGCCGTCCGATGTTCACACCCGGATGATCAGCCGGAATGAGGGCGACGGTGATGCCGATGTCCTCGCCCTTGCCGAGGTGGTTCTCGGGATCGAACAGGCGGAAAGCCAGGCCAACCAGCGTCGCGACGGGCCCGAGCGTGATGTAGCGCTTATCCCAGGAGAGGCGGATGCCGAGCACTTCCTTGCCCTGGTGCACGCCGCGCGTTACATAGCCGATATCGCGCATGGTCGCCGCATCCGAGCCCGAAGTGGGACCGGTGAGCGAGAAACAGGGGACTTCGAGGCCCTGCGCGAGGCGCGGGAGATAATGATGCTTCTGCTCGGGTGTGCCGTATTTCTCGATGAGCTCGCCAGGGCCGAGCGAGTTCGGCACCATGACGATGGTCACGACATCCGGCGAGCGCGAGGCGATCTTGCCGAGGATGAGCGACTGCGCCTGCGGCGAGAAGCCGAGGCCGCCGTGCTCCTTGGAGATCAGCATCCCGAGAAAGCCGTGGCGTTTGACGAAGTCCCAGATGTCTTGCGGGATCTCGCGCTCGTTGTGGCGCACCTGCCAATCGTTGACCATGCGGCAGAGCTCGGTCGTCGGACCATCGAGGAACGCGCGCTCTTCGGCCGTTAGCTCTATCGCAGGGACAGCACTGAGCCGCTCCCAGTTCGGGCGGCCGGAAAAAATCTCCGCATCGAAGCCGACGGTGCCTGCTTCGAGCGCCTGCTGCTCGGTATCGGAGACGCGGGGCAGGACCTTGCGGATCTGCTCGTAGACGGGGCCGGTCAGCCACGAGCGGCGGATCGATGGGACGGAAAGCAGGCCGAGGATGACGGCGGGCAGCCATCCTATAAGGCCGAGCCAGCCGAACGCCGGCATGCGCAACGTGCCGTCAATGAGCCCGGTCTGCCAGATGAATGCGGCCGCTGCCGCCGTGAGCGCCCACGCCGCGATCGTGGCCTGCCGCATGGACAGGACGAACATCGCGATTACACAAGCCGCCACGAATATCACCGCTACCATCGTGCCCACCTCCTCGAACCCGACAACTCCTGCTCTCAGGGCAGGTTGCCTTCCGATCCGGTCTCACCACCGCCGCGTGCAAAATGCCGCGCCCGGTTCACAGGCGCGCAGACAGCACTTGTCCTTGTCCGCACGCCGGGGCCTCGTATGGCCCGTCTTATACGCCCTTGGGCGCTTGCGTGCGACGCATTTGGCAGGAACGGCTGCCAATACAATACAAGTGGGGGCGCGGCCGGAACCGCACCCCCATTTTATTCCGATAATTCTTACTGATACTGAAAGTTCTGCGGCGTCGATGCTACTTTGCCGCTGCCTTGAGCACCGGCGTGATGCGCGCCACCTCAGCCTCGACGAGCTTCTGCAGGCCCGCGGGGCCGCGATCCGCGCCCTTCGGTGCGGTCGAGCCGAGTTCCTCGTAGCGCTTGATGATCGCCGGGTCGTCGAGAGCCTTGCCCAAGGCCGCGAGCAGCGTGTTCTGGATGTCCTGCGGCAGGCCCTTCGGCCCCACCATCGCGTTCCAGGCGCTGAAGATGAAGTCCACGCCGAGCTCTTTCGTCGTCGGCACGTCGGGAAGGGCGGCGATCCGCTCGGGATGCGCGACGGCATAGGCTTTGATCGTTCCGGCCGTGATCTGCGGAATCACGTTGAGCGACTGGTCGACCATGTAGTCGATCTGCCCGCCGACGAGATCGTTGAGCGCCGGGCCCGTACCCTTGTAGGCGACCAGCGCAGGCTTGAAGCCGAACTGCCCGTTGAACACAAAGCCCGACACGTAGGAGATCGAGCCGACGCCGGCGTGCCCGTAGTTGAGCTTCTCGCTGTTGGCCTTCAAGTAGGTGAGCAGTTCCTTGAGATCCTTCGGCTCGAGAGCTTTCTTCGAGACGATTGTCTGCGGCGTGTAGTTGACGACGCTGATTTGCGTGAAGCTCGTCGCGGGATCATACTTGAGGTTCGGATACAGGGCGGGTGCCGCTGACTGCGTGCCCATGTTGCCGACGGCGATCGTATAGCCGTCGGGTGCTGCCGTCGCCGCGCGCGTCATGCCGATGGTGCCGCCGGCGCCGCCAATGTTTTCAACGACAAGCTGCTGGCCGAGCGTACGCGACATGTGCTCGGCGATGAGGCGCGTGACGACGTCGGTCGGGCCGCCGGCAGCGAACGGCACGATTACCGTGATTGGCTTCGATGGATACTGTTGCGCGACGGCCGGGGCGGCCGTCACGCCGAGAGCTGCGATCGCGGCGATCGCGGCGCGGCGTGTAATCTTCATCGTTGTCTCCTCCAGTAGTGCTTGTGATGGGGTTACTTTGAAACTTGCGTCGTATCGGGCGCATTCACTCCGTGAAAACAGTGTCGCGCCTCTTGCTGATGGCCGGCAACGCCGACACCACCAGGATGATCAGGGTGATCACCAGCAGGGTCAGCGAGACCGGACGATCGACGAACGTCCAGAGGCTGCCGCGCGAGATGACCATGGCCTGACGAAGCTTTTCTTCCATCAGCCTGCCGAGAACAAAGCCGAGAAGCAGTGGCGCCTGCTCGAAGCCGAGCTTGATCAGCAGGTATCCGAAGAGCGCGAAGGCAGCCGTCAGGACGACTTCCGTCGGCGAGTTGTTGATCGAGTAGATGCCGATGCAGCAGAAGATGATGATCGCGGGGAACATCAGACGGTAGGGCACGCGTAGCAGCCGCACCCAGATTCCGATCAGCGGCAGGTTGATGATCAGCAGCATGAGATTGCCGATCCACATCGAGGCGATCATGCCCCAGAAGAGCTCGGGCTGCTTCGTGATGATCTGCGGGCCTGGCACGATGCCGTGGATGGTCATGGCGCCGATCATGAGCGCCATCACAGCATTCGGCGGAATGCCGAGCGTGAGCAGGGGTATGAACGCCGTCTGGGCGCCCGCGTTGTTGGCCGATTCTGGGCCTGCCACACCTTCGATCGCCCCTTCGCCGAAACGGGAGGGATCCTTGGCGAGCTTCTTCTCGATGGAGTAGGACGCGAAGGGGCCGAGCACAGCGCCGTTGCCCGGCAGGAAGCCGAGTAGCGAGCCAATTCCCGTGCCGCGCAGGATCGGCGCGAGTGAGGTTTTGAAATCTTCCATGTTGGGAAGCAATCGGCCGATCCTGTCGCTGACGACGGCGCGGGCCTCCTTGTGCTCGAGGTTGCGCAGGATTTCTGCGAACCCGAACATGCCCATGGCAATGACTGCGAAGTCGATGCCGTCGGCGATCTCCATCCAGCCGAATGTCAGACGCTCCTCGCCGGTCTCGATATCGGTGCCGACCGTCGACAGCAGGATACCGAACAGGATCATCGCAATGGCTTTCGGCACCGATCCGCGCGCAAGCACCACGGCGAACATGAGCCCGAGCACCATGAGCGCGAAGTAGTCGGCAGGCCCGAACAGCAGCGCGAGTGTGGTGAGCGGCTTCGCTGCGGCGGCGATGATGATCGTCGCGATGGTGCCGGCGATGAACGAGCCGATCGCGGCAATGCCAAGCGCGATGCCGGCGCGGCCCTGCTTGGCCATCTGATGGCCGTCGAGGACGGTGACGACAGCGGTTGCCTCGCCCGGAATATTGACGAGGATCGCCGTTGTCGAGCCGCCGTACTGGGCGCCGTAGTAGATGCCGGCGAGCATGATCAGCGCGCCCACGGGATCGAGCCCGAAGGTGAGCGGCAGCAGCATGGCGATGGTGGCGATCGGACCGACGCCCGGGAGCACGCCGATGAGCGTGCCGATCAGGCAGCCGAGAAAGCACAGCCCCGCGTTCTTGAGCGAGCCGGCAACGGCGAGGCCGAGCTGAAGATTGGCGACAAGGTCCCACATCTCAGTAACCGAGCAGCGGCGGCAGGACGGGGATCGGCAGGCGAAGGACGACCTTGAAGAGCAGATAGCAGGCAAGCGTCATCAAGGTCGTGAAGACCACGATCTCGACGGGGCGCGTATCCGAGTCGGCCATCGACGAGAGGAGCATCGCCAGAGGACCTGCAACGAGCAGGCCGAAGGGGCGAACGGTGGCGGCGAACGCCAGGATCGCGCCAAGGATGAAGATCGTGCCACGCAGCGAGAAGCCTTCGACGCGTTCGTGATTGCCGATCAGCCCCATGACCATAAGGTAGATACCGAACCCGCAGAGCCCGATTGCGACCGCCTTGGGCATTAGGCCGGAGCCGACACCCGACATTGAGCCGGTATCGAGGGGAAGGGCTGAGTAGTAGCCGATGGCTGCAGATACGATGAGGAACAGCCCAGCGAGAACTTCCCGGTTCAGGCGAGTGCCTCCCACAGTCCCACCGACCGACGGCTCAGCCGGCTTCTCAACCGCCATTTTTCCTCCCGGTAATTCCCAGCACGTGTGCTCACTACGGGGCGGAACCCGCAGCCTAGCGTTAGGGCATCCTAACCGCCTTGTTCCGGCGGCGTCTACCCCATTGGGATAAAACGAGAAAGGTGCGTAGCATTCCGCGGTTTGGAATTTGCGACGCGACGCGAGACTATTGGGCCGGCGCAGCATTGCCGCGGTAGGCGCTGAGCTTCGAGCGGAGTTCCTGCAGTGCGCCCGCAACCGGCGCGAACTCGAATCGGATGGCGTGCCGGCCTGGTCCGACAGTGACCGCCCGGAAAAGAACGTTCGCCTTGTGCACGCGCGCCGGCAGGCCGTCTATCGTGGCGAACCACCAGGGATGCCACACGTCGTTCAGGACGACGAAGCCCGGCATGGCCGTCTCGACCTCGATGTCGATGATCGTGTTCTCGTAACGGACAATGCGCACATTCGGGGCCAGAAAGGCGTCTGGTTCCTCGAATGTCAGCGGTGGTGGCATGTTGGGCCGCGCGTCGAGCAGGACGGTGCTGCTCGGGTCTGCGGCCGGCCATTTCCCGTCGCGCATAATGCTGCTGAAGTCGGCGATCTGCCAGTTTCTCACGAAGAGCACGCGCGGCAGCGCATCCGGGTTCTCGTACACGTATCCGTCGGGCGTCCGCCCCATGAAGCGCAGATCCGCCGGCTTGGCGGTGCGGTCGATCCGATCGATCGGAACGGGGGTGACGATGTAGCGAAGCCCCAGCAGATTGGCGAGTCGGCAGCGGTACGACGGGAAAAGCGGCGTGAAGCGACGCTGGTTCGGGCCGACGATCGAATCTTCCGCGCCGACGGCCCGCGTGAAGTCGGCGAGACGCAGCGGATTATATCCAAGCGTATGATCGAAGCCGTGCACCATGGCCGTGTTTGGCCACTCGAAGCCGAGCCCGGCAAGCTCCACGCGGTCGCGCCGCGCCGAGCCCGGCGGTTGCTGAGCGAGGGCCTTGATGAAGCGGATGGTCTCGCTCGGCTTCTCCGGATCGAGCATCGTGAAATTTTCGGTCGGCAGCGCCGTCGACTCGTTAGGGCCATTGTTGAAGGCGAGATCGGCGGTAAGCACGGCCGCGAGCGCGGGCACGACCGCCCAACTCGCCCGTCGACCGACGCGAGTCACCAGCAGAAGGACACCGACGCTGGCCGAGAGCCAGGCGAAGCTGATCACGATCGGGCGGAGCGCGACACCGAGCCTGCTCTGTGAGGCGGCTACAGCGATCGCTGTCGCGGTGATTGCGAGGAGCAGCGAGACTTTGAGGTGCAGGCGCGGGTGCGCCGGCTCGGTGACAGCGGCGTTCGTCATCCAGAGATGCACGAGATAGCCGCTGAGGATGGCGAGTAGTCCGCCGACGAGGAATGTCGCATCGGCCGGCCGACGAAAGAGCGCGACGCCTGGAAGCCCCTCGTACAGAAGCCAAAAAACAGGCGTGTTCGAGCCGAGCGCGTAGAGGGTCATCAGCACGGCCGCGATCGTAAAAAAGCGGATCTCCCGCGAGAGCAGAAGACGCCGGGAAATGCCGAGGCCCGCCAGCAGGGCGATCGGCAGGGCGCCGATGTAAAGCTGGCTCATGTTCTGTGAGAGCGTGACTTCGTTGGGGTTCCACGTCCAGCTGAAGGGCCCCCAATACTCGACGGCCTTGTCGAAGGCGCCGTAGAGATCGCTGAACACGAGCGTGAGCAGGGAGGCCGGATGCAGCGAGCCGCGTGTCGCTTCCGCAAAGGGTATGGCGGCGCGGCTTGACGACAGGACGAACAGCACCGTCAGCAGAAGGGGGAGCGCTGCGAGGACGATGCAGGTGAGGCCCGCTGCCAGCAGGGGGCGGACGCTTGCGCGGAGGCGCACCGCACGGCCGGCTCCATCGAGCCAGTGATGCAGCACATATCCGACGAGAATGAGCGCGCCGAGATAGGCGACCTGATCGGGCTCGATGATCATCAAGCCTGTGGCCGCACCGGCACCTATGCCCCAGCGGACGGACTGGCGATCAATGGCGCGCGCAAGCAGCCATAGCGCCAGCGCAAAGAAGGCAAAGGACTGGATCTGCCCCACATGCTGGATGCGCCATGCTGCCGAGGCCCCAAAGGCGAATGCAAGTGCCGCGACGATAGCACCCGCCGGATGCCAGCCGCGATCGCGGAAGAGCAGCAGGATTGCGAAGCCGCCGAGCGCGAGCAGGCCGAATGTGTAGCCGTCGACGAGTTGGAAGCTTGGCGAGGGATCGATGAGCGCGATCAGCAGCGCCGGCGAGAGCATGAGACTCTGCGGATCGGCAATCTGCGGGGAGCCGGCAAAGACGTGGGGGTTCCAGAAGGGTGACTGCCCACTGTGAAGGGCGTTGGCAAGGAACTGTACCTGCGCCTGGAAGTGCGCCTTGGCGTCGTAGGGAATGGCGACATTGCCGAGCAGCCAGGGTGCGCACAGCACCAGCCAGCCCGCGACCAGCGCGAGGGCAGCAACCCGGTAGCCGGACGTCACCGAATCATTCTTCACGGAATCACACCGCAGAGGGCGGAGCGAGAGGGCGGGAAGTGAGAGGCGGGAAATTAGGCGGAAAGAGGGATGACTGGCAATTGGGGACCAGGGCGGTGCACCATTACCCGGTTAATAGTGCCGGCGAGCAAGGTTGATCGGCAGGGTTGCCATGCCTGGACGTGATAGCAGGGGCGGCAAATGCCGTTAGAGTGCGGCAAACCCAGTGTCTCGATTCCGAAGTTCGCCTGACCTCGATGCTTGCGTACCCTGCGAACTTCGGAATCATAAGGGACACTGGAATCATAAGCTTGCTAGTGTGATTCCGATCGAGAAATTCGCTCCGTACCATGTCGCGAGATCTGGCGAATTTCTCGATCATCACACTAGAAGCGACCAGGAGCTGAAATGCCGACCGAGCCAACGCCCCCGACGCTGCGCACGCTGATCGAAGGCGGCATCTACACGATCATCGCCGACAACCCTGCCCGTCTCAATGCGTACACGCGCGACATGTGGGAGGCGCTGCCACGTCTTGTCCGCGAGGCGGAGGCCAATCCGGCCGTTCGCGTCATCGTGCTGCGCGGGGCCGGCACGAAGGCATTTTCGGCGGGTGCAGATATCTCAGAGTTCGAGGGCAACCGCGCGGGCGCGGAAGCACGGCGCTATGACGAGATCAATCACGAGGCCTTCGAGGCCATCGGGCGGGCGGCGAAGCCGACCATTGCCATGGTGTATGGCTACTGCTTCGGCGGCGGCTGCGAGTTGGCCATTTGCTGCGACATGCGCTGGGCTGCGGAGGACGCGATATTCTCTATTCCCGCAGCGAAGCTCTCGATCGGCTACAACCCGCGCTGGATCCGGCCCATGCTGGCGGTCATGTCCGCGGCCAAGGCAAAAGAGATGCTCTTCACCGGCCGGCGCTATTCGGCGGCTGATGCGCTTGCCATGGGCATGGTGAATGCCGTGGTGCCTTCCGCCGAGCTCGAGACCGCGACGCGCAAGGTCGCCGACGAGATGGCGATCAACGCGCCGCTCTCGATCAGGGCAGCCAAGGAATCCATCGACGAACTCTTCATGCAGCCGGAGAATCCCGATCTCGCGCGTCTCGACAAGTTCGTCGAAGCCTGCTTCGAGAGTGAGGACTATGCGGAGGGGCGCCGCGCGTTCATGGAGAAGCGGAAGCCGCAGTTCAGGGGCCGGTGAGCGCCGCGAACATCATTCTTTTTGAGTGAGCGCGGCAAAGCGCGCCAAGAACACCTGCTGCGCCGTGGCGACGGGCGAGGCCTCGAGCCGCGTGAGAAGCGCCACCAGACTTTCTGGTATGGCCGGGATGCCGAAGTAGCGATCGGCTTCATCCTTGGAGAAGCCGGCGAGTAACGTCGCCTCGTAGTAGGCGGCAATGCGGTCGGCGTGCTTGATGGCCGCTGCGATCTCGCTCGGGAGCATGGCCGGAAGCCCGAAGCGCACATGGATGGCTTCGAGCAGACGGTTCTCGAAGGCCTTGTAGTCGAACCCTATGGCGGCCTTGAAGGGGCTGATGAGGTCGCCGACCACGTACTCCGGCGCGTCATGCAGGAGCGCGGCGAGCTGCCAGTGATGCCCCCACTGAGGATTGAGCGTGCTCGCGATCTCTTCAACCAGGACGGCGTGCTCGGCGACTGAGAAGGCGTGATCGCCGAATGTCTGGCCATTCCAGCGCGCGACGCGGGCAAGGCCGTGGGCAATGTCCTCGATGGCGATGTCGTCCGGCGAGGGCGCGAGCAAATCGAGGCGGCGGCCCGACAGCATCCGCTGCCAGGCGCGCGGCTTTTCGTCGCCGTGTCGGGTCCCGCTCATGATTTCGGGGCCTTGAATTTGCGCTGAAGCGCCGCGCATGCAGCGTGCCGGTGGCAGTCGACGACGTGGTCGTTCACAAAGCCCGAGGATTGCATGAAGGCATAGACCGTCGTCGGACCGACGAAACGGAAGCCCTCCTTCTTCAGCGCCTTCGAGATGGTCTTGGAGGTGGGGCTCTCGGGCGGGATGTCGCGCATGGTGCGGCGCTCGTGAATGACCGGCTTGCCGTCGAGGAAGTCCCAAAGGAATTTGCCGAGGGTCGTGCGCTCCCTGAGCTGCAGATAGGCTTTCGCATTCTCGATCGTGGCTTCGATCTTCGCCTTGTTGCGTACGATGCCGGCATCGTTCATCAGTCGCTCGACGTCGCGCGCAGTGTATCGCGCAACGCGCTCGGCATCGAAGCCGTGGAAAGCCTTGCGGAAGTTCTCGCGCTTCCTGAGGATCGTGATCCACGACAGGCCGGCCTGGAAGCCTTCGAGGATGAGCTTTTCGAGAAGCGCACCGTCATCCGACTTGGGAACGCCCCACTCCTCGTCGTGGTAGCGCGTGTATTCAGCATCCGAAATGCCAACCCAGCCACAGCGGACAAGCTCTTTGCTCATGGTGCGGAGGCTCTCGCTGCGGCGCTGGCACGGTAGCGGTCGAGCGCGCCGGTATCAGCCATCACTGGCGCGGTGCCGGCCACGAGCGGCTCGCCCTTGTCGGCGGCTTCCACCGCGCGGTCCAGGCGTAGCAGTGCGAGGCCGTGGGGGCCGGCGACCGTGCCCAGCTTGCCGATCACGGCTGCGCCGATGAGGATATCGGTACCCGAGGTGAGGGGTTCAGTACCCGTTAGGAGCGTGACGCGCTTGCGCACCACCGTCTTGTTCTGCATACGCGCGACGACCTCCTGGCCGACGAAGCAGCCCTTGGTGAAGGATACGCCGCGGAGGCGATCGTAGTTCGCTTCGTGCGGAAACGTATCGCCGAGCGCATAGTCGAAGCCGCCTTCGGCCACGCCGAGTGCAACGCGGCGCTCGTGATAGAGGTCTTCCGGCACAATCTTACCAGTCAGTGACACGAGTTTCGCGCGTGGCACGATGAGGCGCCAGCCTAGATCCCCATGACGCGGGTCCGCATACAACCAACCGCCCTCGATGGATGGCGCCGCCGGCCCCCATGCCGCGGCAATCCCATACTCGGCCGAAACATCGGTGAGCGCGATCTTCGCGCGCAACTTGTACATCGTGAGCCGCTTGACGAGATCGCCGGCACGGTCGGCAGTCGTCTCCAGCAGCCAGCCATCCTCGGTCTTCAGCGCAAAGAACTCGAAGAGGATCTTGCCCTGCGGCGTGAGGAGCCCGGCAAAGCGGGGTTCGCCGATGGCCATGCCGGTGAGGTCGTTCGTCACCAGATTATCCAGGAAGTCCGTCGCCTCGGCGCCCGTGACCGACACGACGCCGCGATTGGGCAGCAGCGCGACAACGGTGGTGCTCATTTCATCACAACTCCTGCGCGGCGCGGCTCTTGCGGTTGTGGGCGGCTGGCGCGCCCCTCTCATCTGGGGTATCTCGCGCCGGGGACAAGCCGCGTGCGGCGGCGCTGCAAGCGTACCTGAACGTTCCTAGGAGGCCGGCATGGCAGATCAGTTCGACCTTATCCTCAAGCGGGGAACCGTCGTCAATCATGACGGCGAGGGCGTCCGTGATATCGGCGTCGTTGGGGGACGGATTGCGGCGATCGGCGACCTCTCCGGGGGGCGGGCGGCTGAGGTTATCGACGCCAAGGACCTGCACGTTCTTCCCGGCGTGATCGATACCCAGGTCCATTTTCGCGAGCCGGGGCTCGAGCATAAGGAAGACCTCGCGTCGGGCAGCCTAGCGGCTGTCACCGGTGGCGTCACGGCGGTCTTCGAGATGCCGAACACCAAGCCGCTGACGACGACCGCCGAGACGCTCGCCGACAAGGTTTCGCGGGCACGCGGGCGGATGCATTGCGACTTCGCCTTCTACGTTGGTGGTACACGCGAGAACGTCGGCAACATCCCGCGGCTCGAGCATCTCGAGGCCTCCGCCGGCATCAAGGTCTTTATGGGCGCCTCGACCGGCGACCTCCTGATCGAGGACGAGGCGACACTCGAACGTGTGATCGCGGCCATCTCGCGGCGCGCGGCCTTCCATGCCGAGGACGAGGCGCGCCTCAGGGAGCGTGCCGGCCTGCGCCGCCCTAATGATCCGTCCTCGCATCCCGTTTGGCGCGACGAGGTGGCGGCGATGATCGCGACGGACCGGCTCGTGCGTCTCGCCGAGAAGTACCGTAAGCGCGTGCACGTGCTGCACGTCTCGACGGCTGAGGAGATGGCCTATCTCGGCGAGCATAAAGCCTGGGCCAGCGTCGAGGTGACGCCGCATCATCTGACCCTCATGGCGCCGGACTGCTACGAGCGGCTCGGCACCTACGCTCAGATGAACCCGCCCGTGCGGGACGGCAGGCACCTGCAGGCGCTCTGGGCCGGCATTGCCGACGGCACCGTCGATGTGCTCGGCTCCGACCACGCCCCCCACACGCGCGAGGAGAAGGACCACCACTACCCTGAAAGCCACTCGGGGATGACCGGGGTGCAGACGCTGGTCCCCGTCATGCTCGACCACGTGAATGCCGGCCGCCTGACGCTGCAGCGGTTCGTCGATCTGACCAGCCACGGACCGGCACGTCTGTTCGGGATCGTCGGCAAGGGCCGGATTGCCGTCGGCTATGACGCCGATCTGACAGTGGTCGATCTGAAGCGCACGATGACGATCACGAATAGCTGGATCAGATCGCACGCCGGGTGGACTCCCTACGACGGCGGGAGCGTGCGCGGCTGGCCCGTCGGCACGTTCGTAAGGGGCCACCCTGTGATGTGGGATGGCGAGATTTTGACCCCCGCCGTGGGGGAGCCTGTACGCTTCCACGAGGGCGGATAGTCACGGCGCGGCACGGTCGCGCATTAACCATCAACCTAAACAAGACCTTAACATCTCCCTGCGTTGCCCCTACCCCTGAATGTCCTCAGCGGGGGCTGCACACACGCGGACACGGCCGTCCAGGCCGCGCTCCGATCTACCCAGGGAGTACGCAAAGAAATGCGCCCGTTCAGCAAAAGCTGCCGCCAATTGGCGGCGGTCACAGGTATGATTGTGCTCGGTGCCATGGCGTCGATGATGACGACCGACAGCGCGCAGGCGCAGGGCGTCGACGAGTGGATGGGAAAGTCGTTCGCCACCCCTACCGAGGCGCGCAAGCCGGTTCGCCGCATGGGCCTCGGTGCCACGGGCCGGACTGAGCGCTCGCGCGAGAGTCTGACGGGGGGGAGCCGCCGCATTTCGAGCGGCAAGCGGACGCGGAAGTCCGCGACCGCCAGGCGCCGCACAGGCGTCCGGGTTGCAAGTCTCGGGACAAGCTACCAGCCGAAGCCGGACCTCGGGCCGAGCCTTGCAGGTCGCGGCGTGAAGTGGGCTGCGAACTCAGGCTGCCTGAATGCGCAGCTCAGAGCCGTCGTCTATCAGGTTGCAAGCAACTTCGGCCCGGTCACCGTCAATTCCACCTGCCGCGGACGCCGGCACAACGCACGTGTCGGCGGGGCACGGCATTCGCACCACTTGGCCGGCAATGCCGTCGACTTCAGGGTCCATGGCAGTGGCGCCCGCGGTGTCTACGCCTACTTGCGCAGCCACGCGTCGGTTGGCGGCCTCAAGCTCTATCGCCGAGGCTTCTTCCACATCGACGTCGGCTCGCGCCGCACCTGGTAGTCGCGGCGACGAACTCTACTCAAGCGACCGCGATTCGCTTGGCAGATCGTGAACTTGTGCTACGGTGTCTTCATGACCGGACGGGCTGGATAAGCCCGCCCGGCACATCTTTTTGTGCACGCTCGAAGGGGCCGGAAGAGCCTCGCGAAAAACCCGGAGGAACCTGAATGTCGCTCGTTAAACCGCTTCTGGCATCCATTGTCGCTGCGGGTCTGGCTCTCTCGGCGCCGATTCCAGCATCTGCCAAAGAGCTGAAGATGGCGCTCTCCGCCGAACCCTCGGCGATGGATCCCCACTTCCACAACCTGACGCCGAACAATGCGCTGACCTCACACGTCTTCGAGCGCCTGGTGCACTTCGACGAGAAGCAGTCGCTCATTCCCGGACTCGCGACGAGCTGGAAGACGATCGACGACAAGACATGGGAGTTCAAGCTGCGCACGGGCGTCAAGTGGCACGACGGGACGCCGTTTACGGCCGACGACGTCATCTTCACCATGGAGCGGGCGCCGAACGTCGAGAACAGCCCGGGCAGTTTCGCGCTCTATGTGCGAGGCAAGACTTTCAGCAAGGTCGACGATTTCACGGTTCGCGTGTCGACAAAGGAACCGTACCCGCTGATGCCGAACGATCTCGCGACGATCGCGATCATCTCGAAGAAGGCGGCAACGGGGGCCAAGACCGAAGATTTCAATGCAGGCAAGGCGGCGATCGGCACCGGCCCCTTCAAGTTCTCGGAGTTCGTCAAAGGCGATCGTTACGTCGTCGTGCGCAATGACGACTACTGGGGTAACAAGCCCGTGTGGTCGAAGGTGACGATCCGGCCGATCAAGACTGGTCCGGCGCGCGTCGCCGCCCTGCTCGCCGGTGACGTCGACGTGATCGAGGAAGTGCCGACGACGGACATCGCGCGCCTTCAGGGTGATGCGAAGGTCTCGCTCGGTCAGGGCCTTTCGAACCGTGTCATCTATTTCCACATCGACCACTGGCGCGACGAGACGCCGTTCATCACGGCGAACGACGGTTCGAAGATCAAGAATCCGCTCAAGGACGTGCGTGTCCGCAAGGCGCTCTCCAAGGCGATCAACCGTCCGGCAATCGTCGATCGGCTCATGGAGAAGGCCGCCGTGCCGGCGTCGCAGTTCCTGGCTGACGGCTTCTTCGGCGTTTCGAAGAAACTGAAGCCGGAAGCCTTCGATCCCGATGGGGCTAAGAAGCTGCTCGCAGAAGCCGGTTTCCCCAATGGCTTCAAGATGACCCTGCATGGTCCGAACGGCCGCTACATCAATGATGCGCGGATGGCCGAGGCTGTCGCGCAGATGTTCACGCGCATCGGTGTCGAGACCAAGGTCGAGACCATGCCGCCGGCAGTCTTCTTCAATCGTGCGTCGCAAGGTGCGGGTGGCAATCCCGAGTTCAGCTTTATCCTGGTTGGGTGGGGTTCGGGCACCGGCGAAGTTTCGTCGCCGCTGAAGTCCCTCGTCGCGACCTTCGACAAGACCAAGGGCATGGGTACAGCCAACCGCGGCCGCTACTCCAACCCGGTCCTCGACAAGGTGATCGACGAGGCGCTCGCGACTGTGGACGACACGAAGCGCGGCGAGTTACTCGCCAAGGCCAGCGAGATCGCCATCGAGGATGTCGGCGTCATCGTCAGTCACTACCAGCTCAACACGTGGGCGACGCGGCGCGGTCTGAAGTACGTGCCGCGTACCGACGAGTACACGATCGCGACGAGCGTGAGCGAGCAGTAAGGCGCGCTTTGCGCAGACCGCCCCCGCTCGTCTGCGGGGGCGGTGCCGTTTCCATTCGGAGCCTCGCGTGACCGCCTACATCATCCGCCGCCTGATGCAGAGCGCCGCCGTCGTGCTGGCGATGTCGGTCATCATGTTCCTCGGCCTGCACGTGGTTGGAGACCCGATCTACCTGCTGATCGACCCGCAGGCTGATCAGGCGGAGATCGAGCGTACGATCCAGCGTCTCGGGCTCGATCAGCCGATCTGGATGCAATACTTTCATTTCCTCAAGGGCGCGCTGAGCGGCGACCTCGGCAAGTCCTTCGTTCATGGCACGTCAGCGCTGAAGCTCATTGTCGAACGGATGCCGGCGACGCTCGAGATTGCGATTGCGGCGACGCTGATGGCGATCCTGCTCGGCATTCCGCTCGGTCTCTATGCCGGGCTCAAGCCCGACAGCTTTGCTTCCAAGTCCATCATGGCGACGTCGATCCTCGGCTTCTCGCTGCCGACGTTCTGGGTGGGCATCATGATGATCATGGTATTCGCCGTGATGCTCGGCTGGCTGCCGTCGACAGGTCGCGGGCCGACAGCGACGTTCCTCGGCATCACGTCGAGCCTGTTCACGATCGACGGCCTGCGCCACATCACCATGCCGGCACTCAACCTCGCGCTGCTGAAGATCAGCCTCGTCATCCGCCTGACGCGCGCGGGTACCCGCGAGGCTATCCACCAGGACTACATCAAGTTCGCCCGTGCCAAGGGCATACCTACGAGCCGTATCGTCGGCGTGCACCTGCTCAAGAACATCATGATTCCGGTCGTGACCGTGCTCGGCCTCGAGTTCGGAAGCCTCATTGCCTTCTCGGTCGTCACAGAGACGATCTTCGCCTGGCCGGGCATGGGCAAGCTGCTGATCGATTCGATCCAAACCCTCGACCGACCGATCATCGTCGCTTACCTCATCATCATCGTCATGTTGTTCGTGGTCATCAACCTGATCGTCGACATACTCTACTCGATCCTGGACCCGCGCGTGCGCATTGGGGAGAAATCCGCATGAGCACGACCGACGCAGGTCCGGCAGTGGCCGAAGATGCAGCCGTCCGCCGTCCGGCCGTGCAGACGCCGTTCCAGCGATTTGTCGCTGATTATACCGAGAGCAGACTCGCCACGATCGCGTTCGTCGCGCTCATCGTGACGATGCTGCTGGCGCTGATTGCGCCGTGGATCGTGCCGCAGAACCCCTATGATCTCGCCCAGGTCGATATCATGGACAGTCGACTCGTTCCTGGTACGCCGGCATCGAGCGGCAAGTACACGCATTGGCTCGGCACAGACGGCGCTGGGCGCGATCTCGTCAGCGCCATGCTGTACGGCTTGCGAATCTCGCTCGCCGTGGGTGTGATGTCCGGCCTCATTGCCATGGCGCTCGGCGCGGCCATCGGTCTCGTCGCGGCCTATGTCGGTGGCAAGGTCGAGAGCCTCATCATGCGCATCGTCGACCTGCAGCTCTCCTTCCCCGCGATCCTCGTCGCGCTCATGCTGATCGCGATCCTCGGCAAGGGCGTCGACAAGATCATCATCGCGCTCGTCACCGTGCAGTGGGCCTACTACGCACGCACCGTGCGCGGCTCCGCGCTCGTCGAGAGCCGTAAGGAATACGTGGAAGCCGCAAGGTGCCTGGGTCTGTCGAATGCCCGCATTCTTTTCGGACATATCCTGCCGAACTGCCTGCCGCCCCTCATCGTCGTCGTCACCGTGCAGACGGCGCACGCGATCTCGCTCGAGGCCACACTGTCCTTCCTTGGCGTCGGACTGCCGCAGACAGAGCCCTCGCTGGGTCTGCTCATCTCTAACGGCTTCCAGTACATGCTCTCGGGTGAGTACTGGATCAGCTTCTTCCCTGGTCTGGTACTGCTGATGACAATAGTCGTGATCAACCTCGTCGGCGACCAGCTCCGCGATGTGCTCAATCCGAGGCTCAGCAAATGAGCGGGTCGGATCAGGCGGCGATCGAGCCCACGCTGGCGGTCAGCGGGCTCAAGACGCACTTCTTCACCAAGGCTGGCGTGGTCAAGGCCGTGGATGGTGTGTCGCTGCACGTCAATCCCGGAGAGATTCTCGGGCTCGTCGGCGAGTCGGGATCGGGGAAGTCGATCACCGGCTTCTCGATCCTCGGCCTGATCGATGCACCGGGCCGTATCGTCGAGGGTTCCATTCGCTACAAGGGCCGCGAGCTCACGACGTCGAGTGACGAGGAGCTGAGATCACTGCGCGGCGACCGCATCGCGATGATCTTCCAGGACCCGATGATGACGCTCAATCCAGTCCTGCGCATCGACACGCAGATGATTGAGACCGTGCACGTGCATCATCGTGTGAGCAAGGCCGAGGCGCTCGAACGCGCGAGGGCCGCACTCGCCGAGGTCGGCATTCCTTCACCAGAGAGCCGCCTCAAAAACTACCCGCACGAGCTTTCCGGCGGTATGCGCCAGCGCGTCGCCATTGCGATAGCCTTCATCAACAAGCCCGACCTCATCATCGCCGACGAGCCGACGACCGCGCTCGACGTGACCATCCAGGCGCAAATCCTCGCCGAGGCGCAGGCACTCTGCGCACGCACGGGTACGGCCATGATCTGGATCACGCACGATCTCGCGGTCGTCTCCTCGCTCGCGGACCGCATCGCCGTCATGTACGCAGGCCGCATCGTCGAAACCGGCCGCACGGCCGATGTCGTGAGCGCGCCGCGCCATCCCTACACCCAGGGCCTCATCAATTCCGTGCCGAGCCACAATGTACGCGGCAGCCGTCTCAATCAGATCCCCGGCATGACGCCCTCGCTGATCAATCTGCCTAAGGGCTGCGCCTTCCGGACGCGCTGCCCGCAGGCTATCGACGCCTGCCTCGAGCCGCCGCCGATCCGTGAGATCGGGCTTGGCCGCGCGGTCCGCTGCTTCAACCCGGTCGGTGTCGCTCGGCCGGCCACGGCCGAGGCTGCGCCATGAGCGCAGAGCCTCTGGTCAGCGCGCGTGGACTATCCAAGCGCTTCGTGAAGAAGCCGGACTTCGCGGGCCGCCTCGCCGGTCATCTCGGCGCCGATGTGCGCGAGGAGACCGTCCACGCCGTTGATCATGTCGATCTCGACATCAAGAAGGGCGAGGTCGTCGGGCTCGTCGGCGAGTCCGGCTGCGGCAAATCCACGCTCGGCCGCATGATTGCCGGCTTGCTTTCACCGACCGAGGGTGAGGTCCATTTCAAGGGCAAGCCGCGCGACAAGCTCTCGGGCGCGGATGCGCGTGCTGCGCGTCTCGCCATCCAGATGATCTTCCAAGACCCCTATGCCTCGCTCAATCCGCGGGCGCGGGTCGAGGCTATCGTCGGCGAGGCGCCCGTCGTGCACGGCATCACGACGCGCTCGGCCATGCCGGCGTACGTCGACGACATGATGCGCCGGGTCGGGCTCGATCCCGATCTCAAGCGACGCTATCCGCACCAGTTCTCGGGCGGGCAAAGGAGCCGCATCGGCATTGCTCGCGCGCTCGCCGTCAATCCCGAGTTCCTCGTCTGCGACGAGGCCATTGCGGCGCTCGACGTGTCCATCCAGGCGCAGATCATCAACCTGTTCATGGATCTGAGGACCGAGTTCGACCTCACCTACCTCTTCATCAGCCACGACCTCGGCGTCGTCCAGCACATCACGGACCGGGTCGTGATCATGTACCTCGGCCGGGTGGTCGAGACGGCCTCGACGGAAGAGCTGTTCGACGGGCCCAATCATCCCTATGCCCAGGCGCTCCTCGCCGAGGTGCCGCGCATATCGACTGAAAAGCGCTCGTTCCATCCGATCAAGGGCGAGATCCCCTCACCGCTCAACCCGCCGAGCGGCTGCCATTTCCACCCGCGCTGCCCCCGTGCCTTCGGCCGCTGTCGCAATGAAGTGCCAGTGCTCAAGGAAATTGCACCGGGGCGATATTCCGCATGTCATCTTAACGACGGCTAAGGTGCTATGGTGCCCAGGCGGCTGCGGGGCGGGGGCTTCGCGGTGCAGGCCGGCGTGTGTCCGGCCGCTCGACGCGTTCATGTTCCTGTTCGTCGGGGGGTGGGATGGTAGAAAAGACACCGATCGAGATCCTCAACAGCGGCGCGATGCCCCGTCTTGTTGGGTGGTATGAGCCGCGCCTCCTCATGCGCGTCGGTATGCGCACGATCATCTCGTCGGTATTCGGCCAGTATGCCGACCAGCGCCTGATCCAGGCCGCGACGGACGTTGCTCCGGTCGAGACGATCATCAACCGCTACAACTATTCCGACACGCGTAGCGAGGATCCGGACCGCCGCGTTACGCTCGGCGAGAACGGCGCCTTCTGGATCGACTACATCGCGGACATCGGCGACGGCTTCGACGAGACCTATACGACCGCCTATCTGCTCGCGCAGCCTCAGCTCAACATCAAGGGCGCCGAGGAGCCGCTGACGGCTGGCTCCATCCTCATCATGGGTGGCGACCAGTGCTACCCGCAGGCGACGCGCGAGGAATACAAGCTCCGCCTGCAGACGCCTTACGACTGGGCGTATCATGTGCCCACGGCCGAGCGAAAGCTCTTCGCCATTCCAGGCAATCACGACTGGTACGACGGCCTCTCAGCGTTCGACAGCCTCTTCTGCTCGGCGCGCGATCGCATGTCCCAGCAGAACGGCAACAAGATCGGCGGCTGGCAGTGCAAGCAGCATCGCAGCTACTGGGCGATCGAGCTGCCGTATCGCTGGTGGATCTGGGGCTGCGACATTCAGTTCTCGCAGTATCTCGACATCTCTCAGGTCAATTACTTCGAGGCCATCGCGGGCCTGATGGGCCCCGGCGACAATCTCATCATCTGTCTCGCCGAGCCGACCTGGATGATCGCCGATGATCAGGGGTTCGACGAGGACAGCAATTTCTTCAAGATCACATCGATCGCGCGGCGGCGCGGCATCAACATCTGCGCGGTCATCGCCGGCGACTGGCACCACTACAACCGCTACTACGCGCCGGGCATCGACGTGCACCTTTTCACAGCGGGCGGCGGCGGATCGTTCCTGCATCCGACCCATACGCTGAAGGACGAGATTTCCATCACCTGGCCCGCGGTGAATGCGCCGGCCCCGGATGGGCTCGAGACGAAGTTCCAGCCCGAAGCCGGCGTGACGGCCGAACGTCATGACCTTCGTCTCAAGAACAACACACCCAAGCCGGCAGCGCCCCAGGCGGGAGAGGCCGCGCCTGCGAAACCTGCGCGGCGCGAAGCACGTCGCCGTCGGGCGCAGCAGCGCACCGCCAAGGTCTATCCGAGCAAGACCACGAGCTTTCTGCTGAGCCTCAGGGGGCTGTTCTTTCCTTTCACCAACTACTTCTTCGGCGTCGGAATCGGCTTCATCTACTGGATGATCACCTGGCAATTCTATTCGGTAGCCGGCCAGCACAACATCTCGAACGGACAGATCGACGTGGTGAAGCCCGAGACGTACTGGGGGCTCATCGCTTACATGCCGCTGTATCTGATACAGGCGCTGCTGGTGTCGATTTCGCTCGTCGCAATGATGGGTGGCCTCTGGATACTGCTTTGCTCCTACGTGGATTCCGTCGAGCGGCCGCGCTGGAAGCATTTTCTCGTCAAGTTCCTGGTCGGGACGGCGCACTTCCTGGTGCATGTCTTTGCGATGTTCTCGATCGGTCTCGCGCTCGTTCTGTTCCACAACGAGATCACGCCGACCATCAAGACGCAGATCGACAAGGTCTGGCAGGATCGCGCGCAGCAGCCGGACATCGTGCGTGACGTCATCACGGAGACGCTGGAGCCGATCACGCGTCAGGCCATCGAGCAGCGCCAGATCATCGAGCGCGAGGACCTCGCGCGTCGTTCCGGCCGCCCGATCCGAGTTCCGCGCGACCAGGAGCTGCCGCCGTTGCGCCCGATCGCGGAAGCATTGGAGCCGGTGGAGGACGGCGGCGGGCTGCCCTACAAGGAGATCCGCCAGATCGTGGGCTTCGTGCTGTACCCGCTCGAAATGATCTTCATCGGCGGATTCATCGGGGCAACGCTCTGGGGCATCTATTGGGTGCTCGCGGGCTGTCTCATGCGCATGCACACCGAGGACGCCTTCGCGGCGCTGCGCATAGGTGACTATCGCAACTTCCTGCGCATGAAGTTCGAGCCGGACAAGGTGACGATCTATCCGATAGCGCTCGATCGCACGCCGCCGCGAAGCTTTTGGATGGCGCCGCCGAAGGACAAGACACCACCGCCGAACAATCCTCAGCTCGTGGCGACGCGCGCGATCCCCATCAAGCTCATCGAGGAGCCGATCGTGATCTACTCGATCTCCGAGAGTCGGTCGTAGACACGATCCGAAGGACGGCTTATCGACGTGGTCGTTCCCTCTGGGGAGAAAACGAGGAGCCTCCAATGACGACGTGGCTCGAGCCGCACGGCGGCACGACAGAGGGCATGGGCGAACGGTTCAGGCGGCGCCTCGCGGCCGGCGGGATCGTGCGGGCGCCGGGTGCACACGATGCCATGGCGGGGCTCATCGCACGTGAAGCGGGCTTCGATGTGCTGTACGTGTCGGGCGCGGCAGTCACGGCCAGCCGCGGGCTTCCCGATCTTGGTATTCTCACCATGGATGAGCTGTCCGGCACCGTCCGTTCGATCGCGCGCGCGACGGGGCTGCCGCTGATCGTCGACGGCGATACGGGCTATGGCGAGGCGCTCAATGCCATGCGCCTCGTGCGGGAGCTCGAGGACGCGGGTGCGGCAGCCGTCCACATCGAAGACCAGATCCTGCCGAAGAAATGCGGCCACCTCAATGACAAGACACTTGCCACGACCGAGCAGATGGCCGCCAAGGTCGCGGCCGCGCGCAAGGCGCGGCGCCATCTCAGGATCATCGCACGCACGGATGCGGCGGCCTCCGAAGGTCTGCAAGGAGCCATCGCCCGCGCGCGGGCCTATGCGGCAGCTGGTGCCGACGTCGTATTCCCCGATGCCCTGACGAGCCTCGAGCAGATCCAGGCGTTCGCGTCGGCTGTTCCTGTGCCGACCATGATTAACATGACCGAGTTCGGCCGCACGCCACTGATCGATGCGGCGAAGTTGGAGGCCGCCGGCGTGAGCATTGTCATCTGGCCGGTCTCCTCGCTGCGCATTGCCGCGCATGCCATGGAGGCATTCTTCGCGGCGCTCGCACGTGATGGCACCAATGCCGGGCAACTCGATCACATGCAGACGCGGAAGCGGCTTTACGAGCTGATCGGCTACCACGATTACGAAGCGCTCGACGCGTCGATCGTGAAGAGCGTCGCGCCCGAGCAGCCGGGTTAACGACTTCGCGCTTTGCGAATGTGGATATAGAGCGCGCCGCTGCCGCCATGGCGGACGTGCGCTGGCGCAATGCCGGCGACGCACTCGCGAAGATCTGCAGCTTCGAGCCACATCGGCACGCTTCGGCGAAGGATGCCGCGCGCGCTGCGGTCCATCGCGGCCTGCTGGTCCTCCGAGCCGCGCTCGCCGCCCTTTCCTGTGATCACGAGCACAGTGCGCAGTCCGTCTGCGCGAGCGCGTAACAAGAACGTGCGTAGTCGGCGCTCGGCATCGGCTTGGCGCAGGCCGTGCAAGTCGAGGCGAGCGTCGATCTCCACATGGCCACGCGCAATGCGGCGGTGTTTGCGCCGCTCGATGGTCACCAGCGGCGGCGGCGCCTTTGGGAGCGCAGCGCGCGTCGGAGGCGAGGGCGGCGTGATCTTTGATGCGTGCTGTGGCGCGCCGGCTTTGGGCGCTGGTGCTCGGGTCAGCGCAGATTGGGACTTCGGCTTTGCCTCGCTCGGCGCGCCGACTTCGGGCACGCGGGCTTTGGCTCTCTTCAGTGGCGCCACCGATCGCGCCGTGTGGTGCCAGAGCGCCAGATCATCGGGGAGTGTTTCATTCTTTGCCGGCCGTGATTTACCCGGGCCGGCGCTATCCGCCCGGCCGTCGCGAGGCCGTTTGGTCATTGCTTCGCCTGGCGTGAGCCGCCCTTCGTGGCGGCTTCGATGGTGTCGACAGCGCGCGGCAACAGCACGAAGAAGCGGCCGGGATGCTTGGTGATCCCAGCGAGCTTGCCAGCCTTGTCGCCCGAACCGAAGTAGATGTCACCGCGCTCCGGCCCACGAATGGCCGAGCCCACGTCGTGGGCGATCATCAGGCGATGAAATCCATCCTTCTTGGTGCTCGAGGCGTGCGTGAGAGCGGGCGAGGAGACATAGACCGGCGTGCCGATCGCATGCGTTCCGGCATCGACAGCAAGGCTGCGGCCTGCAACGAGCGGGATCGAGAGCACGCCGAGCGGCCCCTGCGCTTCCTCACCCTTGAGCTCGCGGAAGAAAACGAACGAAGCATTCTGATGCATGACGTGGCGGCCGCGTTCGGGATCGGCGCGCAGCCAGCGCCCGAGTGCGCCCATGGTGATCTTGTCGGCAGCCAGCATCCCCGTGTCGATCAGGTAGCGCCCGATGGACGTGTAGGGGTGCCCGTTCTTGCCGTCGTAGTGGACGCGAATGGTCGAGCCGTCCGTGAGGCGGATGCGGCCCGAGCCCTGGATGTGCATGAAGAAGGTATCGATGGGATCAGCGAGGTAGAGAAGCTCGAGGTTTTGATCCTTGAGCGCGCCCGCCTCGATCTCGGCGCGTGTCGAATAGGGCTCCGTGCCGGTCGCGGTCTTGCGTGCGTGTGTGAGCTGATTGGCTTTGGCACCTCGCTCGGCCTCATGCACGAGATTCACGAGATCGGGCGGGCGCCGATAGATCGGCGTCGAGAATTTCTCGTCCTTGGTGCGCGAGCCTTCGAGCACCGGCTCGTAATAGCCCGTCATCAGCCCTTCCTTCGCAGCATGAACGACGCGATGAGGAACGAAAGCGCTCTCGAAGAAGGTGCGGGCGGCCGAACGCGTCACCGGCTCCGGCACCGCTGCCGCAGCGTCGCAGGCTGCCAGCAATGCGGCAGGTATATCGATCGCACCGGCGCGGTTGCCGGCCCGCGCGGCGGCCTTGAGACGCGGGCAGGACGCTCGGAAAGCCTTGAAGGCGGCAAGATGGTCGTCGGTATCCCAGCCAGGTAGGTCGGCGAAGGCCACCGGCTCGAAGCTCGCGGTTGGGGTTGTGGTCGTGCTGACTGGCGCTCCGCGCGGCACTTCGGCGCTCCCGTTCGACACATACGGACCCGCTGTGAGAGAGGTGACGAGTAGCACGCACAGCGTCAGGACGACGCGGCGGCTTGTTCCGACGGTGCGCAATAGCGCCGTGCATTTGTCCGGCCGATGCACGAGCCCCCCTCGATACGCACCTCTACTCCCTCGATCGGCGCCCACCACCCCCGCGGCCAACGCCGATGCAACTCAGAAGCCCTACGCTCAGCTCGGCGCTTGCGTGGCAATCAGGCGCCAGTTCGGATCGCGCGAGGCGACCTCGCGCGCGAACGTCCAGATATCCACGACTTCCTTGATTTTCTTGGTGTCGCCGGAAATGACGGCGCCGGCTCGATCGCGGGTCGCGGAGATGAGTTCGCTGACGAACTTCACGGTCACGTGGGCCGTGCCGTTCTTCAGCTCGGCTTCCAGCAGATCGGCCTTGTTTATGCCGACGAAGCTCTGGTCGATGATCTCGCCGCGCGCCTCGCGGTCGCTGATCGCGCCGGCAAAGCCGTCGAAGACCTCTTTGCTCAGCAGCGTGCGCAGCGCCTTCCGATTGCCCTCGGCAAAGGCCGTGACGATCATTTCGTAGGCCTGACGGGCGCCCTTGAGGAAACCATCGGGATCGAAGCTTCGGTCAGCGCGGACGATCGATAGGAGGCCCTCCTCCAGATTACCGTCGCCGCCGGCAAAGACACGCACGCGCTCTTCGGCTGCCGCACTGGCCGCCGCTGTCGCCTCCCCCGCCTGATCGGGCCGATCCCGACGCGGGAGAGCCACGACCTTGTCGTTCGCTGCCCCGTTCTTGCCTGCCGCTTGGGCCCGCTCCAGCGCCCGCTGGCGATTGCGATCGATCCGTGCCTCGTCGTCACCCGTCCGCCGGCCGAGTACGCTCCTCAGCTTCAGGATGATCACCACCGCCAAGACCAGGAACATGATAGTGAAAATGTCGATCTTGCCGTCCATACCGTCAGCCGCTTTCCAAAGATAAGGCCTCTCGCCAGCGCCGGCCGCAATCCCATGATGTAGGAGTAACCAAGCCTAAGGTCCAGGCCTCTACCTGCATTCTTTGCAGGGCGCTCAAGGACCATATAAGGGATCGCCGCCGCTGGTATTCTCTTTGAACTTACGGCATTCATGGGGTGAAGCCAACCGGAATGCGACGCCTGATCGTGGCCCCATTCCGGCCATATGCAGCCCAGACTCCTGCTAGGATTCGCCCATGCGCTTGGCACTGTTCGCGCTGCTGACGGCACTTCCGCTCATCGAGATCGCTCTGCTCGTCATGTTCGGCCAGTGGGCGGGCGTGTGGCTGACGCTCGCCGTCGTCGTTGGCACCGCCTTCCTCGGCGTCGGCGTGCTGCAACGGCAGGGGTTCACCATGATGCTGCGCACGCAGGAGGCGATCATGCGCGGCGAGCCGCCCGTAGGCGCCATGATGGACGGCGCGATGACGGTTATGGCCGGCGTTTTCCTCATCATGCCGGGCCTCATCACCGATACGCTCGGTCTCCTGCTGCTCATACCACCTGTGCGCCATTTCGTTGCGGGACGGCTTGCTGCCGGCATGCTCGGTTTCGGCGACGTCCACGTCGAGGTCTACGAGAACGAGCGCCCGCGCGAGCGCCGGCCCGGCAACGGCAGTCCCGGCGTCGAGAACGGCGGGCCTGTGATCGAAGGCGATTTCGAGCGCCTCGACGAGCGCAAGGTCGATCCGCGCAAAGGCCGCTCGGACGACAAGAGATAGACGGTAAGAGCCAAAAACTTCCCACCCAATGCCCGCGCGACAGTGGGCGTCCTCATGACCTGGAGAAAAGCCGCCATGCCGACCGCGGGGCCACTTGCCTATGTCCTGCCGATTCTTCTGCTCGTAGCCTCGAACATCTTCATGACGCTCGCCTGGTATGGGCACCTGAACTACAAGTCGAAACCGCTGATGCTGGTGATCGTCGTCGCCTGGGGCATTGCCTTCGTCGAGTATTGCCTCGCCGTGCCGGCGAACCGCTACGGCCACGCGGTCTACTCGGCAGCCGAGCTCAAGACCATTCAGGAAGTGATCACATTGATCGTCTTCGCGGGCTTCTCCGTCCTTGTGCTCAAGGAGGGGCTAGGCTGGAACCATCTTATCGGCTTTACGCTTATCGCGGCCGGTGCTGCGTTCGTGTTCTTCGGCAAGGCGGCTTGAGTATGGATCCGGGCGCCTTCGCACTGCTGTGCCTCGGAGCGCTCGGCGGTGCGATCGTGCAGGCGGCAACGGGCTTTGGCTTCGCGATCGTCGCGGCGCCGCTGTTTCTCGTCGCCATGAACTCCCACGCGGCGCTGCAGGTGCTCGTCGTCGTCCATCTCGTGCAAACCGTAATGATGTTGAGAGGCGTGTGGACGCTCGTGCCGATGCGGATGCTGAAGGTCCTCGTCGCGGGAGCGCTGGTCGGCAGTCCGCTCGGGCTTCTCGTTTTCATGCGCCTTGACGTCAACGCACTGAAGCTCGCCGTCGGTGTGCTGATCCTTCTGTTCACGACGCTTTTGATCGCACGCGAGGCGGGATGGTTCGCGCGCGGGGCCTCGCCCCAGGCGTCTGGCGGTGCTGGTGCCGATGCGGCGCGATCACCTCTCGCCTATGTGACGGGTGCGATTTCGGGTGCCATGACAGCGCTGCTCGTCATGCCCGGCCCGCCGCTCATGCTGTACCTCTCGCACGCGCCGCTGCCACATGCGAATGCGCGCGCGCTGGCCGTCTCGTTTTTCGGACTTTGCTATTTGTTCGTGACGGCGCTCAATACGTTCTGGGCAGGGATGGGGGAGGGCGTGTGGTGGCTCGCGCTCGCCCTCGCGCCGGTTGTCTACGTCGGCACGCTCGTAGGGCTCAGGCTCTCGCGCTACATCACGCAGGGTGCGTTTCGCGCCGCCGTGCTCGTGCTTCTCATTCTTTCGGGCCTCGGCGCGATCCTCTCTGCGCGCTGAGGCGGAACGGCAGCGCGACCTCCGGCGTTCGGTAGAAAGCAAGCCGTCCTACGAACCCATCAGATGGAGGATTGAGGTGTATCGGCGTGCTGTGGGTTGCCGCCGCGGTGCGCGCGAGACACGTCGCAATCGATAACGGCGTTCGGTGCCCTGCCGTATCGGGCGACCTCCATGCCTTGACCGAGGATGGATCAGTTTGGAATGGGTTGTTAATCACCTTATGGCACGATTAACCACGACACATATTCGACGTAAACGCACCCTACCTCATATGTCAGGCCGGTGGGTTCGATAGCGTCGTCTTTCGGTGCGTTTGTTTCAGTTGCGAGGCAGCGTCAATGGCCAGGTTATTTGCGTTGAAGTCAGTGCAAGGGTCGATCTGCGCCGCGTTTGGCCTTGCGGTTGTCTCGAGCATTTCCCTCGCGCCTGCAGCGCAAGCCTCGGAGCCCTGGCCGGCCGAGATCCAGGCCAACTACCGCATCCAGTTCGGCGGCATCGAGGTCGGTCAGTTCACATTCAATTCGAGCGTGCACGAACGCACCTATGCCGTCTCGGCCAATGCCGACATCTCCGCCCTGCTCGGCCTCGTGCGCTGGAATGGCGTGACGCGGGTCTCGGGTGCGCTGGCCGGTGATACACCGCGCCCGGCAGGTTTCTCCTTCGATTTCCGCGGCTCCAAGACGGGCTCCGTGCGCATGGCGTTCGGCAATGGCGCCGTAAAGAGCGTCGATTTCAATCCCGCGATGCCTGACCCGCCGGGGATCGTGCCCGTCACGTCGGCGCACATGCGCGGCGTGCTCGATCCAATGAGTGCCATCCTCTCGCTGAGCCGTCCAAATGACGGCAATCCGTGCAATCAGCGCGTTTCCGTGTTCGACGGCAAGGCACGCTTCGATTTGACGTTGTCGCCCAAGGGCGAGACGCCTCTCGCCGAAGCCAAAGCCGGGGCGACGCCCGAGATGCTGAGGATCTGCCGCATCCGCGTTCTGCCGATCGCTGGCCATGTGGATGACGAGAAGGCCCAGGAGCTCAAACGGAACCTTGGCATCGAAGTGGCGTTCCGCGCCGTTCCGGGTGCTGGCCTGTTCGTGCCGCACCGCATCACGATACCGACGTTTGCCGGTTCGGCCGAACTCGTGGCGCAGAGCTTCACCATCCGCACGCATCGCGAGCAGATTGCCCTCGTGAACTGACATGCCGTACGTTGGCTGAGCGGTGCCGCCTGTCCGTCCACGGGCGGAAAAATCCGTTCCCGGGCCACCATAGAGCGGGAATATTTCGGCTGTTCGCCGAATTCATCGCTTGATTGCCGCACACCGCTCTGCGATGCCTGCCCGTGGCACGGGAAAGTTCCCAGGAGTGGATATGCCGTTTGAGACCCGCATCCGTAACGTGACGGCCGTCCTCGGCCCGACCAACACGGGCAAGACCCATCTCGCCATCGAGCGCATGCTCGGTCACGAGAGTGGAATGATCGGACTGCCGCTGCGGCTGCTTGCGCGCGAAGTTTACGACCGGATCGTCGGCCGCGTCGGGCCCGGCCAAGTCGCGCTCATCACCGGTGAGGAAAAGATCAAGCCGGAGCGTCCGCGCTATTGGGTCTCGACCGTCGAGGCCATGCCGCGCGACGTCGATGTCGACTTCCTCGCGATCGATGAAATCCAGCTCGCCTCCGATCCCGAGCGCGGTCACGTCTTCACGGACCGTCTGCTCCATGCTCGCGGCCGTTCCGAGACGTTGCTGCTCGGCGCCGGTACCATGCGCGATGCGATCAGCGATCTCATACCCGGCGCGAACTTCATCTCGCGTCCGCGCCTGTCCAAGCTCACCTACGCTGGTCAGAAAAAGCTCACACGCTTGCCGAAGCGCACGGCGATCGTCGCCTTCTCGGCGGCCGAGGTCTATACGATCGCCGAGCTGATCCGGCGCCAGATCGGCGGTGCGGCTGTCGTGCTTGGGGCGCTCTCGCCGCGCACGCGCAATGCGCAGGTGGCGCTCTATCAGTCGGGCGATGTCGATTATCTCGTCGCCACCGACGCGATCGGCATGGGTCTCAATCTCGACGTCGATCACGTCGCGTTTTCAGCGACGCGCAAGTTCGATGGCCAGAACCATCGCGACCTCACGCCCGGCGAACTCTCGCAGATCGCGGGTCGCGCTGGCCGCTACATGAACGACGGCACGTTCGGCGTGACCGGCGATGCCGAGCCCTTCTCGTCGGATGTCATCGACCGGCTAGAGACACATTCGTTCGACAGCGTGAAGGTTCTCCAGTGGCGCAATCGCGATCTCGATCTCGCGACGATCGAGCGCCTGCGCGACAGCCTGCGCGAGATGCCGCGCGAGGTGCGTCTGCAGCGCGCCCGCTCGGCGGACGATGTGCTCGCTCTCGAGACCGTCAGCGCAGACGCCGAAGTGCGCGCCAAGGCTCAGGGCCCGGCGGCCGTCGGGCGGCTCTGGGAAGTGTGCCAGGTTCCCGACTACCGCAAGATCTCCTCACACAGCCACGCCGAGCTCGTCGCAACGCTGTACAAGTTCCTGATGTCGCCGGAGGAGCGCATTCCGACCGACTGGTTCGCCAATCAGGTTGCGCTCAACGACCGCACGGACGGCGACATCGATACGCTGGCAACGCGCATCGCGCACATCCGCACGTGGACGTTCGTCGCCAATCGTGGCGACTGGCTCGAGGACCCCGCGCACTGGCAGGATCGCACGCGCGCCATCGAGGACACGCTTTCCGACGCACTGCACGAGCAGCTTGCGCAGCGCTTCATCGACAAGCGTACGAGCGCGCTCATGAAGGGCCTGCGCGACAAGGACGAGATGAGCGCCGATATTGCTACCGACGGCGCGATCATGGTCGAGAACCACTACGTCGGCCGGCTCAAGGGCTTCCGCTTCTCTCCCGACTCCAATGCCGACGCGCAGGGCATTCATGGCAAGGCCGCACGCAACGCCGCTGCTCATGTCCTTGTCGGCGAGTTTGCCATGCGCGCGCGCCGCGTCGCCTCGGCACGGACGGATGCCTTCAAGCTCACGCGCAACGGGCGTGTACTGTGGCGCGACGAGGAGATCGCGCGGCTCGAGCCCGGCGAGGATCCGTTGAAGCCGCAGGTGGTACTTCTTGCGGACGACAATCTCACCGGCCCGGACAAGGAGCGCGTACAGTCGCGCCTCGATGCTTGGATGGGCGAGATCATCGCCGAGCGCCTGAAGCCGCTGATCGAGCTTTCGTCGGCTGAAGACCTCTCCGGTATGGCGCGCGGCATTGCCTTCCGGCTCAAGGAAGGACTCGGCATTCTCGAGCGTCAGGCCGTTGCCGAGGACGTGCGCGCGCTCGATCAGGCTGGGCGTAGCCAGCTTCGGAAGTACGGCGTGCGCTTCGGCGCCTTCAATATCTTTCTGCCGCTGCTGCTCAAGCCTGCCGCGGGCGATCTCCGCCTCGTGCTTTGGGCACTGAAGCATGCAGGCGAGCATGGTCTCGCGCTCGATACGCTGCCCGAGCCGCCCAAGGCCGGGCGCACGTCGGTTGCGGCCGATCCGGCGCTGTCGGGCGCCTTCTATCGCGCGACGGGATATCATCTCTGCGGCCAGCGGGCCGTGCGCACGGATATCCTCGAGCGTCTTGCCGATCAGATCCGCCCCCTCATTGCCTGGAAGCCAGGGTCCGGCGGCGGTGCGCGGCCGAAGGGAGCGACCGGCGACGGCGGCTTCGTCATCGTGCCGGAGATGCTGTCCATTCTTGGCTGCTCGGCGGAGGAGCTTGGCGGTGTGCTGCGCGCGCTCGGCTTCCATGTCGATCGCCGACCGACACCGAAAACGATGATCGATCCGGCAGCCATTACGCCGGTTGCGCAGGCTGAAACCGCAAGCGCGGAGGCCGCGGGCACTGCTGCGGAGGAAGTCGCGGCTGAGGCAGTCGAGACTGTGGCTGTCTCTGCCGAGGCGCCTGCGGCCGAGCCGGCCGAAACGCCTGTCGAGGTCGTGGAAGCCGTCAGCGTAGATACGCAGCCTGTCGCCGAGGCGATCTCGGCAGTGGCTGGTCCCGAGGCGGCAGAAAGCGCCGCCGGCATCGGGGCGACGGCTGACACAGCTCCAGCCGCTACCGAGCCAGCCGCGGCCACCGAAGCCGTCGCTGTCACGGCGCCCGCATCGACCGAGGAAGTCCTCATCGAGATCTGGCGTCCGCGCCGGCGCCATCGCGGCGGTGATCATCGTGCCGTCGACGGCCGCCCGGAACGCCAGGGAGAGCGTCAGGGACAGGGTCGAGGCGAACGGCATCGCCGCCAGGGTCGGGACAATCGGCGCGATGGCGGCCGCCAGCCCGGGCAGCCTCATGTGCCCGCACCGGTAGTCGAGGCCGGCGGTGACGCTGCTGCTGCCGGTGCCGTTCAAATCCAGGAACGCCGCGATGGGGGACGGGACCGCGATCAGCGTGGTGGTCAGAACCGCCCGCGCGACGGGGAGCGGCGCGAGAGCCGTCCCGAGCAGCGTGGCCCTCGCGAGGATCGCGAGCGCCGCCACGGCGGCGGCAAGGGTCAGGACCGTAAGGGCCAGGGCGGCAAGGGCCATGGTGAGGGACGGCGTGATGACCGTCGGCCGCAGCGCGAGGACCGCAATCAGGGCTTCACGCGCTCGGCAGCGCCGCCAAAGCGCACGACGGTCGATCCGGATTCGCCTTTTGCGGCCCTGAGCGCACTGAAGCTGCAGCTTGAGAAGCGTGGTAACGAGACAGGCTCCTCATGATCGAGGAAGGCGACGGGCCGAAAGGTGGTCCGTCAGACGTTGGGCAACTACGCCTCGACAAGTGGCTGTGGTTCGCGCGCGTCGTGAAGTCCCGCACAATGGCCGCAGGTCTCGTCGAGAACGGCAAAGTCCGTCTCAATCGCGAGCGCACGACCAAGCCGAGCCAAAGTGTGCGTGTCGGCGATGTGCTCACCATCGCGGTCGGTCCTCGCATCAGGGTGCTGGAGGTGGCGGCAATCGGCACCCGGCGTGGTCCGGCCAGCGAGGCGCAGGGCCTCTATGTCGATCGTTCACCGCCGATGACTGTGGCGCCCGCTGCCCCGCCTGCAAGCGGTGAGCGCCCGAGCGGCACCGGCCGCCCGACGAAGCGCGACCGCCGTCAGATCGACCGGCTTACCGATCCGGATTGAACCCTATTGACCGCGATCAAGGCGCGGCGTGAGCTGTCGGGCGATGCATGCTCCAGCATTTCCGGAGGTGCGGGCGGTATTGCGCCGTGCCTGCGAATTCTCCGAGCGCACGAGAGCGAGGGTCAGTGACATGTACAAGAACCTGCTGATTGCAACCGACGGCTCCGAGCTGGCCGACAAGGGCGTGACGCATGGCCTCGCACTGGCTAAGGCCCTTGGAGCCAAAGTAACGATCGTGACCGTCTCAGACCCTTGGACGGCGTTCGTCACCGGCGAGGTGGGCGCATCCTTTCCTATCGACGAGTACGAGCGCGCCTGCGAGGTCAACGCCTCCGCGATCCTCTCGGGTGTCGCCAAGCGCGCAGAAGCCGCCGGCGTTCCCTGTGAAAGGCGTCATGTGAAGGACCAGTTTGCCGCCGAGGGTATCCTGGACACCGCCAAGAAGGAGGGCACGGACCTGATCGTCATGGCCTCGCATGGCCGCAGCGGTGTCGCGCGCCTCCTGCTCGGCAGCCAGGCCAACAAGGTCGTCACGCACAGCACCGTCCCGGTCCTGATCTGCCGCTGAGCAGTCCCCGCCGACGCATCTTCTCAGTGGATATGCGCGAGAGTGTGGCTGTCTTTACCAGCCGCGCTCATTGCAGCTTGCGGCCCACCTTAGCGGCGCGCTAGGTCCCGGGGGCTGGACTCGTGTCCGGACGGATAGAGGGTGGAAACATGAATCCCTGGGTGCTGCTCGCCGCGTGTATTCTCGCGGAGGTGACCGCGACGCTGCTGCTCAACAAGTCGCATGGCTTCGAGAAGCCCCTCTTCGGCTTTGCCTCGCTCGCGATCTTCGGCGGCTGTTTCGTTGGGCTCTCGATCGTGCTGACGCGGATTCCGGTGGGTGTCACGTACGCGATCTGGGCGGGCTCGGGAATCGCGCTCATCGCGCTCGCCGGCTGGATCTTCCTGCGTCAGACACTTTCGCCGGTTCAGATGCTGTTCATTGCCATGATTGCGATCGGCGCCGTCGGCCTGAAACTCTCCACGCAGACGGCTTAGCGCGGACAGTGCTGGCTGGGGCGGGAGGGTTCGAACCTCCGCATGGCGGAATCAAAATCCGCTGCCTTACCACTTGGCTACGCCCCATCAGGCCACAGGTGCTTACCGCGCAAATTGCGGGCATGCCGCGATTTTCTGGCGCAAAGCACCCGTACAGCGCGGCGGAACATACGCGTTCGGTCTGAGCCTCGCAACCCGATGTCGCGTCGCTTCTGTTCCGCGCTTGATATCGCCCGAGGGCTTGCTTATAGCTCTGGGCCACGGAGGCGTGGCCGAGTGGCTTAAGGCGGCGGTTTGCTAAATCGTTGTACTCGGAAACGGGTACCGGAGGTTCGAATCCTCTCGCCTCCGCCAGCCTCGTGTCCGTTTTGCCATTCCAACTGTTCCCCGGCATCGCAGCGGAAATTCGCGCCATTGGCTGTTGCGCTGGACTGCGCAGCGATGCGCCTCATCAGCATCATCAACGAAGATCCGCCCCGTTCCTGAACGCATCGCTAGAATTCGGCACAGCGCGCACTGTGGCGCACGCGACAGCGTGGGTGAGAAAAGCGCGCGGCGCGGCTCAAAATTTGTGCATTGTCGGGTCGGCATGAGATGCGCTTTGTCCTCTCGAACGGTAAGAGGGCACAGGTGCATTTTCGAATATTTGCGCCGCAGGGCTGCGCGGGTAGGCAGCTTCGGCGGCGATAGCGAATTCAATCTGGCTCTGCCGGCATCGCGCGCGCAGGCACTCCGTGTGGCACGGATTTCGAATTGGTTGGTGTGCGTGCGTTCGCGGTGCCGTAGCGACGGCGTCGGTGGGCTGTCATCGCATCATGTCAGAGTGCGTCGGCGATCCTCGCGGGACGGGCCGTTGCTGCCGTCTGCGTGATCAAAAGTCGTAGTCTTCGGGAGGGCTGCCGCCGATATGGGCATGTGTTGCATTAAGGATGCACAAATGCTGAGTTTGGATTTTAGAGCAAAAGCGTCTAAATGGTGGCTAATATTGGTATAAAGTACGTCCCATTGAGGGATGACTTAGGCATGATCAGTGGGCGGCGGATCAGTGTGCATCGCCCGTATTGGCCAGAGGCTGAGTGAGTAAAAATGCGTACCTCTCCGCAGCGCTCGGTTTCGAGCAAAATCGCTTCAATCCAGGACAAGCCGGCACGTCAGAACGGCACGCCGCGCGTGAGTGAGGTGAACGGCGAGCCTGTCGCGGCGGCCTCTCTTGGCGCGGTGCCGATGTCGATGTCGGTCGTCATCATCGAGCGGCGCGCGTTCGTGCGCGGCTGCATCCAGTCGATCCTGTCGGAGGCGACGACGCTCGACGGTGTCGGCGTTGCGAGCGTCGAGGAGTATCTGGCGCGGGCGGATCAGCTCAAGGCGGCGATCGTGGTGCTGTGCGCGATCGGTCTCGGCGTGCGCGAAGCCGATGCGCAGCTCTCGCGCCTGCAGGCAGCGGGTGGCAGCGTGCCCGTCGTCGTGATGTCGGATGCGGAGGATCCCGAGCTGGTCATGACGGTGATGGACAAGGGCGCGAACGGGTTCATGCCGGCGGACATCTCGCTCGAGGTTGCGGCGCACGCGCTGCGCCTGGTTGCGGCAGGGGGGCAGTATTTTCCGGCGGGCAGCCTGCTTGCGGCGCGCAAGCTGATGGCGGACCGCCAGTCCTCGGGGCCGGGTCCGAAGGGCATGTTCACGCGGCGTCAGGTTGCGGTGATCGACGCCCTGCGCAAGGGCAAGGCGAACAAGATCATCGCCTACGAGCTCAACATGTGCGAGAGCACGGTCAAGGTTCACGT